>Ga0207426_1002095_pt1 | contig 13759 bp, 14 predicted proteins | sample AraplaMF_Cvi_mMS_FD_184265 | JGI IMG/M metagenome (GOLD analysis project Ga0207426, IMG submission 184265) | Arabidopsis root microbial communities from the University of North Carolina, USA - plate scrape MF_Cvi_mMS (SPAdes) (version 2) | ecosystem: Host-associated > Plants > Roots > Endosphere...
CCGAAGCAAAGGGGTTGGAGAAGTTCGATTGGGACAGCCGCGACGACATGTCGGCGCTGCACCCTGCGAAACTGAAGGAGATCAGCGCCAGCACCGCGACCTGCGGCACGCGGCGCGAGTAAAGCAACTCGGCGACGACAGACATGGTTACTCACTCGTACGCAACTGAACTGGTGTTTTAAGTAAACACGCGCCGAGTAAATAACGGCTTAACCCTCCCAATAAGATGTTGGCAGCACAGCCGATCCGGAGTTCTACAGCTCCCGCGCCACGCCGGGCAGCGCCGGCACGAAGCGGACCTCCACGAGTTCCCTGCGCTCGATCCCGGCCTCGGTCCGGGTCAGGCGGATCAGCGTCTGCACGCCCTGATGCGGTCCGACCGGCGCGATCAGGATGCCGCCGACCTCGAGCCGCTCGACCAGGTTCTCCGGAAGCTGCTCGACCGCGGCGGTGACGATGATGCGGTCGAACGGCCCGATATTGGGCGGCAGGTTGAGACCGTCGCCGAGCATCACCTCGACATTGTGACAGTTTAGCTTTTCAAGTCTGGCGCGCGCCGTGTCCGCCAGCTTGCGGTAGCGCTCGACCGTCAGCACCTGGCCTGCGAGCCGCGACAGGACCGCGGCCTGGTAGCCGGAGCCGGTGCCGATCTCGAGCACGCGGTGCTGCTTCCGGAGCTGGAGCTGCTCGGTCATGTAGGCGACGACGAAGGGCTGGCTGATGGTCTGCCCGCAAGCAATCGGCAGCGCGCTGTCGCGATAGGCCCCCTCGCGATCGGCCTCGTCGACGAACTCGTCGCGCGGCACCTCCTCCATGGTGCGCAGCACCGCCTGATCGCTGATGCCTCGACGCCTCAGCGTGAGCTGAAACATCATCTTTTCCGGCGGGTGCTGCGTGGGGGTCATTGCGGCCAGTGTCGTCTCGTCAGGTACGGAGCGTCGCTCGCAAGGCTCAAGCGGCGGGCAAGAATCTTGTTCCTGCTCAGGAACCCATGATAGCCTTTTGCAGCGTCATTTGACCATAAATTGGCTTGCAGCGGACCGGCCGCAAAGGCCATTTTCGGCTGTCCGTTCGCCGAAACGCGCATTGCGTCGATTCGCGTTATCTGCGAACGTTTTCTGCAAATTGGGCAAGGACTCACCGACAATGACCGCGACAGGGCTTCCCGGCCGCTCTGTATTCCTCGTCGAAGACGAGGTGATGATCAGGATGATGGTCGCGGACATGCTCGAAGAGCTCGGCTACAAGGTCGCAGCCGAAGCCGGCGATATCACCGAGGCCATGCGGCTTGCCCAGGCGACCGAGTTCGACATCGCCATCCTCGACGTCAACGTCAACGGCAAGGTCATCTCGCCGGTCGCCGACGTCATCAAGGCGAAGGGCTGTCCCTTCATCTTCGCCACCGGCTACGGCTCCTCGGGCCTGCCCGAGCAGTATCGCGACCGGCCGGCACTGCAGAAGCCGTTCCAGCTCGATGCGCTCGGCAAGACCATCGAAGCCGCGCTGCGCGACTTCCAGACGTTGTAGATCCGTAGCCCGGATGGAGCGAAGCGCAATCCGGGAATCGTGCCACAAGCTGCAGCGGCCCCGGATTTCGCTGCGCTCCATCCGGGCTACGGCTGCTCGCCGGGCATCGCTATTTCAGCGTCGCGCTCAGCTCTTCCGAGAACGCTTCATTGGTGCGATCGAGCCGGAGCGGCGTGACCGAGACGTAGCGCTCGCGGAGCGCGGCGAGATCGGTGCCATCCGCCGGCGTATCCATCATCGCCGCGCGCTCGAAGCCGATCCAGAAATAGGGATTGTTGCGGCCGTCCCTGCGCTCGTCGATCCTGAGGAAGCCGAGATTGCGCTTGCCCTGGCGCGTGACGCGAATGCCGAGCACCTCCTCCGGCGCGCAGGACGGGAAGTTGACGTTGATGACGGTGTCCTTGGGGATGCCGGCCTTGATCACCTTGCGCAGGATATCAGGGCCGAACTTGCGCGCGGTATCCCACGGCGGCCGTTCGCGGGTCTCGACGCTGAACTCCTGCGACAGCGCAAATGACGGCAGCCCCAGGATGGTGCCTTCCAGCGCGCCGGCGATGGTGCCGGAATAGACCACGTCCTCGGCGACGTTGCGCCCCTTGTTGACGCCGGACAGCACGACATCGGGCGGCTTGGTGCCGAGGATGTGGCGCGCGCCCATGATGACGCAGTCAGTCGGAGTGCCGCGCACGGCGAAGTGCCGCGGGCCGACCTCGCGAAGGCGCAGCGGATCGTTCAGCGACAGCGAATGCGACACGCCCGACTGGTCGAGCTCGGGCGCCACCACCCAGACGTCGTCGGACAGAGCGCGCGCGATCTCCTCCACGACCTTGAGGCCGGGAGCGTGAATACCGTCGTCATTGGTGCAGAGAATGCGCATGCGGCTGGTCGATTCCTGGAAAGCGGGGTCCGAGCCGTCTTATCCGGCAACGGCCGATCAGGCAAACCGGGCCCATTTCGGGGCCACCCTTGGTTCCCGGGCCTCGTGTCCCGCTACCGGCGGACGCGCCATTGCGGCAGGAAGCGCGCAAGCCGGCCTTCCGCGCGCAGCTGCATCGCCGGCGAGACCGGGCTTGCGGCGGCTGCTTCGACCACGCCGAGCGCCTCCAGCTGCGCGACCATCGGATCGGGCGCCGCTTCCTGCGGAAAGCGCTCGCGGGCGACCGTCACCGCCTTGTCGAAATCAGCAGCATTCACGCCGGGCTTGGCGCGACGGCTCTGGACGAGCTGGTCGTCCCAGAGCCGCGCGATCTCGATGTCGAGCACGCCGCGCAGGCGCTGGTCGACGGCCTGGATGCCGGCGCCCGTCACTGCCCATTGTCTGCCGACCCAGAAGATGTCGCGGTGCAAGGGCATGAAATTGAGGTTCGCATTGACGGGTGGCCGTCAGGATAGCCGCCCCGCCCGATCTTCGCCAAACGTTTCTCGCGTTTCAGATGAGCAACGTGAGTCCCAGTTTGACGCGTTTTCTTGACGCGAACCGGTACCCACTTCGCTCGAAAACGCTTTAGTCGCGCGCGACCACCTTCAGCCCGCCCATATAGGGCTGGAGCACGCTGGGGACTGCGATCGAGCCGTCCTCCTGCTGATAGGTCTCCATCACGGCGATCAGCGCGCGGCCGACCGCGGTGCCGGAGCCATTCAGCGTGTGCACGAAACGCGGCTTGCCGTCCGGCCCGCGCGAGCGCGCATCCATGCGCCGCGCCTGGAAGTCGCCGCACACCGAGCAGCTCGAGATCTCGCGGAACATGCCGCCCTCGCCCTGCCCGGGCATCCAGACCTCGATGTCATAGGTTTTTTGCGACGAGAAGCCCATGTCTCCTGCGCAGAGCGTCATCACGCGGTAATGCAGGTCGAGCTTCTGCAGCACCTGCTCGGCGCAGGACAGCATCCGCTCCAGCTCGTCCTTGCTGGTCTCGGGCGTCGTGATCGAGACCAGCTCGACCTTGGTGAACTGGTGCTGGCGGATCATGCCGCGGGTGTCGCGGCCCGCAGCGCCCGCCTCGGCGCGGAAGCACGGCGTCAGCGCCGTGAGGCGCATCGGCAATTGCTTCTCGTCGAGGATGGATTCGCGCGCGAGATTGGTGAGCGACACTTCGGCCGTCGGGATCAGGCCGAGGCGTTCGGTCTTCAGCCGCTCATGGTCCGGCGAGGCGAGCAGTTCGCCCTTGATCGCCCAGAACTGATCGTCCTCGAATTTCGGCAATTGGCCGGTGCCGAACATGACTTCGTTGCGCACCAGCAGCGGCGGGTTGATCTCGGTATAGCCGTGCTCGTTGGTATGCAGATCGAGCATGAACTGGCCGATCGCGCGCTCGAGCCGCGCCAGCCCCTTCTTCAGCACGACGAAGCGCGCGCCGGAGAGTTTGGCCGCCGCCTCGAAATCCATGTAGCCAAGCGCGGTGCCGAGATCGTCATGCAGCTTCGGCGCGAAGCCGTAATTGCGCTTGTTGCCGAACACATGGTGCTGCACGTTGCCGTGCTCGTCGACGCCATCGGGCACTTCGTCGAACGGAATGTTCGGGATCGCGGACAGTTCTTTGGTCAATTCCTCGTCGGCAGCTTTCGCGGCGGCCTCGAGCTCCGGCATCGTGGTCTTGAGCTCGGCGACTTCAGCCATGAGCTTGGCGGCGCGCGCGTCGTCCTTCGCCTTCTTGGCGTCCCCGATTTCCTTCGAGGCCGCATTGCGCCGCGCCTGGGCCTGCTCGGACGCCAGGATCGCCGCGCGCCGCCTCTCGTCGATCGCCAGCAGCGACACCGACAGCGGCTTCAGGCCACGACGGGCGAGACCGGCGTCGAAGGCTTGCGGATTGTCGCGGATCGATTTGATGTCGTGCATGGCTGTCTTCCCGTCATGGCCGGGTTCATCCCGGCCATCCACGTATCTGCCGCCTTAGATCAAGTCGTGGATGCCCGGGTCAAGCCCGGGCATGACGAATCATGGGCTCAGCAGCGACATGATAGAGCGAAAGTACCCTACTCGGCCGGATTCGCCGGCGTCGACACATCCGTGCCAGTGGCGGCCTTTGACGCCGCCGCCTTCTTCTCCACCATCCCGACCGCGATGATCGAGCCCTCGTAGAGCGCCAGCAGCGGGATCGCGAGCGAGCACTGGCTGAGCACGTCGGGCGGTGTCAGCACGGCCGCGATCACGAAGGCGATCACGATGAAATAGCGGCGCTTCTCGCGCAGCATCTTCGAGGTGACGATGCCGATGCGGCCGAGCAGCGTCAGGATCACCGGGAGCTGGAAGGCGATGCCGAAGGCGAAGATCAGCGACATCATCAGCGACAGATATTCGCCGACCTTGGGCAGGAGCTGGATCTGCGCGGTCTCGTCGCTGCCCGCCTGCTGCATGCCGAGCGAGAAGCGCACCAGCATCGGCAGCACGACGAAATACACCAGCGCCGCGCCCAGCACGAAGAAGAACGGGGTCGCGACCAGATACGGCAAGAAGGCCTGCTTCTCGTGCTTGTAGAGCCCGGGCGCCACGAACTTGTAGATCTGCGTGGCCACGATCGGGAACGAGATGAAGCCAGCGCCGAACAGCGCGAGCTTGAGCTGGGTGATGAAATACTCCAGCAGCGCCGTGTAGATGAATTTGGAGTTCTCGGGCCCCGCGACCCAGACGAACGGCCAGACCAGCACGTTGTAGATCTGCTTGGCGAAGAAGAAGCAGAAGATGAACGCAATGCCAAAGCCGAGCAGCGCCTTGATCAGCCGCGAGCGCAGCTCGATCAGGTGGTCCATCAGCGGGGCTTTGCTCGCCTCGATATCGGCGTCGGTCATGACGCTTTGGCGTCCTTGATCGCTTCGGATGGCGCGGTGTCCTGAGCGACAGGGTCTTGCGCAACCTTTGCCTGCTCGACCTCACGGGTGATGACGAGCGGCTCGTCCACGGCCGGATGTGCCTCGGCTTCCACGAAGGTCGCGGGCGTCGGCGGCTCCGGCGTGGTGGGAGTGACCGGCGCCTCACTTGAGGTCGCCGGCGCTTCACTTGAAGTCGCCGGCGGTTCACTTGAAATCGCTGGCGCTTCGACGGCGGCGGCGGCCGGCGTCTCCGCCGGCTTGTCCAGCGCATCGACGCGGAGCGCGTCGCTGACGTCCTTCTGCAGCGAGCTCAGCGGATTGAAGCCCGTGGCGGCTTCCTTGACCTCGTCGAAGCTCTTCTTGAGGTCGGCCATCTCGGCCTCGCGCATGGCTTCCTGAAACTGGCCCTGGAATTCGGCGGCCATCTTGCGGGCCTTGCCCATCCACTGGCCGACCATGCGCAGCACGCCCGGCAGCTCTTTCGGGCCGATGGCGATCAGGGCCACGACCCCGATCAGGACCAGTTCACTCCACCCGATGTCGAACATGAGGTCTTCCGTTCACGCCAACCGGAGCCGGCCCAATCCCTTGTGCGCAGGATCGGGTCGCCCCCGCGTCTCGCGTGCTTCTTTCGGCTCAGACGGCCTTGCTGCCGACGTCGGTCCGTGCCGCGGTCGGCGCGGCATTGTGCTCGATGGACTTGGACGGCTCGGCGGGCTTGTCGGCAACCTTGTCGTCGTCCTGCATGCCCTTCTTGAAGGCCTTGATGCCCTGCGCCACGTCGCCCATCAGGTCCGAAATCTTGCCGCGGCCGAACAGCAGCAGGACCACTGCGATCACCAAGATCCAGTGCCAAATGCTGAGTGAACCCATCCTGCAACCCTCCAAACACGCATGGCCGGGGACCCGGCCGATCTTCACCGAAACCTAGGCTTGGCGGGTCTCAAAAACAAGGACCAAGGCAGTGCCAATTCTCTGTTGGCACTACGTAATCTTGCTAAGTGGTAACTGGTCGCAGGGGTCCGCGGACGGACGGTACGTCAGTCTTCGGTACCGCCTTCGGGGCCACCCTCGCCGCTACCCTCATTGCCGCCTTCCGGCGCCGCTTCCGAGGTCTCGGGCTCGACCGCAGGCGCAAGCGCGAGATCGAGGTCCTCGCCCGGTTCCAGCGGATCCTCGTCCTCACGCAGCGCCGGATCGTCTGACGGCGTCGGCACGCTGAAGCCGGTCGGCAGGCGCGAATCCAGCAGGCCCGTGCCCTTCAGCTCTTCCAGGCCCGGCAGGTCGCCTAGCTGTTCCAGGGTGAACTGAGACAGGAAGTCCTCGGTGGTTCCGAAGGTCAGCGGGCGGCCCGGCGTCTTGCGGCGGCCGCGCGGTTTGATCCAGCCGGTCTCCAGGAGCACGTCGAGCGTGCCCTTCGAGGTGACGACGCCGCGGATCTCTTCGATCTCGGCGCGCGTCACCGGCTGGTGATAGGCGATGATTGCCAGCACCTCGATCGCGGCGCGCGACAGGCGGCGGGTCTCGGTGCTCTCGCGCGTCATCAGCCAGGCGAGATCGCCGGCGGTGCGGAAGGTCCATTTGTTGGCGACCCGCACGAGATTGACGCCGCGCGAGGCGTAGTCTGCCTGCAACTGCTCGAGCGCGGCCTTGACGTCGACGCCGTCGGGCATGCGCTTGGCCAGCGTCGCGGTATCGAGCGGTTCATTCGAGGCGAACAGCAGCGCTTCCAGCAGCCGCAACTCTTCGGGACGTGCCTGGGATTCGTTCTCCATCGGCTCGGCCTCTTCTACCCGCACTTCAGCCAGGCTTGCCATGGTAGCTTCTCCTTCTTGCACTTAAGCGACCGGCGCATCAGGCGCAGGAGCTGCGTCCGGGACCGGTTTAGGACGCCCCTTCCGGAAATAGATGGGCGCAAATGCTTCTTTCTGGTTCAGCTCGAGCTGCCCTTCGCGGACCAGTTCCAGCGCTGCGGCAAAGCTCGAGGCGAACACGGTGGCGCGCTGCGTCGGATCGGCGACATGCCGGACCAGGAAGTCGTCGAGAACGCCCCAATCGTCCTGCTCGGTGATGCTGCCGACCAGCCGCTCCAGCGTCGCGCGCGCTTCGGCAAGCGACCACACCGTGCGCTTGGCCAGATGCACGCTGGCGAGCACGCGCGACTGGCGCTGCGAGGCATAGGCCGTGAGCAGGTCGTACAGCGTCGCGGTGTATTTCGGATGCTTGATCTCGGCGATCCGCTCGGGCTCGCCGCGCGGGAAGATGTCGCGCAGCAATTGCTGCCTGTTCATCAGCCGGTTGGCGGCTTCGCGAATGGCCTCCAGGCGGCGCAGGCGATTGGCCAACGCGGTCGCCATCTGCTCGGCGCTCGGGCCTTCCGCGCTCGGCGGCTCCGGCAGCAGCAGGCGCGACTTCAGGAAGGCGAGCCAGGCCGCCATGACGAGGTAATCGGCAGCAAGCTCCAGCCGGATCTTTCGCGCGGCCTCGATGAAGTGGAGGTACTGGTCGGCGAGCGCCAGGATCGAGATCTTGGCGAGATCGACCTTCTGCTGCCGTGCCAGCGCGAGCAGCAGATCGAGCGGGCCTTCATACCCCTCGACGTCCACCACCAACGCCGGCTCACCCTCGGCGAGCTCTGCGGGCCGCCCGGTTTCAAACGATAGGATTTCTGCGGTCATGCGGATGCCGTGTTTGCCCGTGCGATCAATGCGTCGAGTTCGGCGCGCGCGGCGACGCGGTCGAACGGCTGCGGGGCCTTGCGCGCCGCGAGCGCGGCGTTCGCCCGCTCCAGCGCCCTCCCCGACAGTTCAGGTGTCTGGCCGGCAACCTCGCGCATCTCCTCGATGTTGCCGTTGCAATGCAGGGCCATGTCGCAGCCGGCCGCGAAGATGGCGCGGGTCCGCTCGGCGATGCTGCCTGCCAGCGCGTTCATCGACACGTCATCACTCATTAACAAACCCTGGAACCCGATTGCGCCGCGAATCACCTGAGCAATCATTGTCGCAGATGTCGTCGCCGGATGGGCGGGGTCGACCGCGCTAAACACAACATGTGCAGTCATGGCCATCGGCAGATCGGCCAGCGGCTTGAATGCCGCGAAGTCGGTGCGTTCCAGCTCGTCCTGCGGCGTGTCGACGGTCGGCAGCTTGAAATGGGTGTCGGCCGTGGCGCGGCCATGGCCGGGGATGTGCTTGAGGACCGGCAGCACGCCGCCCTGCTCGAGCCCCTCCGTCACCGCGCGGGCAATCGCTGCGACCTTGTCCGGCGAGGTGCCATAGGCCCGGTTCCCGATCACGGCGTCGGCGCCCGGCACCGGCACGTCGGCCAGCGGCAGGCAGTCCACGGTAATGCCGAGATCGGCGAGATCAGCCGCGATCAGGCGGGCGCTGAGGCGCGCCGCAGTGAGCCCGAGCGCCGAATCAGTGTCGTACAAGGTCGAGAAAACCGCGCCCGGCGGATAGACCGGCCAGTGCGGCGGGCCCAGCCGCTGCACCCGTCCACCCTCCTGGTCGATCAGGACAGGGGCGTCCGGAGCATTCGCCGCCGAGCGCAATTCCGCAACAAGCGCAGCAACTTGCGCCGGCGTCGCGACATTGCGCTTGAACAGGATGAAGCCCCATGGGCGCTCGGCGCGGATAAACGCCCGCTCGTCGGCGGTCAGTTCGGTTCCGGAAACGCCGGTAATGAAGGCCCGCGTGCTCATAACGGCCGATTAACCCTGCCCCGCGAGGGGGTCAAGGAAACGGCCGTTAATTCCTCTGGATGAAGCAGGTCGGCAGGCCGGCGGACTTCAGGCTGTTGCAGGCCTGCGTCGCTTCCTCGGCCGACGCATAGGGACCGGCGAACGCGCGGTAGACGATCCCCTTGCCCTTGTCGGTGAGATCGACCCGCTTGATCACCGGCGAGCGCGATCCAAGCACGCTGCCGTACTTGCTCTGAAGCACCCGGTAGGAGGCGTGCGCGCTGTCCTCGCTCTGCTGCGAGGAGACCTGCACGATGAAGCCGCCGCCGCTGCTTGCGGGCGCGATCTGCGTCGGGTTGGTTGCAGCCATCCGCTGCGGCGGCTCGGAAGCGGGCGCCGATTGCGGCGCGAGCGAGAGCGGCTGATTGGCGCTGGCATTGGCCGAGGTCGGCGGATTGCGCGGCGCGGCCGGTGCCGCAGGAGCTGGAGCTGCAGCAGGCTTCGCCGCCGCTGCTGCAGGCTGCCTCGCGGCCGCCGATTGCGGCGTGGCGCTGTCGGTCTGATCGCCCTTCACGGCCACGGTCCTGATCGGACGCGGCGAGTTGTTCGGCAGCGTGCCGTTGCTCGGAACCGGGCCCGCGCTCGGCGGCGGCACCGTGGACGGCGACACGCTCGCCACTGCAGGCGGATTGGCGTTCTGGTTCAGCGGCGGGAACACCACGCGGGGACCGCCTGCCCTGGCGTTGACGTCGACAGGCGCTTCCTCGCGCGGCACGATCTTCTCGCTGCCATCGCCGGTGACCATGCGATCCGGCACCTTGGCGGAGGAGTCCGACGGCGCCGGCACGATCTTGGTCGGGGTGTTGTCGGCCTTGATGATCGGCGGCTCACCGCTGCGGGGCGAGCCGACATAGGTCTTGTAGGCGAACGCCGCGCCGGTGCCGACGACGGCAAGCGCGAGGATCGCCGCAACGGTCATCATGCCGCCGCGCTGCTTCTTCGGCTCGTCGAGATCGGCCTCGGGATAGTCGCTCTGGAACGCGTAAGGATCGTCCGGATAGGCCGGATCGCGCTGAAAATCCTGCTCGCCCGTCTCCAGGCGGCCATAGAGCGCATCATCGTAGCGCGACGGATCGGGCTGCTGGTGCGGCTCCTGATAGGCTTGCTGCTGATACGGCTCCTGATAAGCCCGCTGCTGATAGCCCTGATCCTGCGGCGCGTAGGCCTGATCCTGATAGGCCTGCCCCTGATAGGCATGATCCTGATACGCCTGCGGCTGATGGACCTCAGGCTCGGGCGCGGCCGGCTGGGCGGAATAACGATGCAGCGGATGCACCGGACTGACCGAAACGGGATAGTCGGGCTCCGGCGCGGGTGCCGGCTGCGGCTGCACGTTGGCACGGCGCATCCATGACGGCGGGCCGGACGGCGCCGGCACGGCCGGCTCGGCATAGTCCTGCTGATAATCGTCCTGACGGTAATCGTCGTCCTGATAGCTCTGGGCGGGTGCGGCCGGCGGGTGCGCGGCGGGCCGGCCCTGCGCGGCGAACGGATCGGTCTGTCCGATTAGGCGGGCGAGCTCGGCCAAGGGATCGCTGTCCGCCTTTCCATGCTGATCGCCGCCGCGACCATAGTCATCGGAAGGAAACGGTCTGTCGTGATATCGTTCGGCCATCGTGATGATGCGTCCCTTCGGGAAAGCCGCGCGCCCCTCGACCAAGGCACGGCTTCCGACCCACAAGGCATTCAACCAAGTCTAAGCGATCCGGCTTCTGCCGGTTACCCCCGAATTCCCATTAAGTAGTTCGCCCCAAACTACCGCATCTCGTCCGGAGCATGGACGCCGAGGATGGCGAGGCCCGATGCCAGGACAGAGACGACGCCCTGGACCATGGCCAGTCGCGCCTGTGTAAGATCTGCATCATTATTGATAATGAAGCGTAAATAGGGCAAATCGCGCCCCTTCGTCCAAAGTGCGTGAAATTCGCTCGCTAAGTCATAGAGATAGAAGGCAATTCGGTGCGGCTCATGGGCCGCGGCGGCCGCTTCCAGCATGCGCGGATAAATTGCGAGGCGCTTAAGAAGATCGAGCTCGACGGGGTCCGACAGCCGTTCCACGGCCGACTCAGCGAGCCATGCGATGCGCTTGCCGGCGTCCTCAGGCAACTCCGGGAACACCTCGGCCCGCGCGTTGCGGAAGATCGAGTGGCCGCGGGCATGGCCGTACTGGACGTAGAACACCGGGTTGTCGCGCGACTGTTCCATGACCTTGGCGAGGTCGAAGTCGAGCACCGCGTCGTTCTTGCGGTAGAGCATCATGAACCGGACGGCGTCCTGGCCGACTTCATCCACCACCTCACGCAAGGTGACGAAGTCCCCGCTCCGCTTCGACATTTTCACGGGCTCGCCGTTGCGCAGCAGCTTGACGAGCTGGACGATCTTGACGTCGAGCTCGCCCTTGCCGGAGGTGGTCGCCTTCACCGCCGCCTGCATCCGCTTGATGTAGCCGCCGTGGTCGGCGCCCCAGACGTCGATCATCTCCGCAAAACCACGGTCGAACTTGTTCTTGTGGTAGGCGATGTCGGAGGCGAAGTAGGTGTAGGAATTGTCCGACTTGATCAGCGGACGATCGACGTCGTCGCCGTAGGCAGTCGCCTTGAACAGCAGCTGCTCGCGATCTTCCCAGTCCTCGACCGGCGCGCCCTTCGGCGGCGGCAGGCGGCCCTCATAGATGTCGCCCTTGGCCTTCAGGAAATCGATGGTCTCGGCGACCTTGTTGTTGCCGGTCTCGATCAGCGAGCGCTCCGAGAAGAACACGTCGTGGCGGATGTTGAGGGCGGCGAGATCGTCCTTGATCTCGTCCATCATCATCGCGATCGCCTTGGCGCGCACGGTCGGCAGCCACTCGGCCTCGCTCATCGCACGCAGCTTGTCGCCGTGCTCCTTCGCCAGCGCCTGCCCGACCGGCTTGAGGTAGTCGCCGGGATAGAGGCCTTCCGGAATGGCGCCGATGTCCTCGCCGAGCGCCTCGCGATATCTGAGGAACGCGGAGCGCGCGAGCACGTCGACCTGCGCGCCGGCATCGTTGATGTAATATTCGCGGGTGACGTCGTGGCCACCGAACTGGAGCAGGCTCGCCAGCGCGTCGCCGAACACGGCGCCGCGGCAATGGCCGACATGCATCGGCCCGGTCGGATTGGCCGAGACATATTCGACGTTGACCTTGGAGCCGCCGCGAACGCGGCCGTAATCGGCGCCCTCGCGCAGCACTGTCCGCAGCGCTTCCGCCCAGGCGGCGGGCTTGAGCGTCAGATTGATGAAGCCGGGACCGGCGACATCGACCTTGGCGATCAGCGCGTCGGCGCGCAGCCGCTCGGCGATCTGCTCGGCGAGATCGCGCGGCTTTGCCTTTGCCTCTTTCGCAAGCACCATGGCGGCGTTGGTCGCCATGTCGCCATGGGAGGCATCGCGTGGCGGCTCGACCACCACGCGTGAGAAATCGATGCCCTCGGGCCAGCTGGCGTCCGCCGCGAGCGCGCGGCAGGCGGCGTGCACGCGTGCGAGCACATCGGCGAACAGATGCAGGGATGAGGATGTCTGGGGCATGGGCGCCGCCTAACGCAAATCCGGGGTCGAGTCAAAGAGCCGCTGGTGCTCGGTGAGGGCGAAACGGTCGGTCATTCCGGCAATGAAATTGCCGATCCGACGGGCCCGGTCGCCCTCGTCATCGGCCTGCGCCCCGACCAGCCATTCCGGCGGCAGCTCGGCCGGCGATTTCAGGTATTTTGCGAACAGGTCGAACAGGATCTGCTCGGCCTCCCCCATCACCCGCATCACCCGCTTGTGGCGGTACATGTGCTGGTACAGGAAGCGCTTGATGGCGGCCTCCTCCGCGGCAACCTCAGGGGGGAACGCGACCAGCGCCCGACTGAGCTGCCGCACGTCCTGGGCAGATTGCGGCCTGGTCGCGGCGAGGTTCTTCTGCGCCTCGGCGAACACCGCACCGATCAGGTGCGAGATCAGCTCGCGCACCAGCTCGGCGCCGCGCCTGACGTCTTCGAGATCGGGATAATGCGCGGCGATCCCGTCGATGATCTCCGCGGTCAGCGGCATCGCCCTGAGATCGTCGAGATCGAACAGGCCGGCGCGCAGACCGTCATCGATGTCGTGGGCATCGTAGGCGATGTCGTCGGCGATCGCGGCGACCTGGGCTTCGAGCGAGGCGAAGCTCCACAATTCGAGATCATAGACCCTGATGTAGTCGGCGATGCCGACGGGAATGCCGTGCTCGCGATAGTGTCCGATCGGTGCGCCGCTGCGATCGGTCAGCGGGCCGTTGTGCTTGACGATGCCCTCCAGCGACTCCCAGGTCAGGTTGAGCCCGTCGAACTCGGGATAGCGATGCTCCAGCGAGCCGACGACGCGCAGGGTCTGGGCATTGTGGTCGAAGCCGCCGAAGTCTTTCAGGCAGGCGTCCAGCGCCCGCTCGCCGGCATGCCCGAACGGCGGATGGCCGAGATCGTGGGCGAGCGCCAGGGTTTCCGTGAGGTCCTCGTCGAGGCCGAGCTGCCGGGCCAGCGCGCGGGCGATCTGTGCCACCTCCAGCGAATGGGTCAGCCGGGTGCGGTAGTGATCGCCCTCGTGGAACACGAAGACCTGGGTCTTGTACTTGAGGCGGCGGAACGCGGTGGAGTGGATCACCCGGTCGCAATCCCGCCGGAACGGGCTGCGGGTCCGGCTCGG
>Ga0207426_1002096_pt1 | contig 13743 bp, 9 predicted proteins | sample AraplaMF_Cvi_mMS_FD_184265 | JGI IMG/M metagenome (GOLD analysis project Ga0207426, IMG submission 184265) | Arabidopsis root microbial communities from the University of North Carolina, USA - plate scrape MF_Cvi_mMS (SPAdes) (version 2) | ecosystem: Host-associated > Plants > Roots > Endosphere ...
GCGCGCACTACCGCTCGCTGCTCGGTCTCGCCGCGCTGCTCCTCGACGACACCGCCTCCTGCGAGGACGTCGTCCAAGAGGCCTTCATCCGCGTGCACTCCGCGCGCGGACGGGTGCGCGAACCCGAGAAGACCCTCGCCTACCTCCGGCAGACCGTCGTCAACCTCTCGCGCTCCGCGCTGCGTCGGCGCATCCTCGGGCTCAAGCTGCTCTCCAAGCCGATGCCCGACATGGCGAGCGCCGAGGAGGGTGCGTACGACCTGCTGGAGCGGGACCAGCTGATCAAGGCGATGCGAGGACTCCAGCGCCGGCAGCGCGAAGTGCTGGTGCTGCGCTACTTCGCCGATATGACCGAGGCGCAGGTCGCCGAGACGCTGGGCATATCGCTCGGTTCCGTGAAGGCCTACGGGTCGCGGGGCATCGCGGCGCTCCGCGTCGCGATGGAGGCTCCGGCATGAGTGGCACGACGTTTGGCCGGCACCACCCGTACGACGCCTGCGGCCCGTACGACACGCTCCACCCGAACACCCCGATTTCCCCCAGTTCCTCGATCGACCTCATGAACCACAGCGGCACCCCCGGGCCCGGCCCGCTCCACTCGGCCCGCCCCGGCACCCCGTACGACCGGAGCCACGAAGCACCCGGCGTCCGCGGCACTCCCGGGCTCGGGGCGCGGCGCGACGCGGACGAACCGGACGGCAGGCGTGCGCGGTCCGCCGATGTGACGCGTGGGCTCCCTGCGGCGCGTGCGGCGCAAGAGCGCCCCGACGGTGCGCCGGACGGCGGCCGTCAGCCCGACGACCCCTGCGGGCAGGGCGCGAAATCCGGCCAAGTATCCGGCAGCGGCGATGACATCGCTGTCACGGACAGTGCGGCCGACGCCACGGAGGGTGCCCCGGGCGCCGGTGACGAGCCCGACAGCCATGCGTACGGCAGTGACGGGCCCACCGGCTCCGGCTTCGGCGGCGGCACCGGCAACGGCGGCCGCGACGGCGACGGCCCCGGCCGGACCCACCCCACCGGCGGCGACTTCGGCGGCGAGGACGATCTCCGGCGGCTGCTGCACTCCCGCGTCGCCGACCTCGAACCCGCGCCGGACGCGCTGGAGCAGCTGCGCCGCGCGGTGCCCGCCCGGCGCCAGCGCCGCCGGCACGCCGTCGTGGGCGCCGCGGCCGCGCTGCTGCTCGGCGGCACGTCCATCCCCGCCATGGTCCATGTGGCCCACCTCGCCGGCAGCTCCGAGGAGCGGCCCGCCAACGCGGCGGGCAGCACGCTTCCCCAGGGCGGCGCCGAGGGGGCGCACGGCGAAGGCACCGAGCAGGCCGGTCCGGTGCAGGCCGGCAAGGACGGCGAGAAGCGCGGCGAGGACAAGCCTGCGGACAAGGGCAGGAACCCGGGAAAGCGCGGCGCGGGCCACGGCGCGGGCGCCGGCACCCCCGCACCGGACGAGACCATGGACGTCACCTCGCCGGTCTGCGGGCGGGAACAGCTCGGCCAGGGCACCAGCACGGTCGGCACGGCGGACGCCACGGGCCGCGTCTACGGCGCGTTCCGGGTGGTCAACACCTCCGGCGCCGCATGCTCCGTCGAGGGCGGCGGCAGCATCGGCCTGGTCGCCCAGGGCTCCACCAGTCCCGACCGCGTCCATGTCGTCGACCACACCTCAGGCGACGAGGCCACCGGGCTGCCCGACCCGGCCACCACCCCTGACCAGCTGGTTCTCAAGCCGGGACAGGCGTACGAGGTCAAGTTCGCCTGGATCCCGGAGTCCGGCGGCGGCACCAGCGGATGCGTCAATCCGGGTCCGTCGCCGACGCCCGAGGCCTCCAAGGACCCGGGGCAGTCCCCGGACGCCGCGACCCCGCCCGGCGACGGCGGCGGCGAGGCGGGCGGCGGCGAGGGCCCCGGCGACGGCGGCTCCGCACCCGGCGGCATCGTGCTCAGCCACACACCGGAGGCCGGTGAACCCGCCGCGGCCGACGCCAAGGTCACCGACGCCTGCGCGGGAACGGTCTACCGCACCGAGGCGCTCGCGGCGCCGTGACACCGACGGCCCAGGTCCCGGCCGCCGGGGCCGGACCGTGGAGGGGCCGGTGCGGCCCCGTGGGCCGGGCCCCGTACCGTTGAGGGCGTGTACCGGTTCCTGCTGACCCCGCGGTGGTGGGGAATCAACGTCTTCGCCGTACTGGCGATCCCCGTCTGTATCTTCATGGGCAGCTGGCAGCTGAGCCGCTTCGAGGACCGCGTCGACAGCCACCGGCAGCAGGAGGACCGCTCCGCCCGGGCCAAGACCGCGGCCGCCCGCCCCCTGGAACGGCTGCTGCCCGTCGACCAGGTGACCTCCGGCCGCCAGGCCAGCGCCCGCGGCCACTACGACACCGGACACCAACTGCTCGTGCCGGGCCGCACGTTGAAGGACAACCACGGCGAGCGGCAGGGCTTCTACGTCCTCACGCTGCTCCGTACGGACGGCGGCAAGGCCCTGCCGGTCGTCCGGGGCTGGCTGCCCGGCGACGCCGGCACCAAGGCCGACACGGCGAAGGTGCCCGCACCGCCCAAGGGCGAGGTGACGGTCACCGGCGCACTCCAGGCCTCCGAGAGCCAGGGCAGCGACGGCGTACCGGGGGCCGGCGGGCCGGCACCGGGCCGGCTCGCCATGATCAGCGCGGCGTCGCTGGTCAACATCGTGCCGTACGACGTCTACGACGCCTGGATCACGCTCACCGACACCCAGGCCCCCCTGCGCGCCGTCCCCCCGGCGGCGGCCGAGGGCAGCGGACTGGACCTCAAGGCCTTCCAGAACCTCGGCTACACCGGCGAGTGGTTCGTCTTCGCCGGCTTCGTCGTCTTCATGTGGTTCCGCCTCTTCCGCCGCGAGTCCGAGGCCGCCAGGGATGCGGCTTTGGGGATCGGGGTGGGGGTTGAGGGGGCTGATGGCTCCGCGGGGGCTGTGAGCCCGGGGGCGTCGGGCCGGGCTGAAGACGGCCGGGACGAGGGCAGTGGCGAAGGCCAGGGCGAGGCGGCGCGGGCCGGTAGGGCCTGAATTCCCGTGTCCGCACGCGACCGCAGGGGACCTGCTTCTGCAACGAGGTCGCACCTGGTCGGCGGACGTATCACGCTGGTAGCCGCAATCGGATCGGCGTGCCACGGTAGGGCCTATGGCAGGCAAGGGCACGCAGCCGCAGGGCGATGACCGACTGCCCGGCCAGGGGCCGGCGGAGGGGTACGGCCATGTGCGGAGGCACGGTGCCGCGCCGGGCCGCGAGGACGCGCAGGGCGGCCACGGTTCCGGCCGCGAGCACGCGCAAGTTCACGGCCACGCGCAAGGCCATGCCACTCAGCACTCGCACCCCCCGCACCCCCCGCACCACTCCGGCCGCTTGGCGCGGGTGTGGCACCGGCTCGCCCACCTCTTCAGCCCGCACAGCCATGCGGCCGTGGACAAGGTCGACACCGCGCTGGAGACCTCCCGCGAGGGCCTCCGCACGCTCTGGATCTCGCTCGGCATCCTCGGCCTGACCAGCCTGATCCAACTGGTGATCGTCGCCCTGTCCGGCTCGGTCGCACTGCTCGGCGACACGATCCACAACGCCGCCGACGCACTGACCGCCGTACCGCTGGGCATCGCCTTCCTCCTCGGGCGCCGGGCCGCGAACCGCCGCTACACCTACGGCTACGGCCGCGCCGAGGACCTCGCGGGCATCGCCATCGTGCTGACGATCGCGGCCTCCTCGGTATGGGCGGCGTACGAGTCCGTGGACCGGCTGCTGCACCCGCGCGATGTCACTCACCTGTGGGCCGTGGCCGTGGCCGCCGTGATCGGGTTCCTCGGCAACGAATGGGTCGCCCGCTACCGCATCCGCACCGGCCGCAGGATCGGCTCGGCCGCGCTCGTCGCCGACGGCCTGCATGCCCGTACCGACGGCTTCACCTCCCTCGCCGTTCTGCTCGGCGCGGGCGGCGCGGCGCTCGGCTGGCAGCAGGCTGACCCGCTCATCGGCCTGTTGATCACCGCCGCCATCCTCATGGTGCTGCGCGACGCCGCCCGGGAGGTCTACCGGCGGCTGATGGACTCCGTCGACCCCGCACTCATCGACGCCGCCGAGACCGCACTACGCGCGGTGGACGGCGTCCACGGCGTCGGGCAGGTCCGTATGCGCTGGATCGGCCACACCCTGCGGGCCGAGGCGGACATCGTCGTCGACTCCCGCCTGACCGTGGTGCGCGCGCACGCCCTCGCCGTTGCCGCCGAACACGCCCTCATCCACGCCGTCCCCCGCCTCACCGCCGCCACCGTCCACACGGACCACACCCCGGACAACACCCCTGAGGGCCGCAACCCCCACGCGGCGCTGACCCACCACACGACACCCTGATTTTCCGCTCCCACGAGCCCCACCTGCCTTGGGGCCGCACCCGCGGCCCCGCTTGCCTTGGCGCGGCGCCGGGGCCCCGCCCCGCAGCCGCGCTCAGGCCCCCGTCCCGGCGCCGCTCCCGCGGCCTCCCGCCGCAGCCGCGCTAACAACTCGCCCCCAGGGCCGCGGGGAACGGCGCGACCAGCCGCAGCCGCAGCCGCAGACGCACGATGACCGCCCCGGCCGTTCCCGCCGCTCCCCGCAGGAACCCTCTAGTTCCTCTCGTTCACATGCCGCTGGGCGAAATCGAGTTCCAGGCGGACCTGCTTGATGCGTTCCTCGACCACGAGGGAGCCGTGGCCGGCGTCGTAGCGGTAGACCTCGTGCGGATGGCTGCGGCCGGCCAGGCGCTGGACATAGTTCTCCACCTGCTGGATCGGGCAGCGTGGGTCGTTGACGCCCGCGGAGATATAGACCGGGGCCCGCACCGCGTCCACATACGTCAGCGGGGAGGACGCCTCGAAGCGCTCCGGGACCTCCTCGGGCGTGCCGCCGAGCAGCGTCCGGTCCATCGCCTTGAGGGCTTCCATCTCGTCGTTGTACGCCGTGACGTAGTCCGCGACCGGAACCGCCGCCAGGCCCACGGCCCAGGCGTCCGGCTGGGTACCGAGCCCGAGCAGCGTCAGATAGCCGCCCCATGAGCCGCCCGACAGCACCAGCCGCTCCGGGGCGGCCAGACCGGACGAGACGGCCCATGCGCGCACCGCGGCGATGTCCTCCAGCTCGATCAGCCCGACGCGATGCTTGAGGGCATCCGTCCAGGCGCGGCCGTAGCCGGTCGAGCCGCGGTAGTTGACGCGTACGACCGCGAAGCCGTGGTCCACCCAGGCCGCGGGGGCCGAGGCGAACGCGTCACTGTCGTGCCAGGTCGGACCGCCGTGGATGTCGAAGACCGTCGGGAAGGGGCCCTCGCCCGCCGGCTGCTGCACCAGGGCGTGGATACGGCCACCGGGGCCCTCCACCCACACATCCCGCACCGGCACCGACCCGGGCGCCTTCATCCCGGGCGGGTCCAGTACGACCTCGCCGCTCGTCGACCGCACCTCCGGGGGCTGCGCCGCCGACGACCACAGGAACTCCACCGTGCCGTCCGGCCGCGCCGTGGCCCCCGAGACCGTGCCCGCCGGGGTCTCCACCCGGGTCAGCGGACCGGCGGCCCCGGTGGTCCCTGCGGCCGCGCCATCGGCTCCGGAACCGGCACCGCCCGAGGCGCCGTGGCCGCCCGGCGTGCCCAGCTCGTAGCGCCACAGCTCGCTCCGGGCCTGGTACTCGTGCTCCACCAGCAGCGCCGATCCGTCGGGGTACCAGTCGGCGCCCACGTCTCCCGGGAGGTCGATGTCCAGGGCGGTCTCCACCCCGGTCAGCGGGTCCCAGATCATCGGCTCCCAGCGGCCCCGCCGCTGGTGTCCGACCAGCAGCCGGGCGTCCCCGTCCACCGGTGCGAAGCCCATCACCGACAGGCCCAGCTCCTCGGTCCCGCCCTTGGTGTCGTCCAGCTCCGCGACCGTGGAGCCGTCGGGTCGTACGACGCGGATCGCGGAGTGCATCGCATCGCCGTGCTCGGTGTGTTCGAGGGCGATCAGCGAGCCGTCGTGCGAGAGATCGCCGACGCCCGCGGACTCGCGGTGCCGGTAGATCTCCACCGGCGCCTCGCCCGGCCGCACGACATGGACCGTCGAGCCCTCCTCGTCCGTGGAGCATCCGACGATCGCCGTGCCGTCCCGGCCGATCGCCAGCCCTCCCGGGTACGAGGGGGCGAGCCCCGGGGTCGCCGGCTCATCCGGGCCGCCCTCGAAGGGCTGCCGCATCCAGACACCGAACTCGTCCCCGTCGGTGTCCGAGAACCACCAGATCGAGCGGCCGTCCGGCGACAGCGTGCCGTCCGTCGTGCCGTTCGGCCGGTCCGTGGCCTGCCGCTGCTCACCGGTGGCCCGGTCCCAGGTGTAGAGCTCGAAGGTGCCGGTGGCGTTCGAGACGAACAGGGAACGGTCCGGGGCGTCCTCGGCCCAGTCCGGCAGCCCGATCCGCGGTGCGCGGAAGCGCTTCTCCCAGTCCGGCATCGAGGCGTCCGCGCCGCCGGGGTCCGCCGAGCCTGTCGCGCCCGCCGTCGATCCGTCCGCCCCTGCTATCGGGCCGGCCGAGCCGGTCCTCGTGCCGGCTGCGGGCCGGGTGTCGGGGGTCGAAGAGTGCGGAGCGGTGGCGTCGGGGGCTGGGGCTGGGGTCGTCTCGTCAGTCATGGGCCCATTCTGCGCCCGGGGCGGGAAATCCGTTGGCGAGGACCGCAAGGCTGTGGATAACTTCGCCGAATGCGCAGAATTTCAGGTGCCGAGGACTGGCGGGAAGCGAATCGTGCGAGGTGGGACGAGCGCGTCGCCCTCCACACCGTGAGTGATTTTTACGACCAGGACAGATTCCGCCGGGTCCGGGACGTGCTCCGTGACTTCGAGGTCGCGGAGGTCGGCGAGGTCACCGGCCGGTCCCTCCTCCACCTCCAGTGTCACTTCGGCCAGGACACCCTCTCCTGGGCCCACCGCGGCGCGGCCCGCGTCGTCGGCCTGGACTTCTCCGAACCCGCCATCGACACCGCCCGCGCCCTCGCCGCCGAGCTCGGCTACGGCCCCGACCGCGCGGCGTTCGTCGCCGCCGATGTCTATGACGCCGCCGAAGCCGTCCCCGACGCCGCGTACGACATCGTCTACACCGGCCTCGGCGCCCTGAACTGGCTCCCGGACCTGGAACGCTGGGCCGACACCGCCGCCGCCCTCGTTGCCCCCGGCGGCTTCCTCTACCTCGCCGAATTCCATCCGCTCTGCGACGCCCTGGACGACGAGACCGGCTCACGCATCGTCCACGACTACTTCCGCCGCGACGCCTGGGTGGAAGAAGCCCCCGGTTCCTACACGGACTTCGGCGCACCGACGGTCAACAACCGCAGCGTCGAATGGCAGCACCCGCTCGGCGATGTCGTCTCCGCTTTGGCCGCCACCGGCCTGCGCATCGACTTCCTGCACGAGCACGACATGACGATGTTCCAGCGCTTCACCGCTCTGAGCCGTAGCGGCGACGGCTACCACCGTTTCCCCGCCGACCGCCCCCGTATCCCCCTCATGTACTCGCTGCGGGCCAGTCGCCCGAGTTGAGGACGGCAGGACCGTCGGCAAGAGAGGGCTCCGTGCGGAGAACTCGCCCGCACGGGGCCCTCGTTGTGCCGGCGCCTGCCCGGCGACGGCCGCCGCGCGCCAGCCGTACGGGGCGGTCACCCCGATCGCAGCGGCTACGGGGTGATCACCCCAGTCGCAGCGGCAGGGTGTCCAGCCGCCAGCTGCCGGGTACCTGTGTCCGCGCCAGTTGGTCCGCCGCGACGCCCAGGGACAGCTTCGGGTAGTGCGTGAAGAGGCGGGAGAAGGCGACTTCGCCCTCCTGTTTGGCGAGGGTGGCGCCCAGGCAGTAGTGCATTCCGTGGCCGAAGCCCACATGGTTCTCGGCGTGGCCGGCGGGGTGGCGGGTCAGGTCGAGACGGTCGGGGTCGGTGTAGTGGCGGGGGTCGAAGTTCGCCGATACCAGGATGAGTTGTACGGCTTCGCCCTTGCGGATCGGTGTACCGGCGACCTCGACGTCCTCGGACGCGAACCGCAGCTGGGTCATGTGCACCGGCCCGCACCAGCGCATCAGCTCGTGGACGGCGCGCGGCAGCAGCGCCGCGTCGTCCCTGAGCAGGCGCAGCTGGTCGGGGTGGGTGAGCAGCGCCGCCGTGCCGTTGCCTATGAGGTGGGCGGTGGTCTCGTGGCCTGCCAGGACGATCGTGAGGATCATGGTGACCATCTCGATGTCGCTGAGCCGGCCGCCGTCGTCGTCATGGGTGCGGATCAGCTCGCTGAGCAGATCGTCGGTGAGCGCCCGGCGCCGCTCGCGGATCAGCTCGTGGATGTGCTCGATCATCGCCGGGAACGCGGTGCTCAGCCGCCCCGGCTCCAGCGAGACGAGGTCGGCTCCCCACTTCCGCCATTGCGGGCGGTCCGCTTCGGCGATGCCGACCAGTTCGCAGATCACGGTGATCGGCAGGGGGTAGGCGAAGTGCTGGATGAGGTCGACCACACCGTCCTCGGCGTGCTCGGGAAGCCGGGTCAGCAGGTCGTCGGTGATCTGCTCGACCCGCGGCCGCAGGTCGGTGATCTTGCGTGCCGTGAAGGCGCGCGAGACCAGTCGGCGGAGCCTGGTGTGGTCGGGTGCGTCGTAGTTGAGGATCGACCCGAGCAGATACGGCCGGAAATGGTCGGGCAACCCCAACATTTCCAAAAGTCTGACCGCGGGGCTTTCGTCGATCGAGCGTCCCAGGGACGGTGCGGCCGGGTTGTTCACGAACCGCTGATCGCGCAGGACTTGGCGGACCTCTTCGAAGCGCGTCACCAGCCAGACGGGCGAGTCGTCCATGAACCGGCCCCGTACGACCGGGCCTTGCTCGCGCAGTGCGCCGTAGCCGCCGAACGGGTCGGTGATCAGCGCCGGGTCCATCACATTCGGCTCGCCAGGGTGTTTCCCGACATGCGCGGCGAGCGGGGAGTTGGATAATGCCGACATCTTTCGATCTCCTCCGGGTTGGGAGTCGGCCCGCGGACCAGGGTGGGGCCCGGCCGGGCCAGGGCTTGGACGTGGCTCTTTTCCTTAGTGGAACGTGTGTCAGTAGTCGTGGCCGGATATTCCGTCGGGTGGAGTCGGCCGGGCGGATTCCGCTTCGTGGAGCCGGTGGCGGGTGGCCGGTCGCGTGCCGACCCCCGTAGGGAGCCCTCCCCCGAATCCGGCGGGAGAGGAATCTCTGTTCGAATTCCTCGTCGGAATCCGCCCTCATGGGAAATCCGCCGCGGCCTCAGTCGCGTATCTGCCGGCGCATCTCCTGTGCGCAGAGTTCGGTGAAGCGCTCGTAGCGGGCGATGATTTCGGGTGCGGCCGCGGTCGCGGCGGCGCGCTGACGGGCCGAAGCGGGGGCCGGATCGGCGTCGGATCCCAGGTCGGAGCCGGGATGGGCGTCGGCGCCGGCCGGCGCCTCCAGCGCGCTGCGGATGGTGTGGGCGAGGATGCCGGCGCGTACCTCCAGGCCGTCCGGGGCGCGGTCGATGAGCAGCGCCTCGGACGTGAAGAATCCGCTGGATGTCGCCAACAAGGCGTATTGCTGGTGTTGTACATCGGTGTCGCGGCGCACCAGGCCGTGCTCGCGCAGCACTTCGAGATGCTGACGCAGATTCCGGTCGCCCGCGACGATCAGCTCCGCGAACTCCTGCTTCGCGGTCTCGTTGAGCCGGCCGAGGATATCGGCGTCGTCGGTGTAGGCCGCGCGCAATACCGGCTCGGCCTGGAATTCGAGGAAGAGCCGACGCATCATCCGGCTCGGCAGAATCTCCAGCGGATCCGCCCGCAGGCGCTCCAACTGCCGATCTTGCATTCGGGATTGGGCCTTCAGCATCACGGCGAGGAGCAGCGAGTCCTTGGTCTTCCAGTGCAGATAGACCGTGCCCTTGCCGACGTTGGCGCGGCGGGCGATCTCATCGATCGTCACCCGCCGGTAGCCCCAGGCGAGCAGCAACTCCCCTGCCGCGTCCAGGATGCGGTCAGCGCGCTGCGCGCGTTCCATGCCGTGGCCCCCCTCCGGCTCCGTGACCAGATTTCTAATCCGGTCACACAGTCAAAGTTAGATCGGACACTGTCCGGGGATAAGGGTGTTTTCAGTCACCGGCGGGGGCGGCGCCCCGGTGGGGTCAGGTGTTACAACACTCTCAGGCCGAGGGGGCGGGGTGCGGCGTTGCAGAGGTCGCAATACCGGGCAAAGGCCGCGGGAGGAATCCGTCTGACCTGGGCAAATGTCGCGCGGCCGCGGCGCCGGGGTGTCGGCTCCGAGGCTTGTCACCGCCGTAAGGGATCTTGGGTGGACACCGTTACGCGATGTTTCCGGTGAGTACACTCGCCGACCATGTGTGAGGCCAGCCGGAACGCAAAACGGCAGAAAATACGTCTTCCCCAGCCATGTGCCGACGCTTCCGTCCGGCACGGAAACGTGCTGCGGAAGTCGGCCGCCGCCGTCGGAGGCGCCCCCCGCCGGGCCGCCGCCGCGGCTGCCGGCGACGTCCCGACGTTCCTCACCCACGCCGCGGGTGCGCCCTCGGTGGCCGTCGGCGGCTCCGTCCGAAGACAGCTCATCCCCTCGATGACCGAGGTCACCCCGGGAGCGACGTGAGCCGCCGCACGAACCGTCGCCGGCACGCGCAGTCCCGTGATCCCCGGGGTCACTGGCTGCTGCTGATGCTCGTCCTCCCGCTCGCCTTCGGCGCCCTGCTCTTCGAGGGCTGGACCACCCACGAGGTCGACGCCGCGAAGACCCGGAGCGACTGCACCACGCCGGTGCCGAGCGCGGTGGACAAGGGCGGTCCGGTGGTGCGCCTCGACGGCGGCAAGGTGAAGTCCGCCGGGATGCCCGCCCGCAACGTGGCCCTCACCTACGACGGGGGGCCCGACCCCGTATGGACGCCACGCCTGCTCGATCTGCTGCGCAAGCACCACGCGCACGCCACCTTCTTCGTGCAGGGTGCCAAGGCCGCCCAGTATCCGGACCTGGTGCGCCGCATGCAGGCCGAGGGGCATGAGATCGGGTCGAACACCTACACCGGCGCGGTCATGGGCGCGGCCTCGCCCTTCCGGGCCCGGCTGGAGCTGGCGCTGACGCAGAAGGCGCTGGCGGGCACCGCGGGCATCCACACCGACCTGCTGAGGCTGCCGCAGACCACCGCGGTGGACACCATGTGCGGCCCGGAGTGGAAGGCCGCCCGGCAGGCCGCCGCGGACGGCTACACGCTGGTGGCCGCCGACCGGTGGTTCCGTAAGCCGTCCCAGGGCGTGATCCGGCAGTTCACCCACAACGATGTCGCCTACCACGACACCGAAAAACTGCTCAACAACCCCAGAATCGACAAATTCACCACGGTGACGTGGGGGGCCGGACTGCCCGCGGCCGACACCCCGGCCCCCGCCCCGGAGCGATGGCTGGGCACGGCCCTGGTCTGGATCAAGGCCCTCGGGTACGGGTTCGTGCACGGGATGACCTGGGTGCTGGGCATCGCCGGCGCCCTGGGCGTACTGCGACTGGCCTCCCTCGTCTTCTTCGCCCGTGCCCACGTCCGGCGGCTGGTACGCATCCGGCCGGGCTCACCCTGGCTACGCGAGATCACCGACCCGGTGACGGTCCTGGTCCCCGCCTACAACGAATCGGCGGGCATCGAGTCCACCGTCCGTTCGCTGCTCGCCTCCGACCACCCGCAACTACAGATCATCGTGATCGACGACGGGTCGACGGACGACACCGCGGACCTCGCCGCCGCCATCGACGACCCCCGGGTGGAAGTCATCCGCCAGTCCAACGCGGGCAAGGCGGCCGCCCTCAACACCGGTCTGGCCCACTCGCGATGCGACATCGTCGTCATGGTCGACGCCGACACCGTCTTCGAGCCGGATGCCATCTACCGGCTCGTCCAGCCGCTCGCCCACCCGGCCGTCGGCGCCGTCAGCGGCAACACCAAGGTCGGCAACCGGCGCCACCTGCTGGGCAGATGGCAGCACCTGGAGTACGTCTTCGGGTTCAACCTCGACCGGCGGATGTTCGAGGTGCTGGAGTGCATGCCGACGGTCCCCGGCGCCATCGGCGCCTTCCGCCGGGACGCGCTGATGGGCGTCGGCGGGGTCAGCGAGGACACCCTCGCCGAGGACACCGACCTGACCATGGCCCTGTGGCAGGCGGGCTGGCGGGTGGTCTACGAGGAGACCGCGATCGCCTGGACCGAAGTGCCCACCTCGCTCAGCCAGTTGTGGCGGCAGCGCTACCGCTGGTGCTACGGCACGCTCCAGGCCATGTGGAAGCACCGCCGCGCCGTCATCGAAGTGGGCCCGGCCGGCCGCTTCGGACGCCGCGGACTGAGCTACCTCACGCTCTTCCAGGTCGCCCTGCCGCTGCTCGCACCGATCGTCGACGTCTTCGCCCTCTACGGGGCGCTCTTCCGCGGCCCGGTGCTCTCGGCCGGGGTGTGGGTCGGCTTCCTCGCCCTCCAGCTGGCCTGCGCCGGCTACGCCCTGCGGCTCGACGGCGAGCCGGTGCGGGAGCTGTGGGCGATGCCGCTCCAGCTCTTCGTCTACCGGCAGCTGATGTACCTGGTGGTCATCCAGTCCGTGGTGGCCTTCCTGCTCGGCACCCGCCTGAAGTGGCAGCGCATGCACCGCTCCGGCACCGCCGCGCAGCACATCGGCCAGCCGGAGCTCGGCCAGCCGGTCGCGTACGAGAGTTTGCCGTCGTGATGACCGTCGGCAGCGTGGCCCCAGAGTGTCCGCCCGGCCATGGACCGGACGGGCGCCCCGCGCGGCGCGGCCGGGCGCTCCCCGCCCGCCGTCGTGCCTGCGCCCGCGAGCCCGGCCGTGGCCCCGTACGCCGCCGCCGGACCGCGCATTCGCCGCGTTCCCCGCGTTCACCGCGTTCGCTTGTGCAGATCCGCACCCTATTTGGTGGAGAAGAGACGAGCATGGAGATTTTCGCGCATGAATGACTGGCTGGAGGGGCCGCTCGACGGGAACTGGAGCGACGGCCAAGCACAGGACCACATCGGCACCGGGCAGATATGGCACCCGGGCGAGTACGCGTCTCAGGCGTACCCGGGTGAGTACGCGTCTCAGGCGTACCCGGGCGAGTACGCGTCTCAGGCGCAGCCAGGCGCATACGTGCCTCAGGCGTACCCGGGCGAGGACGCCTCTCAGGAGTACCCGGGTGAGTACGTGCCTCAGACGTACCCGGCTGAATACGCGTCTCAGGTGCACCCGGCACGGCCACCGAACCTCGACGGGTACGGCACGGTCCCGCAGACCCCGGTGCCCCCACCCCGCTTAAACGATCAGATCGGCAACGGTCACCCCGACAACGGTCACCCCGACAACGGACGCCCCGTTGCCCGCACCGGCCGTACGGGCCCGGGCGGCGGCACCACCGAACGGGGCCGGCGCGCCGCGGACCCGCCCAGCCGGCGCCGCCGGATCACCCGGGCGCTGATCGTCCTGTCCACCGTGCTGGCCCTCGGCTCCGTGGGCACCTACGTGTGGGCCGACACCGAGCTGCACCGCGAGGTCGACCTCGGCAAGATCGCGGACCGCCCGGCGCAGGGGCAGGGCACCAACTACCTGATCGTGGGCTCCGACAGCCGGGTGGGCCTCTCCGAACGCGCCAGGAAGGACCTGCACACCGGCGGTTCGGCCGACGCGGGCCGGCGCACCGACTCGATGATCCTGCTGCACACCGGCGCCCACG
>Ga0207426_1002097_pt1 | contig 13739 bp, 10 predicted proteins | sample AraplaMF_Cvi_mMS_FD_184265 | JGI IMG/M metagenome (GOLD analysis project Ga0207426, IMG submission 184265) | Arabidopsis root microbial communities from the University of North Carolina, USA - plate scrape MF_Cvi_mMS (SPAdes) (version 2) | ecosystem: Host-associated > Plants > Roots > Endosphere...
GCGGAACTGGCCGGCAACCGGGTTGAAGCTGCGGAAATAAGCGACGTTGATGATCCCGGCCATGGTTGCGCAGAACGCGGACAGTACTAGTGCAATGAAGCGAACACGGTTGGTATTGATGCCGGCATAGGCGGCAGCGCGGACATTGCCGCCTGCTGCACAGACCTTCAGCCCAAATGGTGTGTAGGCAAGCACGATGCCGGCGATGAGGGCGACGAAAAACATGAAGATCGTCTGGATGCTGACGACCTCGGCTACCGTACGGATCATCCCCGGGGGCAGCGAAACACCGAGATGCAGGAAAATGTCGTTCACCTTGCGGCCAAGCAGGTTGTAGCCTTCCGGCCAGCCGGTCAGCTGCTGGCCGGCGACAAACCAAGCGGCAAGACCTCGGGCAATGTAGAACATGCCGAGCGTGGCAATGAAGGCGGGCAGCTTGAAGCCGACGGTGATGACGGCATTGACAAGGCCGGCAGCCGTCCCCGCAAGCAGACCCATCGCCACGGCAGTGAATGGATCGGCGCCCAGCACCTTGAGGAAATAGGCGGCCGTGCTGCCGGCGAGCGCAAGCACCGAGCCAACGGAGAGATCGATATCACCGGCCGCAATGACATAGGTGAGCCCGACGGCAACGAGCGCCAGCTCTGTGTAGTTGAGCAGGATCGCGAAGGTGTTGGGCAGGTTCCACCAGTAGTCCGGCCTTAGCGCCAGGCCGGTCAGCCAGAGCAGCACCGTCAGGATGATGGCGAGTGCGTCGCGCCGTGCAAGGAACTTGCCGAGCCCCGTGGCCGAGAGCGCCATGTCGGCCGCCATCGCCCCTTTGGTCTGCACGCCTTCCAGAGCGACGCCGCCGGTTTCGTAGGCCGGCGGCGGTGGCCGACCGCGGAGCCAGGCCCAGAACCGGGCCGCGATCTGGCGTCGAATGAGGAAGGGCTCGATCAGCACGGCCACGACCAGAAGCAGCCCCAGGAAGACCATGACGGCACCGGCTGGCAAGGTGAACCTGGCGCCGACGGCAACGCTCTCTCCATCGATGATGACGGTCCGGGTGATCGGCCAACCTTCGCGCAGCACCTTGTCGATCAGCACAACGACTGTCGCGCCAAGGCAGGACCCGAGCACGCGCCCGCGCCCGCCAAGGATCGACGCACCGCCGATGACGACAGATGCGATCACGGTAAGCTCCCAGCCGACGCCGTAAAGAGGGGTGACGCCCTTGTCCTGCGCCGCTGCCAGAAGACCGGAAAGGGTCGCGCAGAGCGACGAGATCAGGTAGGCGCGAATTCGCACCCACTGGGTGTTGATGCCGGCATAGGCTGCGGCCTGCTCGTTGCCGCCGGTCGCGAAGGTCTCATAGCCCCAGCGGGTCTTGGCAAGCACATAGGCGCCGATGACAGCTACGAGGAGGAAGATCGCGATCTGGTTATTGAAGCCGAGAGCGTTGATCTCTCCGAGATGAAAGAAGAGCGGATAGTCTGCCGCCTTGCCGGAGTAGTAGATCGCTTGGCCATGCGTGAGCGCAAGAACGAAGCCTCGACCGATAAAGAGCATCGTCAGCGTTGCAATGAACGCGGGCACTTTCAGCATCGTCACGAGGACGCCGTTGACGAGGCCAATCACCGTGCCGAGCAGCACACAGAAGATCACCGACTCGATGACGCCGAAGTCGAGAACGTTTGACGCAAAGAGCCTCGCAAAAACGACGGCGATCAGGCCGTAGGTCGAGCCGACCGAAAGATCCAGGTCCTTGTTGGCGATGACAAAGGTCATTCCGACCGCGATTATCCCGACACGGGACGTGTCGCGAAGTAGCGCCAACAGGGCCTCCGTTGATCCAAAGAAGGCCGGATTGACGATAGCCCCGCCGAGGTAGAGCAAGGCGAGGAAGATCAGCAGCCCAGCCTCCCAGCCGCCGACGAGCTGGGGCGGCGCACGGCCTAGCGATGTCGTCGTGGGCGCCATGGTGTCTGCCGATCAATCTCGCCGTCGCGATGCGGGAGGCTTGCACCTCCCGCGTCGATTTCAGGCGTTTCGGAGCGTTAGTTTTCGAAGCGCTTGCCAACCTTTGCGACGTTCTCCTTCGTCACCAACTGGGCACGCGTGTCCAGGTTGGCGGCGGAAATGCCGCGATCGATCTGCAGGTAAAGCTGCATGACAGGCCAGAAGCCCTGCAGGAAGGGTTGCTGTCCCAGCGAACCGGTCAGGTTTCCGGCGGCGATTCCCTCCTGCTGTGCCGGGCCGAGGTCGAACCCGAATGCGCAGAGCTTGCCGGTCTTGCCCATCTGTGCGACGGCCTTGACGAGCGGTGGCGTGAAGACGTTGTTGGCGGTGAAGGCACCGACCACGTCACCACGAGATTCGAAGAGCGAAACAAGCGCGTTGACCGGATCGTTGGGGTTCGTGTCGATGCCGACGTTCTCCGGTCCAGCGTCAACCTTGAAAGCGTCAAGCTTGCCGGCCTCCTTCAATGTTTTGACGATGGCGTTGAAAGCGGAGGTGACCCGGTTGTTGACCTCGATGTTGCCCATCGCAGTTGACGACGGCAACAGAATCGAGCCGCTGGTTGCGCCGCTCGCAATCACACAATTGGCAAGAGCCTCGCCGCCGATTGCCGCGGCCGATGCGTCCTGACCAGTATGGCTGATGGCACTGCGATGCAGGATGGTTGCATCGAATGAGTTGGTTGTGGCGATCGGTATGCCTGCCGCCTCGGCAGCTTTGACGATGTCGTTGTAGGCGCCGACCTGCGGCGTCGTCATAATGATGCCGTCGATCGTCGGATCCTGGACGATCTGGTTGAGGATCTCGATTGCGCGCGCCGGATCGTCAACTGGCGATTCCGAGCCGAGCAGCAGGATCTTGGCGCCGATCATGTTGCCGGCGACGGTTGCGCCGACATAGACGGGATCAAAAAAGCCATTGCCTGCCGTATGAGTCACGATCGCGAAAGTCAAATGACCGTCCGCCGAATGGAAGTTCTTCGTGTTGGGATCTTCCTTGGCAGCTTCCGCAAAATTATAGCCGCCAACTGCTTTCTCGACGCCGCCCGACTGCGCAAATGCATGCGAGACGCCGAGCGATAGTAGCGCAGCTGACACCGCGTACAGCAAAGTCCGCCTCATGATTAGTCCTCCCTTGAGTCAAGGAAGGAAAGCCGTTCGAGCGCAATTTACAGACAGTGAGGGCCGAAGGCTTCCTCCCATACGCTAATATTCTGCGCAATTCCGATGCAAGTAAACGGCGAACTCATCGTAAGGGCGAAATTGTTTGCCTCCCAAACATCCCCTGGTTGTTTTTGATGACAAATAGCCGTTGAGGTCGTGGTTACTGGCTCTCAGGGGATGGATGCGCTTCCTGGCGAAGCCTGCCTCCTTTTCGGAACGCGATCCTTAGCTTGCTGAAAGAGCCACGATGCGCTCGTAAATGACGGCGGGGGTGGCAGGCTGGTGTTCGTCGATCCGGTAATGTTTGGCGAGGGCGGCAACCGCCGCATCTGCTGAATCCGCGCTTGAGGCATGCACAAGCGCGATGGGGTCGCCTTTCTCTACACGCGTGCCAAGCGGCAGAATGTCGGATATCCCGACGCGATGATCGATCCTGTCGGCGGGATGACGCCGTCCGCCGCCGAGGTCGACGACGGTCATGCCGATCTCCCGTACGTCGCAGCCGGAAAGCCAACCGGACCGAGGTGCGGGGACAGGTTTCGTCAGCGGCGCCTCGACGAGGTACTTGTCCGGCGCCTCCAACAGATCCGAGGGGCCGCCGAGGCGGCTGACCATGCGGGCAAAGCTTTCGGCGGCCTTGCCCGTAGAAAGCGCGTCCACGGCTCTTGCCTCACCGTCCTCAAGTGACGACGCCACGCCTGACTTCGCCAGCATCTCGGCTGCGAAGGCCAGCACGGCAGCCTCCAAGCGGGTGTTCTTCTTTTTGCCCGCTAGAAAATCCAGACAGTTTCGGATCTCGACGGCGTTTCCGGCAGCATCCGCCAGCGGCTGGTTCATGTCGGTAATCAGGGCCGATGTCCTGACGCCTGCACTGTTGGCGACATCGACAAGGGCGCGGGCCAGCATCTCGGCATCGTCAGTCTCGGCCATGAACGCGCCCGTGCCGACCTTGACGTCGAGCACCAGCGTCTGCAGTCCGGCCGCAAGCTTCTTCGAAAGGATCGAGGCGGTGATGAGGGGAATCGAGTCAACGGTCGCCGTTACATCCCGGACAGCGTAAAGCTTGCCGTCGGCTGGAGCGAGGGAGCCGGTTTGGCCGATGATGGCGCAGCCGACATCCTTCACGACCTTGCGGAAAACTGTTGCGTCAGGGGTGATGGTATAGCCAGGAATGGCTTCGAGCTTATCCAGCGTCCCGCCGGTATGGCCGAGACCACGCCCTGATATCATCGGAACGGCGAGGCCGCACGCTGCCGCGATCGGTGCGAGCATCAGGGAAACATTGTCCCCGACGCCGCCTGTCGAGTGCTTGTCGGCAATAGGTTTGTCTATGTCTGCCCAGCTCAGTGTGTCGCCCGAGCGGGCCATTGCCAGCGTCAGCGCCACGACCTCGTCGCGCGACATACCCTTGAACCAGACCGCCATGGCGAAGGCGCCGATCTGCCCCTCGGAGAGCTGACCGGCCACAAGTGCGGCAATGAACGATTGGATATCCTCTTCGGAAAGCGTTCCGCCATTTCGCTTCTGGCGGATGATCTCCTGGGGGATCATCTCAATAGCTCGATGCAGCGGCGGGCGCGGATTGCGTGCCGCTGAGCACGGCAAGAATGTCGTCGAGCAATCCGGATGCGCCGAAGCGGAACGTGGATGGCATTGGCCAGTCCGGCGCCATGATCGTTTCTGCAAGGCTCAGGTAAAGCGCTGCGTCTGCCACCGAACCGATGCCACCCGCCGGCTTGAAGCCGACCTTGCGGCCGCTCTGGCGAATGACCCGCAGCATGATGTCGGCAGCTTCCAGGGTCGCATTGACGGCGACCTTGCCGGTGGAGGTCTTGATGAAGTCGGCACCCGCCTCGATGGCGAGTTCGGAGGCACGCCGGATCAGCGCCGCATCCTTTATCTCGCCGGTCTCGAGAATGACCTTCAGCAGGATCGGGTCCTTGCACTCGGCTCGGACCGCCGCAACCATGTCGGTGACAGCCTTGCCGCTACCGGTCATGAATTTGCGATAGGGGATGACGAGGTCGATTTCGTCGGCGCCGTCGGCGATCGCCTCGCGTGTTTCGGCGGCAACGTCGGCCACTTCCATATCGCCCGACGGGAAATTGACCACAGTCGCAATCCGCACCGGATGACCCGTGCCGAGAACTGCGCGAGCGCGGGCAACGAAGCGCGGCCAGATGCAGATCGCCGCCGTGTTGCCATAGGGGGTTTGGGCGCGCGCACACAGCGCGTCGATCTGCCCCTCGGTGCAGTCATCCTTGAGGTTGGTAAGATCGAGGAGGGAGAGGGCGACGGCGGCCGTTTCCTTGCTGGAATGGTTGGTCATTATTCGCGTTCTCCTGCAATCATTTCCTTCAGTATGGCGGCGAGGCGCGCACCGCCGATTGGAGCCATATCCTTGGTCTCCTCATGACTCAGTTCGCCGCCGGTCATGCCGGCTCCATAGTTGGTGATTACGGACGCCGCCGCAACCCTTAAGCCAAGCATTCGCGCGATAATCACTTCCGGCACGGTCGACATGCCGACGGCATCGGCGCCGAGGATACGGGCCATGCGGATTTCGGCGGGTGTTTCGAAGCTTGGGCCTGAAAACCACATGTAGACGCCTTGCGACAAGGCGATACCGAGCTTCTCCGCAGCATTGCGCATCCTGTCGGCGAGAGCTGCATCATAAGCACTCGTCATGCCGACAAAACGACGATCGCTTTCCTCGCCGATCAGCGGATTCATGCCGGAATAGTTGATGTGATCGCTAATCTGCATCACCGAGCCAGGAGGCATGTCGTCTCGGAGCGACCCTGCGGAATTGGTCAGGACTAGCGTCTCGACGCCTAGACCTTTGAGCACCTCGATCGGCAGCCGCATCGCGCTGGCATCGCCCTTCTCGTAGAAATGGACGCGACCGGACAGCATGATGACGGGCACGCCGCCAAGCAAACCCGCGACGACTTCTCCGGCGTGGCCCGAAACCGCGCTGACAGGAAAGCCCGGCAAGTCGTGATAAGGGATGCGATGCGCATCAGTCATCTCGCCGACCAGCGAGCCGAGACCGGAACCAAGCACGATGCCGTAGCGCGGCGAAAGGCCGCCGAGCCTTCCGGCAAGCACGTCGAGAACGGCACTCATCCGAGTTCGGTCTCGAAGCTGAACGGCAGCAACTCTTCCATGGTCATCGTCTTCTTCACGCCGACCTCATCGCAGAGGTAGATCTTCGTGTCCTTGGAGGCGAACTCCGAGATCTTCTGCCGGCAGCCGCCGCAGGGCGGGCAGAGTGGCAGCTTTTCGGCGATCACGGCCATTTCGACGATCTTCTTGGCGCCGGCCATGATCATGGCGCTGATGGCGGTCGGCTCCGCACACCAGCCTTGCGGGAAAGACAGGTTCTCGATATTGGCGCCGGTGTAGACCTTGCCGTCCTCGGCGCGGATCGCGGCGCCGACGGGGAACTTCGAGTAGGGGGCATGAGCGAAAGCCATGGCACCGCGAGCGGCCTCGAAAAGATCGTGGGACATGTTCTCAGCGTTCCTTCGTATAGGGGACACCACCCGCTTTCGGCGGGATTGCCACGCCGATGAAGCCGGCGAGCAGGATGCAGGTCAGGATATAGGGCAATGCCTGGAAGATCTGTACCGGCACTTCGCCGATCAGCGGAACCTGCTTGCCCTGCATGAAGTTTGCCAGCGCATCGAGGAAGCCGAAGAGCAGGCAGGCGAACATGACGGGCACCGGTCTCCACTTCGCAAAGACCAGTGCCGCAAGTGCAATGTAGCCCTTGCCGGCCGACATATCCTTGATGAAGGCAGCCGACTGCGCGATCGACAGATAGGTCCCCGAGAAGCCGCAGAGGATGCCGGCGCACATGACCGCGCGATAGCGCAGCCAGCCCACCGAAATGCCGGCCGTATCGACCGCGCCCGGATTTTCGCCGACGGCGCGCAGCCGCAGGCCGAAGCGGGTGCGATAGAGGATCCACCAAGAAAGCGGAACTGCGAGAAAGGCGAGGTAGGTCAGGATATTGTTGCCTGAGATCACGTTCGCGTAGAGCGGGCCAATGATCGGAACTTCACGGACGGCATCGGCGCCCGGCAGCACGATCGGCGCAAAGCGGGCTTCCTGAGTTAGCTGCGGCGTACGGCCGCCCTGGCCGAACCAGGCGCCCCCAAGGACGATTGTGATACCGGCGACGAAGAAGTTGATCGCAACGCCCGAGATGATCTGGTTGCCGCGATTGGTGATCGAGGCGAAACCGTGGACGAGGCTGAGCGCCACGGAGCAAATGATGCCAGCACCAAGGCCGAGCCATGCCGAGTCCGTCAGGTAGGCGACGCAGGCTGCCGCAAAGGCAGAGCCGAGCATTTTACCCTCGAGGCCGATATCGAAGATGCCGGCGCGTTCGGAGAACAGACCAGCCAGCGCCGTGAAGATCAGCGGGATCGACAGACGGATCGTGGAGCTCAGAACGCTGATGAATATGTCATAATAATCCATCGTCCGTTCCCCTCACGCGGCCTTGAACTGTTGATAGACGCGAACCATCGCGGGGCGGAACATGTATTCGAGCGCACCGGCGAAGAGGATAACAAGACCCTGAATGACCAGGATCATTTCGCGCGTGATGTTGGGCATCTCGAAGGAGATCCAATCGCCACCCTGATAAAGGATGCCAAAGAGGATCGCCGAGAAGATGATCCCGACCGGATGATTTCTCCCCATCAGCGACACGGCGATGCCTACGAAACCGGCGCCGCCCACGAACTCGACCTGCAGGCGGGCCGAGGATCCCATGACCGGGTTCAACGCCATCATGCCGGCAAGCGCCCCCGACAGCAGCATCGCGGTCATGACGATGCGGGCGTACGGGATGCCGGCATAGGCCGCCGCGCTGTGGCTGACGCCAAGGGTGCGCATTTCGAAGCCGAGCTTGGTGCGCCAGATCAGCAGCCAGACGAAATAGGAGGCAACGAGGGCAATGAGGAACGAGACGTTGAACGGCGCTGCGCCGAGCTTGGCACCGAACAGGTTCATCAGCCAGCCGAGTTTCGGCAACTGGCCGCCTTCCAGGAAGGTGCGGGTTTCCGGCGCCATCTTGCCGGGGACGATCAGAACGTGCACCAGCAGATACACCATCAGCGCCGCGCCGATATAGTTGAACATGATGGTGGTGATGACGATGTGGCTGCCGCGCTTTGCCTGCAGGAAGGCGGGGATGAAGGCCCAGGCGGCGCCAAACAGGCCGGCACCCACCACGGCCACCGGCATGGTGACATACCAGGGGACATAGTGGTCGAGCGCCAGCGCAACCAACGCGCAGCCGAGACCGCCAAGATACGCCTGCCCTTCCGAACCGATGTTGAACAGGCCAGCATGAATGGCGACCGCAACGGAGAGGCCGGTGAAGATGAAGCTCGTCGCATAATAGAGCGTAAAACCAATGCCTTCGCCGCTGCCGAGTGCGCCCTCGATCAGCAGCGACAGGGCCGCAAGCGGGCTTTCGCCGATCAGCCAGACGACGAAGCCGGAGATCAGGAAGGCGACAAGCAGATTCAACAGCGGAATGAGGCCGTAGTTGATCCAATTTGGAAGTGGAACTGAAGCAGTGCTCATCAAGGCCTCACGCGGCAATGCCGGCCATCATCAGGCCGAGGGTCTGTTCACCGGCATCGGGCGTCTTCTCGCCGACGACATGGCCGGCAAACATGACAAGGATACGGTCTGAAAGGGCGCGGATTTCGTCGAGCTCGACGGAGACGAGCAGGATCGCCTTGCCCGCATCGCGCATCTCGATGATCCGGCGGTGGATGAATTCGATGGCGCCGATATCGACGCCGCGCGTCGGCTGGCCGATGATCAGCGCCGTCGGATCGCGCTCGATTTCGCGGGCGACGACGATCTTCTGCTGGTTGCCACCGGAGAAGTTCGCGGTCTTCAGCCGCGGGTTCGGCGGGCGGATGTCGTATTTTTCGATCTTCTCCATGGCGTCCCTGCGGATCGCGTCGAGATCGAGCAGCGGGCCCTTGCTGTAGCCGGGATTGCGGTGGTAGCCGAGAACGGAATTCTCGTACTCCTCGAACTTCAGCACCAGCCCCATGTGATGCCGGTCCTCGGGGATGTGGGCTAGGCCGAGCTCGCGCAACCGCGCCGGATCGGCTTTGTCGATCGGCTGACCGTCGAGGAAGATCTCGCCGGAATGCGGCTTGCGGATGCCTGCTATCGCCTCCAGCAATTCGGACTGCCCATTGCCGGCGACGCCGGCAATGCCGACGATCTCGCCGGCACGGACGTCGAAGGATACGTTGTCGACCATGATGACGCCGCGGTTGTCCTTGACCGTGAGATTGCGAACCGACAGGATCACCTTACCCGGATTGGCTTCACCCTTCTGCACGCGCAGCAGGACGCGGCGACCGACCATCAGTTCGGCAAGCTCCTCGACCGTGGTTTCGGAGGTCTTGCGGGTCGCCACCATCTCGCCGCGGCGCATGACCGACACCGTGTCGGTGATCGCCATAATCTCGCGCAGCTTGTGGGTGATCAGAATGACGGTCTTGCCCTGGTCGCGAAGGACGCGAAGGATCTTGAAAAGATGGTCCGCTTCAGCAGGTGTCAGCACGCCCGTCGGCTCGTCGAGGATCAGGATTTCGGCGCCGCGGTACATGGCCTTGAGGATCTCGACGCGTTGCTGTAGCCCGACCGGAAGCTCTTCGATCAGCGCATCCGGGTTCACTTCGAGGCCGTAGTCCTTCTCCAGGCGGCGCAGCTCGGCGCGCGCGGAAGAAACGCCCCTGGCGAGCAGCGCGCCGCCTTCGGCGCCAAGCATGACGTTCTCAAGCACGGTAAAATTATCGACCAGCATGAAGTGCTGGTGCACCATCCCGATCCCGGCTGCGATTGCAGCCTGGCTGTCCTTGATGGTGACGGGATTGCCGTTGACGCGGATCTCGCCGCTATCGGCATGGTAGAAACCATAGATGATCGACATCAAGGTCGATTTGCCGGCACCGTTTTCCCCGATGATGCCGTGAATCGTACCCTTGGCGACGGTAAGATTGATGTCCTTGTTGGCGTGAACGGCACCGAATTTCTTGTCGATGCCCACAAGTTCGATAGCGGGCGTGTCTGTCACAGCAGGCTCCAAATACGAAAAGGGCGTATGACGGAGCGACTCCGCCATACGCCCGTCTCAGTCACGGATCACTTCGGGCAAGCATTGTCCGTCGTGTAGTCGTGAACCTTGATGGTTCCCGCAATGATGCCTTCCTTGGCCTTGTCGAGCGCGGCCTGCATGTCAGGCGTGATCAGCGCCTTGTTGTTGTCGTCCATGGCGGCGGCAACGCCGTCTTCCTTGACGCCGAGCGCCAGGACGCCGGCCGTGAACTTGTCGCCCTTGACGTCGCTGAAGCCATTGTAGACGGCAAGGTCGACGCGCTTGACCATCGAGGTCAGGACGGAGCCCGGATGCAGGTGGTTCTGGTTGCTGTCGACGCCAATCGAGAGCTTCTTGTTGTCAGCGGCCGTCTGCAACACGCCGAGGCCCGTCGCACCTGCTGCCGCGTAGATGACATCAGCGCCCTGATCGATCTGGTTCTTGGTGAGTTCGCCACCACGGACCGGGTCGTTCCAGGCAGCGCCCGTCGTGCCGGTCATGTTCTGGAACACCTCGATATCGGATTTGACGGAGCGTGCGCCCTGCTCGTAGCCGCATTCGAACTTGCGGATCAGCGGGATGTCCATGCCGCCGACGAAGCCGACCTTGCCGGACTTCGATGCGAGGCCTGCGAGAGTGCCAACGAGGAAGGAGCCTTCTTCTTCCTTGTAAACGACCGAACGAACGTTTGGCTTGTCGACGACGGCGTCAACGATGACGAACTTCGTGTCGGGGAATTCAGCTGCGACCTTCTCGATGGCCGAGGTCCAGGCGAAGGAGACGGCAATAACCGGGTTGAAGCCCCGGCTTGCGAAGTTGCGGATTGCCTGCTCGCCCTGCGTGTCACCGGTCGGCTCGAAGTCGCGATAGGCGATACCGGTTTCTTTCTTGAACTTCTCAGCGCCATTAAAGGCTGCTTCGTTAAAAGACTTATCGAACTTCCCGCCGGTGCCGTAAACGAGCGCCGGCTTGACGTCCGCGGCCAGCGCCGTCGTGGACATGGCAGCCACGGCCAGGAGAGTCAGAAGGGATTTTTTCATGAGTTGCAGCCCTATTGTTTCTATTTGTTTGGGTCCTCCCGCAAGCCTGTTTCAGGCATGTCTGCGGAACCACCGACCTCCCCCCGGAGGCCTGGCTGGGCGCATCCTTGCATGGCTCAAAAAAAAATTCACGAGAAATTTTTCGACTGGTAAAAATTTGCCGCAATTGCCAAAAATCAGCTCAGGCGGGCTGTTTTTTGCACAAATTCATCGTTGGGTTGCGATTTTTCTAGCCAACCCCGGAACTGGTCGACGCTATTTGTTATGCTGCAAATCGGCCAGCCGCAGGCGATCTCTTGTAGCCTGCCATCCACAACAGCAGCGACAACACCAGGAACACGGCGAATGCTGGCTGAAGCATCAGCCATTGGAAGGCAAGCGTGTAAAAGCGCGGGTGGATATAATAAGCGATGCTAGATTGCAGGCTTTCCAGCGAGGAGGGGCTGAGGTCCTGCCATGCGTCGCCCATGGGGGTAATGACCACGGAAGAGGCGGCAACGGACTGGATGGAATCGACCGTTCCGGCGATGACGGCAACGGCCAGCGCGACAAGACTCGTCAAACGCAAAAGGAAACGCATCGAACTCTCCGGCGATCAAACATGGCCGGCATTTTCCCTGCCAGCCGCGCCATTCGTCAACCTCTACAAAAGATAGTGATGGAGGGGTGGAGCTGCAATGGAGGGCGTGAGCGCACTTTTACCGGAAGAACTCAAAAAACTGTTAGATTTGGGTTGATCGACAGAAATTCATCGGTATATATCGCGGCCGTTCCGACGATTTGCATCTTCGCCGATGCAGACCGCCAAAGGACAGGTGGCCGAGTGGTTGAAGGCGCACGCCTGGAACGCGTGTGTACGTGAAAGCGTACCGAGGGTTCGAATCCCTCTCTGTCCGCCAAATATCTTCTGAAGATACTTGTTTTTACTAGAATAGTTTCTTTGGCGTCCGTCAGGTCCGCCGTTCAGCCCGCGGCCGGTCCACGGCTGAGTTTGTCGCTACCTGCGTCGACAGAGCTGCCGCTTCGCTAATGCGGACAGAGCGCCTCGCTCCGTTGGAGCAAACGCGTCGCCCCCCGTTAACGTAGAATTCCAGCAGGGCAGAGGGCCACCCAGCGTTCTTCTAAGCGCCGTCGGAGCCCGCCGAGGCAACCCTTGCCTCGGCTTCCGAGGAGGCGGTTGAGGCTGACGCCGGCGCTGGAGCTTTGCGACGCTTGAGGTATTCCTCGAAGCGCTGAAGAACGACATAGAAGGAAGGCACGAAGAGGACTGCAAGGCAGGTCGAGGCAAGCATGCCGCTGAACACGGAGATGCCGATCGACCGGCGCGCGTTGGCGCCCGCGCCTGTAGCAAGGACCAGCGGAAGCACCCCGAGGATGAAGGCGAAGGATGTCATCAAGATCGGGCGGAAGCGCAGGCGCGCCGCCTCCACGGCTGCTTCCAGGATTTCCATCCCCTGCATGCGTTGCTCGCGGGCATACTCAACGATCAGGATCGCGTTCTTGGAGGCGAGCGCAATCAGCAGGATAACGCCGATCTGGGTATAGAGGTTATTGGCAACGCCGATCGCCATGAGTGCGCCGACCGTACCAAGTAGCGCCAGAGGCACCGCCAGCAGCACAGCGAGGGGCAGGATCCAGCTTTCATATTGGCCGGCGAGCACGAAATAGACGAGCAGTATGGCGAGTGCGAAGACGAAGTAGATCTGCGAACCGACGGCCTTTTCCTGGTAGGACATTGCCGTCCAGTCGAAGCCAGCGGTCGGTGGCAGTGTATTGCTGGCGATCTGCTCCATCACATCGAGCGCCTGGCCGGAGCTAAACCCCGTCGCCGCCCCGCCAACGATCGTGGCGCTGGGATAGAGGTTGTAGAGACTGATCAGGGACGGGCCCTGCATGGGAGTGACGTCGACCACGGTTCCTAGCGGCACCATGGTGCCGTTGCCCGCCTTGACCATCAGCCTGCGGATGTCCTCAGGGCTGACCCGCGCGTCGGGCGAGGCCTGCACATAGACCTGAAAGGTGCGACCGAATTTGCTGAACTGCGTCACATAGCTGGAGCCCACATAGCCGGAAAGCGCGGAGAAGACCTGGCCGACTTCAATGCCAAGGGTCTCGGCCTTGATCCGATCAACGGTGACCGCCAATTGCGGCACGCCTGCGCGGAAGCTGGTGCTCAGCCGTTGTAGAGCGGACTGGCTGTTGCCGTTGCTGACGATGCTGTTGGCCAGAGATTCGAGGAGGGGGTAGTCGAAATCGCCATTGCGGATCTCCACCTGCATGGTGAAGCCGCTGGCATTGCCGATGCCCTGGATGGGGGGCGGCACGAGCACAAGTGTATTGGCGTTGAGCACGTCCTTCAGCGCGCCGTTCAGATGCTCGTAGATCGAC
>Ga0207426_1002098_pt1 | contig 13735 bp, 14 predicted proteins | sample AraplaMF_Cvi_mMS_FD_184265 | JGI IMG/M metagenome (GOLD analysis project Ga0207426, IMG submission 184265) | Arabidopsis root microbial communities from the University of North Carolina, USA - plate scrape MF_Cvi_mMS (SPAdes) (version 2) | ecosystem: Host-associated > Plants > Roots > Endosphere...
CTTCGGCGTATGCGCATCCGCCTTGGCCCACAGCGCGACCAGCGCCTTGGAAAGATATTGAGCCCTGGCGGCCTTGTTCTCGATCACGAAGGCGCCGCCGCCATCGCCCTTGCCCTTGGCCGCGCGGGTGTAGATCGCGGTCAGGATGGCGACGGGATCGCTCGCGACGGGCATCACGGCGAAGGCCGGGGAGGCGGTGGCAAAGACCGCAGAGGCGACGAAGATGCGGCGGGTGAGCATGGGATGTCCCTGAGATGATGGCGCGCGACAGCAGGCCCGAGTGGCCCATGTCAGTGCGTATCTCTGTAGACCGGGGAAACGGCCGTTCGGTTCAATCGGTCGCTTTGGCCAGCCGGGAGTCCTCGGGCTTCTGCTGCGCGGGCAGGCAGCCCCGACAGATGACGAGGGAGCGGTTGACCCGAGCGTCCTGCTCGGCCTCGATGCCGTCCTGGACCTGCCACCATTCCTTCGAATAGGGCGCAAGGCCGGCTTGCGCGTTGGTTCGCTCGGAGTTGGCGGCGGCGCGTGTTGCGCGCGACTGCGCGGAACGCGGCTGGTTGGGATCTTCGCCTGCGCCGTCCCAGGCATAGCGCGCCGGCTTGAAGGCGGGATCGGAGGAGGTGAGGTGTGCTTGCGGTCCGACAGCGCATCCACCGAGCGCCAGCGACAACAGAAGGAAGGCGGGCGCTTTGACCATGATGCGGGACTCTGTACGCGAGAACTGCGAGAGGTTGCGCCGAGCATGTTTAAAATTCCCTGAACGATCGCGGTCGCGCCGGCGACAAACCCGCATGCGCCATCTGATCCCCATGTTGCTTCTCATCGCCAGTGCTGCGCACGCCGGCGACGCAAGGCCGTTCGATCCGGCCGACTATCCGACCGGCGTGCAGAAGGCCGTGCGCTATGCCAACGAGGAATGCACGAGCCAGGACGGAGGTCCCGTGACGTTCGCGCCGGACACCGTGCGCAAGGTTGACCTGACCGGCGATGGCCGCGACGACTACATTGTCGATTTCCAGAACACCAAATGCGGCGCTCGCGAGACCACCTATTGTGGAACCGGCGGCTGCGTCATGGCCATCCTGGTGGCGATGCCGGATGGCAGCGTGCGGCAGGTCTTCGACGGCTATGTTCGCAGCTACAGGATCATGCCGCCGCCGATGAAGCGCGGCGCTGCGCGCACCATCCGTTTCGACCTGCACGGCAGCTTCTGCGGCGGGTTTGGCGCGCAGGCCTGCGTCAAGCAGAGGGCGATCACGGCGACGCCATTTGCGTTCAGAGAACCGTGAGGCAGGTGCGCGGCCGGCGGCCTTGCGGGGCCGCTCGCGATGGCGGTAAATGGGCTGAAACGAGCGGGCGGCCGGCAAGCTGTCTGCCCTCGAAGAGGAAGCCCGATGCAGCCCCTGCGCATGTCCCGCCGCGTCATGAATCTCGCTTACATGCTGACCCAGAATGCGCGGCGGCACGGCGCGCGTCCCGGGTTCGTCTGGGGTGACAAGTCCTGGACCTGGCGCGAGATCAATGCACAGGTCTCGGCGCTGGCCGCAGCGCTCGCCGCGCGCGGCATCGTCAAGGGCGACCGCATTCTCGTCCATGCCAAGAACGGCGACGAGATGTTCTTCTCGATGTTCGCGGCGTTCCGGCTCGGCGCAATCTGGGTGCCCACCAATTTCCGCCTGATGCCGGATGAGGTGACCTATCTCGCGCAGGCGTCCGGTGCGAAGGCTTTCCTGTGCCACGTCGATTTCCCTGAGCATGCCGCGGCGGTGAAGGGCGGCGTACTGGAATTCACCTGGAGCCTCGACGGCAAGGCCGCGTTCGGCGAGCGCTCGGTGGCTGATGCCATCGCCTCGAAGACTGGTCAGGTTGTCGAGAACGCCGCCGTCGAGCACGACGATCCCTGCTGGTTCTTCTTCACCTCCGGCACCACCGGCCGTTCCAAGGCGGCGGTGCTGACCCACGGGCAGATGGGGTTCGTCGTCACCAACCATCTCGCCGATCTCACGCCCGGCGTGACGGAAGCGGATGCCTCGCTGGTGGTCGCACCGCTCTCGCACGGCGCCGGCGTGCACCAGCTGGTGCAAACCGCGCGCGGCGTCTGCACCGTGCTGCTGCCGACCGAGAAGTTCGACATCGACGAAGCTTTTCGCCTGATCGAGAGACATCGGGTCGCCAATCTCTTCACCGTGCCGACCATCCTGAAGATGATGGTCGAGCATCCTGCCGTCGAGAAATACGATCATTCGTCGCTGCGTCACGTGATCTATGCGGGCGCGCCGATGTATCGCGAGGACCAGAAGACCGCGCTGAAGAAGCTCGGCAAGGTCCTCGTCCAATACTTCGGTCTCGGCGAAGTCACCGGCAACATCACCGTGTTGCCGCCGGCACTGCATGACGCCGAGGACAGTCCGCATGCCAGGATCGGCACCTGCGGCTTCGAACGCACCGCGATGCAGGTCTCGATCCAGGATGACGAGGGGCGCGAGCTCGGTGCCAACCAGAGCGGCGAGATCTGCGTGATCGGGCCGGCCGTGCTCGCCGGCTATTACGACAACCCCGAGGCCAATGCGAAGGCGTTCCGCAACGGCTGGTTCCGCACCGGCGATCTCGGCCACATGGACGAGGAGGGGTTCATCTACATCACGGGACGCGCCTCGGACATGTACATCTCCGGCGGCTCCAACATCTATCCGCGCGAAATCGAGGAGAAGATCCTGACCCATCCTGGGGTCGGCGAGGTCGCCGTGCTCGGCGTGCCGGATGCGACCTGGGGCGAGGTGGGCGTTGCCGTCTGCGTTCCGCGCGAGGGCGAGAAGCCGGTGAGTGAAGCCGAGATGGCGGCGTTCCTGTCGCCGAAGGTGCCGCGCTACAAGATGCCGAAGCGCTTCTTCTTCTGGGAGGCGTTGCCGAAGTCGGGCTACGGCAAGGTGCCCAAGCGCATGGTGCGCGACGAGCTCGAGGCGCGCGGCCTGCTCGATCTCGACAAGACGAAGACGGGCTGAGCGGGCGCGATGCGGAGTATCAAGCAGCCAGGCGCGCCGCTCGCCGAACGCATCCAATGGGTGGAGGCGAAAGGGCGCGCCTTCACCTTCACGCTTCAGGCGGGCCTGCCGCTGCTGGAAGCCGCGCGCCGCGGCTTTGCCGAGGAGGGCTTTGCGAGCGGCGTGCTGAATTTCCGCCGCGGCACGCTCGGACCGTTCGCCTATGTCATGCCGGCGCTGTCGAAGACCGGTGAGAACGCCGCGTTCTACAGCGACACCTATCGTCCCGGCGGCCTGACCGTCACGAAGCTCGGCTGCATGACGTTCGGCTCGCGCGACGGCGCGCCTTTCTTTCATTGCCATGGTCTCTGGACCGAGGCGGACGGCAAGGCCAGCGGCGGCCACATGATGCCGGACGAGACTGTCGTCGCCGAGCCGTTCGAGGTCGAGGCCTTCGGTATCGACGGCGCGATGTTCACCGCTGAACCCGACCCCGAAACGAACTTCAAGCTGTTCGGCCCGGTCGCGGATGCCGGGCGCAGCACACGCGCCACCAGCCGCGCCTTCGCGATGCGGCTGCGCCCCAACCAGGATTTCGCTTTCTGCCTCGAACAGTTCTGTCGCGCGCACGACATCACGCGCGCGAAGATCCATGGCGGCGTCGGCTCGACGATCGGCGCGCGCTTCACCGATGGCAGCGTGATCGAGCCGTTTGCGACGGAGCTCGCGATCACGGCAGGCCAGATCGCGCCGGGAGCTTCCCGGGCGCTGGAAGCCGCGCTCGATGTGGCGCTGATCGACTACACCGGCGGTGTGGCGGAGGGACGTCTGGTCCGCGGCGACAATCCCGTCTTGATGACCATGGAACTGGTGCTTGAGGTCGTGGAATAGGGCGATTGCGCCTGTTACGGCCAGCTATTCGCTGCTTTCTCAATCTTGTTGTTCCTGATACGTTCCGGGCGTGCTGGGTCTTGTTGAGGGGACATCATGGGGCGAAGGGGCAATCGGACGATCAACCTGCCGGCGCCGTATCTGAAGCGGGTCTGGCTCGACCCGTCGAAGGCGGGTGATCGCGAACTTTACCCATTCTGTCTTCCGATCTTTGACGACAGTTTCGAGGTGGGCTTCGAGGCGCCGATCACCATTATCGTCGGCGAGAACGGCACGGGTAAGTCCACTATTCTGGAGGGCATTGCGGTGCTCGCCGGCTACGATGATGCCGGCGGTGGCAAGGGCTATATGCCGGTCGATCATTCCGAAGCCCGCGAGAGGATGGGCGGCCAACTCTCCCAGGCCCTGCGCGCGTCTTGGCTGCCCAAGATCACCAATGGGTGGTTCTTTCGTGCCGAGAGCTTCTTCTCGATCGCGCGATATCTGGACAAAGCTGCGCGCGATGCCGGCCAGGCCGGGCCGGATTTCCTGTCGTATTCGCATGGCGAAGGGTTCCTGCGCTTTTTCGAAGAACGCTGCCAGCGCCAGGGCATTTTCATTTTCGACGAGCCGGAATCCGCGCTGTCGCCGTCGCGGCAGATCGAATTCCTCAAGCTGCTGCGACGAATGGAGGACTCCCGCATCTGCCAGGTCATCATGGCGACCCACGCGCCGCTGCTGATGGCTTATCCCAACGCGCAACTGCTCCGGCTCGGGAAATACGGCCTGGAGCCGACGACTGTGGAGCAGACCGATCATTATCGGGTGATGCAGGAGTTCTGCGAAGACCCGCGCGGCTTCGTGGAGGCGGTGCTGGAGGAGTGAAAACGTCGCGCGCTGCCTCCGTCGTCCTTGCGAGTCATCATGGCCGCGCAAGCGCGGCCGGATGGTCCGCGGCCCCGCCACAACCGTGCCGCGAACCGGTCTCGCCACGGCCTGAAAATGCGCTACCATGCCCGCAGCGCGCACCAAGTCGCGCAGATTCAAGGGTGAGGAAACGACATGCGGAAGACGATCGGGACGACGATCGCCGGAGTGGCGGCATTGGCGATGGCGGGACTGGCTCTCAACGCTGCGTTCGAGCCGAGCTGGGCCCACGGTCCGACCCGGCAGAAGGTGCGCGAATCCATCGAGATCAACGCGCCGCAAGCCAAGGTGTGGGCGGCGATCAACAATTTCCAAGACATGAGCTGGCTGCCGCCCGTCACCAAGACAACTGGCGAAAAGGGCAATGAGATCGGCGCCACGCGGACGCTCACGCTGCAGGGCGGGGCAACGGTGGAAGAGGAGCTCTACAAATACGAGCCCGACATGCTGAGCTATTCGTACCGGATCACCAAGGTCGACGTGAAAGTGCTGCCGGTCACCAATTATTCCTCGACGCTGACGGTGTCGCCCGCGCCTGACGGCAAGGCGACGGTGGAATGGGCCGGCGCGTTCTATCGCGGCTTCCCCAACAACGATCCGCCGCCGGAGTTGAACGACGAGGCGGCCAAGGCTGCCGTGAGCGGGCTCTACAAGACCGGGCTCGAGGCGCTCAAGAAGAAGATCGAGAGCGGCAGCTGACCGTGCGCGCGCTGGTCCTGGCGGCGCTTGCCGCCGGCCTTTGCTGTGCTGGCCTCGATGGCGCATGCGCGGAGGAGGCGTTCGTCACCAACCAGCTCAGCGACGATCTGATGGTGGTGGATCTCGCGACTTCACGAACCGTGGCGACCATCCCGATCGGCGGCAAGCCGGCCGGAATTGCCGTCAGTTCCGACGGGCGCTTTGCCTATGTGACGAGCCCCGACGCCAAGGCAGTGACCGTCGTGGACGCGGCGGCGCGGCAGGTCGCGGGGCGGATCGAGGTCGGCGGCGGGCCGCTCGGCATCGCCGTGGCGCCCGATGGCAAGACCGTCTATGTCGCCGACTGGTACGCGGCAGCGGTGCGGGTGATCGACGCGGCCTCGCGCAGCGTTGTGGCCAGCATCGCGGTCGGCGCTTCGCCGTCCGGCCTCGCGGTGACATCAGACGGCAAGCTGTTGCTGTCGGCCGACCGTGATGACGACAGCGTCTCGGTCGTGGATATCGCCACGCGCCAGCGCAAGGCGAGCATCAAGGTCGGCACGCGTCCGTTCGGCGTCACCATCGATGCCGGGGGCAAGCGCGCCTATACCGCCAATGTCGGCTCGGACGACGTCTCGGTGATCGATATCGCGGAGGGCCGCGAGATCGCCCGCGTGCCGGTCGGGATGCGTCCCTATGCGGTAGCGCTGACGCAAGGGCGCGGCTTCGTCACGGATCAATATGGCGGCACCGTCAGCGTGTTCGATCTCGCGACGCTGAAGCCGGTCAAGCGCATCACTATCGGCGACTATCCCGAAGGCATCGCCGCCACCGCCGACGGCAAGCGCGTCATCGTCGCCTGCTGGGAGAGCAACACGCTCGAGATCATCGACGCCGTCGAGCTGAAGAAGATCGGCGAGGTGAAGGTGGGCGACGGGCCGCGCGCGTTCGGGGCGTTTTTGCGGAGGACGGAGTAGGGATGCGTAGGGTGGGTTAGCGTCAGCGTAACCCACCTTTTTAGCTTCCGCTGAAACAGAAGTGGTGGGTTACGCTGACGCTAACCCACCCTACGAGTCTGGGCTAGCATCGGCGCAACCTCCTCCATTCGCTCGAACACGAAGTCCGGCCCCAGCGCCCGCAGCGCCGCCGGTGCCGCATAGCCCCAACACACCGCACCGCAGGCAATTCCGGCAGCGCGCGCCGCCTCGATGTCGCGGACCTCGTCGCCGATCGCGATGACCTGATCCGGCGCAACACCCGCACGCCGGGCAACGCGACGAAATTTCGCGGCCTTGCCGAACAGCGACGCGGAGCAGTCGAACTGCGAGAACAGCGCGGCCGACGCACCGAGTTTCTCGCGCGCATTAGCCTCGCTGTCCGATGTCACCATCGCAAGCTGCACGCCGTCGCCGGCCAGTGTCTGCAACATGGCCTCGACGCCGGCAAACAGAGGGATCTCTGCCGCGGCCGCGGCCTTCAGCTTCCGCGCATGCCGCGCGATCGCCGGCAGCTTCCACAGCGGCACGTCGAGCCTGGACAGGATCTCACGCGACGAACAATGCCTGAGCACCTCGATGTCCTCATCCCGCACGCGCCGAAAATTGAAACGGTCGGCGACGTCGTTGATGGTGCGCAGGAACCAGGGGAAGCTGTCGGCAAGGGTGCCGTCGAGATCGAAGATGGCGAGAGAGGGGGGCATGGCGACAGGGTTTGGGGTTCGCTGACAAGCGAGATGTTGCGTGGTATCATTCCGTGGAATGCGAGGACAGCCATGCGGCACGATCGGATTGAAATCAACCCGGCGATTCTGGACGGCAAGCCCGTGATCCGCGGGACGCGCGTGCCGGTGGAATTGGTCCTGCGCGAACTGGGCGCGGGTATGACGGCTGAAGCCATCGTCGCGGAGCATCCGAGGCTGACGCCGGATGATATTCGCGCGGCTCAGGCATTCGCAGCCGACTATTTGGCTGACGAAGACATCATATATCGCTGAATTGTGTTCTGGCTCGCGGACGAATGCATCACAGCCTCCGCGGTGCGGGAATTGCGCAGCGCCGGTCATGACGTGCGTTACGTCGCCGAGTTCGCTGCCAGCTTAGGCGACGTGGAGGTCATGGCTCTGGCGTCCCGGGAAGGAAGACTTCTTCTCACGGCTGACAAGGATTTCGGTGAACTCGTCTTCCGTCGCGGTCAGGCCGTCCCTGGCCTGGTTTTGCTGCGCATAGATCCAGAGAACGGGCCTTTGATGCACATTCGGATCTTGGAGGCCGTTGAGCGGTTTGGTAAGGGCCTCTTCGGCCGTTACGTCGTGATTGATGAGGTTCGCTTCCGATCTCGCCTCTTGTAGCTTTTCGTCTCCGGGGCGAGCTAACGTAATCTGCGCACCTGAATATTGATGTCGAGATCGATATTCTTGATGCAGGTCTGGGCCGTTCGATGCGATCCGCCTTCATGCCAAAGGCCATCCCGTGCATGAGCGTCGCTTACATTTGCGAGCTTCAAGCACCGCCATTGTGGCAACGGGCCGCTGCTTTCGCCGGCAAATTGCCAGGCTAGCACAGCTTCCTCACCGTTCTTGTTTGTGCCGATGATATGCGGACAGAGCTCGCGATAGCGGCCCTCGTAGACGCATGTCACCTGCTGTTCGGTCAGGATCGCGCCGCGGAACAGTGCATAGGTTCGACTGGGCATCGCGAGCCCTCGCAGCAGTTATGCCCGCAAATTCTCCGCGGACAATACCGGTCTCACTCCGCCGCCTCGCTCGTCCTCCCGCGCTTCGGCTTCCGCGCCTTCTTCAGCACCGGCGCCAGAAATTGCCCCGTATAGCTCCTCGGCGCTTTCGCGATGTCTTCCGGCGGGCCCCAGGCGACGATCTCGCCGCCGCCGTCGCCGCCTTCGGGGCCGAGATCGATGACCCAGTCGGCGGTCTTGATGACTTCGAGATTGTGCTCGATGACGACGACCGTGTTGCCCTGCGCGACCAGCTCGTGCAGCACTTCCAGCAGCTTCTTGACGTCGTGGAAATGCAAGCCTGTGGTCGGCTCGTCCAGGATATAGAGCGTGCGGCCGGTAGCGCGCTTCGACAATTCCTTGGCGAGCTTGACGCGCTGGGCTTCACCGCCTGAGAGCGTGGTGGCCTGCTGGCCGACATGGATATAGTCGAGGCCGACGCGGCGCAGCGTTTCGAACGTCTCGCGGACGCGCGGCACCGCCTTGAAGAACTCGGCGGCTTCCTCGACGGTCATGTCGAGGACGTCGGCGATGGACTTGCCCTTGAACAGGACCTCCAGCGTCTCGCGATTGTAGCGCTTGCCCTTGCAGACGTCGCAGGTGACGTAGACGTCGGGCAGGAAGTGCATCTCGATCTTGATGACGCCGTCGCCCTGGCAGGCCTCGCAGCGGCCGCCCTTGACGTTGAAGGAGAAGCGGCCGGGCTCGTAGCCGCGCGCCTTGGACTCCGGCAGGCCCGCGAACCATTCGCGGATCGGCGTGAAGGCGCCGGTATAGGTCGCGGGATTCGAGCGCGGGGTGCGGCCGATCGGCGACTGGTCGATGTCGATGATCTTGTCGATGTGCTCGAGGCCCTCGATGCGGTCGTGCGGCGCGGCGCCTTCGCTGGCGCCGTTCAGCTTGCGGGCGATCGACTTGTAAAGCGTGTCGATCAGCAGCGTCGACTTGCCGCCGCCGGAGACGCCGGTGACGGCCGTGAACAGGCCGAGCGGAATCTCGGCCGTGACGTTCTTGAGGTTATTGCCGCGTGCGTTCACCACCTTGATGGTGCGGCGATGGTTCGGCGGGCGCCGCTCCGGCACCTCGACCTCGAGCTCGCCGGTCAGGTACTTGCCGGTCAGCGATTTCGGGTTGCGCATGATCTCGGCGGGCGTGCCTTCGGCGATGATGTTGCCGCCGTGCATGCCGGCACCGGGGCCGATGTCGAGCACGTGGTCGGCGAGCAGGATGGCGTCCTCGTCGTGCTCGACCACGATCACGGTGTTGCCGAGATCGCGCAGCCGCTTCAGCGTATCGAGCAGGCGCGCATTGTCGCGCTGGTGCAGGCCTATCGAGGGCTCGTCCAGCACGTACAGCACGCCTGTCAGCCCCGAGCCGATCTGCGAGGCCAGGCGGATGCGCTGGCTCTCACCGCCGGACAGCGTGCCGGAGGAGCGGGACAGGGTGAGATAGTTGAGGCCGACGTCGAGCAGGAAGGTGAGGCGCTCGCGGATCTCCTTCAGGATGCGGCCCGCGATCTCGTTCTGCTGCGCGTTCAGCGCATCGGGCACCGTCTCGAACCATTCGCCGGCCTTCTTGACCGACAGCTCCGAGATCTCGCCGATATGCCTGGCGCCGATCTTGACGCAGAGCGCCTCGGGCTTGAGCCGATAACCGTTGCAGGCGCCGCAGGGCACGTCGTGGAAATATTTCGCCAGCTCTTCGCGCGCCCACTCGCTCTCGGTCTCGCGGTAGCGGCGATTGATGTTGGTGATGACGCCCTCGAATGGCTTCTTGGTGTCGTAGGAGCGGACGCCGTCCTCGTAGGAGAACTTGATCTCGTCCTCGCCGGAGCCGTGCAGAATCGCATTCTGCGTCTTCTTCGGCAGGTCCTTCCACTTGGTGGTCAGCGTGAACTTGTAGTGCTTGCCGAGCGCGGTCAGCGTCTGCGTGTAATAGGGCGACGACGACTTGGCCCAGGGCGCGATCGCGCCCTTGCCGATCGCGAGCTCCTTGTCGGGGATGACCAAATCCTCGTCGACATGCTGCTCGACGCCGAGGCCGCCGCAGGCCGGGCAAGCGCCGTAGGGATTGTTGAACGAGAACAGCCGCGGCTCGACCTCGGGAATGGTGAAGCCGGAGACCGGACAGGCGAATTTTTCGGAGAACAGGATTCGCTCGGGGCCACTCTTGTCGTGGATTTTTGCGGTCTTCTTCTTTTCCTTCTCTTCCGCAGGAGCAGCCGCCGGCGCGTCGGCGAACTCGACGACGGCGAGGCCTTCGGCCAGCTTCAGCGCGGTCTCAAAGCTCTCGGCGAGGCGCTGGCCGATATCGGCGCGCACCACGATGCGGTCGACCACGACGTCGATGTCGTGCGGGAATTTCTTGTCGAGCGTCGGCGCTTCGGCGAGTTCGTAGAAGGTGCCGTCGATCTTGACGCGCTGAAAGCCCTTCTTGAGCCATTCGGCGAGCTCCTTGCGGTACTCGCCCTTGCGGCCGCGCACGACCGGCGCGAGCAGGTAGAGGCGGGTGCCTTCAGGCAGCGCCAGCACGCGGTCGACCATCTGCGAGACGGTCTGGCTTTCGATCGGCAGGCCGGTGGCGGGCGAATAGGGCACGCCGACGCGCGCCCAGAGCAGTCGCATGTAGTCGTAGATCTCGGTGACGGTGCCGACGGTGGAGCGCGGATTCTTCGAGGTCGTCTTCTGCTCGATCGAGATCGCCGGCGACAGGCCGTCGATCTGGTCGACGTCGGGCTTCTGCATCATCTCGAGGAACTGGCGGGCATAGGCCGAGAGCGATTCGACGTAGCGGCGCTGGCCTTCCGCATAGATCGTGTCGAAGGCGAGCGAGGATTTGCCGGAGCCGGAGAGGCCGGTGAACACCACGAGCTTGTCGCGGGGAATCTCGACGTCGATGTTCTTGAGATTGTGCTCGCGCGCGCCACGAATCGTAATTGCGCGCAGGCTCGAGCCCGCGTTCTGCTGTTGGCGCTTCGCCTTGATCACTTCATCCATCCCAATGGTCCTCAAGGAAATCCCAAAGACGCGCGATCGCGCCAATGCAGAAGGCGCGCTTCGCCCGGAACCGGGATCGGCGCCGATGGGGTTGTCAGCGAACGTAGGAAGAACGGAGACGGATTTCCAGTGGCGTGAGCGAATCGTCAACGGATTGTTGGCGCACTGGCGGCATCTGGCAGGAGGAGGGACGGCGGAACAGGCTTGGCGCGCGGATGAAAGGCAAAGGGGATGCGGAGCGGGCCGATCTGCCCATCAGGACGCTGGCAATGAGGTTGGGCAGTCTCGCACAAAACAAAAAGGCCGGCACAAGGCCGGCCTTTCGTCACCCGAAGGCGTTGGAGCGATGCTCAGTACTTCGCAACCACCGGGCCGCTGAAGTGATAGTTCACGCCGAACTGCACGGTGTGGAAGTTGAGCGTGCCGGAAGCCAGCGGGGTGCCGAGGTTGCCGAAGTAGTTCTCGCTGCCGAGGCTGCGATAGAGGTACTCGCCCTTGACCGTCCACTGCGGAGCGATGAAGGCCTCGACGCCTGCGCCGACGGTCCAGCCCGAGTGGAACTTGCTGTCGGAGATGGTCACGCCGAGAGCCGAAGCGCTGAGCTTGTTGTCGATCCAGGCATAACCGCCGGTGCCGTAGAGCAGCACGTTGTTGACGGCCCAGCCGATGCGGCCGCGCACGGTGCCCATCGCGTCGGTCTTCGAGCCCAGCGTGGCGGTCGCAACGCCGAAGCCGGGGACGAGGATCGGGCCGGTGACGGACGCGTTGACGTCAGCCCAGGCGCCGTCAGCTTCCACGCCGAACACGACGTTCGCGTTCTGCCAGTTGTAGCCGACGGTGCCGCCGACGAAGCCACCCTGCATGCGGGGGGCGTTCGCGTCTTCCCAGGCGCCGCCGCCGACGAGACCGAGGTAGAAGCCGGTCCAGTTGTAGACCGAAGCCATGGCCACCGGAGCCTTGGTGTAGGGGCGCGCCGCGAGGTCAGCGGCCGAAGCCGGAGCGGCGAGAGCGAACAACGCGGCCGAAGCCAACAAAATCTTCTTCATAATCAAGCTAATCCCAGTCCCGGTTTCTCTTTTTGCCTTCCGTGCGGAGGAAGGTCAGCGGACGCTGTAGTCCAACTGACGGCGTCTCTACACCAGCAAAGCCGCAAGTTGTGTCTCCGAAATGCCACAACAATGGCAAAACGTCACAATCCCTGACTCATCTGCCGGTTCGCTCATCCAGCATGAGGGCCAGCGTGAAGCCGGCCTTCCATTCGATCGCGATACTACCAGGCGGATATCAGTGCTCGCGAAACCGGCACACCTCATCAAAAGAACAAATCTGGAACGCGGCCGGGGTCGATGCTATATGTGGGGATAAGTGGAGGGCCGGCGGACCGATCAGCCCTCGCAAGCGTATAGGGTCCCCTCAACAGGGCGGCAGAGCATCGCGGCGCGGGCTCGGCCTTTGAAATTCAGCGCATTTGGAGTGGAGAGCGGCGATGGCGGGAAGCGTCAACAAAGTCATTCTGGTTGGAAATCTCGGCAAGGATCCTGAAATCCGCCGCACCCAGGACGGGCGGCCGATCGCTAATCTGAGCATCGCCACCTCCGAGACCTGGCGCGACAAGAACAGCGGCGAGCGCAAGGAAAAGACCGAGTGGCATCGCGTCGTGATCTTCAATGAAGGCCTCTGCAAGGTCGCCGAGCAGTACCTGAAGAAGGGCGCCAAGGTTTACATCGAAGGCGCGCTGCAGACCCGCAAATGGACCGACCAGCAGGGCGCCGAGAAGTACTCCACCGAGGTCGTGCTGCAGGGCTTCAACTCGACCCTGACCATGCTTGACGGTCGCGGCGGCGGTGGAGGCGGTGGCAGCTTCGGTGACGAGCCGGGCGGCGATTTTGGCTCGTCGGGTCCCGTCAGCAGCGCGCCGCGCCGTGCCGTTGCTGCCGGCGGCGGTGGCCGCAACAACGACATGGACGACGACATTCCGTTCTGAGACGGGCCAGCGCGCGCTCGTCCTTCTGATCGGCTGGCTCGCGCGGTGCGTCAGGACTCCTGACCAATTGACGGGTAGATCTCGGTTTTCCGGGTTCGCCTCATGTTGTGGTTCAGGTCTTTGACGGGCTGCGATGTGAATGGTATTAACTTCATGTTAACTCCATTCACATGGTCGGTTTCCGGCTAGGAGGGTGCCACGCATGAGCCTCGCGCCACTGCTTGAGGCGGCTCCAGCGATCCCGCTGCATACCTTCGCTGCCATGACGGCCTTCGTGCTCGGGCTGGTGCAGTTCGCCGCGCCCAAGGGGACGCTGCCGCACCGGACGCTCGGCTGGATCTGGGTGGCGCTGATGGCGGCGGTGGCCGCATCGTCGTTCTGGATCCACACGATCCGAATTGCCGGGCCGTTCAGCCCGATCCACCTGCTGTCGATCTTCACGCTGGTCATGCTGCCGCTCGCGGTATGGCGGGCCCACACCCATCGCGTAGCCGATCACCGGCGCATCATGATCATGCTTTTCACCGGTGCACTGGTCGTGGCGGGGCTGTTCACGCTGGTCCCAGGAC
>Ga0207426_1002099_pt1 | contig 13727 bp, 11 predicted proteins | sample AraplaMF_Cvi_mMS_FD_184265 | JGI IMG/M metagenome (GOLD analysis project Ga0207426, IMG submission 184265) | Arabidopsis root microbial communities from the University of North Carolina, USA - plate scrape MF_Cvi_mMS (SPAdes) (version 2) | ecosystem: Host-associated > Plants > Roots > Endosphere...
CGGCCCGGAACGCCGTCGGCGTCTACGGCACCCGCCAGGTCACCGCCCGTATGGTCCTGGCCCTGCTGGAGCAGACCAACGGCAGGTCCCGGGTCCGTGGCATCAGCGGCTACATAGCCTTCGACCCCGACACCGGCGAGCCGGTGGACCGCCCACTGGCACTGGTGGAACTACGCCGCCCGACGGCCACCGGCGAGGCCGGCGACATATACCGCTTCGTGGACGGGCTGTCCGTCGGCCGGTAGCGGCGAGGAGCGGGGCGGGGCCGAGCGCGATGGGCGCGCCGGGCGCGTCCGGAGACGGTCCCCACGGGGGCGCCTCCGGACGTCGCACGGGGGCCTCGTGCGGGCCGCGCCGGTCAGGGCGTGATCCGGAGGTGTTCACGGCAGTTCATGGCCATGCGGGCGCACGCTGTGCGGGCCGACGTGGCGAGGCAGGTCGACGGGCTGATCCGGAAGGCCTAGGCGGACCATCCGGACGATGACGATGGTGCGGCCGGTGTCCTCGTACCGGCCGGCTGAGACGAACGAGCAACAGGGCGGCACCCCTTTTCGGCGTGCCGTCGGCTTTCGATCGTTCACATCTGGGTCAGCCGGCACCACCGACTGGGCAGAGTCAGGCAGTTGCGTCACAGACAAGCCAGCGTGGGGTTGCGTGATCAGGCAAGCGGTTTCATCCTGGAGATAGAGCCCTTTGAAGGTTGGGCACTGCTCAGCAAGCGCCGCAGAGAGCTCATATCGCGCATTTCCTTGCTCCGTCGAGGGGCGGCGAATCTGTGCGGTCAACTATGAAGGATAAGCGGTCGAGTGGTCTGCGAACTGCGACTCTCCCGCTGAACCGCGTCCTCCGAGACGGAGAGGCGGAGTGCCATGCACGAGGACAATTCGAGTCAATACGAGGGTAGTTCGAGTCACGTTGATCTAACTACTCAGCATCTTCGCGAAATTACCGCGCAGGTAATTACGGCGATCACTTCGCCGCAGTTTGTGGAGGCGGTGAGGGTCGTTGGGGAGGTGCCGGTCGAACGGCGCCTCTTGGAAGGGTCCCGGCGTTTGACTCCCGACGCTCTCAAGGAGCAGGGGGTGGAGCTACCTGAGGGCTTCCGGATCTCTAGTCGCTACTTCGACGAATCCCTTCCCCGTCCGGTGGAATTCGGCGACCAGCCGGGACGCTGTTTCAACCCGGTGAACACACTCAACGCGCGAGAGCCGGGCATGCTTGACCGTCTGCGCGCGTCGGATCCCGTCCTCTACCGTCGACTCACGGAACTCGCAGACAACGAGTCATCGCCCGCAGTCGGGGCGCGTGCCGGCGGTTGTGCCTGTGGCGGGGTCAGGGGGACTTGTGGCGGTGTCGGAGTCTTTACCTAGCAGAGGTGAATCATGAAGGTGGCGCCGAATCAGGAAGCCGGAACGTACCCGGGATTGGACTTCGGTCAAGCGGAATTGTCCGCTGTCATGCGCGAGACCTATGACGAACTGATCGAGTTCGTAACCGAGCCAGCTTTTAAGGCGATCCATCATGAACTGATGGATCAGCCTCCCCAGGAACGGCCGGCGTACGTTGCCCGGGTTCTCATGCAACCTGACGAGCTCGCTCGACGAGGTGTGACGGTTCCGGAAGGCGTCTTGATTCAGAGGTCGGCCTTCGGGGATCGGAGGCCGACGCTCTACGTAGTCAAGAAGTACCTCCCGGAGAAGTATCACGGGGCCTGGGAAAACGTGAATCTTACGTTCGACAATGAATATGAGGACGAGGAAGTTCCTCGTGCTCCCGAATTGGCCTGGCGGCCACCGCTCCCAGTGGCCTTGCAGAGCGAGTTGATGGAGCACGGCATCAATCTTCAGTCCGTGCCGACTGACATCGACTTGCGACTGAGAGCGCACGTCTAAGCGCGGTAGGCGGGAGGCGACATGTCTGTGCATGAGCTGGAACCCGAGGAACTTCACTTGATCACCCAGCAAACACTGGAGGTGATCACATCGTCGGCGTTTGTCGCGGCCGTACGTGCCGTCAGTTCGGCGCCGGCGGACCAACGCTTGCTAGAAGGCTCGCAACGCCTGTCTCCGGGAGTGCTGAGGGAGCAGGGCGTCGACCTGCCCAGCGATATGCGGATCTCCAGTCGGTATTTCGAGGAGGGCCTGCCATCCTCGATCGAATTCGGTGACGGACCATGCGGGCAGCCGAATACCATCAACGCCCTCAATCAGGCTGCGCCTGGGGCGCTGGACCGGATCCGAAAGAGCGATCCAGATCTGTTCCGTCGGCTGGTGGAACTCGCTGACGAGGAGTCTCTGGACGCGATGCGGGACGCCAGGATCGGGGGCTGCTCCTGCGCGGGAAAGAATGGCACTTGTGCGGGTATAGGTACTGGTCTGGCGTAGCCACTGGCGACATGCCTGCATCACGGGCCGTCATCCGCCAGGTGGAGCGTGCCAGGCAGCAACTGAGACGGAAATTGAGACTGAAGGCCAAGAGGGCGGCATTCCTTCAAGGGTGCCGCCCTGTTGCCTTGCCTGGGAAAGTCATAGAGGCCGTGGCGGGATTCGAACCCGCGTAACTCGCTTTGCAGGCGAGCCCCTGAACCACTCGGGCACACGGCCGGGGGTGTGGTGCTGTCCTGACTGTAGGCCGCGGGGTGGAGGGCCCGGCAAGGGTGTGGGGCGGGGTGCCATGAGGCTGCAATGTGGGGAAACGGGGGCGCAATACGCGGCAATGTGTGGCCACGTGCGGCAACGTGGCGACGCGGCAAGGCAGGCCGACATCGGCGGGGTGGGTGGGGGCTTACGTTGCGTGGAGGAAGGTCTCCAGCAGTTCGGCGAACAGGGGTGGTTCGTCCACCCAGGGGTAATGGCCCACGCCGTGCAGGGGGTGTACCTGGGCGTCGGGGAACGAGGCGGCGACCAGTTCGCCCGCTTGCATGCCGGTCACGCCGTCCCGGTCGCCGGTGACCACCAGCACCGGGCAGGTCACCTCTCGCAGCCCGGTCAGCAGGGTCAGCCGCAGTTGCTCGTCCACGCCCTGCCAGAAGCCGGCCCGTGGCACCGGGCCCAACTGCTCGCCCTCCGTGGCGGCATGGGCCCGCTGGGGCTCGTCCCACCGCCCGTAGGCGAGTGGTGCCGCGGCGAACAGCAGCTCCCGTACCTCGCTCAGGTCGGTCGCCTCGGTCAGCTGCTCCAGTGCCGCCGAGGCCTCGGGCCACCATGCCTCGTGGCGGCGGGCCTCGAAGATCTCCCGTGCGTCGTCGGGGAGTTCGCCCTGCAAACGGGAGCCGGGGCAGACCAGCACCAGCCGGGTCAGCCGCTGCGGGTACCCCGCCGCGTACGCCTGCGCGACCGCGGCCCCCGCGTCGTGCGCGAACAGCGCGAACCGCTCCAGGCCCAGATGCGCCCGGAGCGCCTCCAGGTCCTCGGCGAGCTGCGGAAAGGCGTAGCGGGCCGGGTCGGCGGCGGCCGGGGAGTCGCCGGTGCCGCGGCTGTCGGGAAGGATCAGCTGCCGGTGCGCGGCCAGACCGCCGAGATCGCCCAGATACGCGGCGTCCCGCCCGGGCCCGCCGGCCAGGCACACCAGGGGCGGCAGGGGGGAGTCGGCCGGGCCGAGCACGCGGTAGTGGAGCTCGGCGTCGTCGTATGAAGGGAAGTGCGGCATACGGACAGCCTGCCCGATGTGTGGCGATGAAGGCGGGGTGGAGCGGTCCGGGTGGGCCGGGCGGAGGCCGTCCGGGTGGGTCGGCGGCGTAGGACCGATGACCGAGCCGATCCCCGTCCTCCGCCAGGGGTGTCGGCGTCGTACGGCCCTTACTCTGGCCCGATGACTGCTGACCGCCCGCACGACTTCGGCACCGGCGCCGGCACGGGTACGGGGCCGAGTACTGGTACCGGCCCGGAGCGCCTCGGCACCGACGAGGGCGTCGGCCCCCACCTCGGCCTCGGCGAGGGCGCAGGTATGGGGATCGGCGCCGGCACGGGTACTGGGGCCGACCCCCACCTCGGCACCGACGGGGGCACCGGCATCGGGATCGGCACCGCCGAGGCCACCGACGCCGCATCCGAGGGAGGGATCACCGCCACCCCCGTCGCGGACACCACCGCCACCCCCGGCCACCCCGCCCGGCTCGCCGACGACAGGGGCGACGACGGGCCGGGTGGCGGCATTCTCGGCCGGGCCCATCGGGCGCTCACCCTCGGCATCATCTCCGTCGTCTCGCTCGTCGCCTTCGAGGCGAGTGCCGTGAACACCGCGATGCCGGTTGCCGCTCGCGCCCTGGACGGCATCGGGCTGTACGCCTTCGGCTTCTCCGCGTTCTTCACGGCGAGTCTGTTCGCGATGGCGCTCGCGGGGGAGTGGAGCGACCGGCGGGGGCCGCTCGGGCCGCTGTTCGGCGGGATCGCCGCCTTCGGGACGGGGCTGCTGATCGCCGGCGCCGCCGGGAGCATGGGGATGTTCATCGTGGGCCGCGGGGTGCAGGGCATCGGCGGCGGGCTGGTGGTGGTCGCGCTCTACGTCGTCGTCGGGCGCGCCTATCCCGAGCGGCTGCGGCCGTCGATCATGGCGTCGTTCTCGGCGGCCTGGGTGGTGCCGGTGATCGTCGGGCCGCTGGTCGCCGGGACCGTCACCGAACACCTCGGCTGGCGCTGGGTCTTCCTCGCCATCCCCGCCCTGATACTGCTGCCGCTCCTGGTGATGCTGCCCGCGCTGCGCACCCTGCCGCCGACCCGGCCGGCCCCGTCGGGCGGCGTACGGCAGGTGCTGGGCAGCCGGCGCTGTCTGCTCGCGCTGGCCGTCGCGGTCGGCGCCTGCCTGCTGCAATACGCGGGCCAGCACCCCGCCTGGCCCGCGCTGTTGCCCGCGGCCGTCGGACTGGGACTGCTGGCGCCCAGCATTGTGCGGCTGCTGCCCCGCGGTACGTTCCGGGCGGCGCGCGGCCTGCCGAGCGTGGTGCTGCTGCGCGGGCTGGCCGCCGGGGCGCTGGTCGCCGCCGAGAGCTTCATCCCGCTGATGCTGGTCACCCAGCGCGGACTCTCCGCCACTCTCGCCGGACTCTCGCTCACCGGCGGCGGCCTGACCTGGGCCCTCGGCTCCTACGTACAGAGCCGTCCGCGCCTGGAACCGCACCGGGAACGGCTGATGGTCCTCGGCATGGTGCTGCTGGCGCTGGCCATCGCGCTGGTGCCGCTGGCCTTGATCGACGGAGTACCGGCCGGGATCGTCGCGGCGGCCTGGACGATCGGCGGCTTCGGCATGGGCCTGAACATCTCCAGCGCCGGCGTCCTGCTCCTGAAGCTGTCCCGCCCCGAGGAGGCCGGCAGCAACTCCGCGTCCCTCCAGATGTCGGACGCGCTGGGCAATGTGACGTTCGTCGGCCTGGGCGGTGTGTTGTTCGTCGCGTTCGGCGGCGGCGAAATCGCTGCGCGTGCCCCTGCGATTACCTCCGCTTCCGGCGCGGCTGGCCATTCCGTGGCCTTTGCCGCCGTGTTCGCGACGATGGCCCTGGTCGCACTCACGGGAGCGGTGACGGCTTGCCGCGTTAAGTAGGCGCCCCACGTTTTCGGTCATCCCGCCATGGGTGTTGCTCGCCGTTGCGCCTGGCGGCGGGCCGGGTGCGCTGCGCGGGGCTGTGGGTGCGGTGACGGGCCTCCGGGGCCTGGTGTGTGGACTGCTTCGCTTTACGTCCACACACCAGGCCCCTCCGGCCCGTCCCCTCCCGTTGGGGGAGTGAGTGACGGTGAGTGGGGCCGGCCACCGTGACCTGTTGAGACACGACCGGCGTCATTCCTGCGACCGACAAGCCGCACCGGACCAGCCACATCTGCCCCCACCGACCGTTTTCCCCACCCCTCAACGGGAGGGGACGGGCCGGAGCGGGTGGTGTGCCGGACGTAAAGCGAAGCAGTCCGGCACACCACCCGCGGAGGTCCGTCACCGCACCCCGACAGCCCCGCGCAGCGGCACCGCCCGCCGCAGGCGCAACGGCGGGGGCACCGCGAAGCGGGCCACGAAAGGCGACCAACCCCCACGGCGGGAAAGCCGACGTCGTGGGAAGCAGGCCGAGTGCCAACGATAGGGTGGCGCGGTTGCCGATCCCCGAGTCCAGCCGACGGAGACCGTGACTACCACCACCAGCGCCACCAATAACCATCACCTGTCCCCGGCCTTTCCGGGGCGGGCCCCTTGGGGTACCGCGAACAAGCTGCGTGCCTGGCAGCAGGCGGCCATGGACCGCTACATCCAGACGCAGCCGAGAGACTTTCTCGCCGTCGCGACGCCGGGCGCCGGTAAGACGACCTTCGCGCTCACGCTTGCCTCGTGGCTGCTGCATCATCACGTCGTGCAGCAGGTGACGGTCGTCGCACCGACCGAGCATCTGAAGAAGCAGTGGGCGGAGGCGGCGGCCCGGATAGGTATCAAGCTCGATCCGGAGTACAGCGCGGGGCCGCTGGGCCGCGAGTACCACGGTGTGGCGATCACCTATGCCGGTGTGGGTGTCCGGCCGATGCTGCACCGCAACCGGATCGAGCAGCGCAAGACGCTGGTGATTCTCGATGAGATCCATCACGCCGGTGACTCGAAGTCATGGGGCGAGGCGTGTCTGGAGGCGTTCGAGCCGGCGACCCGGCGGCTGGCGCTGACCGGTACGCCGTTCCGGTCCGACACGAACCCGATTCCGTTCGTGACGTATGAGGAGGGGAACGACGGCATCCGGCGTTCCTCGGCCGACTACACCTACGGCTACGGCAACGCGCTGGGCGACGGCGTCGTCCGGCCGGTCATCTTCCTCTCCTACAGCGGCAATATGCGCTGGCGGACGAAGGCGGGCGACGAGATCGCGGCCCGGCTGGGCGAGCCGATGACCAAGGACGCGGTCTCGCAGGCGTGGCGTACGGCGCTGGATCCGCGCGGTGAGTGGATGCCCAATGTGCTGCGCGCCGCCGACCGCCGGCTGAGTGAGGTCCGTAAGTCGATTCCGGATGCCGGGGCGCTGGTGATCGCCACCGACCAGGAGCAGGCGCGGGCGTACGCGAAGCTGATCCGGGAGATCACCGGGGAGGGCGCCACCCTGGTGCTGTCCGATGACTCCGGGGCCTCGCAGCGCATTGATGACTTCGCGCATTCCCAGGACCGTTGGATGGTCGCGGTCCGGATGGTGTCCGAGGGCGTCGACGTGCCGCGGCTGGCGGTCGGGGTGTATGCCACCACGATCTCGACGCCGCTGTTCTTCGCGCAGGCCGTGGGGCGGTTCGTGCGGTCCCGCAAGCGCGGTGAGACCGCTTCCGTCTTCCTGCCCACCGTTCCGAACCTGCTCGGCTTCGCCAATGAGATGGAGGTCGAGCGCGATCATGTGCTCGACAAGCCGAAGAAGGACGGGGAGGAAGACCCCTACGCCGAGTCCGAGAAGGAGATGGACGAGGCGAACAAGGAGCAGGACGAGGACACCGGCGAGCAGGAGCAGTTCTCGTTCGAGGCGCTGGAGTCGGAGGCGGTCTTCGACCGGGTGCTCTACGACGGTGCCGAATTCGGTATGCAGGCGCACGCGGGCAGCGAGGAGGAGCAGGACTACCTCGGCATCCCCGGGCTGCTGGAGCCCGACCAGGTGCAGATGCTGTTGCAGAAGCGGCAGGCCCGGCAGATCGCGCACAGCAAGAAGCGGCCGGATGAGGAAGCCGATCTGCTGGAGCTGCCGGCCGAGCGGCGGCCGGTGGTCACGCACAAGGAGCTGCTGGAGCTCAGGAAGCAGCTGAACACGCTGGTCGGCGCGTATGTGCACCAGAGCGGGAAGCCGCACGGGGTGATCCACACCGAGCTGCGGCGGGTGTGCGGCGGGCCGCCGAGCGCGGAGGCCACCGCCGGGCAGCTCGGTGAGCGGATCAAGAAGGTCCGGGAGTGGGCGACGCGGATGCGGTGAGTCCGCCGGGGCCCGTGGGTGGGGCGGTGTGCCGTGGACGGTGCGCCGCCCTCTCGCGTACCCGGCCCCGACGGGACCGCTGTGCGGTGCGGGCACGTCCGCCCCATAGCACCCCGATAACGCCGTAGCCCTCCCTGAAACACCACACGGAGCACAACAGGACGCTCTGGGCGGACGTACAGGGATATTCCGGGCGCGGGCGACCGGATTCTGGACGGACTCTTCCGCTCACCGAACCGGCTCGCTACTGTCCCGGTCACGCACACGCCCCGTGGCAGCGCCGCCGCGGAGCGCAGCCGGTGCCATGCGGCCGGCGGCCTCTAGCGCGCGCTGCTCCCTGAACCGCAGCGCGTCGCGCCCGAGTGCCGCCACTCACCCAGGAGGGCGTCGTGACCGCAGAGACCTCCCAGACACTCGACCGAGGGCTGCGTGTCCTCAAACTCCTCGCCGACACGGATCACGGGCTGACCGTCACCGAGCTGTCCCACAAGCTCGGCGTCAACCGCACGGTGGTCTACCGCCTCCTGGCCACGCTGGAGCAGCACGCCCTGGTGCGCCGCGACCTCGGCGGCCGGGCCCGGGTGGGCCTGGGCGTGCTGCGCCTGGGCCGTCAGGTGCATCCGCTGGTCAGGGAGGCCGCGCTGCCCGCACTGCGGTCGCTCGCCGAGGACGTGGGGGCCACCGCGCATCTCACCCTCGTCGACGGCACGGAGGCGCTGGCGGTGGCCGTGGTGGAGCCGACCTGGACCGATTACCACGTGGCCTACCGGGCCGGTTTCCGTCATCCGCTGGACCGGGGAGCCGCCGGGCGGGCGATACTCAAGGCCCGGCAGGGCCGCACCCAGGACGCCGGACTCGCCCTGACACACGGGGAGTTGGAGGCCGGTGCGAGCGGTGCGGCGGCTCCGCTGCTCGGGGTGAGCGGTATCGAGGGGAGCGTGGGCGTGGTGATGCTCGCCGACACGGTCTCCGAGCGGGTCGGGCCGCGGGTGGTCGACGCGGCCCGGGAGGTGTCCGAGGCGCTTCGCTGAGGCCCTGGGTGCGGACGGGGCCACGGGGTGTGAAGGGGCGGTGGCCGTGTCGTGAGGCGGCAGCGCCTTGAGGCCCTGGTGAGGCGGGGGTCATTTAGGGTGGCAAGGTGTCTGCACGCACCCGAGCCCTGGCGGTCTGCACCGCCCTCGTCCTCGCCCTTCTGGTCACCGCGGTCCTCGCCCCGCTGCCGTACGCACTCGCGTATCCCGGCATGACGGCGAATGTCCTCGGTAACGACGAGGGCAAGCCGGTGATCACCATCAGCGGCGCGCGGACCCGGAAGACGAGCGGGCAGCTGCGGATGACCTCGATCGTGGCGACCGGCCCGGAGGCCGCCGTCCATCTGCCGGACATCGTCAAGGGCTGGTTCCGTACGGACGAGGCCGTGATGCCGCGGGAGGCGGTCTACCCCGTAGGGGAGAACACCGAGGAGATCTCCGAGCACAACGCGCAGCAGATGCGGGAGTCCCAGGACAGCGCCACCAGCGCCGCGCTCGGGCAGCTCGGCAGGTCCGGACAGGACATCAAGGTCAAGCTGAGCCTCGCGGACGTCGGCGGGCCCAGCGCGGGGCTGATGTTCGCCCTGGGCATCGTCGACAAGCTGGACGGCGACGGCGCGGGCCATGACCTGACCGGCGGGCACACCATCGCCGGCACCGGGACGATCACGGCCGGCGGCAAGGTCGGCGCGGTCGGCGGCGTCCCGCTGAAGACGCAGGCGGCGCGGCGGGACGGCGCCACGGTCTTCCTCGTCCCGCGCAAGGAGTGCACGGACGCGCGGGCGGAGCTGCCGAAGGGGCTGCGGCTGATCCCGGTCAGCACCCTCGACGGCGCGATGGACTCCCTGAAGGCGCTGCGGACCGGGGGCAAGATCCCCAGCTGCTGAGGCGCCCCCCGGGACGCCCCTCACCCCTCCTTGATGAACCCCTCCCGCACCAGCCAGTCCTTCGCGACCTCGTGCGGGTCCTCGCCGTCCACGTCGACCTTGCGGTTCAGCTCCTGGGCGACGGTGTTGTTGAGGGCCTTGGTGACCGGGGCCAGCACCTCGGCCATCGCCGGGTACTTCTCCAGGGCCTTGGCGTTGATCTCCGGGGCGACGTTGTAGTTGGGGAAGAAGTGCTTGTCATCGGCGAGGACGTGCAGATGCATCGCCTTGATCCGGCCGTCGGTGGTGAAGACCTCGCCGAACGCGCAGCTGCCCTTCTCCGTCTCGGTGTAGACGACACCGCCGGTCATCTTGCGGACGTTGGCGGACGGGACGTTCATGCCGTAGGCGCGCGCCATGCCCGGCAGCCCGTCGTTGCGGGTGGCGAACTCGTTCTCCACGCACATCGTCACGGCGCCGGGGTTCTTGTGGGACAGCGCCGCGACCTCCGAGAGGTTGTGCACCCCCAGCTTCTTGAAGTTCGCGGAGTTCAGCGCCAGCGCGTAGGTGTTGTTCAGCTTCGAGGCCGGGAGCCAGACGATGCCGTTCTTCCGGTCCTCGTCGCGGACCGCCTTCCACTGCTTGTAGGGGTTGACGATCGGCTTGGTGTGGCCGAGGTAGGTGATCCAGCCGGTGCCGGTGTACTCGTACGCGGCGTCCGCCGTGCCGGTTTTGACGGCCTCCCGGGCGCCGATCGACCCCTGGATGCTGGTCTTGTCGAGGACCAGGGCGCCGGCCGCCTGGAAGACCAGCCCCATGATCTGGCCGAGGACGATCTGCTCGGTGAACTCCTTCGAGGTCACGGTCAGATGCGCGCCGGTGAGCGGGCGGCCCGGATAGCCCGCCTTCGGGCCCGGCAGCACGTTGTCGGACATCGCACTGCCGCTGACCAGGCCGCATCCGCCGAGGACGACGGCGGCCAGCAGGGCGACGGTGAACCGGGTTGCCGGGCGGCGCCGGGGGCGGAGTGCCGGGCGGGGGTGTCTGCTCATGCCGTCACCTCCAGACCGCGCGGGCGGAGCAGCAGTTCGGCCAGCGAGGCCAGCCATTCGACCAGCAGGGCCAGCGCCACGGTCAGTACGGAGCCGAGGATGAGGACGGGCATCCGCTGGGTGACGATCCCCGCCGAGATCAGGTCCCCGAGGCCGCCGCCACCGCCGAAGGTCGCCAGCGTGGCGGTGCCGACGTTCAGCACCAGCGCGGTCCGGACCCCGGCCAGGATCAGGGGTACGGCCAGCGGGAGCTCGACCTGGGTCAGCACGCCGGTGGCGGACATACCGATGCCGCGGGCGGCCTCGGTCAGCGTCGGATCGATACCGCGCAGTCCGGCGATGGTGTTGGCGAGCACCGGCAGCACGGCGTAGATGACCATGCCGACGATCGCCGAGCGGGCGCCGATGCCCAGCCAGATCACCAGCAGCACCAGCAGACCCAGGGCGGGTACGGCCTGCCCGAGGTTGGCGAAGGCCATCGCGACCGGGGTGGCCCGGCGGAGCTTGGACCGGGTCAGGGCGATGCCCAGCGGGATCGCGATGATCAGCACGAAGAAGGTGGAGATCGCGGTCAGCTGGATGTGCTGGCGCAGCGCCAGCCACACCTTGCCGTTGTCCACCGCCTGATGGGCGATGGAGTCCAGCCGGGCGCCGCGGAACCACAGCCAGGTGGCGAGCAGCGCCAGCACCAGGAAGGCCGGCATGAAGGTCCACTTCTGCCAGCTGATCCGGCGCAGGCCGGCCCGTGCGGACGGGACGGGCGCCTCCCCGGCGGCCAGCTCCCGCTGGGACATCTCGACCTCGTCCTTGAAGGCCAGCGCCTCGTGATCGCTCGGGTGCCGCTCGCTCCGGCGCGGGCTGCCGTCGCTCCCGCCGCCGGGGCTCATACGACGCTCCCCGGACCGCCCTCGGGGCCGCCCGCCCCGGCCAGGCCCTCCTGCTCCATCTGGGTCTGGCGGGCGCGCCGCTCCTGGAGCTGGTGCTGGTGCTCGATCGCTTCGAGGCGGTCCGCCTCCAGCAGTTCATGGACGTTGTTCATCAGCGTCGCCATGTCGACCACGCCGATGTACTCGCCGCGCCGCCCGGTGACCGCGGCCCGGCCCGCGCTGTCGGTGAGCACCGCCTCCAGTGCGTCGCGCAGCGTCGCGTCCCGGGACACCGTGTGCTGGACCAGGGTGCCGGCCCGGGCCAGCGATTCCCTGGCCCGGGCCAGGTCGCCGCGGCGCAGCCATTTGTACGGGCGGCCGTTGCGGTCCAGCAGCAGCAGTTCGTTGTGGGAGCCGGAGCGCAGCCGGTCGAAGATGGTCTCCAGGGGGTCGTCGAGGCCGGCGGTGGGGAATTCGACCACGCCCACGTCCCGTACGCGGGTCAGGTTCAGCCGCTTGAGTGCCGCCCCGGCGCCCACGAAACCGGAGACGAAGTCGTCCGTCGGGTTGGTGAGGATGGCTTCGGGGGTGTCGAACTGGGCGATGTGCGACTGCTCGCGGAGCACCGCGATGCGGTCGCCGAGCTTGATGGCCTCGTCGAAGTCGTGGGTGACGAAGCAGATGGTCTTGTGCAGCTCGTGCTGGAGCCGGATCAGCTCGTCCTGGAGGTGGTCGCGGGTGATCGGGTCGACGGCGCCGAACGGCTCGTCCATCAGCAGGACGGGCGGGTCGGCGGCCAGTGCGCGGGCCACGCCGACGCGCTGCTGCTGGCCGCCGGAGAGCTGGCGCGGATAGCGGCCGTGGAATTCGCGCGGGTCCAGGCCGACCAGGTCGAGCATCTCCTCGACCCGGTTGCGCACCCGGCCCTTGGACCAGCCGATCATCTTCGGGACCAGGCCGATGTTCTGGGCGACCGTCATGTGCGGGAAGAGGCCGGACGCCTGGATGGCGTAGCCCACCTTGCGGCGCAGCTTGACCGGGTCCATGTCGGTGACGTCCTCGTCGCCGATCCGGATCCGCCCGTGGGTCGGCTCGATCAGCCGGTTGATCATCTTGAGGCAGGTGGACTTGCCGCAGCCCGAGGGCCCCACGAAGATCACGATCTCGCCGGCCTTGACCTCCAGATTGACGTTGTCCACCGCGGGAGTGGGGTTCCCCGGGTAGATCTTCGTCAGGTTCTCCAGATGGATTCTGGCCCCGGAGGCCGGGGTGGTATCGGTCGTCTCAGGCACGGATCCCCCTGGAGATGGTCAGGCGTCCGATCAGGACGTACGCGGCGTCGAAGAGAAGAGCGAGGATGGCGATCCCGAGGGTGCCGGAGAGCACCTGGTTGAGGGAGTTGGCGCTGCCCAGCGAGGCGATCCCGCGGAAGATCTCGTTGCCCAGGCCGGGGCCGGAGGCGAACGCGGCGATGGCGGCGATGCCCATCAGCATCTGCGTGGCGACCCGGATGCCGGTGAGGATGGGCGGCCAGGCCAGCGGCAGTTCGACGCGGAAGAGCCGGGCGGTGCGCGACATTCCGATGCCGTTGGCGGCGTCGACCAGATCCGGGTCCACGCCGCGCAGCCCGACGATGGCGTTACGGACCACCGGCAGCAGCCCGTACAGGGTCAGGGCGATCACCGTCGGCGGGACGCCGAGGCCGACGATCGGGATCAGCAGACCGATCAGGGCCAGGGAGGGGATGGTCAGGATGGTGGCGGTCGAGACGGTGGCGAGGTTGCCCGCCCACTCGCTGCGATAGGTCGCCACGGCGATCAGGACGCCCAGCAAGGTGGCGAGCACCATGCACTGGAAGACCGCGCTGGCGTGCTGATATGTATCCGTCAGCAGCTGGGCGTGCCGGGTGCCGACGTACTCCCAGAAGCTCACTCGGTCTCCTCGGTTCAGTCTCCCGATGCTTGTTTCACCAGCGGGATGATCCGCAACGGAACCGGATTTTCCATCAC
>Ga0207426_1002100_pt1 | contig 13721 bp, 17 predicted proteins | sample AraplaMF_Cvi_mMS_FD_184265 | JGI IMG/M metagenome (GOLD analysis project Ga0207426, IMG submission 184265) | Arabidopsis root microbial communities from the University of North Carolina, USA - plate scrape MF_Cvi_mMS (SPAdes) (version 2) | ecosystem: Host-associated > Plants > Roots > Endosphere...
GGCTTCAGCACGCAATCGGAGCTGTGGCCTTCGGCCTGCTGGGTGGAGGAGCCATCGAAGCCCCAGAGCGGAAGCTGCTCGAGCGTCGGGAACGACGCGAATTCCTTGATCTGAGTTTTGCCGCGCAAGTTCGGAGTCGGCGTATATCCGTCGAGCCAGATGTACTCGAGCTTATACTTGGTCATTGAGCCTCTCTGTAGATGATGCGAAAGGTGGGGTTGAGAGCCCCGCACGTTTGTACCCGGCCATCATCGGCCGGCCCTCTACAAGCATTTTGCGTGCCAAAAGGACGCAGCCTGGGAGGTTTTCCACCGTGGCCGATCCGGCCCGGCTCACGGCCGTTCGTCCACAGTGGCCTGCGTCATAGCCGCGCACCTTCGCGTGAAGCTGCACTGCAAAAATCCCGCGGAAAACGCCTGATTCTGGAGCAGGCCAACCTGTGCCGGAGGTTGCCGATGAAACGCGCATCAACGTCCGGCAATTTTCGCAAAGCATCCAGCCCCTGCCTAGCAACCTTTGGAATGGCCCAGACGTTAGCCACTCAGGCGGTGCCTTGGGGGGTGCAGCCAGTCGATTGCTCAAAAATTGGGCGGAAGCTGATTTCCTTTTCAGCACTTCCCAATCCGGGAGCCGCGGCCGATATGGGGATTCCAGTAACCACAATCGAACGAGTCGAGCGCACCATGGAGGCCAAGGCGCTTCGACCAAGGAGAATCGCAATGATGAACAATGGTCTGAGTCACGGATCTGCGAAGATCTACCAATTCCCTGTCGGGGGCCGCGCGGCTCTCGCCGGACGCCGCTATGGCGAGGCCCGCCTTCCCGCCGATCAGCTTTCGCTTCCCGCGAACGTCTCGATCTGCAGCGACAGCTGGTACCACCAGGACGCGGTCGACGAAGCCAAGCCCAAATGGGAACGCTGATGCCAGTTGCCGGTTTGGTACCGCCCCGCTCTCGCAAGCGGCCGGCGGCAGTTTGAAAAAGGGTCGAAACAACGGTGTTTCGGCCCTTTTTGATTCCAGGATTCCAGCGCAGGCTCCCGGCTAGATCCCGGGCTTTTCGACCGTGGCGCAGGTCGTGACCGGCCGCTTCAGGTGCTTCACCGTGGTGGGTCCGGTCTTGGGAATCCTCAGCGTGACCCCCGCCCCCGAATAGCGCGCGCCAGAGACCGCCAGCCGCTTGGCGAGCGTGACGGGCTCGCCGTCGATCTGGAGGAACGCGCGCTTGTCGTAGTCATAAAACCCCACGATGAACTGCGTACCATCGGCACAGCGGTAGGTTTTGAAAGTCTGCGCATCGGCCTGCCGCGCACCGGAAATTCCGCCCGCCAGCATGATGATCGCCAAAACAATGGCCTTGTGCCGGCCCATGATCGCCCCCTGTAATAAACCTCAAGGACGCCAGACGTGCGTCCGGTGGAACCATAACCCAAGCTGAGCCCATGCAAGACTCTTCCCTGAGAGACTCCCCTGCCCGTCATCTCGCCCTTCAAGGCGCCAGCAATTTCCGCGACCTCGGCGGCTACAAGACCATGGACGGCCGCACGACGCGCTGGCGGCACATCTTCCGCTCCAACCATCTCGGCCAGCTCACCGCAGCCGATGTCGAGATCGTTCGCGCGCTCGGCGTGCGCAGCGCGTTCGATTTCCGCGGCGTCGAGGAGCGCGCGGCCGGCGTCTGCGTGGTGGACGAGATCACCGTGCACTCGCTGCCGATCGAACCGACGGTGGTCGCCGCGCTGCGCGCCGAACTCGCCAGGGATACGCTGACCGCAGCGGTCGCGCTCGAGCTCATGCGGGAGTCCTATCGTAACTATGTTCGCCACAACACGCACAGTTTCCGCACGCTGTTCGGCCATCTGCTGGAGGACCGCGCGCCGCTCGTGATCCACTGCACCGCCGGCAAGGACCGTACCGGCTTTGCCAGCGCGCTGATCCTGCATGTGCTCGGTGTGCCCGATGACGTCATTGCCGAGGACTATCTGCTCACCAACCGGTTCTACCGGCGCGACGCGACGGCGGCCACCGACCTGCCCGAGGACGTCCGCAACGCCATCGGCAATGTCGAGGCGTCGTATCTTGCAGCCGCATTCGAGGCCGTCGGCAAAGAGTATGGCGATCTCGAAACCTATCTGCGCGACGGGCTCAAGCTCGGCATCGCAGAGCGGACCGCGCTGAAGGAGCGTTACCTGCAGGCGTGATCCCCACCGGCGGCTTCAGGCCATCGGCCCGAGGGCCTTGATGATGGTGTTCTTGAGCGCCAGGGACACCTGCTGGGTGCTCCAATCGTTCTGGTGCAGCTTGTCGGGATCACCCGTGTCGATCAATTGCTCGAACGAGACATTGTTCTGTACGTGCCAGTGCCGCATCAGCGACCAGCGCTGAAACAAATTCACTTCGGCCTCATTGGCGACTTCGCGGATCAGCCGGACCATCTTGTCAGCGAGCTCAGCCCGGTCGTCCCAAAGCATCTTGGTCACATATTGCGGATCGATCACCAGAACCTCGAAGCCGCGGGCGCGCAGTTGCGCCAGGCCCTTCCTGATGTTCCCGGCAACGATATCCACGTCGTATTTTTCGTTATGAAAGACCGCGTTGGTTCCGACCTGCCAGATGACCAATGCCGGATCATCACGAAAAATATCGGCCTCGAAGCGTCCGAGCTCTTCGTTTGCCTCTTCGCCGCCTTTGCCCCGGTTCAGCACGTCAATCCGGATGTCCGGCCGCTGCACCACGTCCTTGAAATACTGCCGCAAGTACATCTCCAGCCGATACGGATACGGAACGACATCGGCCCGTCCGGCCGTTGACGACGAGCCCATGGCGACGATGCGCACGGGCCCCCTTCCGTCCAACGCCTGTCGAAGCCGCATCAGCGGATATTTGAGGTCGACGATCGCAGCGGGAAATTCGATGGTTGGCAAATTGTCGGGCATGAAATGACCTCCTCGACGATCTAAAGTTGCATTTATAGCCCAGTCCTAGAGTTACCGCCATTGCAAGCGCAATCCGCCCCGCGCAATAGTCGGTGAAGGTTCAAACGACGGAGAGCACCGTGCAGGGAAAAGTCATTGTCGTGACCGGCGCGCTTGGCGCACTTGGCAAGGTGGTCGCCGAAACCGCGCAGGCACGCGGCGCGCGTATCGCCGGTATCGATCATGCGCCCTCGCAAATCCCCGCAACGACAGAGCGCATCGAGATCGGCGGCGTCGACCTGTCCGACGCGGTGCAGGCGAAGAACGCCGTCGATGCGGCCGCAAAGCATTTCGGCCGGCTCGACGCACTGATCAACATCGCCGGCGGCTTTGCCTTCGAGACCGTCGGCGATGGCGACATCAAGACGTGGCAACGCATGCATGCGCTTAATGTGCTGACGGCGCTCAACACATCGCACGCGGCACTGCCGCATCTGGCCGCCTCCAAGGCCGGACGCATCGTCAATATCGGCGCCATGGGTGCGCTTCAGGCCGGCTCCGGCATGGGTCCCTATGCCGCGTCGAAGGCCGGCGTGCACCGCCTCACCGAGGCATTGGCGAGCGAGTGGAAGGGCAAGGTCACGGTCAACGCCGTGCTGCCGTCGATCATCGATACCAAGGCCAACCGCGCCGACATGCCGAAAGCGGATTTCTCCAAATGGGTGACGCCGCAGGAGCTCGCCGAGGTCATCCTGTTCCTCGTCAGCGACGCCGCAAGCGGCATCACGGGCGCGCTGATCCCGGTCGGCGGACGGGTGTGATCAATCCGGCACCAGCAGCCGCAGATTACCCTTGAAACGGATGCTCTGCTTGCCGGCGAGCGCGATGCCTTCGCCATAGGCTATGTCGTCAGTATAGGTGCCGCTGAAACCGATGGTCACGACCTTGCGGCCCCACACCGGGCGCTCGTCGAACGAAGGCGAGTGCTCCTCGTTGGTCAATTCGCCCTTCCATTTGCCGTCGGCCGAGGTGTAGCTGCCGTAGGCGAAGAAGAATGAATCGCCGCCCCGCATGGTACCGTCGCGCAGCACCATGACGCCCTGGTTGCCGCCCTGGACGGCATCCAGCATCTCGATGCGGATGTGATAGAGCCCATTCCTGATCGTCATGGTCGTCAAGCGCCCGACTGTCCCGGGCACAGGATAGCCGCACCATCGGTTCCCGGGCAAATGCCGGGGGAGCCTCAAGTCCGATCCGGGCTAGACTGCCCGCAACTGATTCTCCGATCGGACCACCCGTGGAAACCGCGCTCTACCTACCCGTCAAACGCTTCCTCGAAGAGCTCGGCTTCACCGTGAAAGGCGAGATCGGCGGCTGCGATCTCGTTGGGCTCAGCGCCGGCGATCCACCCGTCGTGGTGATCGGCGAGCTCAAGCTCGCCTTCAATCTCGAGCTGATCCTGCAGGCGGTCGACCGCGCGCCGGCCGGCGACGAGGTCTGGATCGCCGCAAAGATGTCCGTGCGCGGCAAGGGGCGCGAGAGCGATGCACGTTATCGCAATCTCTGCCGGCGGCTCGGCTTCGGAATGCTCGGGGTCACCGACCGCGGCCAGGTCGAGGTGCTGGTGAAACCGCCGACGGCGGCCCCGCGCCGCGAGCCGAAGATTCGCTCGCGACTCGTTGCCGAGCATCAGCGCCGCCAGGGCGATCCGGCGCTCGGCGGCAGCACCCGGGCACCGATCATGACAGCCTACCGGCAGAAAGCACTGGCCTGCGCGTCGGAACTCGCCGATGGGCCGCGAAAAGTGCGTGAGTTACGCGAGCGTTGTCCCGATGTCGGCAAGATCATGCTTAACAATGTGTATGGCTGGTTCGAACGCACCGAGCGGGGAATTTACGGGCTGACCGAGGCCGGCCGCGCGGCGTTGAAACGCTGGCCGCAAGCCCCGGTGAATAACACCGCCCGCGCGGCATCCCTGCCGTAACGGCAATCGGGAGACATCGCATGATCGTCGTGACCGGCAGCGTAACGGCCCGGCCCGAGACATTCGACGAGGTGCGCCGCCTCAGCCTCGAGCACGTTGATCGGTCGCGGCAGGAGCCGGGCTGCATCTCGCATGCCGTGCATGTCGACTGCGAGAATCCGCTCAGGCTGGTGTTCTTGGAGCAATGGGCCGACCGTGCCGCACTCGCCACCCACTTTGCGGTACCTGCGTCCGGCGAGTTCGTGCGCGCCTTGCGCTCACTGGCCACAGGGCCGGCCACGCTCGAACTCTATGACGCCAGCAAGCTCGAAAAGCTGTGAGTGCATAGCTGAGATGCCACACCAAATTCATATTGCAATGCAACATCTCCGGCACTAGGTATCCCGGCATCGAAACGAGGCCGTTATGAGCGCAGACTGGAATACCAAATATGGCACGCGGCGCGTGCGTCACGATCCGCCCACCCTGGATGAGGCGATCTTCGCCGCCGTCGGTATCACCGACGACCAGGAGCAGCAGGCCGAGATCGCCGCAGCGCTGATGGGCATGCCGCTCGATGTCGTCCAGGCCGAGGTCAAGAAGCAGGCCCGCACCAACAGCCGCATTACCGCGACGCGCGTGATCGCCGGCGAACAGGGCGCCCAGCGCTCGGTGGTGGTGGAGCGCCGCGTGGTGCGCCGCTTCAGCACCGGGGCGCGCACCGGCACCTGAGCGTTTATTTTCGCGATCCCAATACAAAAGCGGACCGGTTTTGCCGGTCCGCTTTTTGATTCCAATATCCGCTCTGAATTCAGGCGGCGCGATTGCCGTACATGCTGGAGATGATCTTCCAGCACGTCGAGTTGAAGCTGAGCAGAGCGCGACTCGCCTTGAAGGGCGAGGCCGCGAGATCGGCGAGCTCGTCTTCGGTGGTCTTGACCAGATCGATCGTGCCGGTCGATTCGCCATGGCGGAACTGCAGGTGCGCCCCGAACTTCCTGGCGAGCGCCCGCATCGCGTGGTTCTCGGCGCCGGTGGTGATCCGCAGGCGCTTGTAGCCCTTCCAGCGCGCTTCCGCGATCAGCCGGCTGAACAACACGGTGCCGACGTTCTGGCGGCGCGCGGAAGCTTCCACGCTGAAGGCGACCTCGGGCAGCGAATCGCCCTCCGGCGGATGCAGCTCGGCCGCACCGCGGACCACGCCGTCGACGATATAGGCGACGATCACGGTGCCGTCCTCGGCGCAACGCGCGGCGTAGCGCTCGATGAAGCTGTCGTCGAGAAAGCCGTTGAAACGGTCGTGCCGGCTTTCGGCATCGAGTCTGAGCAGGTGATCGCGCAGAAGCGGCAACTCTTCCTGCTGGCTCAGGGTCCGCACATAGCCCTGAACGGACGGCGCGCGAACGGTGTCTTCAAGTACCACGTCAAAACTCCTCTTGGTGTCCCTCGAGGAGGCGTTCGAATCCCTAGGCCCCCTATATTGTGCATCGCAGCAAGGTTTTCAAGACGGGAACCTGCCCAACTTAGCGGCACCGGAGGCGACTAATTCGTTAACAAAATCAAGGTCCCGTAGTCTTACAGGACCAGCTGCGTCTGGGTCACGACGGCCACCAGCTTGCCATCCTCGGTCTCTAGCCTTGTGGTCCAGACCTGGGTCCGTCGGCCCCGGTGGACCGGGGTTGCGGTGGCGATCACGGTCGTTCCCTCCTTGGCGCCGCCGATGAAGTTGGTCTTGCTCTCCAGCGTGGTCGTGCCCTTGGCGTCCTCCGGCAGGTTGATCACGGTCGCTGCCGCGCCGACGGAATCGGCCAGTGCCATCACCGCGCCGCCATGGATGGTGTGGTGAAGGGTGCAGAGGTCCGGCCGGACCGTCATCCGCGCCACCACGCGGTCCTTCCCGGCCTCGACGAATTCGACGCCCTTGAGCTCGGCGAACGGCATCTTCATCGCTTTAAGTTTCTCGAGCGGCGTCATCGGATCTCCTCCCAATATCTTGTGTTTGCAGGGTGAATTGCTTCGCGCAGCAAAGCAATGACGTCCGAGGTAATGGTCGCCGTGACATTGTCCGCCGCATCAGCGCATATGGGTCTTGCCATGCGCCACTTCCCGCCTCGCCGCATCGTCTGCCTGACCGAGGAAACGGTCGAGACGCTCTATCTGCTCGGCGAGCAGGACCGCATCGTTGGCGTCTCCGGCTACGCGGTCCGCCCGCCGCAGGTGCGGCGTGAGAAGCCGCGGGTGTCGGCCTTCGTCTCCGCAGATATCCCAAAGGTCCTGGCGCTGGAGCCTGACTTGGTGCTGGCCTTCTCGGACCTACAGGCCGGGATTGTCGCAGACCTCGTACGCGCCGGCGTCGACGTCCACGTCTTCAACCAGCGCGACGTCGCTGGAATTTTTGCAATGATCCGAACGCTGGGCGCACTGGTCGGTGCCGCCGGGCGCGCGGAGGAACTCGCTCAAGGCTTGGAGAAGCGTCTCGCCGCGATCGCGGCAACGCCACGCCCCTCGCCGCACCCAAGAGTCTATTTCGAGGAATGGGACGATCCGTTGATCTCGGGCATCGGCTGGGTCTCCGAGTTGATCGAGATTGCCGGCGGTGAGGACGTGTTTCCGGAGTTGCGGCATCGGCAGGCGGCGAAGGATCGCATCATCTCGGCGGAGGCGGTGCGCGAGGCCGCGCCGGACGTGATCCTCGCATCCTGGTGCGGCAAGAAGGTCGTGCCAGCCCGCATCTGCGCGCGTGATGGGTGGAATGAGATTCCGGCCGTGCGCGAGAACCGCATCGTCGAGATCAAGTCGCCGATCATATTGCAGCCCGGGCCGGCGGCACTGACGGATGGGCTTGATGCGATCGTTGCGGCGTTATGGGGTACGGGCGGCCGCGGATCACAGGTCAACGCAGGGAAGTGAGCATGCATCGACTGGCAATGATCCTGGCGATCACGTTGGCCCTATGCACGCCGTCGAATGCCGGGACAGACCTTACGCCAAGAGAATGGGTGTCGTACCCGCCGAATGGGATGTTTCACGAGGTCCCGGAATTTGCACCAAGCCAATACAGATTGCTTCATGGTAGGCTACGATCAACAGCGATCCGTCTTCTCGCAAAACAATCCTATTATCCGCTGCCGACAGGCGAGGCAGGAAAATACGGATTGAAGCCGCAACCTGACCAGCAGCTGTTTCTTGTTCGAGGCGTGGCCTTCAATATTTCAAACGGAAAGGCCGTCGTGCGAGCAATGAATGGCTCCATCTACGTCCAACATGAAAGCCTGGGGCCAAGGTCGTTGGCGCTTAGATTCTCGCCGCTGGTGGTGTCCTTGCACAAAGCACCCGAGAGCGTCTTTGCGAGCGCAACGATCGACCAATAGGCGGCTCAGTCGCCGAACGGCCTTCACGTCACCGCGTTCACGACCTGATACTCCGGCTGCCGCCACACCTCGCCTGCAATCACCTCCTCGATGATCTCGGCCGCCCGTACAATCTCGGCTTCGCCGACGTACAGCGGCGTGATGCCGAACCGCATGATGTCGGGCGCGCGGAAATCGCCGATGACGCCGCGGGCGATCAGGGCCTGCATGGCGGCGTAGCCGCCCTCGAAGGCGAAGGAGACTTGAGAGCCGCGGCGCTCATGGGCGCGCGGGGTGACGAGCTTCAAGGACGGGCAGCGGCGCTCGACCTCCGCAATCAGGAGATCGCCGAGCGCCAGCGATCGCGCACGAACCTCCGCGATATCGACGCGGTCCCAGATGTCGAGCGAGGCCTCCAGCGCGGCCATGGCTAGCACCGGCGGGGTGCCGACGCGCATGCGCTCGACGCCACCGGCGGCGGCATAGGCCAGCTCGAACGCAAAGGGTTTTGCGTGGCCCATCCATCCCGACAGCGCGGCGCGCGCAGTATCGGCATGGCGCGGCGCGACGTAGAGGAAGGCCGGCGCGCCCGGGCCGGCGTTGATATATTTGTAGGTGCAGCCTGCGGCGAAATCGGCGCCGCAGCCGGCGAGATCGACCGGCAGCGCGCCGGCCGAATGCGCGAGGTCCCAGACGGTGACGATGCCGAGCGCGCGCGCTTTCGCCGTCAACTTCGCCATGTCGTGGCGGCGGCCGGTGCGGTAGTCGACCTCGGTGATGTAGAGGACGGCAACCTCCTCCGTCAGCGCGGCCTCGATCTCCTCCGGTGCCACCAGGCGCAATTGATGGCCGCGCCCCAGTGTCTCGATCAGGCCCTCGGCCATGTAGAGGTCGGTCGGGAAATTGCCGGCGTCCGACAGCACGACCTTGCGCGAGGCGTTCATGTCGAGCGCTGCCGCCAGCGCCTGGTAGACCTTCAGCGATAGCGTGTCGCCGACCATCACGGAGCCGGCTTCCGCGCCGATCAGCCGGGCGATGCGGTCACCGACATGGCGGGGCTGCGCGTACCAGCCTGCGGTGTTCCAGGCGCGGATCAGTTCGTTGCCCCACTCGGTGGTGATGACGCGGGTCACGCGCTCGGCAACGCCCAGCGGCAGCGCGCCGAGCGAATTGCCATCGAGATAGATCACGCCGTCAGGCAGATGGAACAGGGCCTTGGTGTCGTCGTAGACGCGATATCTGGTCATGGTCATTTCTACAGGATGGTGCGAACACGCCAGAGCTCAGGAAACAGCTCGACCTCGAGCATACGCTTGAGATAGCTGACGCCGCCGGTGCCGCCGGTGCCGCGCTTGAAGCCGATGACGCGCTCGACCGTCGTCACGTGGTTGAACCGCCAGCGCCGGAAATAATCTTCGAAATCGACAAGCTTCTCGGCGAGCTCGTACAGCATCCAGTGCGTTTCCGGCGCCTCGTAGACGATACGCCAGGCCTGCAGCACGCCCTCGTTGAAGCTGTGGGTCTCGCGGACGTCGCGCGCCAATACCGCCGCCGGCATCGTCAGCCCGTTGCGGTCGGCAAGCCTGAGCACCTCGTCGTAGAGGCTGGGCGTCGCGAGCTCCGCCTCGAGCAGTTTTGTCGTCTCCGCATCGTGGGCGTGGGGCTTGAGCATCGCATGGTTGCGATTGCCGAGCAGAAATTCGATCAGCCGGTACTGGCGCGACTGGAAGCCCGACGACTGGCCGAGCTGCGAGCGGAAGCGCGTGTACTCGCTCGGCGTCATCGTGCGCAGCACGTCCCAGGCGTTGTTCAACTGCTCGAAGATGCGCGACATCCGCGCCAGCATCTTCATGGCGGGGGCAACCTCGTCTTTCGCGATGGCGCGACGCGCGGCGCTGAGCTCGTGGATGGCGAGCCGCATCCACAGCTCCGTGGTCTGATGCTGGATGATGAACAGCATCTCGTCATGCGCTTCCGACAGCGGATGCTGCGCGCCGAGGATCGCATCCAGCGCCAGATAATTGCCATACGACATGCGCCGGGCGAAATCGGTCTCGGCGCCTTCGTTCGTGGGATCGTAATCGCTGGACGTCATGGCTGGCCCTTTCGATCGATCGTACCCTGCCTAGTCGAGGCCGATCAGGCGCGCGGTGATCGGCGACGACGGATCCTTCAGTCCGTCGATGACGGTGAAATGGTTCAGCCCGGGATCGACGACAAGACTCGTCGGCACGTCGAAACCGGTCCAGACATTGGCCATCAGGTCGGACTGGCGGATGAATTCGGGCCGCTCGCTGCCGCCGACCCAGGCGGTCACGGGCGAATGCCCGCGCGGCAGATGCAGCGCGGCGCTTTCAAGCGTCGCCTCCTCCATGGTCATGCGCAGCGTCTCGTTCATCTTCGTCTTCAGCAGCGGACGCAAATCGTGCAGGCCGCTGATCGAGAGCGTGCCGGCGACGCGGTTGAACACGGAAGGCTCGAGCCGGCTGTCGTCGCACAGCATGCGCGTCACGAGATGGCCACCGGCCGAATGTCCGGCGAGACGGATGGGCCCGGCGACGAGCGAAGCGGCCTTGGCGATGGCGGCCGCGATCTCCGCCGTGATGTCGGAGATGCGTGCGCTAGGGGTCAGCGTGTAACTCGGCAACGCCACCGTCCAGCCATGGTGCCGGGCGCCTTCGGCAAGATCGGTCCAGGTCGACTTGTCGAAGCGCATCCAGTAGCCGCCATGGACGAACACGACGAGCCCCTTGCTGTCGCCGTCAGACAGGATCAGGTCGAGCCGCTGCCGCTCACCGGAGCCATAGGCGATGTCGGCGCGAAGATCCTTCAGCCCGGCGCGGTAGGCCGCCGCCCGCTCCGCCCACATCGCCGGCATCTTGTCCGAGCCCGGGATATGGGCCGAATTGGCGTAAGCATCATCCCAATCGCGCATCGTACATTCCTCGGCGGACTCAGGCTTGGCGACCACGCGCCAGTCTGCCACCGGCGCGGCCGGCATCCTAGTCTTTATTTTAAGCTTAAAGGATTTGAGGGAGCCCGTGTTTCGGGCAAAGCAGCGGCAAGATATTTCCGCCGTCATTGCGAGGAGCGCAGCGACGAAGCAATCCAGACTGCTCCCGCGGAGGGATGCTGGATTGCTTCGCTGCGCTCGCAATGACGACCGACACGCTGCCGTAGGGTGGGCAAAGCGAAGCGTGCCCACGCATTTGGTGATGTCGGAGACAATTGGTGGGCACGGCGCAAGCGCGCCTTTGCCCACCCTACGGGATCTCGTTCGTTACGCCTTCTCCACCCCGCACCATTCCGCGATGAAAAGCGCCATCGCCTTGGTGCTCTTCTTCAGCGAGTCCAGGTCGACATACTCATTGAAGCCGTGCATCTCGCCGCCGCTGGCGCCGAAGCACAGGCTCGGGATGCCGTGGTTCAGGCCGTAGAAGCGGGTATCAGTCAGCGCGGTGAAGACGAGATCCTCCGGCATGCCGCCATAGACCTTGTTGAAGGCCTTGCCGAACGCAGCCTCGGGCTCCATCGCGTTGGTCAGCTCATAGCCTTCCGACAGGAAGCCCGACCATTCGACCTCGGGCGGATTGTTGGCGAGGAAGCGATGGCTGCGCGAGGCCGCCGCGACGCACGCCATAATCTCCTTCTGGTGGTCGGCAATCGACCAGCCCGGCAACACGGCGATGCGGCAATCGACGTCGCACCAGGCCGGCACGCTGGAGGCCCAGTCGCCGCCTTTGATGATGCCGGGGTTGAAGTTGATGGGATGGTTCAGCGTCTTGAAATGGCGATCGGCCTTGGCCCGCTCGTTCCATTCGATCTCGAGTTTCTGCAGCGCGTGGATCAGATGGTAGGCCGCCATGATCGCATTCGAGCCCGAGCCGGCAAAGGCGACGTGGGTCGGATGCCCCTTCACGCGCAGGCGGAACCAGATCACGCCGACCTGCGAGCGCACCATCTTGCCGCCGGTCGGCTCCGGGATGAAGCAGGCATCCGCGCGATAGCCGCGCTGCAGCGTCGAGAGCGCGCCGACGCCGGTGCTCTCCTCCTCGATCACGGACTGGAAGTGAATTCGCGCGGTCGGCTTGAGGCCCGCGGCCTTGATCGCATCGAGCGCATAGAGCGCGCCGATGGTGCCTGACTTCATGTCGCAGGCACCGCGGCCGAACATCTTGCCGTCCTTGATCACAGGCGAGAACGGCGGCGTCTCCCACAATTCCAGGGGACCCGCCGGCACCACGTCGCAATGGCCCTGGAGGATCAGCGATTTGCCGGCTTCGGTCGCGGGACGGTAGGTGCCGACCACGCTGCGCGCCTTGGAGAAGTCGTGCTCGATCGGCCCGAAGCCGCGCAGATCCTTGAGATCGTCGACCTTGATGTGCCAGTCGTCGACCTCATAGCCGCGCGCGCGCAGGAGGTCGCCGATCATGTCCTGGCACGGCCCCTCCGCCCCGCGGGTCGAGGGGATCGCGACGAAATCGCGTGTGGTCGCAAGCTGGGCCTCGAAGCCGGCGTCGACGGCGTCCAGAATCCTTTGCTGCGTTTCGGCATTCATCAGGCCACTCCAGGCATTCATTCCTCAGGGAGCGCGCAAGCTAGCCGATTTCAGCCGTTCGGGTACTCCACAAAATATGCATCCCGCAACGCATCTTCGAGCAGTCGGCCTTCGGAATAGCCGTCAAGCGTCGCAGGCCGGCTCACGCCGTCGAGCAGGCGCGCGCAAGGTTCCGGCGCGCCGAGCACCGTGCGCACCGGAATGCGCTCGGCATAGATCGGCAACGCATAGTCCTCGTCGTCGTCGGCCACACCCTTGGCGCGGATTTTCGCCGAGGCCTCCTCGATCTCCATCGCGATGAAGGAGGTCGCCTTGATCTCCTGCGTGCTGCTCGCCCGCAGGCTCGCGGTGCGGTCCGGGAAGAAGCGGTCGACCATGGCGATCACCGCGCGCTCCTTCTCCTGGGGGTCGGTGACGAGATAGGCGGTGCCGAACGCCATCACAGCGCGGTAATCGGCAGAATGATTGAAGCCGCAGCGCGCCAGCACCAGGCTGTCGAGATGGGCAACCGTCAGGCAGACGCGTTCGCCCCTGGTCTGGTTGCGCAGCATGCGGCTGGCGCTCGAACCGTGCCAGTAGAGCCGCGTGCCCTCGCGCCAGAAGAAGGTCGGCGTGCAGTAGGGCTGGCCGTCGATCGCATAGGAGACGTGGCACAGCATCGAGGAATCCAGGATGCGGTGAACCGTCTCGTGATCGTAGAAGCCCCGGTCGTGACGGCGCTTGACCTGGTTGCGCGCTGAGGTCGGATAGGAATTCGGGCTCTCGGTCTGGCTCACGGCCGCTCCTGTCGGGCTTGGAACAATTCCAGAGCAGTTGTAGCGGCGGATTTGGTCTGCGATAGTTCCAATTCCATGCGAAAAATTCCGACCAATTCTCCGGCCAAATCGCCCTCGCCCGCCAAGGCCGAGTTGCCGCTCGATCTCACCGGGCCGCATA
>Ga0207426_1002101_pt1 | contig 13718 bp, 12 predicted proteins | sample AraplaMF_Cvi_mMS_FD_184265 | JGI IMG/M metagenome (GOLD analysis project Ga0207426, IMG submission 184265) | Arabidopsis root microbial communities from the University of North Carolina, USA - plate scrape MF_Cvi_mMS (SPAdes) (version 2) | ecosystem: Host-associated > Plants > Roots > Endosphere...
GTCGGGGTAGCCGGCGATCACCGCGGTGACGAAGTCGTCCGGTCCGAGATTGCGCGCCAGGCTCCGTTCGATGCGGTGGACGACGTCGAGGAGATCCGGTTCGTCGTAGGCCGCTTCCCGGAAGACACCCAGGACCAGAGCGGCGACGCCGACCGCCGGCAGTCCTTTGCCGCGGACGTCGCCGACGATGAGCCGGATGCCGTAGGGGGTGGGCACCAGGGCGTACAGGTCCCCGCCGATCCGCGCCTCGGCCGCGGCGGCGCTGTACCGGACCGCCGCCTGGAAAGGCCCCACGGTCGCGGGGACCGGCTTGAGGAAGGCGTGCTGCGCGGCCTCGGCGACCGAGCGGACCGCGGCCAGTACCTGTTCACGACGCCTGCGCAGGGTCGCGGCCAGAGCGCTGGCCAGGGTCACGGCGGACAGGGCGGACAGCACGATCGCCAGCTCACGATCCGGCGTCCCGGCATGGACCCCGATGGCCGCCCCCAGTGCCACGGCCAGTGCCCCGATCCGGAGCACTCCCCACCGCCCGCTGGTCGTGGCGGCCAGCGCGGGACCGACGGCGAGCAGCGGCAGCCAGCTCATCCCGGTACCGCCCGTCAGGGCGAGGAGCGTGACGGCCGCGATGATCAGAACCGGTACTACGGAGGCGAAGTGCCGGCGGACGCCCGCGCCGCGGGGCGAGGCGCCGTCCCGCGGCGGGACGGGCCGCCGGGCAGCCATCCGCAGAGCGGAGAACGAATGCGCAAGCTGCCACTGCGGCCGGTGGTCGTGGTGGGTTCGGGCTGGGCGCATCCTCGTCCGGGGCTCGCTTCCCTACTCATGGCACTTACGTACCTAAATGTCCGTTTCATCTAGGAAACGGGTGCAGGGTGGCGGCCGCAAGGGCCGGAATTTCAGATAGTGAGCGACAGTCCCCTGGTCACGCGGTCCGCGGTCGGAAGCAGCCGGTCCCGGATCTCGTCGATGTGGGCGACCCGGTCCGCCCGGAGGGAGACGCCGAGGGAGCCGAGCGTTTCACCGCTGTACACCGGTACCGCGACACAGAACGTCCCGAGGGCGTACTCCTCCATGTCCGTCACCGCCGGTGTCAGGGGTGTCGTGCCGAGCCGTCGGAGGAGTTCGGCACGGCCGGTGATGGTGCGCGGCGTGAGATCAACAAGGGGATGCCGTGCGAGGTAGTCGTCGCGGGCCTCGTCGTCCAGCTCGCGCAGCACGCATTTGCCCAGCGCCGTGGCGTGCCCGGCGTCCTCGAAGCCCACCCAGAGATCCACCCGCGGCGCCCGTGGGCCGTCGACGATCTCGGCGACCCGGATCTCGCCGTCCTCGTAGAAGGTCAGGTAGGCGGCGGCCGAGAGCTCGTCGCGCAGCGCCGCGAGCGCGGGGCGGACCCGGCTCAGCAGTGCTTGGCCCCGTCCACCGGCATGCAGCGTGGTCAGCTTCTCGCCCAGCACAAAACCGCCGTCGTCCAGCTTCCGGATGTATCCGTCGTGCGCCAGTGTGCGCAGCAGGTGGTACGTGGTGGCCAGGGGCAGTCCCGTCTCCCGTGCCAGCTGCTTCGCCGGCGCACCGCCCTCGTGCGCGCCGACCGCCTCCATCAGCCGGAAGGCTCGCTGGACAGAGGTGATGAGGGTGGGGCCCTCTCCGTTGCCCATACGTTCAGCCTGCCCCTGGCGCCCCACCCGGGCAAGGGTCGTCCCGCCGAAGCTCGCCCTCGATTGCGGACCGTATGTGCCGGAGCACACACGGCGAGCGGGAGAGGGGAACAGGCCACTCGGCGGTGGCGGTCAGATCTCGTCCCACGGGGCGGCCCCGTACAGGCTCCGCACCGTGCGCACCAGCTCCGTATCCGCCGGATACCGGGTGTCGTCGATCGCCGAGACGGCGGCCACCCCTTGGGAGTTGGAGACGAACGCCCCGTCGAAGGAGGCCAAGTCGTCGGTGTGGACCGGCCGTTGGGTCCAGGGGATCCCGGCCCGGTCCAGTTCCCGTCGGAGCACCAGCATGGTGGTGCCCTGGAGGGCAGGGGCGTCGGGCCAGACGATCGTCGCGCCCGCGATGAAGCCGATGTTGGTGGTCGCGCCCTCGGCCACCGCACCGTCCGGCGCCACAAGAAGCGCCTCGTCGTACGCCTCCTGCCGCACCCGGTCCAGGTGGTACCGCTGCCCGAAGCCGCCGAGATGCTTGAGATGGGCCGCGGGCCGCTGGTACGCCACACTGCGCAGCCGCTTCGCGGCCTCGGGCTCGGGGACCGGGGGGCGGACGGTCACCACCGTGACGGGCCCGTCGCCGGGCTCGGGGTGGTAGACGTAGACCCGGACCGCGGCGTCCTGGCTCCGTTCCCGCAGCGCGTGACGGATCCTGTCGCGGACCAGCTCGCCGTCCAGTTCCACACCGAAGAGCTCACGGGTGGCCGCGTCCAGCCGCTTCAGATGGAGATCCAGCCCGCGTACCCGGCCTCCCCTGACCTGCATGGCCGTGAAATGTCCCTGGCCGCTCAGCATCTCGAACAGCAGGGGATCGGCCTCGGTGCCACGGCCTTTGATCTCTATGCGGGGTGCGGACGAATCGGTCATGATCAGCATCTTAGGTGCCGGCCGGGTGGTGAGGGCCCCGGTCTCAAACGGTGGGAGGGGACGCCCGCGACGATGCCGAGGTCGGGCGGCGCCGGACCGGCTACCACGGTGGCACGGTGCGTGCCCGTCCGCAGCCGGGCGGGCACGCACCGTCCGGGTCAGCCTCGTTCGGGCGGGCAGGCAGGAACGATGGTGTGAACCCAACCGATGATCTGGAGGCCGGGCTGGGTCAGCGTCCGGCCGTCCCACTGTGCGCGCATGTGGTGGCTCTTGGCGCTGTCGCTGGAGTGGAAGCCGCCCATCTTGAACGGTCCCCATCCGACGTCCGCGCTGGATTTGCTGGCCCGTTGGGCGTTCTCGATGTCCTTACGGCCCCACTTCGCCGTGATTTTCACGTCCCGTACGCACAGAAAGGCCGTGGGCAGCATGGGGAGCGAGGTGCCCTCCTGGGCGCGGGTCCCGTCCGACACCTGGTGGGGCGGCCAGCCCGAGACGCTCCAGTACGGGGCCCGGAAAAGCGTGCCGTCGAGCCAGGGGCGCGAAATGGTGCAGAGGCAGTATTTGAAGGAGACCTCCAGATCCTTCGTCGCCTCGTCGGACCGCTCCCGCTCTTCCCTCCCTTCGCCGCTGCCGCCGACATTGAAGCCCCAGAAGCCGAGGCCGTAATTGCCGTTGACCGCGTAGTCGTATGCTTCCTTGCTGTCGTTCTCCACCGTCGTGCCGGCTGAGATGGTCACGGTCGGCCAGTCCTCCGCCTCCTCCGCCGACACCCAGCCGCTGGGAATGACGGTGCTGCGGTAGGTCACCGCGGCCGAGGGCCCCTGAAGGCTGGTCGCATATGACGAGAACAGTTCGCCGGCCTTGCTGAAGGCGATGGCCACCGCCTTGTTCTCGGTGGTGTTGACGACCGCGAGGGCGCTCTCGATGATGCCGGCGTCCGCCCCGCGCCAGTCGTCCCAGGCCGCGGTGACGGGCATCCGCTGGGTGGGTGCGATCAGCGGCCAGGTCTCCGCACCCTCCGGCGTCTTGTGGGCTTCCAAATAGGCCCCCTGATAGGCGGAGAGGGCCGCTTGGTAGGCCTGTTCGAGCTTCCGGTACTCGCGGTACGCGACGGAGGGGACGGTCTTTTCGGTGACCTCGCCGGTGTCCTCATCCGTCACCTTGACCGTCCGGTAGAGAACCCTGAACGCCGCCTCGTGCTTTTCCTTGATCTCCTGGGAAGGTTCGGGTTCATTGACGTTGGCGCGCAGAATGGTGCCGTACACGGCCGACAGCCTGTCCGTCGACCGGGTGGTGACCGGGTTCGTCAGGTGGATCTCGTCGGCGAGTTGGGCCAGATTGAGCGCAGCGCTGAGACTGCCCTTCATATTGCCCGGCGTCCAGGGCCGCGCGTAGTCCTTCGGATCGACGAACCGTCCGGCCGGTTCGAGCGTCAGATACGTCTGGTCGGCCGGGAACGCCGGTTGCAGACTGGAGCCGCCGGCCCCCGGCGAGGTGCCGGTCAGTGCGGCGAAGAGCTGGTTGTAGATGGTCAGCGCCATCAAGTGGTCCTTGTTGAGGGCCGGGCTGTCAGTCATGGTTCTCTCCGATCCTTCCGTTGTCGGCCGTCCCCGAGGGCACCGGGGAGAGCGTTGTGTCAGGAGGCGTGTTGGTCGGTGACATCGGGCCGGGTACGGCCTTGAGCCGCATGTGTGTGAAGTCCTTTCCGGGGGTGTTCTCGCAGGCCCATTCCTGGGGCCGGTCGCTGTCCGTCACCTTCTTGTGGAGACGTTCGAGGCAGTTGCCGAGCGCACGTTGTCCGTAGTAGTTGGGGTGGAATGCCTCTTCCGTCTGCCCCTGGGAGTAATAGAGGCCGGTTCCCAGGAAACGCACCTATTCCGCCTCCTCCGCGGGAAGGGGGTGGTGCAGGCTTTCGCCCTGATGCGCCTGACGGGGGCCCTGGGCACAGACTTCGCGGTGCGCGAACGCACGGCGATCTGGGCGCCGCTCTGCCGGCGGCGGCGCGCTGTGTCCCCGCGGCCGGGGAGGCGGCAGGCACCAGAAGCCAGGTGAAGACGGTGCACCCCGCAGCCAGCGCCGGCAGCCTGGGCGCACGTGACCGGCTGCGATTCGATGGCGAGTGCTGCCGTATGGTGACGTCAAGTCGCTTGCCGAAAGGGGGAGTTGGTCGGGTCCAGTGAGTGGGAGGTGTCATGGGGCAGGTTCCCTTCCCTGGGTTCCCACGGCTGCGTCAGGTGTTGCGGCGCTCATGACGAAGCCCGCGCCGTAGGGAATTCCACGGGGTGACGCAGCGCCGGAGAGGGCATACCCGTGGCACCGGCCCAGCCCTTCGGCGACGCTTCCTGTCACCCGGAGAAGAGTCAGGGCGCACGAAAGTGTGAGAGAAAAACGTTTCGCAGACGCGGTTTCCCTCGTACGGAGGAGCGAGAGGCGGAATCTCGGCCGCCGACTCCCGGACGGCACGTACCGGTCACCCGCCCGGCGCCGCTCCGGGCCCATGAGCCCCCACCCTCTGCCCCATCTCTCGCCCGCTCGCCCCCCGCGACAGAACACACATTCGATTACTGGCGTACCCTTGCGGCATGGCCAGGCATCTTCAGGGCTCGCTCTTCGATCAGACCGACGAGGTCCGGCTCGGTCCGCTGGGCGGGATGCACCGCTCCGAGCTCGGCGACGGTGCCTGGATCGACCTGCTGCCCGGTTGGCTGAGCGGGGCCGACGCCCTGTTCGAGCGGCTCGCCGCGGAGGTTCCCTGGCAGGCCGAGCGCCGACGGATGTATGAGCAGGTGGTGGACGTACCGCGACTGCTCGCCTTCTACCAGGCCGACGAGGCTCTGCCGCACCCCGTCCTGGATGAGGCGAGGGAAACCCTCTCCGCCCACTACGCCACTGAGCTCGGCGAACCGTTCACCACGGCCGGCCTCTGCTACTACCGGGACGGCCACGACAGCGTGGCCTGGCACGGCGACCGGATCGGCCGCGGCAGACGGGAGAACACGATGGTCGCGATCCTGTCCGTGGGCGCGCCGCGTGATCTGCTGCTGCGACCGCGGCGCGGCGGCGGCTCGATACGGCATCCGCTCGGGCACGGCGATCTGCTCGTGATGGGCGGCTCCTGCCAGCGGACCTGGGAACACGCGATCCCCAAGACCGCCCGAGCGGCCGGGCCGCGGATCAGCATCCAGTTCCGGCCGCACGGCGTGCGCTGACGCCGGGACGACGTTCCCCGCGTGAGGACAGAGGGCCCCCGAGCCGGTGATCGGCTCGGGGGCCCGGGAACTGCTGGGCGTGCCGCGATCAGTGTCTGTGGCACACCAGGTGGCCGCGGTGCCACGTCCGCATCCAGTGGCCCGGGTGGCGGTGGCCGTGCCGGTCACGCCAGGCCGGGTGCCAGACCCGGACCCAGTGTCCGCGGACAATATGACACCGGCCCCGGTCGACATGCTTCGTGGCGGAGTGGTCGCCGTGGTGCGACGGCGTGGCCGAGGCGACCCCCACCGAGGAGAAGGCCGCGCCTCCGGCGAGGGCCACGGTGGCGGCGCCGAGAGCGAGGGCGCGCTTGAACCCGTCAATCATTGCGGATCATGCCTTTCTGCATTGCCGTGATGTTGACCGCCCCGCCGTTGGCCGGGCAGGAATGACCATGCACCCGTGGCGCTCACTCCATCCCGCCAACGCCCGTGGTTTTGCACAATGCAGACAGAGGCCGGAGAAAAGCAGAAATCCTATGGATGTGGTCGATGGGTGCGAAATCGCAGGATGGTGGCCGATCTCGAAAACATCGACCGGGGCGTGACGGGAATTCCGTGCGCCCCGGGGCCGGTCCGCCTCAATCCGGCGCGTTCTCCTCCAGCAGCGCCACAATGGCGGCGTGCCCCGTCTCCCGGTGGTACTCGGCCGCGTGCGTTCCGTCCGGTGCGCGGACAATGAGCTCGACCAATTCGGTGCCCTCGGGACGGGGGCTGCGGCGGACCTCGCACCGGCTGTCCGGGGACGCGCCCGCTTGCCGGCGCAGCTCGCTTTCGACGTCCTTGCCGCTCTCCTCACGGGCCATGTGCCATGCCGTTCGGCCCTGTGCGTCGGTGAGCTGTGGGCTGGCGCCATGGCGCAACAGAGCCCGTACGACTGCGATCGATCCCCGCTCGGCCGCCATCATCAACGGGGTCCGGTCGCCGTGGCCCGCGTCCGGATCCGCCTGTCCTTCCAGCAGGAGCTGAGCGGTCTGGTGGTGGCCATTGGCGGCCGCCCACATCAAGGGGGTGTAGGAAGTGCCGTCATCCTCCCTGAGGTTGGGATCGGCGCCGTGGGCGAGCAGTGCGCGCACCACCTCCTCATGGCCCCAGCAGGCCGCCGCGCACAGCGGCAGCCCCTCGCTTCCCGGCTCTCCCCTGCTCTCCGCGTCGGGGACGGCTCCGGCTTCGAGCAGCAGTCGCACCAGTTCCGCCTGCCCCGAGACGGCAGCCAGGTACAACGGCGTCTCCCCGTCGGCGTCCGGCGCGGACGGGGAGGCACCCTGCCGCAGGAGCGCAGCCACGGTGCCCGCCTGGTCCTCGTAGAGGGCGGAGATGAGTTGTGGGGTCAACGCCTCGGTCATGCAGGGTCCTTCCTCGGGGGACGGTTCGGCGCAGCGTACGACGTCCCGCCGCAGGCCGCCGCGGCCGTGGCGCACCTGGCGACGGCGGGGCGGGGTACGGCGTGCCGTGGGTTCAGCTCCCGTTCGGGAAGAGCCGGTCCAGGTGATGGCGGAGGATCGCCGTGGCGGCCTCCGGGGTGCGCTGGCCGACCAGGACGCTGGTGCCGAGGCCGGCCGACAGGGCGAGCAGGCTGATGGCCTCGGTGCGTACCTCCAGGCCGGGTGGGGTGAGACCGGCCTCGCGCGCCCGTTCCAGCTGGTCGCCCAGTGCGTCCTCGGCGGCATTGGGGCCGTCGATGAACGGCTGCGCGGCCAGCGCCTCGTCGGTCACGGCCAGGACGGCGTAGGCGGTGTGGACGAGGTGAAAGGCCCGGCTCTCCTCGTCCGTGGGCAGTGCTTCGAGGAGTACGGCCTCGATCACCGCGCGCGGCCCCGGCGCCTCCCCGGCGGCCCGGACCCGGTCGGCGATACGGCTGCTGAGTCGGGTGGTCAGCCACTGGAGCCCGTGGAGCAGCAGCTTTTCCTTGGTCTCGAAGTAGTACTGCACCAGCCGCAGGGACACCCCCGCCTCGGCGGCCACCTCGCGCATCCCGACGGCGTGCAGTCCGCGCCGCCCGGCCACCCGTACCAGCGCCTCGGTGATCTGCGCGCGCCGCTCCTCGTGGTCCACCCGCTTCGGCATCAGCCGCTGCCCTCCGCTCAGTTCGTTCCGTCTGGCCGGTGCCGTTTCATGGTACCGCTGTATCACCTTGATGGTACGGTGGTACCACTAAACCTGATGTCCGGAGGGGGCCTGTCATGCCTGAAACCACGACGCGCGACCGTGATCCCGCGGTCGGCCGCTATGTGAACGAGGCCCTGCGGGACCGGTACTTCGCCGCATGCGACGCGGTCTATGCGCTGGGACCGGCCCCGCAGGAGGAGTTGACGGTAGCGACCCGCTTCGGGACCACACACGTCTACCGGTACGGACCGGCCGACCCCGGCGCCGCCGCCCGGACCCCCGTGGTGCTGGTGCACGGTGCCGGGGGCAACTCGTCGCAGTGGTATCCCAACGTCGGCGCGCTGAGCGCGGAGCGCCCGGTCTATGCGGTGGACACCGTCGGCGATCCGGGCCGCAGCGTGCAGCACGCACCCATCCATCAGCCCGAACGTGCCGCCCGGTGGCTGGACGAGACGCTCGACGGCCTCGGGCTCGACCGGGTCCACCTCGTCGGGGCCTCCTACGGTGGATGGCTCGCGCTGAACCAGGCGCTGCACCGGCCCGGCCGACTGGCCTCGGCCACCCTGCTGGACCCGGGCGGCCTGGAGAAGGTGGGGGTCCGGTTCTTCAGCTGGGTCTTCATCAGCCTGCTGGCCACCTTCGCGCCGAAGGCGATGCGTCCGCGCCTCGCCGCCTGGCTCGAACAGCCGGTCCTGGTGGTGCCGGAACTACGGACCATGGTGCGGCTGGGCGTCCGCGCCTACCGCATCCGCCGCCCGGCTCCGCTCCCGCTCACCGAGGACGAACTGCGCAGTATCCGTACCCCGTTGTATGTGCTGCTGGGGAAGCGGAGCCTGTTGGTGCACCCGGAGCGGCAGCGGGAACGCGTCCCGCGTCTGGTGCCCGGCGCCCGCGTCGAGATCATCGCCGACACCGGTCACGGACCGCAGATCGACCACGCGGCACAGGTCAACAGCCGTATGTTGAGTTTTATGGACGACATCAACTGAGGGGCATACTGGGCTGGTTGGCGGTGCAGCGGGACGGCGGGACGGTGGGCTCCTCGCCGTCCGCCCCGACTGACCGGCCCGTCCTCTCATCGGGCGGCCGCTCCGCCCCTCCTCAAGACCTTGACCACGGCGCCCCGGCCACCCCCGTCACCGCCCCGCCAGCTGCTCCACGGCCGTCAGGACCCGGCCGGCACCGTCCTCCGTGCCGATCAACGCCGAGACCTGCCGGGCACGATGACGGTACCGGGGGTCGTGCACGGCCTTCCGTAGCGCCTCCGCCAGGTTTTCCGTGGACAGCCGCCGGAACGGCACCTTCCCCGGGCTGACCCTCAGTGCCGTGAGGCGCGAGGCCCAGAACGGCTGGTCCAGCATCATCGGCACCGGGACCGCCGGTACCCCTGCGCGCAGACCGGCCGCCGTCGTGCCGGCCCCCGCGTGATGGACGACGGCCGCCATCCGCGGGAACAGCCAGGAGTGCGGCACCTCGCCCACGGTCAGCACATCGTCCCCGTCCACCGCCAAGCCGGCCCAGCTCGCCTGGATCACACCGCGCACCCCGGCGAGCTTCAGGGCCCGGGCCACGAGCCGCCCCAGTCGCTCCGGGTCGCTGGCCTGCATACTGCCGAACCCCACGAACACCGGTGGCGGTCCGGAGGACAGGAAGTCCGCGAGCCGGGGCTCCGGCGTCCAATCGGGGCTCTCCGACGGCCACCAGTAGCCCGCCACCTCCATCCCCCGCCGCCAGTCGGCAGGCCGGGGGACCACCACGGGACTGAAGCCGTGCTGAACGGGCCAGGTGGCCCGACGCCGTTCGAGGGCGGCCGGCGACACGCCCAGCCGGCGCTCCAGATGGCGCACGCCAGGGGCGAAAGCCCGGGTCAGCAGGGACTCGGCGCACCGTGCCGCGGCCCGGTTGGCGAACGGCCCCATCGACGGCACGTCGAAGATGACCGGCGGGAACTCCCGGGTGGGCGCGAGAGGTTGCAGAAAGACACCGAGGCTGGGGAGCCCCAGACCCTCCGCCGCCACGAGCCCCAAGGGCGCCAAACCGCTGGACAGCAAAACAACTTCGGCTCCGGCCGCACAGGCATCCGTCACCGCGTCGGCCATCTCCGGCGCCAATTCCCGGGCCAGCTTTATCTGTTCGACCTTGGAAAGACCGGCCCCCGAGCCGCGCTTACCCGGCCCGGTTCCCTCCTGGGAATCCGCTCCGGAGGTGGCGTACCGGTCGAGTGGAAGCGGGCGGAAACCGAGACCGCTGCGGCGGACCGCCTCGGCCGAGCGCGTATGGGTGGCCATCACCACCCGGTGTCCGGCTTGCCGCAGCCGGGCACCGAGGCCGGTGTAGGGAGCCACGTCGCCGTGCGACCCCGCGGTAGCGATGAGGATGTGCATAGTCGGCAGTGTTCCGTTCCCTGAGTTCCGGCGATTCCGACCACGTACTGCTTCACTCGGGTGGGCTATCCGCCGCAGCCCCGTGGAGCCGAAAACGCTTGTCTTCCTGCACGGTTGTGCAGGGCGCCGGTTGTCAGTCCCGGCGTGCGATCACCCGGTAGGCGTTGGAGAGACGGGTGCGCCGGGTGAGCGGCGCGAGCAGGATGTCGATTCCGAAGAGGACGAGGAGGGCCGGCGCTGCGGCCAGCAGGGACAGCCTGCGGACCCAGCGGCTGACCGGGCCGGGCTTCCTGGGCAGCCACGGCAGATCTTCGCCCGGCAGCACGCAGTTGAGCACGTTCACGGCCGCGGAGGTCAGATCGGTCGGGATGTGCGGCTCCCGCCGGTTGGTGGCCACCACGGTGAAGCCCTGCTCGGTCAGTGCGCCGCAGAGGTTGTCCAGCGGGATGAGGTGCAGATGCTGTGGCTGTAGCCAGGGGCCCCACCAGCGGCCGAGCAACCGGGCGGCGGCGGACTGGGGGTCGGGTACCTCGATCAGGAGATGCCCGCCGCGCCGGAGCGCCGTATGCGCGGCGGCCAGCTCCTGTCGTGGCGCCAGAGTGTGTTCCAGGTAGTGGTACATGCTCACCACGTCGTACTGGGAGGTGAGTTGACCCGCCAGACCGGCGAAGGAGCCCCGGTAGGCACGGGTGATCCGGCCGTTGCGTACGCCGATCTCGACGCCTTCGCCCCAGTCGAGCCCGTGGAATTCGGTACGCGGGTGGATTCTCCGGGCCTCGGCGCAGAAGTGGCCATGGCCGGTACCCACGTCCAGCCAGCGTGCGGGGCGGCTGAACGGAAGCAGTGCCCGCGCACGGGCACGGTAGAGCTTGACCGCGAGGGGCGAAGCGGCCATCCGCGCCATCGTGGCCTCGCCCAGGCCGTCGTAACAGTCGCGGTAGTAGAAATCCAGGCCGTCCGCGCTGAGCCGGGGGTTCTGGAATACGTGCCCGCAGTTGCGGCACTGGTCGAGTACGAAGTGCCCCGGCTTGCGCTGGGGATGGTTGGTGGTGCACAGACGGCGGCGCAGGCGGGCGGAGGTGCACCAGGGGCAGGTGGCGCGCTCCGGATCGAAGAACCGGTCCAGCCCGTGCGCCAGCTCGTCCTGGTAGCGGGGTCTGTGGGCGGCGATCTGCTCGCTTCGCTTGTTCCTCACGGGGAGCCCCTTTCAGCTGTAGTCCTGGTGGCGTGGGCGTGGCTGTCGGTGTGGACGGTGAACGCGATACGCGAGGTTGGATTTCCTCGGCCGTATGGCCAGCAGACCGAGCCGGAGCGGCGGGTCGGGACGGGCGGCCGGCTGCCGGTGCGTCGCCCCGAGCACGCACCGCGACGGGAGGGCCGGGCCGTCCGGCTGCGGCCGGCCGGGGCACCGTCCGGCGCTCACGAGGCCGCTGCCGTACGGGTGCGGTTGCGAGCACGGGCACGTGGTGTGGAGAAGCGACGCACACAGGGGCGCTCCACCCCCGCGTACAGCAGCCATGAGGCCAGCAGAACGATGGGGAGGCCGACCAGCACCACAGCGAGATTGCTCCAGCCGTGGCCCCGCAGCCCCAGGTACAGCAGCCCCAGCACCAGGAAATGCACGAGATACATGGCGTAGGAGAGTTCACCGAGGAACACACAGGGCCGGCTGCGCAGCAGCGAGGGCCGGTCGCGCAGATCCAGCTCCGCGGTCGCGTACACCAGCATGACGAGCGGTGCCACGGTCGAGGCCGCGTACAGGAAGCGCTGCGGCAGAAACGCGGGGTTCATGATGATCGCGCTGATGACACCCAGCGCGGCCGGCAGCACGCCGATCCGCGGAATCCGGAGACCCGACGAGGCGAACCGCGCCGCCATCATTCCGAGGACGAACTCGGGCAGCCGGACGATCGGCAGCATGTACAGAAACCAGTACTCGGAAAACGAGGAGCTGTCCGGGCTGACCACGAGCGCACAGAACAACGGCAGCGACCACACGATCGCGATCGCCGTTACCGCGCCGATCAGCAGTCCACGGGGCGACAGCCGCTTGACCCTGGGCAGCAGTACGGGGAAGAGGAAGTAGAAGAACATTTCGGCGGCGAGGGACCAGGAAACAGGGTTGCCCGCGGAGACGAAGGCGTGGCTGGGAACCCAGGTGTGCACCAGGAAGAGGCTTGCCAGACCGGCCGCTACCCCAGAGCCCGTGGTGACGGCGGCCGTACCGGCACAGGCCAGCGCGGTGACCACCACACACCAGGTGAGCAGGTGATTGGGAAAAATTTTGGCGGCCCGCCGCCGCCAGAAGGCGCGTGCGGTGTCGTCCGGGCGGGCCGAGTGCGTCAGCACATAGCCGCTGAGAATGAAGAAAAGCGATACCGAGCTTCCACCCAGCCACACTTCGGGCCCGAGGGTCTCGGCGAGATGCGGATCGATCATCAGCCTGCTGTGCGTATAGAGGACCCCGACCGCGGCGGCAAAGCGCAGACCGGTCAGCGACGGCAACCGTTTGGGGAGGGCGGACGCGCCGTCCGCAGCCGGCGGTGCCGCCTCCCCGTGCTCGGCAAGGGGGCTTCCCGCCATGCCGGTTGACTCGGACGACGGACCGGAAAGAGGGTGCACGAGGGGCCTCCTGCGGGGGAAACTCCCGGGCCCGTGGCATCACTCATTGACGTATGGCTGCGCCGGTGGGTCGCCCGGGATCGGATGGAAGGACTGGTCCTTGCCCCGTGCGGAGGAATGGGCGGCCCGTCGCGCGGATAGCACGATTGACCCACCGCGGCACGCCCCGTGCATAGGGCGGGTGGCCCGATTTCACTCGTACGGTCCAGCGTTTGGTGAAGACGCCGGGCCGCCGCCGTACAGGTGATTCCTGCGGTCCTGTGGCCGGGCGGGTGTGGGGCGCGGCGGGGCCAGGAAGAGATACGTCCGCGCCGCGATGTCACGCCCTCGGGCCGCAGAACGGTGCCGACAGCCCCTCAAGGGTGGGGCAGGAAACGACGCGACCGCATCCGGGCCCGACCCCTTGCCCGGTCCAACCGCCACCAGAGGTTCCGAGTTGAAGCACACCCGCGTACCGACGCCCCGCACCGTCCTCACCGGTGCCGCTCTGGTGGTGGCCCTGACCGCCGCCACACTCACCCTGAAAACCGCCGAGGCCGCCCCCGCCAAGGCCCCCGATCCGCCGACGGCCACCGCCGCCGGACAGCGCGCCAAGGGCATCAGCTCCACCCTCGGTGCCGACGGCGCGGGTGCCTACTACGACGCCAAGCACCGCAAACTCATCGTCAATGTCACCACCGAGGCCGCCGCGGCCAAGGCGCGGGCGGCCGGTGCCGAAGCCAGAGTCGTCAAGCACTCACTCGCCTCGCTGGACGCCGCCCGCGCCACCCTCAAGAGGC
>Ga0207426_1002105_pt1 | contig 13690 bp, 13 predicted proteins | sample AraplaMF_Cvi_mMS_FD_184265 | JGI IMG/M metagenome (GOLD analysis project Ga0207426, IMG submission 184265) | Arabidopsis root microbial communities from the University of North Carolina, USA - plate scrape MF_Cvi_mMS (SPAdes) (version 2) | ecosystem: Host-associated > Plants > Roots > Endosphere...
GGCATCGATACCGTGCGGTCTGAAATCAGCTTCAGCCTGGCCGATACCGCGCATGTGCTTGGCGCGGTTGAGAACCTGACGCTGCTCGGCACCGCCGACGTCAACGCCACCGGCAATGCACTGAACAACGTGCTCATCGGCAATGCCGGCAGCAATATCCTCGATGGCGGTGCTGGCGCTGATGTCATGTTCGGCGGCGCTGGTCACGACGTCTACAGCGTCGACAATGCCGGCGACATCGTCAACGAGAGCGTGGCCGGTTCGAACGGCATCGATACCGTGCGGTCGGCGATCAGCTTCAGCTTGGCCGATACCACTCATGTGCTTGGCGTGGTCGAGAACCTGACGCTGTTTGGCACCGCCAACATCAACGCCACCGGCAATGCGCAGAGCAACGTTCTCATCGGCAATGACGGAAACAATGTCCTTAACGGCGGAGCGGGCAATGATCTTCTCACTGGCGGTTCCGGCGCGGACACCTTCGTCTTCGATCGACCGCTACATGCACTGAACGTCGACACGATTACGGACTTTGACGCCCTAGCGGATACAATCCGACTTTCAAAGGCAGTTTTCGCGGCGCTAGGACCGGCGCCCATCCTCACGGAAACGGCTTTCCACATCGGAGTGGCAGCGCACGATGCCAATGACCGCATCATCTACAATCCGAACACCGGCGCGTTGAGCTACGATGCCGATGGGAACGGAACCGGTGCTGCACTCCAGTTCGCGACCCTCGGCACCGGGCTGGCGCTGACACACGCGGATTTCGTCGTGGTGTAAGCAACGATCGACACCGACCCGGCCAAAGGCCAAAGGCGGTCAGATCGTTGATGCAACGATCATCCGGGCGCATGCTCGATCGATGTTCAGCTGGCAGAAACTCTTTTCCGAGCTCTGCCAGCCGTTGCGCCCCAGCGGCGGCGACGCCGCTTCTGATGGTTGCGAGCTCCGTCATCAGCCGATCGAACAATGACGTCTTTCTTGTCCGTCGTCCCGTATCCTCCGATGCTCCCGGCCTGATCCCAAGGACGAATACGGCCAGCACTTCCTGCTGACACGCGACATCAATCCGGCCGACCTGTGGCGCCAACCGTCACCCCATATCAATTTACCGATCGGAGGACGTGCTCCCGAGCACCGACCTGATTGCGGTCAGCATCACCTCTTCGTAATCAAGGGGGTCTGGTTGACCGACAACAGCGATTGTGGGTTTCGCCATATCAATCAGTGTCGATGCTGCCTCCCTCACATCTCGCGTCGTGACGCTTCGGATTCGATTGATCTCATCTTCCGGGGATACGATCGTGCCAAATGACAGCATAGCCGTGCCGACCATGCGGGCCGCGTCAAACGGTGTTTCCCGGGCGCGGACGAGGTTGACGAGGCATTTGTTTCTTCCACGATGTACGGCCTCGTCATTGTCCGCCGCTGCCATCTTCGAAAGTTCAATGCCCATCAGCCGGAGGGCATCTTCGACATGAGTTGCCGCTGTCGCCGCGTACATGCCGAATAAACCGTAGTCGGAACCGTGTTCTGACCACGCTCCGACCTCGTACGCCAGACTATGGTCCCGCCGGATTGATCTGAACAAGGGGGACGACATTCCCGTTCCCAATGCCTCCGCAAGGACTTGAACGGCGTAGCGATGACGGTCACCTGCCCATGCCGTTGGGAACGCGCAGGCTACGATAGACTGACTTAGCTCCGATCGGGTCTGCAAAAAAAGTCCGCCTGAGTAGGCCGCCTTGGGTGCTTCTTTGCGCGTTCGGCTGGAGACCTGCATAGGATCCAGAAACCGGTTGGCCAGCACAACCAAATCATGGTGGGATATGCCGCCAGCCGCTATCAGTATCATGTTTTCAGGCTGATAGTTCTCGACGACGAAGTCCATCAGATCTGCACGGCTTAGCCGTGCTACTGTCTCTGGGGTGCCCAGAACTGATTTTCCGAGGCTCTGATCGGGATAGGCCCTCTGCGCCAACCCCGCCAGCGCGCTGACCGCGGCATCATCCTGGGCTTGCAGAATTTCTTGTAGAATGATCTGTCTCTCGACATCCATATCTTCAGGGTCGAGGCGAGGGGATATCACTACCTCTGCCAGGATCGCGACCGCTTCAGGAAGCATTTCCTTCAGCCCCTCAACATAATAGAGCGTGTAGTCCTTGCTCGTAACCGCGTTGATTGCCGCCCCGAGGCTTTCAATCCGCTGTGTAATCTCATCGGACGCGTGGTGCCGTGTGCCCTTGAATGCCATGTGTTCGAGAAAATGGGCGGTTCCGTGAGCGGCTCCATCCACCCTGGAACCAGCCCGGATCATAATTGCGACCACGGCGCTTTCAAAATCCCTGAACGCGATCGAGACAACTTGAAGGCCGTTTGCAAGGCAGGAGTGGTCAATATTCATGGCAACTCCAAATTCTATCGCTCAGTCAAATCTATTACAGGATTTTTTGATGTCCCTGGGCACTACCGTTATCTGGCCATTATTGACTTCGATCAGCGTTGTGGCGCGATTCATCAGTGCTGGCCTATGCGCAATCACGATGCGGGTGATGGTCATCTCCGACAAAATATCCGCTATGGCTTCTTCTGCTCGTTCATCCAGATTTGCCGTACCTTCGTCCAACAGAAGAAGCTGCGGCTGCCGGTACAAAGCCCGCGCCAACAGCACGCGTTGACGTTGTCCTCCCGAGAGCGAGGACCCCATATCCCCTATAAGTGATCGATATTGCATAGGCATGCGAATTATATCGTCATGTACTCTCGCCGCCCTAGCTGCTTCGATAACACGATCCATACTGAGATCAGCTTGAAAGAACGCGATGTTGTCGGCAATAGAGCCGGACAAAAGGCGATCGTCTTGCATGACTGCGCCAATCTGGCGCCGGTATAATTGCCAATGTTGCGGAGATACTGGACTTCCATTGACGAGCACTTTGCCGGAGACGGGATAGTGCAAGCCCAGGAGAACTTTGAACAGGGTGGTTTTGCCGCCCCCTGACGGACCCGTGATCGCCACGAATTCTCCGGGCTCGATTTTGAAGTTTACGCTGTCCAGAATAAGTGGTTCAGCCGAGGCATAACGAAAGGACACGTTCACCATTTCAAGTGTGCCAATCGTCTTGTCGTAGGAAGCTCCCAGCTCGTCTGCCACTTCCGTAGGGGTTGTGACGATGTCAGCCAAGCGGTCCAGATGCACTTTCAGAAGCCTGAACTGAACGATCTCACCGATGAGCGAGGCAATCCTGTCGCTGAAGGTTTGCCGGAATGAGAGAAAGGCCATTAGCATGCCGATCGAGAAGCCACTACCGGTGAGTATTAGCCGAGCGCCGACATAGACAACAGCGACGCTCTGCAGGCCGATAATGGCTGATTGAGTTGCTTTGAGGACGACCTCGAGGCGGTCAAATCGCAATGCGGTATTGATCGCTTCGGCGTAACGGTTCCGCCAGTTGGCCTCGCGATCTATCTCACCGCCAAGGACCTTGATGGTAGTGGCGCCGCGCACAGTCTCCATCAGATAGGACTGTTCTACCGCGGAACTAATGAGTTGCTCGTTAGATCTCTCTTTCATAAGAGGATAGAAAAAAGCTGTGACAAACAGATAAATCAACAGTGAAAACAACACTACAACAGCGAGTTGCGTTGAATAGGCAAGCAATATTATGGCGGCAACAATCGCCATCGTGCCATCGATCGCCACGCCGACCATTCCGTGCGTCAAGGCTTCCTGTATAGACTTGGTCGAGCCCATTCGGGACAAGATATCTCCGATATGTCGCTTCTCGAAGAACGAGGCAGGTAAGCGGAGGAGGTGCCGAAATATGTTACCGACGATCTGATAGAGAACAGTGGCCCCTAATACGTGCAGGCTCCAATTGCGTAGGGCCTCGGTCAGAGCGTAAACGACGACCAGAAGGGCGAAACCAACTGCCACCACGGCGAGGAAATCGAGGTCACCTTGCTCTACTGCTTGGTCGATGACCAATTGGATCTGAAAAGGGATAGCGAACGCTGCCACCTGGAGAGCGGCAGAAAGCGCCAACACCTGTAGTGCGACAGGCCAAACGCCGGTTATCTTTGACCAGAGATGCGATGGCTTGAGAGGGGAAAGTGCGGCTATCCTGGAGAAATCGGCGCTTGGGGTGAGCTCAAGCACAACGCCAGTGAAATGGTCAGAGAGGGCGTCTCTCGACAATGTCCGTATCCCGAAAGCGGGATCGTGGACGACCGCTCTTCTTCGGCCGATCCGTTTCAGGACAACAAAGTGATTGAGGTCCCAATGGAGGATCGCGGGCAATTTGACCCTGGACAGGGTGTGGATTTCTGTCCGGAAAGCCCTTGGGGCGAGATGCATCTGGCTGGTGATGTGCATCAAGGTCCTTAGGGTCATCCCGTTCTGAGAAACCTCGAACCGCTGACGAAAGCCGTTTAGATCCAAGCTGTGACCGTAATACCGGCAGATCATCGCGACACATGCCAAACCACACTCAGCTTGTTCTGCGGTCTGAACGATCGGCAAGCGGTCGGGAAGTCGAGGCAATAGACGGTTCATTGCAGCCGTCTCACGGCATATATGGGATCGAGCAGCCACTCGAAAAGAGTGCGTCGCTCAATGACCAGGTCTGCGGACAGAAGCATTCCCGGACGGATCTGAATCTGATGCCCATAAGCGCGGATTTGGGTGCCGGCCAAGGTGGCTCTTACCCGAAAAGCCGGCTCCTTCGGCGTGACGCCGGGTGTAGAAATTTCGCCGGGTGCGAGTATCGTTCGCGATACGGATCGGACCGTTGCCTTGGCTGTCCCAAATTTTTGATAGGGAAACGCCTGGTATCGTACGCGAACTTCCTGCCCGGCCACCACAAAACCCGCGGCGCGGGATGGAAAATATAATTCAACTTCCAGCGCGCTACCTGCGGGGGCGATGACAGCAAGCGTCGCTCCGGCTGCCACGTCCTGTCCAACCATCACCGGGACGGCGACAACTTGGCCGCTAACAGGCGCGGTGACTTCGTAAGAATTCAACAACGCCGTCTTAAGTTGCTTTTGCTCCAATTCGGCGTCGATCGCGCGCGCTTTCGCCTCTGACGCCTTTATCTCGAATGGCAGGCCGTCCAAATTCGCTCTGACGTCCGTTATCCGACTTTCGAGATCCAAAGTGGTTCCTTGGGCTTCGGAGAGATCCTGCTGAGCGATCAGGAGTTCGAGCTGCGCCTTTTCTCCATCTGTCGCTGTTATCGCGCCCTTCAGGACAAGTTGAGCGGTTCTAGCTGCTCGGGTTTCGAGAAGGGCAACCCGCCGCATTATCGTCTGCTCGTGTTGTTTTGCCACCTCCAGTGCTGACTCCAAAACCCCAATCTGTCCCGATAGACGGGACTGTTCTGTTCTGAGCTTTTCAAGTGAAAGTCTCTCTTGCTCTCGGTTAGAGTCGATTTCAACGCCCGCGCTGCGCCAAAGCATTCGGCCAACATCGTTTGACTGAAAAGTTGACGTCACCTTCATCATCGCAACCTTTGAACCAGCATCGACATCGGTCCCATCGTCGACACTGAGGCTTTCAATAATTCCTCCATGCCGCGCCTGTATCCGGATCAGGCCCGCTTGAGGCACAACCCACCCTTCAACAACCTCGATCCGTGAATAGGTCGCCATGGTAACAAACACTGCCGCCGTTAGAATGGTCGAAAACAGCACAGCGCCCAACAGCGTGAAAGAAAGCGGGATTGCTAATTGTACCTCGCCTTTAAGGCCGTCGCGCTGGCCGACAAACACCTCATCGCGAAACACATTGGGTGGGTCACGATCCGCTGGGCTTTGCTCTGAATCGTTCTTCTGCAATCGCGCTTCCGGCGGCCTGGGAAAAGAACCAGTCCCACTAACGCTAGTTTGCACTGGGAGGGGACGTCCCCCAGTGCTCGGCGTCAGCTATTTTGAGAGCGCGCTATTTTTTGCCGCCACCGCCACTCAACCCACCCCGAATTCCACCCGCAATGGCGCCTCCGACGCCACCAGCTATCGCCCCGTGGCCGATACTTCCTCCGACGGACGCAGCGCCAGCCGCTCCCCCGATCGCGCCGGAAAAGCCGCCGATAGCGGCACCTTTGGCGGCGTCGCCGATTCTGCCTCCGCCGTAAACGACATCAAGCATCTCATCCGAAAGCGGCTGGAAGTCGTCATCTAGAGTGATGTCTGTCGAAAGCGCATGCTGCATTGTCTCTTCCTCTCATTTTTTCTACTGATTGAAGAATCTCGCGACGGGGCCATAGAGCAGGACAGCAAGTGCGACCACGATTGATATTGCAATCACGCTGACGTTCATTCCGATGTATTGCAGCGCAATACAAGCAAGGACCGTGAATGAGACAGTCCAGAAAACCTGTAGCGCGAGACTTACAATTCTGACGTACATCTTTTCACTCCAAACTGCGTTGCAAATGGAATGCGAGGACGTAGAGGCTTATTCTGGATAATATTCTTTACCGACGTCATCGCTTGCTCACGTCGCGTCCTTACCATTTGAATAGTGTCAAAGGAGTTCCAGGTTTCATATCCGTAGAACTACCAATGAGAGTATTGATCCGGAAAACTCCAGCCTCCGCTGGTCCAACGTTTGGGAGCGGATCAAAAACCGCCGTGGCTCTAGTCGCCGCTGGATGAAAGTTCCGTGGCAGGTCAAACGCGGCCTATTCGCACGGCAGTATGTTTCTCAAGGATCATCGCGTGGTTGGCCATGATGCGATGAACCCGCTTGTGGTTGACGACCGGCTGATCGGCGGCTCGCCGCTGCCTGTTGAGAAGGGCAGCGATCCGCCGATAGCCATACGTCGGCCTGGCATCCACCAGCTTGCGAATGGCAGGCAGCAGCTCGGCATCCTCGGCTTTCAGATAGGGCCCACGAGGCTTGGACTTACCTTTCAGACGTCCGGCAAGATTGGACCGCGATACGCCCAGGACTTGCGCCACCGTTTTTATCGGGAATCGTCCTTCGGCAACAAGATCGGCCGCGATATCGGTTTTTTTGACTGGGCTTTGGAAAGGGCTTCGCGGAGAATCTCGTTCTCCAACGTCTTGCGTCCGAGAATGCGCTCGAGCTCGCGCACTCGATCTTCCAGCTTCTTCACTTCGGAATTGCCGATCACGGATTCGTCGGAATCCACGGCCACCGCACCTCCCTCGCGCAGGAGCCTGCGCCAGCGATACAAAAGATTTGGCGCAACTCCATGTCGCCGAGCCGCAGAGGAAACGGTCTCCCCGGGGGCATAGCTCTCCTCGATGATCTGCAGTTTGCGTTCTGTGGTCCAGCGTCGCCGCAGGATGCTGATTGAAACAGGGAGGTTCATGAGAGGGTCGAACCTCCCTGCCATTATTCTTAAAGAAAGGTCTCGTTGGCGGTGGGGATCCGCAAGTCGAAACCTTTACTTCGTCGCATCCCAGGTTGCGATTATCCTAATATACACTTACTCGGAAAAGTGGTCTAATCATTCGAAGCCCCTCGGAGCTTCCGGAACCCGCCCTTGTACAACCCTCAATACTGGCGGTGGCACCATACGATGCAACAACGTGACCAAGCACTCACATCACAAGACTTGTCCATCTGTGAGGATGTCTTGAAAAGCGGCACGCTAAGCGATCTGGCCTACAGCCTGGCCGGAAGATCACCGCGGCAAGGAATGGGTCGTTGCACAGGCCATGTGCCTTGAGGCGATGGAAGGGCATCGTGACTCGGAGCAGGCGAGGGCGGCATTCGTGGCCGCAGCTCTCGCCGCTGAGATGCTGATGGTCAAGGAAGAATACATCCAGGTGCGCGGAGAAAAACGTTCGAGGAAGACGAAGGGTAGGGACCAGCCTTCAGCGAACTGAGAGTGGGTCTCACAGCCTAGGGACAGATGTGATCACGCCCCTAACGACTTTGGTGCCCTCCACATCTATTTTGCATACGGCCTCTATTCTCGCCCCTGGGAAATCCCGCACTTTCATGGCGGCGGCTAGTTGTTTTTGTTCTCCCTTGCTGGGCGGAGAGCAAAACGACCAGGCCTTCTCGAGGTAGAAGGGAACATCCGAGGGAAAACCCATGTAACGGCGAGTTTTCCTCTCGTTGCGAATGTTCACCATGATTGCCCGCAATCCGCTTGAATAGGAGAGTGAAAACGCTCCCTCGGGCATCGTCGGCCTTGTAAAGTTGCCCGCGCGATATGCCTCGAAGGTCCACCAAGAGCCGGCCACGACGATAGCCGAAACTATAATTCGGTCTTTCAGCTTCCCCATCTTCGGCCCACTTCGTCTAGTCCAATGGCCATTTGCTTAGTTGGCGAACGGCGCCTTGCCGCCGGCTATTTGAAAATAACCAGCGGCTGCCTCATTTATTTCCGCCGCTCTCGCCAGCTTCCGCCTGCGATTGGTGGACTGCGTCGGCACGGGAACCGGGCGACTGGTCGGGACACCGGAACAGGAGGATGACCCGACCGGTGCCCCAAGCTCACTTACTTCTGGCCCCAGCCGTTGTTACCAGAGGCTGCGCCGCCGACGCCCAGTGAATGCACCGCCTGAGCGCGAGATCCTGGGGTAGTCGTCTGGTCACGGCCAACGCCGTCGTAGGCTGTGCCGTTACCACCGACGACGCCGCCATTTCCTGTGCCGCTGGAGGAATAGGTGCCGACCAGATTACCGTTGCCATTGGTGTCGATGGCGCTGTCACCCTTGAGGCTATAGGTCGCTCCCGCGAATGCGGAAGAAGCTGCGAGAGCGATGGCGGATGCGAGAATTGCAGACTTCATGATTGTCCTTTCAGTTTGGACGAGCTGTGGGGCATGCGTAATCAGCGGCAGGACGCCCCGTCCCCCGGCCGCCGAGGCGTATTCTGGGATTATTGGTCGCGGCACTCGTGGGTGATCCGGTCTGATGAAAGGCGAGTCAACTTGCCTGAGCGGACCTGGGTGGAAATGCCGTAGATCAGGGTGATGATCGCCGTCTGTAACTGCTTCGGATCGCCATGCGGCGTCGTCACTTGTACGATCTTGGTGGTCATTGCCGTTGGTCTTTCCTTGGCTTGTCCGTGGCCTCATCAGTGCCACCCTCGCTTCGGATCGCGACAGTCTTGCTAGCCGTTCTGTGTTTGCCGCGGAGTTCCCTGCCGCAACTACATAAGGTTGCTAGCCAATGTGTTGTTTGTTCGGGACTGCCAATTGCTTGCGCTGTACCGCCAAGCCTAGAGGCTTCGAGTGAGGTGCCAGACGCCAACTGAGCGTTCTTTCTGCAGGGTAAGAAAACACCGGCCAATTTTGGTCAAGGCCCGCGGCCAGCTAGAGCCCATGAGCAATGCCACCGAATCTTCTACGGTTTCGGCGTGCCGATACTTGCCGGCCCAGTCTATTTCGACCTAAAAATGTGACGATGAGCAAACTCGAAAGGCTACTGGAGGAATTCAAGGCTCTCCCACCGCATCTGCAATCTTGTGTCTTAGACTCAAGATCGAGGTGGGCGGAACTGTATGCCGCAGCAATCTATGCCGACCGGTTCGAGGTCGAGATTGAAATGCCCAAGCGGACCAATGAGAAGGCGGTGGATTTCCTGGCTAACGGGAAGCGCATCCAGCATAAGTTTATGACCAAGCGAGGTTTCATCAAGCTTCGGGCGGACCATGCCGACTTGGTTGACGAGATCATGGCTACCGTGGATCTGGGCCATGGCCATCGGTTTTTCGTGATCCCAATGGAGGCATACGTGCCTGTGGCGAAGCGATATGGCCCATACTCGAGTCAGAAGTACGTCTCGCTGGAGGTTAACGCCACGCTGATCCCGACGCTATTCGGGCAGTACGAGGTTGGACACGGCACAGCGCCATGACGTCTCCATTGCGGCAAGATTAAATCTACGTTAAGCGACCTTGGACTTAGTGCTTCGGCGCTTTCCTGGGGGGCTGTTGCGAGAGGGCTCCATCTTCGTAAATCATCCAGGTCGACCCTTTTCGGGGCTATTTGATTTCGATGAAGCGTATAGCCAGGTGTTTTGCGGACAGAAAAGCGCAACCGGCATCAACTGCCCGCGAACCGGTGGCATTGTCTCTCATCCTACGTTATCTGGATGGAAGGATGACAGCAGGGCACAAGGCACAGATGGACGCTGACCGTATTCTGGTCGTCGACGATGACGCGCGCATAAGACAGATGCTAGTTCGCTATTTTGAGGACAACGGGTTCCGCGTGACGGCCGTCGGTAACGGCACAGCCATGCGCTCCGAATTGGCAAGGGAATCCTACGCGGCCATATTCCTCGACCTGGTACTGCCGAACGGAGAGAACGGTCTCGAACTGCTGCGTGAGCTTCGTGGCACCTCTGACGTGCCGGTCCTGATGCTGACCGGGCAGGACGATGTCACCGACAAGGTGGTTGGCCTTGAGGTCGGCGCCGACGATTACATTGCCAAGCCCTTCCATCTCAGAGAGCTTCTTGCGAGGCTTAGGACCGTGCTGAGAAGACGCACCTCCTCGGGCCTGCCTTCCAAGTCCGGCGCCCTCGACGAGGAAAGCCTGGAGTTCGAAGGCTGGAGGCTCGACGTCTCGCGAAGGCGGCTCACCTCTCCCCTCGGCGCCGACGTGTCCCTGACCACCGGCGAGTTCGACATGTTGCTCGTGTTTGTCCGCAACCGGGGTCGTGTGCTGTCGCGGGACAAGCTCATGGACCTGACCCGAAACCGGAATCTCGAGGCCTTCGACCGAGCGATCGACGCCCAGATCGTCCGGCTTCGCAAGAAGATCGAGACAGATCCCAAGAGCCCGGAGCTCATACAATCCGTACGCGGCGTGGGTTATGTGTTTACGGGGCGGCCAAGTTACTCTTCCAGTATTTGATCTTCGTCAATGTGCGCCTTGCGGGTTTGGCTATTTTCCGGCCAGCAACGGCGTCAGGAAAAATGACTATCTGGATCCTCTTCGCGGTGATGACGACCGCAACAACAGCCATACTGCTGCATCCACTTTCTTCGGGGCGCGCTCGGCCGATACAAGCAAGGGGAGCCGACAACCTCTACCGAAAGCAGCTTCTGGAACTCGAAAACGAGCTTGCATCCGGAGACATTCTGCCAACGGAATACGAGTTGGCCCGGGCAGAGACAGCGCGGCGCCTTTTCAAGGAGAGCGAAGCGGCAGAACGCCGTTTATCGGTAAAACGGCCCGGTTACTGGCTCCGTCCTGTCGTCGTCGCATTTCTTCCCTTGCTGAGTGTCGGACTGTACGTCTCCCTTGGATCACCTGATATGCCCTCACGCCCCCTGCAAGCAAGGGTGGCAGATCCGGGACGGGATTTTGCAATTCTTGTAAGGAAGACCGAAGACCATCTTTCTCGCAGCCCGAATGACGGCCGCGGATGGGACGTTATAGCACCTGTCTATCTCCGAATGGGCCGTGCAGCCGATTCGGAGCGAGCTTACCGGAACGCGCTTCGTCTCCTCGGACCGCAGGTTTCGAGGCTCGAGGGACTGGCGGCGGCGTTGATAACGCAGTCTGGCGGGGCGGTTGCCGAGGACCTTCATGCGGTCCTCTTGCAGATACTGGCTATTGAACCTGACAATCCACGCGCAAAATTCTATCTGGCACTCGGCCAGGAGCAGGCTGGCAGTCAGGCTGAAGCAAGGAGTGCTTTCGAGGCGATAGCCAGGAGTTCTCCGGCAGATGCCCCCTGGCTGCAGCTCGTCAACGAGCACATTGCCAAGAATGGAGGCCCTATTGCCGCCACAGGGAGAAAGGGGTCGGACCGACCAGAAGGCGAACGCGGCCTTTCGACCACACAGAGCCCTGATGCGGCAGAGCCGCAGCACACGATACAGGCGATGGTCGAAAGCCTTGATAGCAGGCTTCGGGCTGAGCCCAACAATTTCGACGGCTTCATGCGGCTTGTGCGTTCTTATGCCGTGCTGAACGAAAGAACACGCGCGGTCGACGCGTTGCAGCGCGGGCTCGCGGTCTTCCCTGCGACGGGCGAACAAGGAAAGCAACTGGTCGCACTGGCGCGCGAACTTGGCATTGAGAGGGAATGACGGAATGACACGCAAGCAAAAGCGCCTGGCGGTGATCGGCGGCGGCATGAGCTTCATCATTGCGGCGGTGCTGCTCGTCATGTTCGCCTTCAGCCAGTCGGTGGCCTATTTCTACATGCCTTCCGATCTGGCGAAAACGCCGGTGGCACCGGAAACCCGCATACGTCTCGGTGGCCTCGTCGGCGAGGGCAGTATCGTGCGCGGGAAAGGATCGACAGTTCGATTCGCGGTCACCGACCCCAGCGGAGAGAGCGTCAGCGTCAGGTACGCCGGCATTCTCCCAGATCTGTTCCGGGAGGGGCAGGGCGTGGTGACCGAAGGCCGGTTCGAAGGGGCGAGCCATGAATTCGTCGCCGATACGGTACTCGCCAAGCACGACGAGAAATACATGCCGAAGGAAGTCGCCGACAAGTTGAAAGAGCAGGGGCTGTGGCAACACGCGGGAGAACCGCAATGATCATCGAGATCGGCCACTATGCCCTGATCCTGGCGCTGGCGACGGCGCTCGTGGTCTCCGTCGTGCCGGTGATCGGTGCAAGGCGCCTCGACCGTGCGATGATGGATCTGGCTTCGGTCGGGTCCCTGGCGATCTTCGCGCTGGTGGCGTTCTCCTTCGGAGTTCTGACCTACGCCCATGTCGTCTCCGACTTCTCTGTCGCCAACGTCTGGGAGAACTCCCACTCGCTGGTGCCGCTGCTGTTCAAGTTGTCAGGCGTCTGGGGCAATCACGAGGGTTCGATGATGCTCTGGCTGCTGATCCTGGTGCTGTTCAGCGCCCTGGTCGCGCTCTTTGGACGGAATTTGCCCGATACGCTGCGGGCAAACGTGCTCGCCGTGCAGGCCTGGATATCGGTCGCCTTCATCCTGTTCATCCTGCTGACCTCCAATCCCTTCATGCGGCTGGATCCGGCCCCGGCCGAGGGGAAGGACCTCAACCCGGTGCTGCAGGACGTCGGTCTGGCGATCCACCCGCCGCTGCTCTATCTCGGCTATGTCGGCTTCTCCGTCTGCTTCTCCTTTGCCGTGGCTGCCCTTCTCGAAGGCCGCATCGATGCCGCCTGGGCGCGCTGGGTGCGGCCCTGGACGCTGGCCGCCTGGACGTTCCTGACGCTCGGCATCGCCATGGGCTCCTACTGGGCCTATTACGAGCTCGGCTGGGGTGGCTGGTGGTTCTGGGATCCGGTCGAGAATGCCTCCTTCATGCCCTGGCTTGCCGGGACCGCGCTGCTGCATTCGGCGCTCGTCATGGAAAAGCGCGAGGCGCTGAAGATCTGGACGGTGCTGCTTGCCATCCTGACCTTCTCGCTGTCGCTGATGGGCACGTTCCTCGTGCGCTCGGGGGTCCTGACCTCGGTGCACGCCTTTGCCAGCGATCCGACCCGCGGCGTCTTCGTCCTGTTCATTCTGCTGATCTTCATCGGCGGGTCGCTGTCGCTCTTTGCCTTCCGCGCGCCGCAGCTCTCGGCCGGCGGCTTGTTTGCGCCGATCTCGCGCGAAGGGGCGCTTGTCCTCAACAACCTGATCCTCACGGTCGCCTGCGGCACGGTGCTGACAGGCACGCTCTATCCGCTGCTTTTGGAGACGCTGACCGGCGACAAGATCTCGGTCGGGCCGCCCTTCTTCAACATGACCTTCGGCCTGCTGATGGCGCCGCTG
>Ga0207426_1002106_pt1 | contig 13688 bp, 15 predicted proteins | sample AraplaMF_Cvi_mMS_FD_184265 | JGI IMG/M metagenome (GOLD analysis project Ga0207426, IMG submission 184265) | Arabidopsis root microbial communities from the University of North Carolina, USA - plate scrape MF_Cvi_mMS (SPAdes) (version 2) | ecosystem: Host-associated > Plants > Roots > Endosphere...
AGCTTGGATCAACAGGGCAGCCGGGCCAGCAGTGGTGATCATACTCTCAGCCGTCGTCCTACTCTGGTGCGCCGTCCAAGCACCGGTCACATGTGGCGCACCGGTTCGAGGGCGCGAAGACGGCTGCCGCAACAACGCATCGGGGCTCCTTCTCGGTTGCCACATCCGGCAACACCGCTGGCAGAAACTCAAGATGCTGATCGTCCGCCGCCAAGTCCGGGCCTTCTGCTCAGGACTGTTCTCAGACGGCAAAGCCACCGTCGTCACCCTCGCCGGAATCGGCAGTTTCATCTCCGGACTGGTCGCCCTCGTTCCCGGCGTGGTCATCCACTGACCAACGTGTAAGGGTACGCGACGCAAGCATCGGGGTCGGCAAATGGAGCCCCATGACTACTAGGCCGTGTTTTAGAACTGTCTCGCTTCGTGTCGTGATGATCTGAGTGTGGGGCGAGGGCATCTGTCAGATGACGAGTGGGCGGTGCCGGAGACGTTGTTGCCGGTCGCGGTGCTGGACAGGCCGTCGGTGGGTCGGCAGCGATTGATCGACGGGATTCGCTGGCGGTACGGACCGGTGCGCCGTGGCGGACCCTGCCATCGGCGTACGGTCTGTGGCAGACGGACTACCGGTTCTTTCGTCGCTGGCAGCGCGATGGGGTCTGGGCCAGGGTCCTGACCAGGCTGTCGGCCAGGACGGACACGGCCAAACTGATCAACTGGGAGGCCGGCGTGGACTCCACGATCTGCCGGGCCCATCAGCACGCCGCCGGTGCCCGGCGGGACCGCCAGGCCCAGAAGGAACCACTGGGCGGAACACACCACCACCTTCCTAAAAACGGTCTGGGCTTGTTGATAGCCCTCTTGTGCGGCAATCATGGCTTGCTCAGCGTCCATCGGTGGGGGAGAAGCATGGAAGCGGATGGGTTGGCGTCGGTGGTCATGTCGGCACTCACGGGGTTAGCAAGCGGCGCTGGCACTGGGCTTGGCACCGCGGCTACGGATGAAGTTCGGCGCCTGGCGCGTGAGCGCCTCAGTTCCTCAGGCGGGGGAAGCGCCACACTCGCACAGCTCGACGAGGCGCCGTCCGCACCTGGCGTTCAAGAGGAAGCCCGCGCATACCTCGCAACAGCGATCACCAGCGACCCGGAGTTTGCGAGAAAGCTGCTGGAGGTGCTGCAGCCGACGCACGTCAGGGCCGGATCGGACATCAACACGATCACCATCGGGGGTGGCGTCAAGAAGAGCACGATTACTATCGGCCCCGTAACACTCCAGAACACCCCCGGAGTGCGGGCCTCGCTGACCGCCATCGTTGCAGCCCTGGCCGTACTCATCGCCCTCCTTCTATATGAAGGGGTGAGAGGGCTTACCGACGACGGCACTGATAAGCCGTCCTCCTTGGGTGCATCAGGGGGGAATGGGTCGAATCCGGGTGCTCTGTCAGGCGGGGGCGGGGGAACAGCGCGCAAGAAGTTGCCGATCACCGAGAGAGGTCATCTCGAAGCGGTTCTGCCTGGCGTAGACAGTATCTTGAGTGGCTGGTCGTTGAAGACACCTGCTGACACCTTCTCAGGGAAAGCCTGCACCACTTCCTGCGCCGGACTCCTGTGGGAAAGCAGGGTCACCTTCACCGACCCGGGCGTCAACAACGTTGCGGTGTTCCGTGTCCTTTCGTACCGCACAGAGAAAGCGGCTGAAGCGGGCTATAAAGACTTCCTAACCGGCGCAGCTGAGCCCACCGATGATGGCCTGCAGAGCCGAGCTATGTCGATGAGCGCTGTGGGGGAGCAGACTGCCGCCTTTGCCACGGAGGGCTTCCGAGGCAACGCAACGACCTATCAGATGGCTTCGATCAACCGAGCCGGCACGGTTGTTTCCCGCATCGTCTACGGAGGTGGCACCCGTGAACTCGACACAAATGTGCTGCTTGCCTTTACGAGGATGATCGACGAACGAGCCCGCCAAGCCCAAAACGGTGAGACCCCAACAGCGGTAGCGTCCCTTTCGTAGAGTCAACATGGCACGAGTGCCGGGGACGCGGAGGTTCACAGCCACTGGTGGATGGCCGCGATCTGGACTGTCGCTTCGAAACGGGCGGCGAGTTTGTCGTAGCGGGTGGCCACGGCCCGGTGCTGCTTGAGGCGGCTGATCCCGCACTCGACCGCATGCCGGGCCTTGTAGTCCTGCCGGTCGAAGGCGGGCGGGCGGCCACCGGCCCTGCCACGTCGCTTGCGGTTGCGGATCTGGTCGGCCGGTTCGGGAACCGTGCACCTGATGCCGCGCCGCCGCAAGTAGGCGCGGTTAGCGTGTGAAGAGTACGCCTTGTCACCCCGCACCCGCCACGGACTCACCCGGGGACCTCCCACAGCATGACGTGGCACGCGGATCGCCTCCAGGACCGGCACGAACTGCGGGCTGTCACCCGCCTGTCCCGCGGTGACCAGCAGCGACAACGGCTTCTGGCCCTGTTCGCAAGCGAGATGAATCTTCGTCGAGAACCCACCCCGTGACCGACCCAGCCCGTGATCGTCGGGCTCGGTCCGGCCTCCGCCCGGCGGTTCCTTCTGCTGGGCTCCGTCCCGCCGGGCGCCAGCAGCGTGCTGATGTGCCCGGCAGACCGTCGAGTCGACGTTCACCGACCACTCGATCCGGCCCGCCGTATCGGCCCTGACCTGCGACTCGACCAGGATCCGGGCCCATACCCCCGCACGCTGCCACCGTCTGAAGAGCCCGTACACGGTCTGCCAATGCCCGTACTCCACCGGCAAATCCCTCCACGGCACACCGGTCCGTACCCGCCACCGCACCCCGTCGATCAGCTTCCGCTGGTTTCGAGCCGGACGCCCCACCCCAGCCACCGGCAACAACGGCTCCAGCACCGACCACTGCTCATCCGAAAGATCTCCACGCCCCACACCTGGATCATCACGGCATGAGGCGAGGGCAGGAGCTACTTCCAAAACACGGCCTAGATGACTCGTCTCCCCCTCGCCACGGGCCGGACTGCCTCTAGCTACCCGGTCACTCGGGATCGTCCCCTTCCGCCTCGGCCAATGCCTGTACCAAAGGCTCGGCAGAGGCGTGAAGGCGAAATCCTGACGCCTTCACGTAACTGTAGTTGGGATCGTAGACAGCCTGTAGCAGTGGAGCGACGTGATGGGGCAGCAACCCCGCAGCCTGAAGATCGGTAGTGAACCGGCTGATGGGACGCACCAGGCCGTTCAGTTTGGCCTCCGGGGAGTAGTGACACAGCTCCCTGATCGTCTCGTGGCTCACGAATCCTTCGTTGTCTGCAGCCCACCTGATGACGGCGGCACGGTCCTCATAGCCACCCGAAACAAGCTTCTCGAGCAGTGCTTCTACAGCCGACGGATTCCACAAGCCCTGCAGAGTCTCGGCGACCTCCTCCGTCACTTCCTCCCGAGAGCGATCCACACGGTCGATATCGTCCAATCCCGTCTCAGCTGCATCGATGGCAAAGACGGACGCACCGAGAGCCGTGAATTGGCGCGGCGTAAGCATGTACAGTCGGGTACCAGCCTCGCGGGACATTTCATCAATCAACTCTTGCCTTGGTCCGCTAGCTTGTCGGTTGTCCCTACGCCACCAGTCCTCCTTCACGTCACCGGTGACGAGCAAGACATCGCACTTGCGGAGGCGCGCCTCATCGAGGATCTGGCTCCACACCAAGAAGTCTCCGGCGGCGTTGTCCCCCTTGCCAGCATCCATGTAACCCGGCGGGATCTTTTGTGTGACGCGGCGCTGCCCCTCCAGGACGACCTCTTTGTACCTTTCTGGCGACAGAGGGGCCCCGACGCGAGCCGTCAGGGCCTTCTCCAGAGCCGCGACGACCGGATCTGCTGCAGTGTCACGGTCGGCAGGCCCTGCATGTTTCACGACAAGATCATCTACTGCCTTGGTTGCCGCCTCGAACCCGTTATTGAGATCCTCAAAGATCCTTCCCAACTCATCTTCTGGAAGAGCAAATCGGCCAGCCCAATTACGGAGAACACCGGTCGCTCTTCCCTTGATGTCCTGCAGCTCCTTGATTGCACTCGCAGCAGAAGCCTTAGGAGCGCTGACTGTTTCGAGGCGGTGGCGCCAGAACTCAACGAGCACCTGGTTAGGGATCCAAAGCTGGTTGCCCAGTTTCGCCATGACTGACAACAGAAGCTGACGTCCCTGCTCCGTGTATCGGTAAAGGTCGAGCAGGACGTTAGCGTCGGCCACAACCAATCCCGCGTTCATCACCCGCGCCAGATCGCCCTCAGATGGCGAGCGATAGCTCTCGAATCCATCGAAGATGCCCAGTTTCGGATGAATCTGGGCCTGTTGGGGCGTGGAGTCGTCTACAGCAGTGGGATCAGTCACACCCTGATCCTGCATCAGAGGGCGACGGTTCGCTGCTCCCTTGCAGACATTGCTTGCGAGACCAGGCACTCAGGCGGCGCCGGCGGCCGATCAGCAGCAAGTGGTCACATGGCAGGGCAGACTCGGGGGGACGGGGGTGTCTTGCCCCGTCGGCGTGGCGCCAGCCGAAGGCTGATCAGCTAGCAGACAGTCCCGCGCCTGTACTGCGAGCCAGCTGATGCCACTCGTGCCCGCACCCGCCGACGCAGTAGCGCTCACGTCGGCGGGTATCGGCGATGGCCAGCAGCGCGATCAACAGCCGAAACGCCCTGGGAAGGTCGTAAGGCGGGAGTGCGGACATGTGGAGCCGCCATCGGGTCAGCATCACAGCCGGTGTGTACGTCGGGCGTAGGCCGGAGCGCGCGATGGCCTCCTGGGCGTCTTCCTCTGTCGCACGTGCCTGGATGCAGAAATGCACCAGCTCCCTGACGACCAGACGTTGCTCGACCTCGGGACAGCCGGCGAACCACGCCGTGCCCTCCGCCATAGGACGAAGCCCTTGGGCAAGCTCGTTGACGACGACCTCACGCTCGTACACGTCCCCACCCTTCCGGCGAGGCACCGCGTCACCCCGCCCTCTGCAATGCAGCGACCGCTGCGTGCGCTTCCACAGCCTCCCCGGCTCGAAGCGCCACCCGGAGACCGAGGACGAATACGCCGTGGTCCTAGACCGCAGCAACACGGTCCTGGAAGAGCTCTTCGCCGGCACCGACATCTACGTGCTGACCATGGCCTGGTCCAGCGAACCGACTGGCCCGGAGCTCCCCACGCGGCGGCGCGAGGTGCACCCCGACGGCTCATTCCGGATGACCATCGCCAACGAAGCCGACCCCGAGTTCCACACGTACACACACCTCTACGCCGACCGCCGCCCCTGGCAACGAGGCAGCGTCGACGGAATCCTCCGGGAAGTCGCAGACAACGTACCCAGCCGCCTGCCGAGGCATGTGTGCCGTACGCCCCCGGCCACGGTGCACCGCTCGGGTCTCCCGGCGTCCGCCGCTGTTGGTGTCAGCCGGAGATGATCGACAACACCTCGGAGGCCCCGAAGACTCCGAACACGCCAACGAGCGCGACACCGATCACAACCCCGACGCACACCAGCGCGATGACGATCACGAGCCAGGAACAACCAACCGCCGCGTGATACTCAGCCTCGTCATCCCAGCCCTGCACGAGATCATCAGCCATCTGACATTCCATGCTTGTCCCAACTGCGGATTCGCTCGGCAGCTGTCCGAAGTACAGCGACACGCGTGCCCGGGCTGGTCCCAACAGCGAAGTGCGTTCCCGCCTGCGCCATTAGGCCCTGAAGGAGATCCATCACTCGCTCTTGCGCGTTCTGCTCCGTGGCGACAGAGGCAACGGCATCCCTGAACTCTGGTGCCTCACTGGCAGCGGCAAACCATGCCTGGAAAGTCTCCACCTCTTTGCTTGGCCGCTCCGCCCTAGTCGCGATCCAGCGGGCCATCTGCCGTGGGTCGGCCCAGTCAGGGGAGTCCTCATGGCATGGCCGGCAGAGTAGAAGCAGATTATCGGCGGTATCTGGACCGCCGAGGCTTCGAGGCACTATGTGGGCTCGTTCTAGGCGGGCGCGACGCCAGCGAGCCCGAGGGGTCTTCTCCTCCCAGCATTCGGAGAACCATCCGCATGCGAAGCAGCATGGTTCAACAAGAGACAGATGAGGAGCGAACTCATCGCGGTTCCGACCTTGCTCCCAAAACTGTGCAATCTCCCACTTGCTCGGCATGGACATGCCGCCCCCTCTGCGTTGTCTCAGAGCAGCAAGAGCATGCCACTAGCCACTGACACCGACACCCGCGGACGCGGCGGACGCATTCGGACCGGTCCCGACCCACAGGCACGGCCCGAATACGTGCATGAACACCGCTTTAGGAGTTCGATCGAGCGTCTCTCATACGACCCTTGTGCTCCTACCGGTATGGCGCGCGTGAGCGCTCAAGCCCGCCTCGGTCCAACGTCGTTGATGTCAGCTGGTGATGTCAGGTTGGATGGCACGATGGAGCGCATTGAGGCCGCACTGTTCACAGATGGCGTCAACGACGCCGTGGTGCGCATGCCTGGCAGACGGTTCCCTGGGGTCTTAGTACAGGGCGACTCCCTTCACATCCTCCGCAGCGACGTGGCCGAGGTGGTGGAGGCATGCGAGCGAGGCGATCTGGTTGAAGCTCGGGAGTCCGCCAGCTTTCTCCTTGCGAACCTGGATGCTCTGCTGGCGCGGTACGAGGCCGCGTTGGCCGAGCACGAGATTCCGCGGCCGTACTGAGCTGCCGGGCCATCAGCTTGGGAAGCTGCGATCATTCGTGCCCGGTTTGGACGCTGACTTGGGAGAACGGCCGGAGTGCGGCCTCATCAGGCTTCGCTGCCTTCACTGTGATTCTCCGCTGTTCCCCGCTCGCTCTGGTGCGGTTGTGGGGCGGCGAACGATGCCCGGTGCCACCCAACGCCTGCCACGAAGCCGAGCAGGATTCGTGCGGCAGGGCGAGAGAAGTCGACCCGGATGCGGCACCGATCAAGCGACAACCATGCCTGGTGGCACTTCCAAGGCAGTCGGCTGGGCCGTCAGGTCCGCCGCGCCTCACGGAGTCAACTTCCGACATGAGCATCTACGGCGGATTCCCTCCACTCTTCTGCGCAGAATTATCACGGAAAGAGATTTCAACGGGGCGTATGTCGGCGCCCGTGCGTCCGTCGACACCAGAGCCTTGCCCGACCCGGGACGATGCCTGAGCGCTCACATCCCTGCCATTACCTGCGCAGGCCGCCCCGCAAATCACCTGCCCCGCCCGCCCGGATCCCCGGGCGGGCGGGGCAGGTTCAACCGGAAATAGGTTGCACGAGACGTATCGTCTCGCTTACCTTGAGGGCATGACAACCCCGGGACACCCCAAGCGTGCCCATATCGCCATGTTCTCCATCGCCGCCCACGGGCACGTGAACCCGAGCCTCGAAGTGATCCGCGAGCTCGTCGCCCGGGGGCACCGTGTCACGTACGCGATCCCGCATCTTTTTGCGGAGAAGGTTGCCGAGACCGGGGCGGAGCCGGTGCTGTATCGCACGACGTTGCCGTCGCCGGATGATGACCCGTCGGCATGGGGGACCACGCTTCTCGACAACGTCGAGCCGTTTCTGAATGACGCGATTCAGGTGCTGCCGCAGCTCATCGAGGCTTATCGCGGGGATGAGCCGGATCTTGTGCTGCATGACATCACCTCGTACCCGGCGCGTGTTCTTGCGCATCGCTGGGGGGTGCCGGCGGTCTCGCTTTCGCCGAACCTCGTGGCGTGGGAGGGGTATGAGGAGGAGGTCGCCGAGCCGATGTGGGCGGAGCCCAGGGCGACCGAGCGTGGTCGGGCGTACTACGAGAAGTTCAGCAACTGGCTTACGGAGAACGGGATCACGCAGCATCCCGATCCGTTCGTCGGCCGGCCGGGTCGTTCGATCGTGCTCATCCCCAAGGCACTTCAGCCGCATGCCGACCGGGTGGATGAGAAGGTCCACTCGTTCGTCGGCGCCTGCCAGGGGGAGCGTGCGGCGCAGGGGGACTGGGAGCGGCCCGTGGGCGCCGAGCGCGTGTTGCTGGTCTCGCTCGGCTCGTCCTTCACCAAGCAGGCCGGTTTCTACCGCGAGTGCGTCAAGGCGTTCGGCGATCTGCCGGGCTGGCATGTCGTGCTCCAGGTGGGCAAGCATGTCACCGCGGAGGAGCTCGGGGAGATCCCCGGGAACATCGAAGTGCGGCAGTGGGTACCGCAGTTGGCGATCCTGAGGAAGGCCGACGCGTTCATCACGCATGCCGGCGCGGGTGGCAGTCAGGAGGGTCTGGCCACTGCCACGCCCATGGTGGCCGTCCCGCAGGCCGTCGACCAGTTCGGTAACGCGGACATGCTTCAGGGGCTCGGCGTGGCCCGCCATGTGCCGATGGACGAGGCGGACGCCGGCACGCTCCGTGCGGCGGTGCTCGCGCTCGTCGAGGACCCGGAAGTGGCACGGCGGCTCGCGGCCATCCAGCGGGAGATGGCCGACGAGGGCGGCACCCAGCGGGCGGCCGACCTCATCGAGGCCGAGCTGCCTGTGGAGTGAGACAACAGCCGTGGGTGCGGCAACAGCCGTGGGTGCGGCAACAGCCGTGGGTGCGGCAACAGCCGGGGAGTGCGGCAACAGCCGGGCGGGGCGCGTGCCGTACGGGGTGTGCCGTACGGGGTCCCGCACGGTGGCTGATCCGGGCGTGTCGAGGGGGCTAAGGCTTAGCATCCCTGGAGACCGCGTGCTGGGAGCATCGTCGTGAACGAGAACGAACTGCGGCACCTGCGCCGCTGTGTGGAGCTGGCGACCGAGGCGCTGGAGGCGGGCGACGAACCGTTCGGCTCCGTGCTCGTCGGCGGGGACGGGAGTGTCCTCGCCGAGGACCACAACCGGGTGGCCTCCGGCGACCGGACCCGTCACCCGGAATTCGAGCTGGCGCGCTGGTCCTCGGCGCACCTGTCCCCCGAGGAACGAGCGGCGGCGACCGTCTACACCTCCGGTGAGCACTGCCCGATGTGCGCCGCCGCGCACGGCTGGGCCGGGCTGGGGCGCATCGTGTACGTGAGCTCCTCCGAGCAACTGATGGCCTGGCTCGGCGAGCTGGAGGTTCCCGCCCCTCCCGTACGCGCCCTCCCGATCCGGGACGTCGTTCCCGACCTCGTGGTGGAGGGCCCGGTTCCCGGCCTGGCGGAGCAGGTGCGTGAACTGCACCGCCGCTTTCACCGCGCGTCCTGATGTGCCCTGGCACGCCCTGACACGCCACCTCCTCCTCAAGCGCCGTCGGTCTCCTCAAGCACCGTCGTCTCATCACGCGCCGTCGGTCTCCTCAAGACCGCCGGCCGCATCAAGCAGCGCCGGCCGCACCGTCGCGAACGGCCCTGGCGGGACACGTACCCGGTAGCTGCGCTCAAAGCCCGGGGAGCGGCCGGTCGGATGCCGCCGCCGCATCGATGTAGACCACCAGTGTCTGCTCCCGCTGTTCGGCCAGGTGGAAGGCGGTGTAGGCGTATTCGACCGGTCCGCGTTGCGGGTGGTGCAGGCGTTTGTGGCCGCTGTGGCGGGGCTGCACCTCGTAGTGGGGCCACCAGGCGCGTGCTTCCGGGCTGTGGGTGGTCAACTCGTCGATGAGGCGGGGGTAGCGCGGGTCGGCGGGGTGGCGTTCGGACAGGGTTCGGAGCCGGGCCAGCAGGGCGCGGGCCTCGGGTTCCCAGTCGAGCACGATGTCGCGGGCGGCCGGTTCGAGGAACGTCCAGCGGAGGAAGTTGGGCGGGCTCGTTGCCTCGTGGTCGATGAGGCGGGGGAAGAGGGCTTCGGCCGCCTGGTTGTGGCTGAGGACGTCGTAGGTGCCGTCGATGAGGTACGCGGGGTGGGGCTGGAGCAGCAGCGGTACGGCCGCGGCCTCGGGCGTGAGCGGTTCGCGGTGCTCGGGTTCGTCCGCGGGAGCGTGACCGGCCAGCTGGAGAAGGTGGGCGCGCTCATGGCGGTCGAGCCGTAGTGCGGTGGACAGGGCGGTCAGCACCTGTTCGGAGGCGCGGATCTCGCGTCCTTGCTCCAGGTACGTGTACCAGGTGGCGCTGATGCCGGCCAGCAGCGCCAGCTCCTCGCGGCGCAGGCCAGGCGTGCGGCGACGGGCGGTCTGCGGCAGGCCGACCTCAGCCGGAGTGAGGCGTTCCCGCCGACTGCGCAGGAACGCAGCCAGCTGCTGACGTTGGTCCGATGGCGGGGGCATAGCAGCCTCAGTTCCAGAATAAGTACGTTCTGGATACCAGGCTAAGGCTGCTGGAGAGTGGTGGGCGAGGGCCGGACGCCGAAAAGCAGCGTGATGCGGTGCCGGCGGCTCTGACCGAGCTGCTGCGACGGCTGCGACAACTGCGACAGCTACGACGCCTCCTCCCGGCCCTCCCTCCCCCGCCGAGAAGGAAGGAAGTTCCTCATGTCTGGAATCGAAGGAAAAGTGGTGGCTGTTACGGGAGCCAGCAGTGGTATCGGTGCGGCGACCGCGTTGTTGCTCGCCGAGCGCGGCGCGCGGCTGGTTCTCGGTGCGCGGCGGTCCGAGCGGCTGGCGGAGTTGGTGGCCCGGATCGAGCGGGCGGGTGGCGCGGCCGTGCAGCTCCGCACCGATGTGACCCGGCGGGACGACCTGCACGCCCTGGTCGCGCTGGCCCGTGAGCGCTTCGGCCGGCTCGACGTCCTGGTCAGCAATGCCGGGGCCGGCACGATCTCGCCGCTCGACGATCTGCGCGTCGAGGAGTGGGACCGGATGGTCGACGTCAATGTGAAGGGCGTGCTGCACGGCATCGCCGCCGCACTGCCGGTCTTCCGCGCACAGGGCGCCGGGCACTTCGTCACCATCGCCTCCACCGCCGCCTTTCGCGTCGTCCCCGCCATGGCGGTCTACGCCGGCACCAAGTACGCGGTCCGGGCGATCTGCGAAGGGCTGCGTCAGGAGGCCGGCGACGCGCTGCGGGTGACCACCGTCTCGCCCGGGGTGACCGCCACCGACTTCGCCGAGGCGTCGAGCAACGGCCGGGTCCGGGCGGAGATCACGAAGATGCGGGACGACATCGCCATACCGCCCGACGCGATCGCCCGCGCCATCGCGTTCGCCATCGAGCAGCCCGCCGCGGTCGATGTGAACGAGGTCGTCGTCCGGCCGGTCGCACAGGGCTGACGGCGGGCGGAATTCCCGTACGGCGTGCGGTGTGTGCGAGGCGGGGTGATTGGATGGCGCCAGGAGTGAGGAGAGGTTGCCGTGCCCCGTACAGGCTCAGCCGGCCGTAGTGCCGGTGTGGATCCCGAGCAGCTCTGGTCGCAGGCCGAACGCCCGCGGCGGGGGCGGCCGCCGGCCCACAGCCGCGCCGCGATCACCACCGCGGCCATTGCCCTCGCCGATGCCGAAGGGCTCGCCGCGGTCACCATGCGCGCGGTCGCGGCCCGGATCGGGGCCGGCACGATGTCTCTCTACAGCTACGTCCCCAACAAGGAGACGCTGCTGGAGCTGATGATCGACCAGGTGAGCGGCGACCACGCGCTGCCGGCTGCGCCGTCCGGCAACTGGCGGGCCGACCTACGGCAGTTCGCGCAGGAGCAGCGCACGATCATGCGGCGCCATCCGTGGCTCCCCGGGGCGCTCTCGGCCCGGCAGACGCTCGGCCCGAACGCGCTCGCCGCCCTGGAGTACGCCCTCGCCGTGCTCGCCCCTGTCGGCCTGGAGGCCCCTGCCCGGCTGGAGACGTTCAGCCTGCTCACCGGCTTCGTGGCCAGCCATGTTTCCTATGAACTCGCCCAGGAGCGGGCGGTCGAAGCCGGTGGGCCCACCTCCGGCGAACTCCTGGACGCACAGGCCCGTTACCTCCGGTCGGTTGCCACCGAGGGCCGCTATCCCCACCTCGCGCAGGCCCTGGCGGTGCCGGGTCCTGACTCGGCACCGCAGGCCGTGTTCGACCGCCTGCTCGACCGCATGATCGATGGGCTGACGGCTGGGATGTGACGGGTTGGGTGGTGCGGCGGCCCAAGTGGGGCGCGCTGCACGGCGCACCCGCCCGGTCCCGACGTGCCGAACTCTCCTACAGGTCCAGCAGTTCGGTGACGATGGCAGCGTGGTCGGAAGCCTGGTCGTCGGGTCCGGTCACGGTGTCGAACGGGGTCCCGAACTCGAAGATCCCACGACGCTCCACCTCGACCTTGTCCACCTTGGCGAACAACTCCGGCGAGAACATCAGGTAGTCGATCTTGTCGCTGGGGCTCGTGCACTTCCCGTGGGTGCCGGGCGGTCCCTCGTAACTGTCGTGGGTCATCGCGTCCTTCAGGCTGGTGGCCTCAAGGAACGTGAGCGGTGGGCTGCCTGGGTTGTCGTTGAGGTCCCCGGCGACCACGACATGGGCCGAGCGCTTGAGTGCGGCCCGGTAGAGCTGGGCGACACGCTCGCCTTGGAGCTTGCGCTTGTCGGCGCCTCCACCGCCACGCTTGCTCTTGAAGTGGTTCCCGAGGAGCCAGAGCGGTTCGCCATCGATGTCGATCTCGAATTCCGGGCAGTCCCGGCTGAAGATTTCCCGGGAATCCTTCGTATCGAAGATGTGCGAGCGTATGGAGGTGATCGGGTGCCGGCTGAACAGCCCGACGTCGATACCGCGAATGTCATTGCCGTCGATCAGCATGTTGAACGGATAGGGTTCCGCGTCGAATTGGCCCGCCAGCACCTGCTTGTTGAAGCGGTGCAGGGTGAGCCGGTCCTCGACTTCGACCGTCAGCAGTATGTCGGCGTTCACCTCGGCGATCACCCTGGCGGTGTTCTTGACGGCGTCCCAGCTGAGGTCGCCCTTGGCCAGTTCGACCCAGCCGACCCAGTCGGCCCGTCCCGCGACCTCGGCCCTGACCTCGATGTTCCTGCCCTCACCCTTGAGCAGCCGGGCCTGACCGCGCGGCTCGTTCACCAGGATCGTCTGGGTGGAGATTTCCTGGGAGACATCGACGCTGTGCTTCTTGAGCAGGTCGATGATCTTTTTCCTGTCGTTGGCCGAATACGTCTGGTGATCGAGGGTTTCGACAAGTTTCCTGAAGTCCTCCAGAACGGCGTTGTGCTCCGGTTCGCCACCGGTGCTGAAGACGATGGGCCTCCGGAAGAGGTTCTCGCAGTTGAAAGTGGCTATGCGAATGCTCATGGCCCCTCCTCACACTTCCGATTCTCCGGCCGTGTGCCATGGCTGTCGAACGGAGCAGGGCCGCTCCCGGGGGAGCGGCCCTGAGCGTCAGCGGAGGAGCGGGCTCTCGCAGCGGTGGGGGTGGGGGTCCGCCGACCCTACGGTCAGTGTCCCGAGGTCAGTGTCCCGACCGCCCCGGCTTTCCTTCCGTCTTCTCTCCCGGCTTTTCTTCCGGCTTCTTTCCCGGCTTCTCTCCCGGCCGGGGACCGAACGCCGTCAGGAAGCGGTCGCGGAAGGTGTCCATCCGCCAGACCGGGGTCTTCGGGCCGGGCTTCAGGCCGTTCTGCCAGTTCCAGCCGGAGATCAGGTCCAGTACGGCGGGGTCGTGGGCGACCAGTGCGACCGGTACGTCCCGGCTGGCGTGCTCGCCGGTGACGGTCGGGACGGGCTGGTGGTCGCCGAGGAAGACGAGCACGGTGTTCTTGTTGCCGTACTCCTCCATGTACGAGATGAGGCTGTGCAGCGAGTACTGGATCGCGCGGCGGTACTCGTTCCGTACCTGTGCGGGGTCCTTCCACACCTCCTTGGGGTCCTTGC
>Ga0207426_1002109_pt1 | contig 13660 bp, 10 predicted proteins | sample AraplaMF_Cvi_mMS_FD_184265 | JGI IMG/M metagenome (GOLD analysis project Ga0207426, IMG submission 184265) | Arabidopsis root microbial communities from the University of North Carolina, USA - plate scrape MF_Cvi_mMS (SPAdes) (version 2) | ecosystem: Host-associated > Plants > Roots > Endosphere...
CAAGTCCCCCGCTCCGCACGGCAGAAGAAGGAGAAGACGGCATGAGGACGAGCAGGAACCTGACGGGACAGGTCGTCGTCGTCACCGGCGCGGCCCGCGGCGTGGGCGCGCTGCTGGCCAGGAAGCTGTCGGCGCGCGGGGCGACGCTGGCGCTGGTCGGCCTGGAGCCGGACGAGCTGCGGGGCGTCGCCGCCTCGCTGCACGGCCCGGCACACCACTGGCACGCCGATGTCACCGACCACGAGGCGATGGCCCGGGTCGCGGGCGAGGTCAAGGACCGCTTCGGGAAGGTCGATGTGGTCGTCGCCAACGCCGGGGTGGCGACCGGCGGCCCGTTCGCCGACTCCGACCCGGTGGCCTGGCGGCGGGTCATCGAGGTCAACCTCATCGGCGGCGCGGTCACCGGCCGCGCCTTCCTCCCCGCCCTCGCGGCCTCCCGCGGCTACTTCCTGCAGATCGCCTCGCTGGCCGCGATCACACCGGCGCCGATGATGACCGCCTACTGCGCCTCCAAGTCGGGCGTCGAGGCGTTCGCGCACAGCCTGCGCGCCGAGGTCGGCCACAAGGGCGTACGGGTCGGGGTCGGCTACCTCAGCTGGACCGACACCGACATGGTGCGCGGCGCCGACCAGGACGCCGTCATGCGCGAGCTGCGCTCCCGGCTGCCGTGGCCCTCGAACCGGACCTATCCGCTGGGCCCGGCCGTCGACCGGATCGTGGCGGGCGTCGAGCGCCGCTCCGCGCACGTCTACGGACAGTGGTGGCTGCGCGGGATGCAGTCGCTGCGCGGGTATCTGCCCTCGCTCGTCGGGACGGTGGGCCAGCGGGAGATGCGGCGCTTCGGGGACCGGCTGGACGGCATGCGGGTCGGCCTGGTGGGGGCCGGCGGGGAGGCGGACGAGAAGGCGCGGGCGGACCGGTGACCCGGGCGGGAGCCGTCCCGCCAACTGCCCCGCGCGCCGTCCCGCGAGGCCCGGAGAGCCGCTCCCGAGCAGGCGGGGAGCGATCTTCGGGCCTTACGGAGCGTAGTCAACCGTGATCGAAATGCGAGCAATGTCCGGGCGTGTCACGCTGAACGGGGCCCAACCCCCCTACACCCCACTAGGAGTGAACAGCATGGGCATCAAGGACCAGTTCCAGGACAAGGCCAACGAGCTCAAGAACCAGGCGCAGAACGCCCGGAGCGACGCTCGCGAGCAGGGCCAGGACCGCGGCCAGCGCGACCACGAGCGCGGCGGCCAGCGCCAGGACCAGGACCGCCGTCAGGGCGGCCAGGAGCGTGGCGCCCAGCCGCGCGAGCGCGGCCAGCAGGGCCGTCAGCCCGCTCAGGACGCGATGGACGCCGCCGAGGGCCGCTTCCAGAGCTGAACAGGCTCGTCCTGAACCTCACGTGCGGCGGCGTACGCGTCTTGCGTGAAGGGGCGCACCCGGTCGACAGGGTGCGCCCCACCGCCGTGTCAGCTCACGGCCGTGTCAGCTCACGACCTTGAGCTTCGTCGGCCAGCCGTACCGGCCGGCCTCGGCGAAGAGGTCGTCGATGTGGGCCGGGCTCAGCTTGATGCAGCCCAGTGAGCGGTAGTCGTCGGGGCCGTCCCAGCGATACGGGTTGTCCTGGCCGGGCCGGGCGGCCGCCTGGCTGCCCTCGGGCCACATCTCGCTGTGCACGAACAGCTCGGCGCGCGTGGTCCGGCCGTCCTGGCACACCTTGTCCTGGACGTGGATCACCTTCCCGTTGACCCCGTGGTCCCCGCCGTTGTAGTGCGCGTCGTGGGCCAGCACCTGGTAGGTGCCGTTCGGCAGCCAGCCCTGCGAACCGGCGCACTCGTCCGTGCCGTTGGGGCCGGCGTCGCCGGAGCCCGCGCGGTACTTGGCGAGCACCGTGTCGCGGGCGTCGGGGACGCTCGCCATCAGGTAGAGCGCCGACTTGCCCGGGTCGCTCCGGTTCTTGTTGAAGGAGAGGTAGGTGCCGTCGGCCGCGGCGGCCCCGGCGGTCCGGCCGGACGCCGGCTGGGCGGCCAGCGCGGGGGCGGCCTGGGAGGCGGACAGGCCGCCGGTCAGAGCCAGTGCGGCGGTCAGCGGAACGAACCGTCGACGGATTCCCATCGGTGTATCTCCGTGCAGGTGGGGGGCGTTGGCGGGGCCCGTGCACAGGCCCCGGCCGGGAAGAGTACGTCCCTCATGTGAGGGGCTCGTGACAGCGCGGCGCTCGGCCGCCCCGCACAGGCATCCGACGTCCGGGCAGGTCACAGGGGGTAGGGGCGGTGCGCGGAGGAGGGGCGGACGCCGCCCGGAGAGGCCGCGGCCGCGCCGGTGGACGGTTCAGGCGCCGGCCGCCTCCGAGGTGCCCTCGTCGCGCGGCGGCAGCGGGGGCCGCCGCCGGTCCGGCACGTCCGACAGGTCCGGGGGTTTCGCCGCCGGATGCCGCTCCAGCAGCTCCAGCACCGTGCGCACCGCGACGCCCAGTTGGGGATGCCGGCCCTCGGCCCAGTGCAGCGGGGAGCGCAGCGCCTCGATGTCGACCTCGACGCCGTGGTTCTCCACGCCCCAGCCGTAGAGCCGGAACCACGCGGCGTTCATCGGCACGGTGATCGCGGTGCCGTCGGCGAGCCGGTGCCGGCCGGTCATCCCGACCACCCCGCCCCAGGTGCGCATGCCGACCACCGGCCCGATGCCCAGCAGTTTGAAGGCCGCGGTGATCATGTCGCCGTCGGACGAGGTCATCTCGTCGGCGACGGCCACGACCGGGCCGCGCGGGGCGTTGCTGGTGTACGAGACGGGCTCGGCGTCGCGGGTCAGGTCCCAGCCCATGATCGTGCGGGTCAGCTTCTCGATCACCAGCTCGGAGATGTTGCCACCGGCGTTGCCCCGGACGTCCACGATCAGCGCGGGCCGGGAGACCTCCATCCGCAGATCGCGGTTGAACTGCGCCCAGCCGGAGCCGCCCATGTCGGGGATGTGCAGATAGCCGCACCGGCCGCCGCTCAACTCCCGCACCACGGCGCGGCGTTTGGCCACCCAGTCCTGGTAGCGCAGCGGCCGTTCGTCGACCAGCGGGACCACCGCGACCCGGCGCGGCGGGCCCTCGCCCTCCGGCGGGGCGAAGGTCAGCTCCACGGTGGTGCCGCCGGCCGCGGCCAGCAGCGGGTACGGCCCGGCCACCGGGTCCACCGGGCGGCCGTCGACATGGGTGAGCGCCGCCCCCTCGCGGATGCCCGTGCCGGCCAGCGGGGAGCGGGCCCGGGAGTCCGAGGACTCGCCGGGCAGGATCCGGGTGACCACCCAACGGCCGTCGCGCCACACCAGGTTGGCGCCGAGCAGGCCCATGGCGCGCTGGTAGTGCGGCGGGCCCTCGTTGCGCCGGGCGCCCGTGACGTAGGCGTGCGAGGTGCCCAGTTCGCCCATCACCTCGCGCAGCAGATCGGCGAACTCGTCGGGGGAGGCGACCCGTTCGAGCAGCGGCCGGTACTGCGCCAGCACCCCGTCCCAGTCGATGCCGCACATCCGCGGGTCCCAGAAGTAGGTCCGGGCGATCCGGCCCGCCTCGTCGAACGCCTGGCGCCACTCGGCCACCGGATCGACGTCGTGCAGGATGCGCCGCAGGTCCAGGAAGACCGTCGAGTCGCTGTCCGGCGTCTCGGTCGCGGGCACCGCGCGCAGCTCGCCCTCGTCGTTGACGACCAGCCGGGTGCCGTCGCCGCTGAGCGCGAACCCGTCCAGCGAGCTGGTGAGTTCGGTGCGCCGTGCCTTGGTCAGATCGAAGTGCTCCAGGGTGGGCCGGCCCGAGGTGTCGGCCGGGTTGGCGAAGGTCTCGCCCAGCGCGCCGGAGATCGGCCAGCGCAGCCAGACCAGCCCGCCGCCGCTGACCGGCTCCAGGGAGGAGTACTTGGACGCCGCCACCGGGAACGGGGTGACGCGGTTCTCCAGCCCCTCGACCTCGACCAGCACCGGCCCCTCGTCCGACGGCGGCGGGATCTCGTCCGGGTCCAGCCCGCCCGCCGCGGGCCGCCCCTCGGGGGACAGCGCGAAGGGGGAGGGGGTCGCCGACGACAGCGGTACGAGATAGGGGCGGCAGCCCAGCGGGAACGACAGATCGCCGGTGTGCACGTCGTAGACCGGGTCGAACCCGCGCCAGGACAGGAACGCCAGGTAGCGGCCGTCGCGGGTGAACACCGGCTGCTCGTCCTCGAACCGGCCGTTGGTGACGTCCACGATGTGCCGGTCGGCGAGCCGGGCCATCTTGATCTGCCGCAGGGTGCGGCCGATGCCGGGGTGCGACCAGGTCAGCCAGCGCGAGTCGGGGGAGAACGCCAGGTCGCGGACGGGTCCGTTGGCGGAGTGGATCAGCTCGGTGACGCCGGCGGCGCGCTCCTCCTCGTCCGCCCCCTCCTCCGGCCGGGCGGTGTCCACCAGCAGCAGCCGGCCGTCGTGGGAGGCCACCGCCACCCGTTCCCCGTCCGGTGCGGAGGTCATCTCGTGGACCCGGCCCAGCTCACCGGCGGCCAGCCGGCGCGGTGCGCCCGGCGCGCCGGCCCGCGGCAGGTTGGTGATCTCTATGGCGTCCTCGCCCTCGGCGTCGGTGAGGTAGGCGACCCGGCCGGTGGAGCCCAGCATGACGGGGAGCCGGACGCGTATGCCCGGGGTGTCGTGGATGGTGCGGGCCGGGCCGTCGCGGTGGGTGAGCCAGTACAGGCTGCCGCGGACGCCGACCGCGCTGGCCCGCCCGGTGGTGTCCACCGCGAGCGCGGTGACGTGCGAGGCGGCCGGGACCTGGTAGGTCCGCCGGCCGGCCCGGGGGCCGCCCAGCCGCACGGTCAGCTTGCGCGGCACGGCGTCCGGGCCCAGGTCGTCGATCAGCCAGAGGTCGCCGGCGCACTGGTAGACGATGCGCGAGCCGTCGCTTGCGGCGTGCCGGGCGTAGAAGTCGGTGTGGTCGGTGTGCCGGCGCAGATCGGTGCTGTCGGGCAGGCAGGAGTAGACGTTGCCGATGCCCTCGTGGTCGGAGAGGAAGGCGATCCGGCCGCCGACGAACATCACCGAGTCGAGGTGCCCGTACAGGTCCGGCATCAGCCGGGTGCCGTGCAGCCACATCCGGCCCATCGCGCCGCCCCGGTAGCGCTTCCAGGAGGCGGGCTCGTGCGGCGGCTTCCCGCTGAGCAGCAGGGTGCGGCGCTCCCCTTCGACGTCGGCGACCGCGATGTCGGAGACCGGGCCCCAGGGCAGTTGGCCGCCGGGGCTGCCGTCGGTGGGCACGCTGTAGGCCCACGAGTAGTACGAGAACGGCTGGCCGTGCGAGGAGACCGCGAGGACGTGCGCCTGGCCCTCGTGGTCGGGCGGCGTCCAGCCGCAGACCCGGGCGTCGGTGCTGCCCCAGTACGTCAGCCGGCGGGCCGGGCCGCCGCCGACCGGCGCGAGGTGGACCTCCGGGTCGAGGCTGCGCCAGGTGGTGAAGGCGATGTGGGTGCCGTCGGGGGAGAAGCGGGGGTGGCCGACGCGAGTGCGGTCGACGGTCAGCCGCCAGGCGCGGCCGGGCTCCTGGTCCTCGGGGGCGAGCGGGGCGATCCAGAGGTCGTCCTCGGCGGCGAAACAGAGCAGGTCGCCGTGGAGATGCGGATAGCGCAGGTAGGCGGCGCCGGACGCCCCCGGCGGGTCCGTGGTGGGCGGCTCCCGGCGCAGCCGCCCGCGGGCCTTGGCGGGGTCCGACTCCGGGCGCGGCCCGACGTCCTCGGGTGCATCGCTCACCCAACCATCGTTCCGGGCAGGGGTACGGGTGGCAAGTCGGCCTGTGCGAGGTGTGCGCGGGTCCTCGAGGAGGTGCACGGGCTCCCGAGTCGGACATCGCGGTGCCGGCGAAAATCCGCGGGCAGATACCGGCCACCGCTTCCGTCGGCCGTCGCACCGCGGTGCGGATGCCGGGCCGGCGTTCTCGCTGGACGGTAGCCGCCCGGCCGGGCCGCGGCGGCCCCGTCGGCCGTCCTTCGCGCCCGCCGGCAGCCGGAAAAGGCCCGCAGGCCGCCGGGACCGGACCGCGGCCACGGTGACGCAGACCACTAGCGAAACGCTTCCGTTTCGCTCGGGACGGCCCTATCTTCGAGGTGTACGAAACCGTTTCGTTCGCTTCCGCCGGTAGGGTGGCCGCGTTCGAACGGCCCGACCGAGAGGTATCTGTCATGGGACGCAGCCGGCTGACTCCCGAGCGGGAGACCGAGCTCTTCAACGCCGTGCTCGATCTGCTGCGCGAAGTCGGCTACGACGCGCTGACCATGGACGCCGTCGCCGCCCGTACCCGCTCCAGCAAGGCCACCCTCTACCGCCAGTGGCAGGGCAAGCCGGAGCTGGTCGCCCGGGCGCTGCGGCACTGCAAGCCGGTCAGCACCGCGGACGTCGACACCGGCAGCCTGCGCGGCGACTTCGCCGAACTGGTGCGCCGGGCCGACGACGAGGGGCAGGTGGAGAAGGACGCGGCCCTGATGCGGGGCCTGGGGATGGCCATCCACGGCAACCCCGATCTGCACCAGGCCCTGCGTGAAGTCCTCCTCGACCCCGAGGTGACCGGGCTGAACGCGATGCTGGCGCGGGCCATCGACCGCGGCGAGATCGCGGCCGACTGCCCCGCTCTCGCCTTCGCCCCGCACATGCTCGTCGGCGCGCTCATCGCCCGGCAGCTCATCGAGGACCGCAGCGCCGACGCCGCGTTCCTCGCCTCCTACCTCGACGCCGTGGTCCTCCCCGCCCTCGGCGTCTGACCCCACCCGCCCGACTTCCCTCCATCCGAGTCCTCGTACCCGGCACGCCGCTCTCGTCGCCGGGGCGATGACGCACGCCTTCACACACCCCTCATCCGACGGGAGCACCCGGTCTCGTGGCCACTTTCCTCTACAAACTCGGACGCTTCGCCTTCCGGCGACGTCGCTTCGTCGCCCTGATATGGATCGCCCTGCTGGCCGTCGCCGGCGTCGGGGCGGCCACCGCCTCCGCGCCCGCCGCGGACTCCCTCGCCATCCCCGGCACCGAGGCCCAGCGCGCCTTCGACCTCCTCGACCAGCGCTTCCCCGGCACGAACGCCGACGGCGCCACGGCCCGGGTGGTCTTCCGGGCCCCGGCCGGCGAGACCATGAAGGACCCGGCGAACAAGGCGGCCGTCGAACGCACCGTCCACGCCCTGCAATCGGGCTCCTCGCAGGTCGACCGGGTCGCCGACCCGTACACCGCCAGGGCCCTGAGCAAGGACGGGCGCACCGCCTACGCCCAGGTCTCCTACAAGGTCACCGGCTTCGAGCTGACCGATGCCTCCAAGGACGCCCTGGAGGACGCGGCGAAGGAGGGCCGGGACGCCAGGCTGACCGTCGAGACCGGCGGCAACGCCCTGCAGGCCATCCCCGAGACCGGCGCCACCGAGGTCATCGGCATCGCGATCTCCGCGGTGGTCCTCGTCATCACCTTCGGCGCGCTGATCGCGGCCGGACTGCCGCTGGTGACCGCGCTGATCGGCGTCGGCATCGGCGTCTCCACCATCACCGCGCTGAGCAGCACGCTCGACCTCTCCAGCACCACCTCGACGCTGGCCACCATGATCGGCCTCGCCGTCGGCATCGACTACGCCCTGTTCATCGTCTCCCGCTACCGCGCCGAGGTCACCGAGGGCAGCGAGCGCGAGGAGGCCGCCGGACGCGCGGTGGGCACCGCGGGCTCCGCGGTCGTCTTCGCCGGGCTGACCGTGGTGATCGCGCTGGTCGGCCTCGCCGTCGTCAACATCCCGATGCTGACGAAGATGGGCCTGGCCGCGGCCGGCACCGTCGTCGTCGCCGTCCTGATCGCGCTCACCCTCATCCCGGCGCTGCTGGGCTTCGCGGGGAAGCGGGTGCTGCCCCGCAAGGCCCGCAAGGACCGGGAGAGCGCCGCGGCCGGCGAGCCGCACGGCCGGCACGCCACCACCGCCGAGCGGCCCAACATGGGCACCCGCTGGGCGCGGTTCGTGCTGCGCCGCCCGGTCACCGTGCTCCTCGCGGCCGTGGTCGCCCTGGGCGCCGTCGCCGTCCCCGCGTCCTCGCTGGAGCTGGGCCTGCCGGACGACGGCTCGCAGCCCACCGACACCACCCAGCGCAAGGCGTACGACCTGCTGACGGACGGCTTCGGCGCCGGCTTCAACGGCCCGCTGATGCTGGTCGTCGACGGCCGCGACGCCCACGCCGGGCAGAGCACCAAGTCCGCCGCCGCGCGGGTGGCGAAGGAGGTCGGCGCGCTGGACGACGTCGCCGTCCTCACCCCGCCCACCTTCAACAAGGCCGGCGACACCGCGATGCTGAACGTCGTCCCGAAGTCCAAGCCCAGCAGCGGCGCCACCGAGGACCTGGTGCACGACATCCGGTCGAAGGCGACCGGCATCGCCCGGGACACCGGAGCGAAGACCCTGGTCACCGGCACCACCGCGATGAACGTCGATGTCTCGCAGAAGCTCAACGACGCGCTGATGCCCTACCTGGCGCTGGTCGTCGGACTGGCCTTCCTGCTCCTGATGGTGGTCTTCCGCTCGGTGCTCGTCCCGCTCAAGGCGGCCCTCGGCTTCCTGCTGTCGGTGGTGGCGGCGCTCGGTGCGGTCGTCGCGGTCTTCCAGTGGGGCTGGCTGGGCGACGTGTTCGGCGTCGAGCAGACCGGACCGATCATGAGCATGATGCCGATCTTCATGGTGGGCGTGGTCTTCGGCCTGGCGATGGACTACGAGGTCTTCCTCGTCACGCGGATGCGCGAGGCCTTCGTCCACGGCGAGCGGCCGGGGGAGGCCGTGGTCACCGGCTTCCGGCACGGAGCGCGCGTGGTCACCGCCGCCGCGGTCATCATGATCAGCGTCTTCGCCGGCTTCATCGGCTCCACCGACGCGATGATCAAGATGATCGGCTTCGGCCTCGCCGTCGCCGTCTTCTTCGACGCCTTCCTGGTCCGGATGGCCGTCGTCCCCGCGGTCCTGGCGCTGCTGGGCCGGTCCGCCTGGTGGCTCCCCGGCGGGCTCCAGAAGATCCTGCCGAACGTCGACGTCGAGGGCGAGGGCCTGCGCGAGCGGCTCGGCGCCGACGCCGGCGGACCGGACGGGCGCACCGCCCGTGAACCGGAGCGCGTCTGACCGACCGCCACCGCACCGGCCGCCCGGCCGGTGCACCCAGACCTCCGGGAGCCGCTGTGAGCGGAGCGGCTCCCGGAGCCGGCGCCGGCCCGTGGGGACGGGGAGCGGCGCACCAAGGGCCCGGCGACGGCTTCCCGTGGGGACGGGGACCGTCGCCGGGCCGCGCGTCCGCCCGGGCCCGGCGGCACGGGGCGGCCGGGCCCGGGGGAGAGCGGCGGATCCCGGGCCCACCGCGCGGCCGGATGCGGCGCGCTCCGCCCATTCGCCCCCATGCGCCCCCCGGCGCCGGAGGTACGCAGGGGACCCGCCTTTACGGTCGCCGCGGCCGTTCCGCATGATGGGCGCTCTTGCAAGTTATTTGCAGGAGACACCACCATTGGTGGGCTGCGGAGCCTGAAGCGGAGAAACCTGAGATGCACGTACCCGATGGATTCATCAATGCGCCGGTGTCGGCGGCGGCCGGTGCGGTCGCCGCCGCCGCGGTCGCGGTCAGCCTGCGCGGAGCCCGGCGCGAGCTGGCGGGTGCGGGCGCGGGCGGCGCCGCGGGCGCGGAGCGGACGGCACCGCTGGCCGGACTGGTCGCCGCGTTCATCTTCGCCGTGCAGATGCTGAACTTCCCGGTCGCCGCGGGCACCAGCGGGCATCTGCTGGGCGGCGCGCTGGCGGCGATACTCGTCGGCCCGTACACCGGTGTGCTGTGCGTCTCCGTCGTGCTGCTCATGCAGGGCGTGCTCTTCGCCGACGGCGGGCTGACCGCGCTGGGCGTGAACATCACCGACATGGCGATCGTCACGACCGTGGTCGCCTACGGTCTGTTCCGCGGGCTGGTGAAGGTGCTGCCCCGGCGGCGCCGCTCGATCACCGTGGCCTCCTTCACCGCCGCGCTGATCTCGGTCCCGGCGGCCGCGGTGGCCTTCACCGCCATGTACGCGCTCGGCGGCACCGCGGACGTGCCGATCGGCAAGGTCTTCACCGCCATGGTGGGCGTCCACGTCCTCATCGGCATCGGCGAGGCCGCGATCACCGCCCTGACCGTCGGCGCCGTGATCGCCGTGCGCCCCGACCTGGTCCACGGCGCACGCGGCCTGGCCAAGCCCCTGGAGCTGCGCACCTCACCGCTGGCCGCCCCCGCCGGCGAGCCCGCACCGGCCGCCGCCCCCGCTGCCGCCCCGGCCCCCGCCGCGCCCCGGCGCTCCACCCGCCGTGTCTGGCTCGCCGGACTCGCCGCCGCCCTGGTGTGCGCGGGCGGCATCAGCTACTACGCCTCCGCCAGCCCCGACGGCCTGGAGAAGGTCGCCCACGACCAGGGCATCGACGCCAAGACCCGGGACCACGCCGCCAAGGACTCCCCGCTCGCCGACTACAGCGTCAAGGACATCACCAACGCGCGCCTGGCCGGCGGCCTCGCCGGGGTCATCGGCGTCGGCGCGACGCTCGCCGTGGGAACGGGCGTGTTCGTCGTCCTGCGGCGCCGCCGGAACGACGGCGGCGGGCAGCCGGACGCCGGCGACCGGCGCCCGTCCGAGAGCGTCTGAGATGGGCGCCGGCCATGCGCACAAGCTCTACCGGCACGGGCACTCACCGGTCCACGCCCTGCCCGCACACTGCAAGATCGCCGCGGTCTTCTGCTTCGTCCTCGTCGTCGTCTCCACCCCGCGCGAGGCCGTCTGGGCCTTCGGGCTCTACGCACTGCTGATCGCGGCCGCCGCGGCGGCCGCGCGGATCCCGGCCGGCTTCCTGCTCAAGCGGCTGCTGATCGAGGTGCCGTTCGTCGCCTTCGCCCTGCTGATGCCGTTCGTCGCCGAGGGCCCGCGCACCGAGGTCCTCGGGATGAGCCTGAGCGCGTCCGGGCTGTGGGGCGCCTGGAACATCCTCGCCAAGGGCACGCTGGGCGTCGCCGCGTCCGTGCTGCTCGCCGCCACCACCGAACTGCGCGAACTCCTGCTGGGCCTGCAGCGGCTCCGGATGCCGCCGCTCCTCGTCCAGATCGCCTCCTTCATGATCCGCTACGGCGATGTGATCACCGACGAGATGCGGCGGATGCGGATCGCCCGGCTCTCCCGCGGCTTCGAGGCGCGCGGCATCCGCCACTGGGGCGTGCTCGCCAAGTCGGCCGGCGCGCTGTTCATCCGCTCCTACGAGCGCGGCGAGCGGGTCCACCTCGCCATGGTCAGCCGCGGCTACACCGGCACCATGCCCCGGCTCGCCGAGACCACCGCCACCCGCACACAATGGACCCGCGCGGCCGCCCTCCCGCTCGCCGCGCTCGCCGTCTGCCTCCTGGGATGGACCCTTTGAGCACCACCGCACCCGCCCCCTCCCTCGCCGTCTCCCGGCTCGCCTACGCCTACCCCGACGGCCACCAGGCGCTCTTCGGCGTCGACCTGACCGTCGGCCGCGGCGAGCGGGTCGCGCTGCTCGGGCCCAACGGCGCCGGCAAGACCACGCTCGTCCTGCACCTCAACGGCATCCTCGAAGCGGGCGCCGGCACCGTCGAGATCGCCGGCCTCCCGGTCGGCAAGGAGCACCTCGCGGAGATCCGCCGCCGGGTCGGCATCGTCTTCCAGGACCCCGACGACCAGCTGTTCATGCCCACCGTCCGCGAGGACGTCGCCTTCGGGCCCGCCTCCGCGGGGCTGCGCGGCGACGCACTGGACGAGCGGGTCACCGAAGCGCTCACCCGGGTCGGCATGGCGGACTTCGCCGACCGGCCGCCGCACCACCTCTCCTTCGGGCAGCGCCGCCGGGTCGCCGTCGCGACGGTGCTGGCGATGCGGCCGGAGATCCTCGTCCTCGACGAGCCGTCCTCCAACCTCGACCCGGCCTCCCGCCGCGAACTCGCCGACATCCTGCGCTCGTTGGACGTCACCGTCCTGATGGTCACCCACGACCTGCCCTACGCACTGGAGCTGTGCCCGCGGTCCGTCGTGCTCTCCGGAGGCGTGATCGTCGCCGACGGCACCACCCAGCAGCTGCTGTGCGACGAGGAACTGATGCGCACCCACCGGCTGGAACTCCCCTTCGGCTTCGACCCGCGCTCGGTCGACGTCCCGCTGTGACCCGCCGCTGAGCCGCCCCCGCCGTCGCCGCGACCGGCCCGTGTGACGAACACCACGGGCCGCTGTCCTGGTCATCAGCACTGATCCGCGCGTTGCACCATGGATGGGTCACGAAAGCGGCGGATGAGCGGGAAGCAGGAATCAGTGGTGGACGTCCAGGGCACGGTCGAGGACGGCTTCGAGCCGGTCCGGGACGCCTTCATGGCCAACTTCGCCCGGCGCGGCGAGCGGGGGGCGGCCGTCGCCGTCTACCGGCACGGGCACAAGGTCGTCGACCTGTGGGGCGGCACCAGGGACGGCGACGCCGGCAAGCACGCGGCGGGCGCGGCCCCCTGGGAGGCCGGCACCGCCCAGGTGATCCGCTCCGCGACCAAGGGCATCGCCGCCCTCGTCCCGCTGCTCCTGCACCAGCGCGGACAGCTCGACCTCGACGCGCCCGTCGGCACCTACTGGCCGGAGTTCAAGGCCGCCGGCAAGGAACGCGTCCTCGTCCGCCACCTGCTCTCGCACCGCGCCGGCCTCCCCGCCCTGGACACCCCGCTCACCCCCGGCCAGGCCATCGACGGCGTCAGCGGCCCCGCCGCACTCGCCGCCCAGGCACCCTTCTGGGAACCCGGCACCGACCACGGCTACCACGCACAGACCTACAGCTGGCTCATCGGCGAGCTGGTGCTGCGGGTCACCGGCCGCACCCTCGGCAGCTGGATCGCCGAGGAGATAGCCGGGCCGCTCGGCCTCGACCTGTGGATCGGCCTGCCCGAGGCCGAGCAGTCCCGCGTCGGCCGGCTGGCCCCCGTCGAGCCGCCCGCTGTGCCCGCCGCGTCGGGCCTGCGGGTACGCCCCAAGCCGTCCGTCGCCGACGCGTACGCCGACCCGGACTCGCTCACCAGCCGCGCCTTCGCCGCGATCACCCCGGCGCCCGACGAGAACGACCCCGCCTACCGGACCGCCGAACTGCCCGCCTCCGCCGGCATCGCCACCGCCCGCTCGCTGGCCCGCTGCTACGCCGCGCTCATCGGCCCCGTCGACGACCGCCCCCGGCTCTTCGCGCCCGCCACGCTCACCCTCGCCCGCACCGAGGAGTCCGCCGGCCTCGACCGCACCCTCCTCGTCCACACCCGCTTCGGCCTGGGCTTCATGCTCCACGGCCCCGCCTCACCGCTGCTGGCCCCCGGCTCCTTCGGCCACCCCGGCCGCGGCGGCGCCCTCGCCTGCGCCGCCCCGGAGACGGGGCTCGCGTTCGGCTACGTCACGAATGGGATGCAGCGGAATGTGACGGCGGATCCTCGTGCGCAGGCGCTTCTGCGTGCGGTTTCCCACGTTGCCGGGTGAGCCGCCGTTTTTCTTTCTGTTGTTCTTTCCCGCCTTCGGCGGGAGCGGGGTGGGTTGTGTGGGGTGGGGCCCTGCTCGGTGGGGGTGGCGGGTTCGGGGCCTGCGGGGTGGGTGTTCGGACTGCTTCGCTTTACGTCCGAACACCCGCCCCTCC
>Ga0207426_1002111_pt1 | contig 13655 bp, 10 predicted proteins | sample AraplaMF_Cvi_mMS_FD_184265 | JGI IMG/M metagenome (GOLD analysis project Ga0207426, IMG submission 184265) | Arabidopsis root microbial communities from the University of North Carolina, USA - plate scrape MF_Cvi_mMS (SPAdes) (version 2) | ecosystem: Host-associated > Plants > Roots > Endosphere...
GGCATAGAGAATCACGGGACACGTGCGGATGAGCCGCTGTCCCTTGACGGTGATGAGTTCGGGATCGCCCGGCCCCGCGCCGATGAAATAGATCGTCATGTTTCCGATGTGTCGATTGAGTCGAGCCAGCGCAGCAGCGCGTCGCGCGCGCTCGCGGCGTCGTCGAACGTTCTGTGCGCGTCCGGCAGCGACGGCCGCGTGAGCATCACGACCGGCAAGCCGCGTTCGCGCGCGACGGCGAGCTTCGCTTCGGTCGCGCGGCCGCCGCTGTTCTTGCTGACGACCACATCGACGCCCGCCGCGTCGAACAGCGCGCGCTCGCCTTCGAGATCGAACGGGCCGCGCGCGTCGATGATCTTCGCGCGTTCGTTGCCCGGATGCGCTTCGAGACAGCGGACCGTCCAGCGCTGCGACGCGGGAATTTCATGCAGATGCGCGAGCGCCTCGCGCCCGAGCGTGAAAAGCGGCCGTTGAAATGCCGCGATACGCGCCACGATTTCGCGCCAGTCGGCGGCATCGCGCCAGTCGTCGCCCGGCTGCGGCTGCCACGCGGGACGTCGCACCGCCCAGAGCGGCACGTCCGCGAGCGCACAGGCGGCGTGCGCGTGACGGCTCATCTGCGCGGCATACGGATGCGTCGCATCGACGACGAGCGCGATGTTCTCCGCGCGCAGATAGCGGGCAAGTCCGTCGATGCCGCCGAAGCCGCCGACGCGCACCGTGCACGTCAGGTCGCCCGGCACGCGCCCGAGGCCCGCGAGACTGTAGACATGCGCGGCGGGCAGTTCGCGCGCGATGGCGAGCGCGTCGCCGGTGCCGCCGAGCAGCAGCACGCGCTTCGAGTTTCCCGGCATTTCCTTACGCATGACTCGTCACGGCTTGCTCGCATGCAACAGCGTGATCGGCAGCGCCTGACGCCACGTATCGAAGCTGCCGAGCGGCTCCGCCTGCGCGACACCGATGCGCGTCAGCTCGCCGCCATGCCGCCCGCGCCATTCGACGAGCGCCGCCTCGCTTTGCAGCGTCACTGCATTGGCGACGAGCCGCCCGCCCTGACGCAGGCGCGCCCAGCACGCATCGAGCACGCCCGGCACCGTCAATCCCCCGCCGATGAATACGGCGTCAGGCGCGGGCAGGCCGTCGAGCGCGTCGGGCGCCTCGCCCTTCACGAGCTGCAGCGCGGGCACGCCGAGCGCGTCGCGGTTGTGCTCGATGAGACGCTGCCGGCTTTCGTTCGCTTCGATCGCAATCGCGCGGCACGCGCCATGCGCGCGCATCCATTCGATACCGATCGAGCCGCAACCCGCGCCGACATCCCACAAGAGTTCGCCCGGTTGCGGCGCGAGGCGCGCGAGCGTCACGGCACGCACGTCGCGCTTCGTGAGCTGGCCGTCGTGACGATAAGCGTCGTCGGGCAGGCCCGGCGTGAGCGGCGGACCCGCGTGCCCGGCGTGCGTGCGGCATTCGATCGCGACGAGATTGAGCGCGGCGACGAGGGGCTCGCGCCAGTCGTCGGCACGTTCGTCGATGCGGCGCTCCTCGTCCCCGCCCAGATGCTCGAAGACGGTCATGCGGCTCGCGCCGAAGCCATGCGCGGTCAGGAGCGCGGCCACGGCGGCGGGCGTCGCGCCGTCGGCGCTCAGCACGAGCAGACGCACGCCGCGATGCAGGCTCGCGAGCAGCGACGCGACCGGCCGCCCGACAAGCGATACGCACACGGCATCCTGCAGCGCCCAGTGCAAACGCGCCGCCGCGAACGACAGCGACGACGGCGCGGGAATGACGCGCATTTCGCCGTTGGCGACTTCACGCGCGAGCGTCGCGCCGACGCCAAAGCACATCGGATCGCCGCTCGCGAGCACGCATATGCGGGTCTTGCCGTCGCCGCGTCCGGCGAGCACGGCGTCGAGTGAAAAGGGTTTAGGCCACGGCACACGGCTCGCGGCAATGCGCGCCGGCAGCAACGCGAGATGGCGCTCGCCGCCGTGAATCGACTGGGCGTCGAGCAGCGCGCGGCGCGCGACGCGGGACAGGCCGTGCCAGCCATCTTCGCCGATCCCTACCACGGTCAGCCAGTTCGACATGCGCGGCCTCCTTCATGCGATTTGGAATGCGCTTCGGGCGGCGGCCCTGAAGCGCCTGGATGGTCGATAAAAGCGGGCATAATACAGGTCCGTCGGTGCCCGGAGTCGAAGAGACCCAGGGCCTAAGAGGGAACACAGAAAACTGTGGCTGCCCCCGCAATTGTACGCAGCGAGTCCGCGCTCCACTGCCACTGGTTTCTACCGGGAAGGCCGGCGCGAATGAAGACCTGCCAGCCAAGAGACCTGCCGACTCACCGCATTCGCGCGACGCCGACCGGGCGGGGTGTACCGGTTCGCTCATGACGCGCGAAGCCCAACGGGTCACGCTTTTGACTTCATTCGACCGCTCATCGCTCACGACCGCGCCGCGCGCTTTTGCGTGCCCGGGCCTGATGCGCATCGTGCCCGCGCGGGACGGCGGCCTCGCGCGCCTGCGACTGGCGGGCGGCGTGTCGAGCGCGCACGCGGCGCGGGCCGTTGCGCGGGCGGCGCGCGAATGCGGCTCCGGCGTGATCGAGGTGACCAATCGCGCGAATCTGCAGTTGCGCGGCATCCGCGACGACGCCCACGCCGCGCTGATCGACATTGCGCTCGAGGCGGGCCTCGGCCCCTCGACGGCCGGCGCCGACGACATCCGCAACGTGATGCTCAGTCCGCTCGCGAGCGACGACACGCGCGCGCTCGCCGATCGGATCATCGACGCGATGCAGGCCGACGCATCGCTTCATGCGCTCTCGCCCAAGTTCGCGCTGCAACTCGATGCCGGCGAGCGCCTCGCGATGCTCGATCATCCACACGACCTGTGGCTTTGCGCAATCGACGATGGCGCGCGCTTCGCGTTCGGCTTCGCGGGCACGATGCGGCAGCGTCCGTCCGGCGCGATTCATCGCAGCGATGTGGTGACGTTCGTGTCGGGCGTGCTGCGCAGGTTTCTCGCGCTGGCCACGCCAGAAGAGCATCGTATGCGCGATCTGCTCGCGCGTATCGGCGTCGCGCGCTTTCTCGAAGCATTCGATGTCGATGCAGCCGTTCAGAACTGGCGACGCGGACCCGCCGATGCATCGCTGCGCCTCGGCGCCCACGCGGAGCCGTTTCGCGCGACGTGGTACGCAGGCGCGCAAACACCCCTCGGACGCCTCGACGCGACCACGCTCGAAGCCCTCGCCGATATCGCCGACACGCAAGCCGAAGGCCGCCTGACGATGACGCCGTGGCAAAGCGTGCTGATACCCGGCATCGCTGCGCATGACGCGCATGACGTACTGCAGCGCCTTCACGCGCTCGGCCTTGCGATCGACCCGCGCGAACCGCTCGCGCGCCTCATCGCGTGCGCGGGCTCCGAAGGCTGCGCGAAAAGCCGCGCCGACACCAAAGCGGACGCGCATCGCCTCGCTTCGCTTCTGCCTTCGGATGAAGGCGAAGTGCATCTGAGCGGCTGCGAGCGTTCGTGCGCGGCGGCGCATCCGGTCCCGGTGACGCTCTATGCAGTCGCGCCGGGGCGCTATGACCTACATCGCGGCGCACGAACCGTTGCGCACGATCTGACCATCGAAGAGGCGGCCGGACGGCTCGCCCGGAGCCATGCCGATGCCTGACTACATCCGCGACGGAGCGGAGATTTATCGCCAGTCCTTTGCGACGATCCGCGCCGAAGCCGACCTCGCCGCCATTCCCGCCGATCTTGAAAAGCTCGCGGTGCGCCTGATCCATGCGTGCGGCATGGTCGATATCGTGAGCGATCTGCGCTTCTCTTGCGGTGCGGGCATCGCCGGCCGACGCGCGCTCGCAACCGGCGCGCCGATCCTGTGCGATGCGCGCATGGTCGCCGAAGGCATCACGCGCGCGCGGCTTCCCGCCGATAACCGTGTCGTCTGCACGTTGAGCGATCCATCGGTTCCCGAACGCGCCCGCGCGATGAACAACACGCGCTCGGCCGCCGCGCTCGAGTTGTGGCGGCCGCATCTCGAAGGCGCGATCGTGGCGATCGGCAATGCGCCCACCGCGCTCTTTCATCTGCTCGACATGCTCGATGCCGGCGCACCGAAACCCGCGCTCATCCTGGGCTTTCCGGTCGGTTTCATCGGCGCGGCGGAATCCAAGGCGATGCTCGCCGCCGATAGCCGCGGCGTGCCCTTCGTCGCCCTGCTCGGCCGCCGCGGCGGCAGCGCGATGGCGGCAGCGGCGGCGAACGCACTTGCTTCGGAGGCCGAATGATGCGCGGGCATCTCTTTGGATTGGGCGTCGGCCCGGGCGATCCCGAGCTGATCACGCTGAAGGCGCTGCGCTTGCTCAAGTCAGCTCCCGTAGTCGCTTATTTCGTCGCGAAGGGCAAGAAGGGCAATGCGTTCGGCATCATCGAATCGCATCTCGACGATACGCAGACGCGGCTGCCGCTCGTCTATCCGGTGACGACCGAGGCGCTCGAACCGCCGCTCTGCTACGAGACGATCATCAGCGCGTTCTACGACGAAGCCGCGCTCACGATCTCCGGTCATCTCGAAGCCGGGCGCGATGTCGCGGTGATCTGCGAAGGCGATCCGTTCTTCTACGGCTCGTACATGTATCTGCACGACCGTCTCGCCGGACGCTTCGATGCGCATGTGGTGCCCGGCGTATGCTCGATGCTCGGCGGCGTCGCGGTGCTGGGCGTGCCGCTCGTGTATCGCAACCAGAGTCTCTCGGTGCTGTCGGGCGTGTTGCCGGAAGACGATCTGAAGCGCCGTCTCGAAGCGGCGGACGCGGCCGTCATCATGAAGCTCGGCCGCAACTTCGAGAAGGTGCGGCGCGTTCTCAGCGAGCTCGGACTCGATGAACGCGCGCTATACGTCGAGCGCGCGACGATGGCCAATCAACGCATCGTGCCGCTCGATGAAGTCGATCCGATGGCGTCGCCGTATTTCTCGCTGCTCGTCGTGCCGGGGAAGAAATGGCGCGCGTGAGCTCTTCCATGCCGATGGCGATCGTCGTGCTCGGTGCGGGGGCGCTCGACACGGCGCGGCGCATTCAGGCGAAATTCCAGCAATCGCGCGTGCATGGCCTCGCCCGCCGCGTGAACGCGGACATCGCGTATGACGACTTCGGGGCGCACGTGCGCGCGCTGTATGCATCGGGCACGCCGGTCGTCGCGCTGTGCTCGGCGGGCATCGTGATTCGCGCGCTCGCGTCATCTCTTGCCGACAAGGGCGCCGAACCACCCGTGCTCGCCGTTGCACAGGATGGCAGCGCGGTCGTCCCGCTGCTCGGCGGCATGAGCGGCGTGAACGTGCTGGCGCGCGAAATCGGCACTGCGCTCGGTGTCGCGCCCGCGATCACGACGAGCGGCGAACTGCGCTTCGGTCAATGTCTGCTCGCGCCGCCCGAAGGTTACGCCCTCGCGGATATCGAGCAAGGCAAGCGCTTCGTGTCCGGTCTGCTCGCGGGCGACGCCACGCGCATCGAAGGCCACGCGCCCTGGCTCGACGATGCCGACCTGCCCCGCGCCGACCATGCGCGTTTTGCCGTGCGCATCACGCCCTTCGCTGCGCACGATGATGACAATCTCGTGATCCATCCGCGTTGCGTGCTCGCGTGGATCGGGCATGTATCGCCCGATGACGATGTCGCTGAACGCATGCGTGCGGTCATGCGCGCGCAGGGACTATCGCCGCTTGCGCTCGCGGCCCTGGCAGCGCCTGTGCGTTACATGACGACGCGATCACTGGAAGACGCCGCGCATGCCTTGAATGTGCCCCTGCGCTTTTGCGATGCCGCGCCATTCGACGCCGGCGATGCGCCGCGCATCGCATTGCACGTAAGCGATGCGCCCATCGACGCGCAATCGATCGGGCGTGCGCGCGGCACGCTGACCGTGATCGGACTCGGCCCCGGCAGCGCGGAACTGATGACGCCGGCCGCACGCGCCGCGCTCGTCGCAGCGCAAGACGTGCTCGGCTACGAAACCTATGTGCGCATGGCTGGTCCTTTCCGTGACGATCAGCGCGTGCACATGACCGACAACCGCGAGGAACTGCAACGCGCGCGTCACGCCTTCGAACTGGCGAGCGAGGGACGGCGCGTGGTCGTGGTGTCATCGGGCGATCCGGGCGTCTTCGCGATGGCCGCCGCCGTGCTCGAAGCACTGGACGAAGGCCACGCGGCGCATCCCGAATGGAGCGCGGTGAAACTCGCCATCGTGCCGGGCGTGTCGGCATCGCTCGCGACCGCCGCGCGTGCAGGCGCGCCGCTGGGCCACGATTTCTGCGTGCTGTCGCTGTCGGATAACCTGAAGCCGTGGAGCGTGATCGAGAAACGCATCGCGCATGCGGGCGAAGCCGATCTCGTGATGGCGTTCTATAACCCGCTGTCGAAAGCGCGGCCGTGGCAATTCGATCGTGCGATCGGCATCGTGAAGCGTTATCGCGATCCGCACACGCCCGTCGTGCTGGGAAGAGACATCGGACGCCCGGCTGAAGCGTTGCGCGTCGTCACGCTTGGCGAACTGAAAAGCGAACTCGTCGATATGCGGACGATGGTGATCGTCGGTTCATCGACCACGCGTGTAGTCGGTGATTGGGTCTATACGCCGCGATGGTATGAGTAATCATCGCCTTCGCTCAGCGCATCGGCGGTGATGTATCGTGCGCCCCAGTCATGCGCGAGTGCCTTGCCGCGTCCGGCTGGAATCGAACCCTCTTCGAAATCGACGACGACGATCTCATCCGCCGACGCCGGCGCCTGCGGCTTTTCATTCGTGCGCCCGTCGGTCAGCACCCACAACCAGCGCCGTTGCGACGGTCTTTGTCTTGCCGCGCGTTCGAGCACCGTGGCGGCGCTCGCCAACCCGAGCGTAAGCGGCGTGCCGCCACCGCCGCCGATCGGCGCGACCCAGCGTTCATTGAACCAATGCGCCACGCCCGGCTGCCGACGCACTTCGGCACGCCCGCCGCCGAAGCACACGAGCGCGATCTTCGCGCGCTCGCGATAGGCCCGATCGAACAACGCAACGAGCATGCCTTTCGCGCGCGCAAGCCGCTCGCCCGCGAGCATCGAGCCGGAGCAATCGAGGAGAAAGCAATGCAGCACCGCGCCCTCGCCCTGCGTGCGTCGATAGCGAAGATGCCGCGCCTCGAAACGCATCGACCGCTTCGCGCGCAACGTGGACAGCCAGTCGATCGACGCGCTCGCGTCACCCTCGCGCCCAGCGTAGCGGCCTTTCGTGCGCGATTCGTTCCATCGAGGGCGACGCCCTGCGTCGAGGGCATCCGCGTCTCGCCTTCGATGGATCAGGCTTTTTTTGCGGCGAGCGACCTCACTTCCTTGACCTTCGCGGTTCCGGCCGGCTCCGGCGGCATGTAGCCCCAGTCGGATTCCGCCGCGCTCGCATCCCGCGGCGCGGGTTCACGTCCGGCCGGTTCGCGTGAAGGCGATCCGGCTTCTCGCCGGCGATGCTTCAACACCGCATCGGCGACACGCTCGACATGCGTTACGGCCACGTTCGCTGCATTCTCCAACGCGGCCAGCGCCCGCGCCGCGCGCAGCATCACGATGTCCGCACGCAAGCCGTCCACATGCGCCTCGATGCAAAGCTCGCTCACGCGCGCATGAACCGCATCGTCGAAATCGAATTGCGTGAGCGCCGCGCGCGCCGCATGAATGCGCTCGGCCAGCGACGCCTGTTCGGTCGCGTGCCGCGCGCGAAACGCATCGGGATCGGTATCGAATGCAAGCCGCGACTTGACGATGCGCTGCCGCACGAGCGCATCGAAGCAATTGCTCATCTCCACAGCCAGACCAAAACGATCCAGCAGTTGCGGGCGCAACTCGCCCTCTTCCGGATTCATCGTGCCGATCAGCACGAAGCGCGCGTCATGCCGGTGCGAAATGCCATCGCGTTCGACGATGTTGACGCCGCTCGCCGCGACATCGAGCAACTGATCGACGAGCGGATTCGGCAGAAGATTCACTTCATCGACATACAGCACGCCGAGATGCGCCTTCGCGAGCAGGCCGGGCGAAAACTTCACGCCGCCGTCACGCAATGCGCTTTGAATGTCGAGCGTGCCGATCAACTGCTCTTCGCTTGCGCCGAGCGGCAAGGTCACGAGCTTTCCCTCGGGCAACAGTTCCGCGAGTGCGCGCGCCGCCGTGGATTTTGCCGTGCCGCGCGGCCCGCTGACGAGCACGCCGCCGATCGAGGGATCGACTGCCGCAAGCAAAAGCGCTTGCTGCAAGGGCGCTTGTGCGACTAACGCGGTGAAGGGAAAAGTGAGCGGGTTCAATTGTGTCGGCCCTCGATGCTTTGTTCGACATCGAGCAGATGCCGTTCTATCTGCTCGCGGTAGCCGGCGGGTTCCTGCCACAGGCCGCGTTGCATCGCTTCGAGCAGGCGCTCGCAGATCGATTGCAGCGCGTGCGGATTGTGTCGCGTGATGAAGTCGCGCGTGTCGGCGTCGTTCACATAGGCGTCGGTGACGAGCGCGTATTGATGATCCGACACGACGCGCGCGGTGGCGTCGTAGCCGAAAAGATAATCGACGGTTGCGGCGAGTTCGGATGCGCCCTTGTAGCCATGCCGCTTCACGCCATCGATCCACTTCGGATTGACGACGCGCGAACGCACCACCCGCGCGATCTCTTCGTTCAATGTGCGCACGCGCGGCGCGGCGGGATTGCTGTGATCCGCGTTATACGCCTGCGGCTGCAAGCCCGATAAATAACGCACGGCCGCGACCATGCCGCCCTGAAACTGATGATAGTCGTTCGAGTCGAGCAGATCGTGTTCGCGGTTGTCCTGATTCTGCAGGACGACATCGAGCGTCGAAAGCCGCGTGCCGAAGGTCGCGCGCGCTTCGACGCCATTGCCCGTCTGCGAATACGCGTAACCGCCCGTGCTTTGATAAGCCGCGGAAAGATCCGCGTCGGATTGCCATTGTCTTGCGTCGATCAGTTCCTGCAAACCCGCGCCATAGGCCCCCGGCTTCGTGCTGAAAACGCGCCAGCCCGCGCGCCGCCGCGCTTCCTTGCCTTCGATGCCGCGTGCGATCAATTCGTCGCGTTCGCGCAGGATGCGCGCGCGGATCGGGTTGACGTCGTCGGTCTCGTCGTCGAGCTCGGCTACGGCCTGCACGGCGGCATCGAAGAGATGGATGAGGTTCGCGAACGCATCGCGGAAAAAGCCCGATACGCGCAGCGTCACGTCGATGCGCGGCCGGTTGAAGATCGATATCGGCAGAACCTCGAAGTCGGTCACACGATGGCTGCCCGCCGCCCATTTCGGCCGCACGCCAATCAGCGCGAACGCCTGCGCGATATCGTCGCCGCCGGTGCGCATCGTTGCCGTGCCCCACACCGACAAGCCGATCGCGCGCGGAAAATCGCCGTGATCCTGCACATGACGCTCGACCAGCGCGTTCGCCGACTTGAGCCCGAGCGACCAGGCCGCTTGCGTCGGCAATGCGCGTGTATCGACGGAATAGAAGTTGCGGCCCGTGGGCAGGACATCGGGCCTGCCGCGCGATGGCGAACCGCTCGGACCCGGCGGCACGAAACGCCCCTCGAGGCCGCGCTTGAGTTGCAAAAGCTCTTGCGGGCCGCATGCGTCGAGGCGTGCGAGCACGTCGCCGCGCAAGCGTTCGAGCACGAGCGATGTATGCGAACCGGGCGCGGCGGCATCGTCAGTTGACAATAGTTGCGTCGCTAACGATTCGAGGCGTTCGCGCGTATCGCCCTGATGACGCCACGGCGCATCGTTCACTTCGACGAGCGCGCGCGGGCGCGGCCCGCTCCACGGCGCCGCCCAGTCGGCGTCGAGCGGATCGAAGTGATCGGGCAGTTGCAGATCGCGCGCGATCGCCGTGATGAGGCTCGCGTTCGCGCCCTGTCCATCGCCGATCGGAAAGCGGCCGAGCGCGAGCAACGTGTCGCGGCGCTGCACGCCTTGCGGCGATACGCCGAACACGTGCAGCCCGTCGCGAATCTGCGCTTCCTTCAACTCGCACAGATACGCATCGGCGCGCGTGAGCAAGGCGTCTTCGCTCGTGACGTCGCGTGGCGCATCGAGGCCAAGTTCTTCGTGCAACCTGTTCTCGACGATGGTCGCGAGGATCGACTTGCGCAACAGCTTCGCGCGGCGCGCATCGACCATCAGCGCTTCGTAGTATTCGTCGACCTGACGCTCCAGATCCTGCAACGGCCCGTAGTTCTCGGCGCGCGTGAGCGGCGGCATCAGATGATCGATAATTACGGCCTGCGCGCGGCGCTTCGCCTGACTGCCTTCGCCCGGATCGTTCACGATGAACGGATAAAGATGCGGCATCGGTCCGAGGATCGCATCGGGCCAGCACGACGACGACAACGCGATGCTCTTGCCCGGCAGCCATTCGAGATTGCCATGCTTGCCGACATGCACGAGCGCATCCACCTGAAAGCGCAGACGCAACCAGAAATAGAACGCGAGATACGAATGCGGCGGAACGAGTTCGGCGTCGTGATAGCTCGCGTAATCGTTGCGTTCGCGCGAACGCGAAGGCTGAATCCCCACGAAGACTTCGCCGCAACGATAGCCCGAGATCATGAAGCGGCCGCGTCTCACCGTAGGGTCGTCTTCGGGCGCGCCCCAGGTCTTTTCCAGCGCGGCGCGCGCATCGGCGGGCAGCGTGCGGTACGCATCGAGATATTCATCGACCGAAAGACTTTGCAGCGCGGGCCGCAAGTCGCGCACGATGGGATCGTTCGTGACGCCTTCGGTCAGCGCGGCGATGAGCGCATCGCCAGTCTCTGGAATGTCGCCCACGCGATAGCCTTCGCGCGCGAGCATCGACAGAATGCCGATGGTCGATGCGGGCGTGTCGAGTCCCACGCCGTTGCCGATGCGCCCTTCGCTTGCCGGATAGTTCGCGAGCACGAGCGCGATGCGCTTCTGCGCGTTCGGCGTCTGGCGCAGCCTGCACCAGCGGCGGCTCAGTTCGGCGACGAAGCGCACGCGTTCCGCATCGGCCTGATAGCGCACCACGTCCACCTGCGTATGCTTGCAGTAATAAGCGAGTCCCTTGAAACTGATCGCGCGCGTGATGATGCGGCCATCGACTTCGGGCAGCGCCACATGCATCGCGACGTCGCGCGAGTTCAGGCCGTGATTGTCCTTTTGCCAGTCGTCGCGATTGCCGCCGCTCAGGATGACCTGGAGCACAGGCGCATCGCCCGCGACTTCGAACGTTTCGTCTTGCCCGATCACGCTCGCGGCGAAGGCCGTCGTATTCAACACGAGCGATGCGCGATGCTCCGCGCATAAACGTTCGACGACTTCGCGGCTCACGCTTTCCTTCAGCGATGAAATTGCGATCGGCAGCGGATTCATGCCTTCTTTCTCGAGCGCTTCGATGAGCGCATCGAACACGGCGGTATTGCCCGACTGCAAGTGCGCGCGATAGAACAGGATCGCGGCGACGGGTGCGCCTTCTGTCCATCGTGCCTGCCAGTCTTCGATGGCGGCGGTATCGCGTTCGGGATGATAGATCGCGACCGCGGGCAGCGGCCTCGGCGGTTGCGGTTCGCGCCCGAAACCGAACGCGCGATGCGCAATCGAGCGCAGGAATTCTTCCGCATTGCGCGCGCCGCCTTCGCGTAGATAGCGCGACAGCTCGCGGCAAAACTCCGCATCCGCCGTGCTCTTGCCGATGAGATTCGGATCCTCCGTGAGATCGCCTGAAAACATAGCGAGCATCTGTTGCTCTTGCTTCGCGAGCGCGACGAGCCGCTCGATGCCATAGGGCCAATACGATTCGCCGCCGAGGTGATCGACGATCACGACCCTCGCGTGACGCAACACGTCGTCGACATAGAAATCGACCGATGCCGGCTGGCGTAAAAACGATTGATTCGCGAGCCGCACGTCGGGAAAGCCCGCTTCGAGTCGCGGAAAGACGCTCGCGAGCAACGCAAGCGTCGTGTCGGCGGAACTGAGCACCACGATCGGCGCACGTGTCTGCTCGATGCGCATGACGCCTTGCGCATCGTCGACGAAGCCTCCCGGTGTCGTGCGAAGCAGATGCATGGCTGTTACGCCTGCACGGAGGCGCTTGCGAGCGCCGCGTCGAAGGCACGTTGCAGCGCGTCGCGATCGAGGTCTTCGCCGATCAGCACGAAGCGGCTTTGCGTCTTCGCTTCATCGGCTTGCCACCGGCGATCGAAATAGCTGTCGAAACGACGTCCTACGCCCTGCACGACGAGCCGCATCGCCGCGCCCGGCAATGCCGCGAAACCCTTCACGCGATAGATCGTGTGATGCTCGACGAGCGTGTGCAACGCCGCGATGGCCTGCTCGCGGGATTCGACCCTGCCATGAACGACGACCGAATCGAACGCGTCATGATGATGATCGGCATGGCCTTCTTCGTCGGGCGAGCCGTGATGATCGTGCCGCAGATGGATCGTTTCTTCCGATGCAGCTCCGAGGCCGAGCAGCGTATGCACGTCGAGCCTGCCCATTTGCGCGGGCACGATCTTCACTTCGGGCGGGATCTCGGGGCGCACGAGCGCTTCGACTTTGTGCAGCGCTGCCTCGTCCATGAGGTCGGTCTTGTTCACGATGACGAGATCCGCCGACGAAAGCTGATCTTCGAACAACTCATGCAACGGCGATTCGTGATCGAGATTCGGATCGGCCTTGCGCTGCGCATCGACGGCGACGGGGTTCGACGCGAACTGGCCGCTTGCGGCAGCGGGGCCATCGACCACGGTGACGACCGCATCGACCGTGAACGCGTTCTTGATCGACGGCCAGTTGAACGCCTGCACGAGCGGCTTCGGCAACGCAAGACCCGATGTTTCGATCAGCACGTGATCGATGCCATCGCGCCGCTCGACGAGCTGCTCCATCACCGGATAGAACTCTTCCTGCACGGTGCAGCACAGGCAACCATTTGCGAGTTCATACAGATTGCGGTCTTTTGAGCCGGCTTCGTCGTCGCAGCCGATGCCGCAACCCTTCAGGATTTCCCCGTCGATGCCGAGCTCGCCGAACTCGTTGACGATGACCGCGATGCGCTTTCCTTTCGCGTTGGACAGGATATGGCGCATCAGTGTGGTCTTGCCGCTGCCGAGAAAGCCGGTCACGACCGTGACGGGGATCTTGCGGGTTTGCATCGTAGCTCCGTGGCTTCGTATGCGTGCGCTTCGTGTCGCGCGATGCGTGGCAACGCTGCGGCATGAAAAAGGAAAGCACACGCTTGAATGAACATGGGCCGCGCCGCATCCCCGCGACAGCGATCCTCCGTGAAAGTCTGGCCGGTATCCGGGCTGACGACCGCGCCGCTTCGCCTTCCCGCGCGTTACTACGCGCAGTGGCCTCGAAGCCGGCTTCCCGATCGTGCGATGAAAACATCGCGCGCGCGGGGAATCGCTTACCGTTGCGGGGGCAGCGCAGGTTGACGTCCGCTCGATCGGTCGAAAGGAACGTGTCCTGCTTCCCGTTTAACTGCGCACGAGAGAATCCGCGCGCGAGCACCAAAACTGCGTGAAAGTCTAGGCCCGGCGGGCGCGAGCGTCAAGAAAGGTGGTAAGGTCGGCGCACATGGAATCCGTCATCGCTCACAT
>Ga0207426_1002112_pt1 | contig 13653 bp, 18 predicted proteins | sample AraplaMF_Cvi_mMS_FD_184265 | JGI IMG/M metagenome (GOLD analysis project Ga0207426, IMG submission 184265) | Arabidopsis root microbial communities from the University of North Carolina, USA - plate scrape MF_Cvi_mMS (SPAdes) (version 2) | ecosystem: Host-associated > Plants > Roots > Endosphere...
CCGGTCTCGCGGCCGATCCCCGATTGCTTGACGCCGCCGATCGGCAGCTCAGGGCCGCCGGTAATCGTGCAATTGACCCAGATCCGCCCGGCCTGCACCTCGCGCAGGCTCTTGAACGCGCCTTGCAGATCGCGCGTCCAGATGCTCGCCGCAAGCCCGTAAGGCACGCCATTCGCGAGCTGGATCGCCTGATCGAAGGTGTCGAACGCGGTGACCGCGAGCACCGGCCCGAAGATCTCCTCCTGCGCGAGCGTGCTGCCCGGTTGCACATTGCGAAACACCGTTGGCTGGATAAAGTAGCGCTCGCCTTCGCTGCTTGTCGTGCCGCCGCAGACGAGCTGGGCGCCGTCGTGCGTGCCGGCGTCGATGAAACCGCGAATTTTCTCGAACTGACGCGCCTCGACGATCGCGCCGACATGATTCGACGCATCAAGCGGATCGCCGACGCGCACCTTCGCGAGCACCGCCTGAACCCGCTCGACGAGTTCCTGCTCGACCGAGCGGTGCACGACGAGCCGGCTGCCCGACACGCAGCACTGGCCCGCGTTGAACGCGATGCCGAAGGCGATGGCATCGGCTGCATCGTCCAGATCGGCATCGGCAAAGACGATCTGCGGATTCTTGCCCCCCAGCTCCAGCCCGACCTTCTTCATGTTGCCGCCGGCGGCGGTCAGCACCGAGCGGCCGACCGGCGTCGAACCCGTGAACGAGATCATGTCGACGTCCATGTGTTCCGCGAGCGCCTGGCCGACCACCGAGCCGAGCCCCGTCACCACATTGACGACGCCATCGGGCAGGCCCGCTTCAGTCAGCAGCGCGGCGAGCTTGAGCGTTGTGCTGGAGGTGAGTTCCGCGGGCTTGACGACCACCGTGCATCCTGCCGCGAGGGCGAACGGCAGGCGCTCCGACAGGATGAAGAACGGAAAATTCCACGGCGTGACGATACCGACCACGCCGACCGGCTGCCGCACGACGAGCCCGAACATATCGGGGCCGAGCGTGTCGTGCGAGTCGCCGTGCACGACACGCGCGAGGCCCGCCGCGTATTCCCAGATGCCTGCCGCTGCCGTCACTTCGCCGCGCGACTGACCGATGGGCTTGCCGCTTTCGAGCGTCTCGAGATAGGCGAGCGTCTCGACGTTGTCGCGGATCAGCTGTGCTGCCTTGAGCAGCACCGCGGCGCGCTGCTCGCCCGCGAGCCGCGACCAGCGGCCGTCATCGAATGCGCGCCGCGCTGATGCGACCGCGAGGTCCAGGTCGCTGCTCGACGCCCGCGTTGTGGCAGTTACCGGGGCCCCATGGCCTGGACTTTTGCGTGTCACCCACTCGCTATTCACGCCAGCGTAGTCCTTGCCATCGATGAACATCGGCGTGCGTACCGGCTGGGTGGGTAGGCGCAGCGCGGCTGCCAGTTCGCTCAAATCCGTCATTCCTGTCTCCAAATAAGCAATATCTTCGGTCGAGGCTTAAAACCCGTCATTGTTCCAGAACAGCAAGCTTAATTAATATCAAACGTTCAATACACCATACAGTTACTTACTAGTAATCTGGTTTATCATTTGTATTCAGAGGGATGGCACGTAATGCGTGGCGTCACTGCAACATTTATCCAGCCCTCGAACAAGGCTTCATTCTGCACCATCCGGTTACTTCCTGGCAACTGTTTTTTGGTTTATAGTTACCGCCATGGCGTCGGTGAGATTGACGTCCCGATCCCCTCTTTTTCGACGACCCTATGACCCCTGAAACAATCCCCCAACGTCGCGCATCGAAGCCCGCCGAAGCGGCTGTCACGCGCCAGCCGAGGCAGCGAGATCCGGAGGTCACGCGCGCCCGCATCCTCGAGGCCGCGAAGAAAGAATTCGCGAAGCTCGGTCTCGCCGGCGCCCGAGTGGAAGCGATTGCGACGCGCTCCAAAGCCAACAAACGGATGATCTATCACTATTTCGGCAGCAAGGAGGAACTTTTCGTCGCGGTGCTCGAAGACGCCTATGCCGATATCCGCTCCGCCGAACTGAAGCTGAACCTCGATCACTTGTCGCCCGAGGACGCGATCATTGCGCTCACCACGCATACCTGGAACTACTACCTGCGAAACCCCGAATTCATGACGCTCGTGAACAGCGAGAATCTTCATAAGGCACGCCACGTCAAGAAGTCTCAGCGGTTTCACGAACTGCACAAGGGTTTCATCTCCATGTTGCAGGGCATACTTGATCGCGGCGTCGAAGCGGGCGTGTTTCGAAGCGGCGTCGATGTACGGCAACTCCACATCACCATGGCTGCAATCGGCTACTACTATCTGACGAACCGCTTCACGAGCGGTGTGATCTTCGACATCGACTTCATGGACAAAGCCGCTCTGAAAAGCCGTCTCGAGTTCAACATCGACACCATCCTGCGGCTCGTACGTCCTTGATACTCGCGGCGCATGGATCGGGACCCATCCACGCGCCGCTGTTTCAGGCCACCTTTTCATGTGTCGAGGATGCGCTCGGCTGGGTCCGCGCAAGCAACGCTTCATCGACGAGCGGACGGAATGCCATGCGCGCCAGCACGTCGCGCTCGACATCGATGCCCTCCGCAACCTCGATCAGACGCACTCCGTCCGCCTCCAGGCGGAACACCGCGCGCTCGGTCACGTAGAGCACTTCCTGCTTTGAGCGGCGCGCCTGCTCGCCGCTGAACGTGATGTGCTGCACACGCTCGACGAGTTTCGGCACGCTCCCCGCCGAGACGATATTCAAACGCGTTCCAACTTGTTCGACTTCCAGCCCCTTCGCTTCGAAGCTGCCGCAGAAAACGATCTTGCGAGCGCCCTGCGTGATGTCGATGAAGCCGCCCGGCCCCACTACCGTCGCACCAAGCTTCGACACGTTGATGTTGCCCTCCCCGTCCATTTCGCCCATGCCGAGGAACGAGACATCGACGCCGCCACCGCTATAGAAATCGAATTGATCGACGCTCGAGAGGATTGCGTCGGCGTTGCGCGCTGTACCGAACATCGGACCGTCGAGCATTGCGCCGTTGTGGATGCCCTGCTCGACCGAGCCCCAGAAGGTGCCAAGTCGTCCCTGTTCCGCCAGCAAAGCAGGAATGCCGCCTGGAATGCCGAAGCCGAAATTCGCCGACTGCCCGTCGTGCAGTTCGGTCGCTGCCCGCGCCGCGATGATGCGGCGAATACCCGTCGGCACTTCGTAAAAACCTTCGCCGATTGCGCATAGCGCTTCGCCGCTCAAGGCCGGGTCGTAGTCCGATACGACGCACTGGACCTGCTCGGGCGTCTCCACGAGCGTATCGACAAGAATTCCCGGAATCCGCACGAAGCGCGCGGGTACATAGCCCTCGGGTTCGCGTTCTTTCACCTGCACGATCACGCGTCCGCCGCAGTTGTGCGCGGCGAGTGCGGCGGCATAGACGTCGAGATCGGCGGGTTCGCGCCGCAGTGTGACATTACCGCTCTCATCCGCCGACGAGCCGCGCAAAACCGCAAAATCAACCTTGAACGGCTTGTAGCGCAGATATTCACACCCATCCAGTTCGATCAGTTCGACGAGGTCCTCGGTAGCGCGCTCGTTGATCTTGCCGCCATCGATACGCGGATCGACGAACGTCCGAAGACCCACGTGTGTAACTAGTCCAGGCCGTCCGGCGCCGATCTCCCGAAGCAGCGTCGAGATCGCGCCAGCTGGAAAGCTATAGGCTTCGAAGGCATTTTCCTTTGCCAGCTTCTGCATCGCAGGCGCCCAGCTCCAGTGCCCGCCGATCACGCGCTTCACCATGCCCGGATGTGCAAAACGGCCCAGTCCGCTGCCCTTCGCGTCACCGATACCGAGTGCGTGCACCACGGTTAGATCACGGGGATGCCCGGTGTCGAGGAAACGCTGCTCGAGCTTCGCGAGTACAGCATCCGCTTCCAGCAAACCGCCTCCGGAACCCGCTAGCGCGATGGTCGCACCGTCGAAAATTTGCTCGACCGCATCTGCAGCCGCCATCCATTTGTCCACACTGCCCTCCGTCCTGATCGGCCGCAAAACCCATTGACAGCGGCCATTCGTTGGTTTTAAATAACCCACCAGATGGTTACATGTTGCGAATGTTGGCACACGAAACCTCTGAATTCAAGGGCTATAGCGTGGCGCTCGGGTTTACCTGAACCGGCGTGTTGCATCACAGAAATCAGGTATGACGATTACACACGGAGACGGCATGAAACTCTCGGAAACCCACGAGCAGATCCGCGACACGACGCGGCGCTTTGCAAATGAAGTGATTCGCCCCCTGGCCGAAGAACTGGACCGGGAAGAGCGCTTTCCAGCGGAGATTTACAAGCAGATGGGCGAGCTCGGCTTGTTCGGCATTACGGTGCCCGACGCATTTGGCGGCGCCGGTCTCGATGTCACGGCTTACGCGCTCGTGATGGAAGAGTTGTCGCGCGGCTATGCGTCGGTCGCGGACCAGTGCGGCTTGCTCGAACTGGTCGGCACGTTGCTCAGCGTGCACGGCTCCGACGAGCAGCGCGCGAAGTACATGGAACCGCTGCTGCGCGCTGAATTGCGGCCGGCATACTGCATCACTGAATCGGACGCGGGCACCGATGTGTCCGGCATTCGCACCACCGCGACGCGCACTGCCGACGGCTGGGAACTCAGCGGCGCGAAGCTCTGGATCCACAACGCGCCGGTCGCGGATCTCGCTTTCGTGCTCGCCCGCACCGACCCGGCAGCCGGCAAGCGCGGCATGAGCATCTTCATCGTCGACTGCCATTCGGCGGGCGTGTCGAAGGGTCCGAAGGAACACAAGATGGGCCAGCGCGCATCGCAAGTCGGCGAGCTGCATTTCGATCGCGTGAAGCTCCCGCATGACGCCTTGCTCGGCCAGGAAGGCCGCGGCTTTCACATCATGATGAGCGCGCTCGACAAGGGCCGCGTAGGCATTGCCGCGCTGGCAGTTGGGATCGCGCAGGCAGGACTCGAAGCGGCGCTGGAATATGCACAGACCCGTAAGCAGTTCGGCACTCACATCGCCGAGTTCCAAGGAATCCAGTGGATGCTCGCCGACATGGCGAAGGACATTCAGGCCGCACGCTTGCTCGTGCATGATGCGGCGGAACGCCTTGAAGCCGGCGACCGCGCGAGCATCGCATGCTCGATGGCGAAGTGCTTCGCCGGCGACACGGCGGTCAAGCACAGCGCGAACGCGGTGCAGATTTTTGGTGGCAGCGGTTACATTCGCGGCTACGAAGTCGAGCGACTCTACCGCGATGCGAAGATCACGCAGATCTATGAGGGCACGAACCAGATTCAGCGCACGATCATCGCCCGCGACCTGATCGCCAATGGAGCGCAGTTATGAGCGGCCGCCCTGTTGCACTCGTCACCGGCAGCCGGCGCGGCATCGGGCGGGCGATTGCGGTCGAACTCGGCCGAGCTGGCTTCGACGTCGCGCTGACCGACGCGGTGACATCCGACGAGCTCGACCAAGCGGTCGCCGAAGTCGAACAGACCGGTGCCCGTGCAATCGCGGTCGTGTCCGATCTCGCCGATATCGGCGCGCATCAGGCCACGCTGCTCGATATCGAAGCGCGGCTCGGTGGCCCGATCGATTGCCTCGTGAACAACGCGGGCGTATCAGTGATGTCGCGCGGCGATCTGCTCGACGTGACGCCCGAGAGCTTCGATCGCTGCATCGCCGTGAATACGCGCGGCACGTTCTTTCTGACCCAGACGTTCGCCAAACACTTTCTCGCCCGCGCGCAAACAAGTATCGCGCCTCATCCGAGCGTCATCACGATCACGTCATCGAACGCGGTCGCCGCTTCGCCTTTGCGCGGCGAGTACTGCGTGTCGAAGGCGGGCCTCTCGATGGCGAACACGCTGTTTGCGCTGCGCCTGGCTGAGAACGGCGTCAGCGTCTATGAAGTGCAGCCCGGCTTGATTGAAACCGAAATGACCGCGCCCTCCCGTGCGCGCTACGACGCCCAGATGGAACAGGGTCTCACGGCCATCAAACGCTGGGGCACGCCTCAGGAAGTCGCGACCGCCGTGCGCACGCTCGCGACCGGCGGTCTTCCCTACAGCGTCGGACAGGCCATCCGTGTCGACGGCGGCCTTCTCGTAACAAAATACTGACCACACATATGAACCCGACAATCAAGCTGCCGACCGCCCTCGGCACAATGGACAGCTATCGCCTGCAAGGCACACCGCTCGACGTTCGCGCGCCTGCGCGGCCGTTCAACCGCATCGCCTACTCGGCTGCTCACGTCGTGGCCGATCCGCTGCGCGCCGGCGAACTGAACGCGGCGCCCGCCATCGATTGGGAACGCACGCTCGAATACCGCCGCTACCTCATCAAGCAGGGTCTCGGTATTGCTGAAGCGATGGACACTGCGCAACGCGGAATGGGTCTGCCTTGGAACAGCGCACTCGAATTGATCACGCGCACGGTCGAAGGCACACGCGATATGCCTGGCGCATCGATCGCATCGGGTTGCGGAACGGACCACGTCGCGTTGCAATCGATCACGAACTGCGACCAGGTGATCCGCGCTTACGCAGAACAACTCGAAGCCGTTCAACGCGTGGGCGGACGCGTCATCCTGATGGCGAGCCGTGCGCTCGCTCGTGTCGCACGTTCCCCGGACGACTATCGCCGCGTCTATCACGAAGTGCTGGCAATGTGTGATCAGCCGGTCATCCTGCACTGGCTCGGTGAGATGTTCGATCCTGAACTCGCGGGCTACTGGGGGGTGCCGGACTATGAAAGCGCGGCGCAGGTCTGCCTCGACGTGATTGGCACGAGCGTCGATCGCGTGGACGGCATCAAGATCTCACTGCTCGACGACGCCAAGGAAATCTCGTTCCGTCGACAACTCCCGCCCACGGTGAAGATGTACACCGGCGATGACTTCAACTATCCGACGCTCATCGCGGGAGATGAAGCAGGCTATTCGCACGCGCTGCTCGGCATCTTCGATGCAATCGCTCCGGCTGCATCGCAGGCCCTCGATGCGCTCGCCGGCGACGACCTCGAAACGTTCAACGCGCTGCTGGCACCGACAGTCCCGTTGTCGCGCCATATTTTCCGGGCGCCGACGCAATACTACAAAACCGGTGTCGTGTTCCTTGCTTACCTAAACGGCTTTCAGGACCACTTCTTCATGCTGGGCGGTCACCACGGCATGCGCCCACCTGCCTATCTCGTGGACGTTTTCCGCCTAGCTGATCAGGCTGGACTGTTGCGCAATCCCGAAGACGCGATCGAGCGCATGCGCAAGGTCCTGGCGTCGCTCAGCTGCGGAGACTGATCATGATCAGCTCAAAGGGGCCAGTGCGACACATCGTGTTGTGCCGGTTCCGCAGCGAAGTGGCGGCTTCGAGTCGCCTCGCCTTCTTCGAGCAGATCCGGCGGCTCGCGGAAATTCCAGGCATTGCGTTCACGAACTTCCAGTGCGGACCGAACGTCTCGCCTGAAGGCTACGGCATGGACTTCGGCGATGGCTTCATGATGGACTTTGAGAGCCGCAACGCGTGCTTTGCCTACCTTGCGCATCCGACGCATCGCGCAATCGGCGCGCGGCTCATCGAAGCGCTGGAAGGCGGCGTTCGCGGGCTGCTCGTCTTCGATATGACTCTGGACAATCATGAGAAACCTGAAGGGAAGACTCGACCTGTGCTCCGTCAACACCGCGACGCTCGGTCATCGCGAGCCGCTCAGCCTCACGATTGATCGCATCGCGCGCGCCGGTTTCGGCGGCATTGCTCCGTGGCGTCACGAGGTGGAGAAATCGGACGTGGCCCGGATCGCGAAGCAGATCAAAGCGCTCGACCTGACCGTGACTGGCTACTGCCGTTCAACGTATTTGCCGGCGGCAACGCATACCCAGTTCCTTGTGAACGTCAACGAGAACAAGGCCGCGTTGCGCGACGCTGCGACGCTCGGCGCACGCTGCTTCGTGATGGTGGTCGGCGGCTTGCCGGAGGGAAGCCGCGATCTGAGTGGCGCGCGCGCACAGGTCTGTGAAGGGATTGCGGAGCTGCTTGAAACGGCACGCGATTGCGACGTCCCGCTCGCGCTCGAACCGTTGCATCCGATGTACGCTGCTGACCGCGCCGTGCTCAACACACTGGCGCAGGCGCTGGACATCTGCACCGAACTCGATCCCGGCCACGCCGGTCATCTTGGTGTCGCGCTCGATGTCTATCACTGCTGGTGGGACCCCGCTCTGCGCGCGTCGATCGCGCGAGCAGGACAGGACGAACGCCTGCTCGCTTTTCATGTGTGCGACTGGCTGCGCGACACACGCGATCTGCTGCTGGATCGGGGCATGATGGGCGACGGTGTCGTCGATCTTTCCGGCATGCGAAGCAGCGTCGAGCAAGCGGGATATGACGGTCTGGTCGAAGTCGAGATTTTCTCGAAAGAGAACTGGTGGCGCCGCGATCCGGGTGAAGTGCTGCGCATGTGCGCGGATCGCCTGCAGACAGTGTGCTGAACTTCAGGAAAAACAAGATGCGTGACAAGATCCGCTGGGGCGTGCTCGGCGCCGCGAGAATCGCCGACAATTTCGTGGTGCCCGCCATCCAGCGTTCGGCGAATGGCCGTGTGACGTGCGTCGCCGCCCGGGATCGTGAGCGCGCAGCCGCTTTTGCTGCACGGCATGGCATCGCGGCAACCCATGTGAGTTACGACGAAGTCATCGCGAGTGATGATGTCGATGCCGTCTACATTCCTTTGCCGACGGCGAGTCACTTCGAGTGGTGCAGGAGGGCGCTTCTCGCCGGCAAGCACGTCCTGTGCGAGAAGCCCATCGCGATGACGGCCTCACAGGTTCGTGAGTTGATCGCGTTGCGGGACGCGACGGGTCTGATCTGCGGCGAGGCGTTCATGGTTGCCCACCACGCGCAGTGGGCGTTCGTGAGAGAACGCATCGCAGATGGGACGCTCGGCGAACTGAAGCGCGTGGAAGGGTCTTTCACGTATTTCAACGATGATCCCCATGCGCTCAAGAACGATCTGGCGCTGGGCGGCGGCGGTGTGCGTGACATCGGCGTATATCCGGTGGTCACGACGCGCATCGCAACCGGCCTCGAGCCCGTTGCGATCCACGCCGACATCACCATCGATTCGCGCTTTGGCACGGACAAGCTGGCGGTCTGCGAACTGACATTTCCAGGCTTCGATCTTCACTTTTACTGCGGCACTCAACTCGCACGCCGCCAGCAGATGATCTTCCATGGCTCGAAAGGCTGGCTCTCGCTGGATGCGCCGTTCAACCCCGGCGTGTACGCCGACGCAAGAGTCCACATTCGTTCCGATGACACGGGAAAAATCGAAACGGTCGAGTTCGGAAACACCGATCAATATCAGTCGATGGTTGAAAACTTCAGTGCAGCGGTGCTTGGGCCGGACAAATCGATTGCATTTGCGCTTGAGAATTCACTGGACAACCAGCTTGTCATCGATGAGGTGCTGTCTCATGCCAACCGCTAGCGCTACCGTAAACAAGAAAGCAACGTCGATGATCGACGTTCAGCAACTTCGGGAGACCCGCGCGCTGGCGGCCGCAAGCGCCAACGCGGAGGACGCGTCATTATGGCGATGGTTTTCGGCCTTGATGGACGGCAGAAGGATCCGCTGGTGTCTCTCGGATGAAGGATGGCTCGTCAGCGTCAACCATCGGCATGTGGCGACGGCCGCATCCTTTGATGAAGCTATTCGCATCGCCAAAGCGAAATCCGGTTTTTCGCTCATGTGATGATGCCGCCTACTGCACTCTCGACCGAGACGCCGAAATGACGACAGACACGGCCTTTTATTGCGACAAGCTCGTGCGGTTCCAGCACTGCGACCCTGCAGGCATCGTGTTCTATCCGCAGTACTTCGTCCTCTTCCATGAGGTACTCGAGGACTGGTTCAACCATGGACTGCGTGTCGACTACGCGCGCTTCATCGGCACTCGGAAATTTGGCATTCCGACAGTGAACATTCAGGCGGATTTCGTGGCACCGAGCAAACATGGCGAGACGCTCCGGTTCGCTTTGGGGGTCCGCGAGATCGGCAGGAGTTCCATCAAGCTAAGTTTGACGGCGACCGTTGAAAATGAACTGCGCGCGAAGATCGAGCAGACGGTAGTGTTGTTTTCGTTGGAACGTCGGGCCGCGGTCGCATTGCCGGAAGAGTTGCGGCAGCAAATGATGCGGTTCGCGGCTTAAGAATCCAGCCCTTCGTAACCTCTTTCTGAAGCCCTGACGTGGGCAGAGTTCGAAGGCTGTCGGTGCCGATGAAAGGCCGCTCACGAAGGGGAAGCGACAATCGAATGACGCGCTTCGGGCGTTGGGGGGGGGCCGAAAGTGGCCGATCTCGGTCGAGGCTAAGACCCTTGGATCCCTCTACGTCAGAAAGCATAGGACGCATCGCCCCAACGTCGTAGGACACGATAGTCGTGTTCGGGCAAGACGATCAACCCGGCTTCTGCTGCCTCTAACACGCGCTCTATCTGCCCGCTTTTGTCGTTCCAGGCTATGTCCATTTTTATCTATTCTCCTTGCCGCCGGATCCCCGGTCGAGTCGCCGACGTCGAGTGCGCCGGCCACACTGGTCAGGTGCATCCAGGTGGATTTTCGAGACGCCCTTGTCAGTTGATGCGATTCCATTCGGCGTAGATAGCGCCGAAGACCGTAGGGACCACGTCGTGGCCTTCGAACGAAACCGGCCGGTCGTCGTTTGGATAGCCCATCGCGGGAGAAGCCCGCAACATGCCGAGCATCCGCGCGCTGTGTTCGCCGGTGGATGCAACCTCACTGAGAACCTCCGACTCAATTTTATGTATTAGCGCCCACGTCAGCGCTCCGGCCTGCCGATGGCGTTGTACGGCCGCAGGCACGGCGGCTTTCAGAGCCGCATCGGCGGCATAGAGTGCGTCCATTTGTTCTCCGTTTCCTAATTGGGCAGTGCGTGTTTTCGTAGCAGTGCCCTGATAGCCTCGTCGACCGTTGACCGGCGCACATACTCCAGACCTTGCGGAAGCAGCGCGGCGAACGCTTCACTCAACGAGTAAGCGACCTCAGCCACATCGCGCTCGTGAACGATTACCCTCAATCCAGCGGTAAGCTCGGCTTCAAGTTCACGATCGTTGATTCGGAGTTCGATGGTAGCCATCGTCTCATCTCCTTTGCGATGCGTCGTTTTCTTCACTCGTGGTCGCGAAGGTCCGACAAGGATTCTTCGAGCATGTCCGCCGCGTCCAAATGGAGCCGCACCACGGTATCCGTTAGCGGCTCGCCGTTGGGCATCTTGCGTGACTCAGCAGAATCGCGCAAAACATTAATCGCTGCCCGCAGAGCAAGCGCTGGAGTCAAATTGGACATGGTTCGTTTTCCGTGTTCAATCGCTCAGCCAGTTCTCAAGCTTGACGCCCGGGTAACTGACAAAGTCTTTTGTGTTGTTCGTGACCAGGGCAACGTCGAGCGCAACTGCATGTGCGGCGATCAGCTTATCTAGGTGGTCCTTCTTGCGCTCCCGAGTAGCCTCACGAATCCGGCCGTAGGCCACCGCCGCCGCAGCATCGAACGGAGCAACCGGAATGTCCTCGATCAACGTGGCGAGGGTGCGCCGCTCTTTCGCCGGATTTGCACAAACGGCGACACCGTATTCCAACTCTGCATACGTGATAGCTGACATGACCACGTCACCGACAAAGCACTCCGCGAAGCGTTTCGCCACCTGCTCGGGCTGGTTCTTCATCAGGTAGATGCACATATTAGTGTCGAGCATGAAGCGCGGCATTACAGGCCCTCGCGTTCTGCTTGTTCCTGGTCGCCTCGTCCCTCGGCCATAAAGTCGGGGCTGAATTTGGCGAATTTCTTCAACACACCGGCGAGCGGTCGGCGCGCCGGTCGGATGCGGATTTCATCGCCCACGCGTTCGATCTCAAGTTCAAGGTCGCTGCGCTCATAGGCGAGGTCAGCAGGAATGCGGACGGCCTGGGAATTGCCGTTCCTGAAAACTCGCGTCGTTTGCATTTCGCTCCTCGTCGCGTGTGTACAATGGATGTACTATAAGCGATCGGCACTCAAATGTAAATACGCGTGTGTACGCGACTAGCCGGGCCGAACCAATGAGGCGCAGGCGTTTGCGACTATTCGCTCGACGGGCCTCAGACTGGCATCCTCTTGCGTTGCTGCGTGAACGGCTCAACGAGAAGAAGATCTTCGCGGCGTCGAAGCTCGCCTCCTATCCGAACGGTCGGCTTGCCAAGGCATGCTCCGCTTCGTCGACCTCGGATCCCGGCGGCCAAAGCATCGTCACGATGAACCGCGCTAGGGTTCCGCGTAGCTTCGTCTCCGCTCGCGCGGAATCCCTTTCCGCCTCCTGCGCCAGCTCAAGAACGACGAGGATGCCGTCGGTAAGGGCCGTGAGCGTGTGTAGGGGGTTCGCCGCCGTCGCCGGTCCGAAGGAACTTGGCGTGTCGGCGAGACCGGGGACAACGGGCTCGAGGTCGCTCGGAGAAAGGCAGTCGCCCTCTTTCAGCGCGAACAGCGGCTCGGGGAGGATCATCGGGTCAGCCGCCTGCACGGTGAACAGGACTGGACTGTCCGCGATTTTCATGACGCGCCGCTTGTGGCGCGCGTAGGCTTCCACTGCGCCAAGTCGGAGATACGTCGACCGTCGATGCGAGAAAGCCATAGAGTCGGATGCGCGGACCTCGGCGCGAAAGGTAGACGCGTCCAATTTTACCCACGCGAAGCTATGTCGATGGTTTCGGAACTCGTCGCAGAACTTTTAAGCCAACTTGGTTTTCTTAACTGCGTCGAGGCCGTCGGTAGCGTCGAACAGGGATCCGGAAATCTCCGCGATCAGTCTCGCCTGGCACTGCGGCGTAAGGCGCTCGCGGCGGCCAAACTGTTCCACTGCCGCCCGCAGGCTTTCGGCCGCGGTCCCACCGTCTATGGGATCGATCTTTCCGGCGTGAAAAACGGTGGCGATGCCATGACTGCGCAGAATGCGCGCAAAGTCTCCCAACTGTGAAGGGAGGTGCGACGCTGACTGCCAGGTCGCAAGCTCTTTCTCAAGACGCTCGATCTTCTCGGCCATCGCTTTGATTGACGCGGATTCGGCTAGGGCGCTCATATTCGTGTTGTTTGTGGGTCATCAGCGGCGTCTATCTGGCAGCGGACGCTCTAAGTGCTGCGGCGCTCACCTATCCGATGCGTCACTTGCCATGCCAGAAACACGGCGGGTGCGGAGAAGAGAAGGATTTGCCCGATCAGAGAGCCGGGCCACATCATCCGAGCTATGACAGCCCCGCAAATAAGCAGCGCGACGAATGCCGTCATAAAAACCTCCGTCTGCATTTTTCCTCCGGGTTTCCCGTTGTTCGATCCTTTTCGGTCAGTTCAAGGCCGAGCCTTGTCCCGGCGCTCTCATCAGTACACGAACCGCTCTTAACGATGAGGCCGACAGCAGCAACAAGGACAGACCAAACGCCAGCATCGACCATGAAAAGACGGACCGCGAGGTTGCCGCCGAGTCAAGCATGCCCTGCGCCTCCAGCTTCCGTTCCCGGACATTTTCTACAGACGCCTTCGCCTCAGCGCTATCACCATGCATTACCTGATTAGTCGTTACTGCAATGAGCGTCGCCGCCAG
>Ga0207426_1002113_pt1 | contig 13635 bp, 12 predicted proteins | sample AraplaMF_Cvi_mMS_FD_184265 | JGI IMG/M metagenome (GOLD analysis project Ga0207426, IMG submission 184265) | Arabidopsis root microbial communities from the University of North Carolina, USA - plate scrape MF_Cvi_mMS (SPAdes) (version 2) | ecosystem: Host-associated > Plants > Roots > Endosphere...
GCTCACACTCGTCCTGGGACTGCTGTGCCGCCCCGGTGACCGGGTCATGGTCGAGAACCCGTCGTACCCGAACGCGCTGGAGGCCATCCGCCGCGCCCGGCTGCGCACCCTGTCGGTCCCGGTGACCGACACCGGCTGGGACATCGAGATCACCGAATCGACGTTCCGCCAGTCGGTCCCCCGACTCGCCTATCTGATCCCCGACTTCCACAATCCGACCGGCTGCCTCATGCCCGACGACGAGCGCGTCCGCATCCTGCGCGCCGCGGGACGTTGTGGTGCCTGGCTGGTCGTCGACGAGACCCTGGCCGACCTCGCGCTCGACGTCCCCGCCCCACCGCCCTTCGCCTCCCGCACCACGCCCGGCGGAGCCGGCCGGGTCATCACCATCGGCTCGATGAGCAAGACCCATTGGGGCGGTCTGCGCATGGGCTGGCTGCGCGCCCCCGCGCGGCTGGTCACCGAACTCGCCGGGCAGCGCGTCGCCACCGACATGGGCGGCTCGGTCCTGGACCAGCTGCTGGCCCTCTCGTTGCTGGACCGCGCCGGGGAACTGCTGCCGCCCCGCCTGGAACAGCTGCGCCGGCAGCGCGAGGCGCTGGGTGCGGCCCTGGCCGAGCACGTGCCGCAGTGGACATGGCACCTGCCGCCCGGCGGGCTGTCGTTGTGGGTCGACCTCGGCGCGCCGATCGCCTCGGCGCTGGCCGACCGGGCCCTGGACCACGGGGTGCGGATCGAGGGCGGCGCACACTTCGCCCCCGACCCGGGCCTGTTCGAACAACGGATGCGCATCCCGTACACCACCTCCCCCGACACCCTGCGGGACGCCGTGCACCGCATGGCCACCGCCCTCGCCGAAGGCCCGGCACCGTCGTGGACCAGCCGGCGGGAGCACTGGGTCGTCTGAGCCGCCCGCCTCGGACACGCTTCCGAGCGGGCCCGTCGGGGGCGGAACCGCCACCCGGTGCGCGCCGCCCCGGAGTTGGCGTCCTCCCCCGAGCTCCCGCAACGCCGCCCGACCTCACCGTGACCACCGGGCGACGATCTCACCCCTCCGGCCACATTAGTCCGATAATTACTCCGTTTCGCCATTCTTCTTGATTGTGTAAAGCCTTTGGTGTTGGCCGGATTTGGTGGGCGTCGCGGGTGCATTCTCTGTCCTGCCCGGCCATCGGCGGGGCATCTCGCACCATGGCAATGCAGAAAGGCAATCCTCAATGACTGACGGATTCAAGCGCGCCATCGCCCTCGGCGCCGCCACCGTTGCCCTCGCCGGAGGCGCCCTCCTCTCTTCGGTGGGCGTCGCCTCGGCCGCGCCGTCGCACCCCGGAGACCACTCGCCCACGCGACACATCGACAGGGGCCGGTGCCACATGGTCCACGGGCACTGGACCCGCACCTGGCACCCGGCCTGGCGTGACCACCACGGCGTGCGTCACCACGGCTACTGGACCCGTACCTGGCACCGGGAGCACCTGGTCTGCCACCGCCACTGACCGCACCCCCTTTTGCAGGGCCTCCGAGTCGACACGGACTCGGGGGCCCTGCCCCTTTGTGCACACCGATGTGCGCATGCCGAGACCTCACCCGGATCCGCGACGGCCCGCGGCGGAAGGAAGGGCCGGCGTCAGCGCACGCCGTGCGGCCGGAACTGGATGCTGATCCGCGGCCCCGCCGCGTGTGCGGTCTTGGGGATGGCGTGTTCCCAGGTCCGCTGGCAAGAGCCCCCCATCACGAGCAGGTCGCCGTGCCCGAGCGGGTGCCGTACGGCGTGCCCGCCGCCCCGCGGGCGGAGCAGCAGATCGCGCGGCGCCCCCACGGACAGGATGGCGACCATGGTGTTCTCGCGCCTGCCGCGCCCGATCCGGTCGCCGTGCCAGGCGACGCTGTCGCGGCCGTCCCGGTAGTAGCAGAGTCCGGCGGTGGTGAAGGGTTCGCCGAGTTCGGTGGCGTAGTGGGCGGAGAGCGCGTCCCTCGCCTCGTCGAGTACGGGGTGCGGCAGCGCGTCGTCGGCGCGGTAGAAGGACAGCAGCCGCGGTACGTCCACCACCTGCTCGTACATCCGCCGGCGCTCGGCCTGCCAGGGCACCTCGGCGGCGAGCCGCGCGAACAGGGCGTCGGCCCCGCCGAGCCACCCGGGCAGCAGGTCGAGCCAGGCCCCGTCGCCGAGCTCGGTCCTGCGCAGCCCGCCCAGCGGGCCGAGACGGATCTCGTCGGCCTGGTCGAAGAGCGAGCCCTGGAGGTGCATGGCCATGGTGTCAGGGTACCCAATAATCGAATGTGTGTTCTGTGTGCCGTTGCGCGCCGGGGCGCTCGGCTCCGTCGGTCCGGCGCGCGGCAGCCACCGCGCGCGCACCTGCCGGCGCTACGCCCCCGCGAGCGCCCGCCCCGGGCCGGCCTTGCCTGCGCGGGGCGCCGGGCGCACGCTGAAGACATGGGCAACGGAGACGGCCCTACGCTCATCACTTCCGTCCAGCGGGCCTTCCGCCTGATGGAGGCCGTGGGTGCGCACGAGGGCGGCGCACCGGCGAAACAGCTGGCACGCGAGACGGGGCTGCCGCTGGCCACCACGTATCACCTGCTGCGCACGCTGGCTCACGACGGGTACGTCCGGAAGCTGGCGGACGGCGGTTTCGTCCTGGGCGACCGGCTGGAGACCCTGCATGCCGGCGGGCAGGGGCAGGCGCTGCTCAACCGGGTCCGCCCCGCACTCACGGCACTGCGGGACGATCTGTCGGCCGCCGCCTACCTGACCTTCTACGAGGACGGCGAGATCCGCGTCGCCGAGATCGTCGACGGCCCCCGGGCGCCCCGGGTCGATCTCTGGGTGGGGTTCGAGGACGCCGGGCACGCCACGGCGCTGGGCAAGTGCGTCCTGCGTGAACTGGACGACGAGGCCCGGGACGACTATCTCTCCCGCCACCCCCTCGCCGACCTCACACCCCGCACCATCACCGGCCGTGCCGAACTGCTCCGCAAGCTCCACACCCTGCCCATGGCGCCGCTGGTCACGGACATGGAGGAGTACGCGCTCGGCACGTTCTGCGTCGCGGTGCCGGTCTACAGCGGTCAGACGCTCGGATCCCTGGGCGTCTCGCTCCGGGCCGACCGGGTCTCCCGTATCGATGAGGTCCGCAACCGGCTGCTGCCGACCGCGAGCCGTGTGACCAGGGGACTCTCGCTCACTATCTGAAATCCCGGCCCTTGCCGCTCCCCCGCAGATGCCGCTTTCCTTGAGGAAACGGACATTTTTGACTGTGTCAGTGCACTGAGTAGGGAAGCGAGCCCCAAACCACTCCATGCGCCAAGCCCGGATCCATCACCAGGACCGCCACCGGCCGCGGTGGCAGCTGACGAACCCGTTCTCCGCCCTGCGGGAAGCCGTCCGACACCTCGTCCAGCCCCGGGGCGACGGGGCGGCCGGTGCGGCAGGCGCTCGCCGGCACTGCACCTCCGGCGTGCCGGTGCTGATCATCGCGGCCGTGGCGGTCCTCGCCTTCTCCGGCGGGACCGGTATGAGCTGGCTGCCGCTGCTCGCCGTGGGCCCCGCGCTGGCCGCGGCCACCAGCGGGCCGTGGGGAGTGCTCCGGATCGGTGTCCTGGCGGTGGCCCTGGGTGCGGCGCTGGGTGTGCACGGTGGGGCGCCGGGCGCCGAGCAGGCGATCGTCCTGTCCACGCTGTCCGCCGTGACGCTGGCCAGCGGTCTGGCCAGCGCCCTGCGCAGGCGCCGCGAACAGGTGCTGGCAGCCGTGCGCTCCGTCGCCGAGGCCGCCCAGCACGCCTTCCTCAAGCCGGTGCCGGCGACGGTCGGGCACTTCCAGACGGCGGTCCGCTACAGCGCCGCCGCTGCCGAGGCCCGGGTCGGCGGGGACCTGTACGCGCTGGTGCCGACGCCGTACGGGGTCCGGCTGATCGTGGGCGATGTCCGGGGCAAGGGGCTGCCGGCGGTGGGCATCGCCGCGCTGGTCCTGGGCGTGTTCCGGGAAGCTGCCTACGACGAGCCCGACCTGCTCGACGTGGTCCACCGGATCGAGCGGAGCCTCGCCCGCAACCTCGGCCCCGACGACTTCGTCACCGCGGTACTGGCCGGGTATCCGGAGGCCGACCGTATGGAGCTGGTCAACTGCGGGCATGCCGCTCCGCTCCTGGTCCACGACTCGGGTGTGCTGCCCGTCGAGCCGGTCCGTCCGGCCCCGCCCCTGGGCCTGCGGTCCCTGGCCGGCGAGGCCCCCGCGCTCCAGGAGATCTCCCTGTCCGACGGCGACCAACTACTCTTCTACACCGACGGGGTGACCGAGGCCCGCGACCACCAGCGGGAGTTCTATCCGCTCGTGGAACGGCTGTCCCGGCACCTGTCGGAGGAGCCCTCCCGCACCCTCGCCGCGCTGCACGAGGACCTGCTGGCGCACGTGGGCGGCGAGCTGCACGACGACGCCGCCATGCTCCTGCTGCGGAAGCCGGCCGGCAGCGCGTCGGCGGCACCGCAGGAGGCGGAACCGCTGCCCGGACGGTGCTGCTCCCCCCGGGTGGCCGCCGAATAACAGGGCCTCGGCGGAGGTGTGCGGTGTGGCGGCGAAGCGGGAGACGGATGCCGGTGGTGAGCTGAGTACAGTCGATCATGTTGGCCGTTCCGGACGGCCGACGGCACCGTACGCACGTACTGAGGAGCGCCTCGTATGTCGAAACCACCGCTTCCCGATGCAGCAGTCGCCATGTTGGGCAAGGCGAATCCGGCCGTCATCACGACGCTGCGGCCGGATGGGCAGCCGGTGTCCACGGCCACCTGGTACCTCTGGGACGACGGCCGGATCCTGGTCAACATGGATGAGGGCCGCAAACGGCTGGAGCATGTCCGCAACGACCCGCGGGTCTCGCTGACCGTGCTGGACGAGGGCAACTGGTACACACACCTCAGCGTCGTCGGCCGGGTCGCCGCATTCCGTGACGACGAAGGGCTCGCCGACATCGACCGGCTCGCACGGCAGTACCTCGGCAAGCCGTACCCGCAGCGGGACCGCCGCCGGGTCAGTGCCTGGATCGAGATCGACCGCTGGCACGGCTGGGGCAGCATGAAGGACAGCAGCCAGGCGGGCTGACGACCGCGGGGCCGGCCCTCCCTCCCCCGCCGGCGCGGTACGGCGGCGGTCGCAGGCCGGTCGTCCGCCCGCCTCGCTCCCGCGGAACGGCGCGCGCCGGAAGCGGATGCCCCGTGGCCCCCACAGCGCGGGCGTCACCTCTCGGCCAGGAGTCCCTTGCGCAGGGTGGCACAGGCACGGGTCAGCAGGCGGGAGACGTGCATCTGGGAGAGGCCGAGCTCCTTGCCGATCTCGGCCTGCGTCATCTCCTCCCCGAAGCGCAGCTGAAGGAGGGTGCGGTCGCGGTCGTCGAGCTCGACCAGATGCGGCTTCAGGGCCTGGACGTCCTCCGCCAGGGCGAGGGCGGGGTCCTCGGTGCCGATGAGGTCGGCGACGAGTCCGGTCTCCCGCTTGCCGCCGGTCTGGATGGGCCGGTCTATGGAGTCGCTGTCGTAGCCGTTGCTGGCCATCAGCCCCTCCGCCACTTCGCCCTCCGGCATGTCCAGACGGGCCGCGAGGTCGGCGACGGTGGGCTCGTGGCCGCCCTCGCTCTCCAGCTCCTCCCGGGCGCGGGCCAGGTCGATGCGGAGTTCCTGCAGGCGCCGCGGCACCCGCACCGACCAGGTGGTGTCGCGGAAGAACCGCTTGATCTCGCCCTGGATGTAGGGGACGGCCAGCGTGGTGAACTCCACGTCGCGGGAGGGGTCGTAGCGGTCGATGGCCTTGATCAGGCCGATCGTCCCGACCTGCAGGACGTCCTCCGTGGACTCCCTGCGGCTGGAGAAGCGGCGGGCGACATAGCGCACCAGGGAGAGGTTCATCTCGATGAGGGTGTTGCGCGCGTACTGGTACTCGGGCGTCCCCTCCTCCACGTCGTGCAACCGCTCCAGGAACTGCCGGGACAACTCCCGTGCGTCGGAGGGCGCGACCCGCTGCGGGACCTGGATCTGCGGCAGCACCGTCGGAGCCGGAGCGGTGCTCTCCTTCGAGGTGGTCTGCGGCTCCGTTCCGGCGTTCAAGGTGCTGTTGCTGCTCATGCTCTTGGCTCCCGCCTGTTGCTGAGCCCCCGTCGGACGCTCCCCTACCCGACGCCGCCACGGGCATGTCCCGGTCGTTTGTCCTTCTTTGCCCGCGCCGCCGGGCAACCCTCGTGCCCGGCGGACCAGTTCAGTTCCGGGCCGGCGCCTCCGGCCCGGTGGACAGGAACAGCGGTGTGACCGAGGCGTGGAGGCGCACGGTGGCGCCGTCCGGTTCGACCGGGACGCGGCTGCCGAACGCGTCGAGGGCGTGGACCGTCGCATGGGGCCACGGCCAGTCGACGGGCGTCGCGGGTTCGTCCTCCCCGGTGAAGGTGTCCCCGGCCGTCCACAGGACGTGCAGCGGACCGCGGCCCGTGCGGGTCACCTCGAACGCGTACACCTCCGGCCGGGCGTCGGCCGCCAGGCGGCGGACCTGGGTGGTGCCGTCGAGACAGGCGGTGAGCAGGGCGAAGGTGTCGGCGGACGGGTGGCGCCGGGTGAGGGCGGTGCCCTCGTAGTCCATCAGGGCGAGCCTGCCGAACAAGAAGCCCATCATGTTCAGCCGGTCGCGGTAGCCCGGGATCTCGGGGGCCAGGTTCCAGCATGCCGTCCGGGTCACACCGGCGGCGAGGGCGAGGATGTTCCGGGTGACGAGCTGGCGGCAGTTGATCCGGTCCCGCTTCGCGGCCAGCTCGGGCGGACAGTCCTCCATGAACATCCGCAACTGCGGCGGGAGTTGGGCCGCGCCGGCGTAGAGCATCCGCATGGCCGCACGGTCGGGGGGCTCGTGGGATGCCTCGTCCGGGGACGCGGTCGCGGTCGACACCGCATCGGCTGCCGCTTCCGCGGGCCGCGTCTTCGGGGTGTCCCGGCCGGATTCCGCGAAGGCCGCCATCATCGTCTGCTGGAACGCGGCCTGGGCGTCGGGGAATTCGAAGAGTGTCGGCCCGTTGTACTCCCCCGCCACCACCGGCCGCTCGTAGCCGTGCCGGCGCATCATCCGGCGGACGGTCTCCACCTGCTCGGGGATGTCGTGCGGGTCGCCGTAGAGGTGGACGGAGAAGAGGTCGAAGGCGTCGCGGCCGTGTGCGAGGACGTGGTCGAAGAACTGCCGGGCCGGGCCGTCGGCGGGAGCGGCGAGGACGTCGTAGCCGCATCCCCCGAGGACGACCCGTGCCGCCGGGTCCGCGGCGCGCACCCGGCGGTGGAAGGCGGTGAGCTGCTCGACGTAGTCCGGCGCGGTTCCCGCCCACAGCAGACCCGTGTTGCTGGGCTCGTTGTTGCACTGCCAGTAGTGGACACGGCCCCGGCAGCGGCCCACCAGGTCGCCGACGAAGCGCTCGTACTGCCGCGGGTCGCGGGCGGGCGAGGACGGCAGGAAGCCGCTCGGGTGCCGGGTCGCCCACGGGGAGCTGGAGCACACGGTCACCCACACCTCGTCGGCCGGATCCAGCTGGCCGAGGATCGCGTCGACGACCGTCCAGTCGTAGCGTCCCGGCTCCGGTTCGACCTGGCCCCAGTAGACGTAGACCCGCACCAGGGTGCCGCCGAGCTTCCTCATCGCGGGCACAAAGCTGTCCGGCGTTCCGAACAGGCCGTAGCTGATGCCCCTGACGATGCCCAGACGCACCCCGGCCGGGGCGGCTGACTGACTCATGCGATCGATCTCCCTCGGCTTGCATATATGGCATATACCTTAGCTTGATTCGATAAACTCGGTGCGTGAAGGAACATTCCAGCAGCTCACCGGCCCCTTTGATCTGGACCCAGCCCTCGCCGCAGCGGCGCCGCAGCCCCCTGGAGCGGGACGACATCGTGCGGGCGGCCGTCGCGGTGGCGGACGAGGGCGGGGCGCAGGCGCTGACGATGACGGCGGTCGCCAAGCGGCTCGGGCCCTACACACCGATGGCGCTGTACCGCTACGTCCTCAACAAGGACGGCCTGGTCGACCTGATGCTCGACAGCGTCACGGCGGAGATCCCGGTGCCGGACGCGCCGGGCGACGACTGGCGCGCCGACCTGCACGCCCTGGCCACCGAGAGCTGGGCGATGGTCAAGCGCCACCTCTGGTACGCCCAGCTCATGCCCACCCGCCCGCCCTTGGGCCCGCACCTGATGCGCCGCACCGAGTTCCTCCTGCAGGTGCTGGTGGGCCAGGGCCTCCCGGTCGGCGAGGCCATGACCTATGCGGCCCTCCTGGACCGGCACATCCTCGGCAGCGCACAGCAGGAGGCGGAGGAGCTCGCCATGCGCCGCCGGTACGGACTCCACTCGCCGCAGCAGCTCGGCGAGGCCATCACCGCCGCCCGCGCGCTGGCCGCCGAGGGCGGGCGCCACCCCCTGCTCACGGAGTGGATGACCGCCCCCTCGGGAGCCGGGATGGACGAGCAGTTCGCGCTCAGCCTGGCGTTCCTCGTCGAGGGCATCGCGGCGCGCCTGCCGGGCCGGGACGCGCCTGCGGGCGGGTAGCGGCGGGGGCGCGCCCGGAGGATCGCGCCCAGAATTCCGTTGCGCGTGCGGCGGGACCCGTGAGAGTCTCTTAATGCAACATCCGTTGCAGTAAAGAGCTTCCAGGGAAGAGCCAGCCGATGTCCCGCCGCACCGTCTCGTTCGAGGAGATTCCGGTCTCCGACGCCCACGCAGGCCCCTACACCCTCACCACGGGCCCCGACGACGCCCTGTGGTGCACCTTGGTCCACGCCGGTCGGATCGCCCGCCTGGCGCCGGACGGCCGGCTGGACCACTACGCACTCGACTCCGCTTCCTGCGGGCCCGCCGTCATCACCCCGGGACCCGACGGAGCGCTGTGGTTCACCCGGAGCCAGGACGGCCGGATCGGACGGATCACGGTCGACGGCAAGGCGACCTCGTTCGCCCTGCCCGATCCCGGCTGCGGCCCGTTCGGCATGGCGTCCGGCCCGGACGGCGCCCTGTGGTTCACCCAGCTGCACTCCGACCGCATCGGGCGTATCGACACCGACGGCCGGGTCACGGAGTTCCCGCTGCCCCTCACCGGCGCCTTCCCCTCCGCCCTGACCACCGGCCCCGACGACGCCCTGTGGTTCACCCTCAACCAAGCGCACGCGATCGGCCGCCTCGGACTCGACGGCGACCTCACCCTCCACCGGCTCCCGACCGTCAACGCCGCGCCGGTCGGCATCACCTGCGGCGCGGACGGCGCGCTCTGGTTCGTCGAGATAGGCGCCGGCCGGATCGGCCGGATCACCACCCGCGGACGGATCGACGAGTTCCCCCTGCCGGACCCGGCGTGCCGGCCGCACGCGATCGTCACCGGCCCGGACGGCGCCTGCTGGTTCACCGAATGGGGCGCCAACCGCATCGGCTCCCTCACTCCCGAAGGCCGTATCGAGGAGTACGACCTGCCGACCCCCGATGCGGAACCGCACGGCCTGGCCTTCGGGACCGACGGCACGCTGTACGTGGCACTGGAGACCGGCGCGATCGCCCGGATGACGCCCTGAGCCCCTTGTCGGTGTCACCATCGAGAGCACAGGCAGCGCCGCTGGGAGCAAGGGCGACCGACGGTGCCGCCGCAGGGACAGCACACGGGGCGAAGGCTCGGCGAGCTGCGATCCGAGGAGAGGTGCCGGCATGAGCAGTCCAGACGCCCGGGCCCGGATGCTGGGTGACCTGATCGCCGCCAGCCATGTGATCACGCTGGAGCAGCTGCCGGACCTGGTCGTCAAGCATGCGGCCCGGGTCGGCTGGCCGGGGGTGCTGGTCTACCTGGCCGATCTGCAGCAGGACGTCCTGTGCCTGCTCGCCGGCCGTGGCCCCGGCGCCGGCGGCGGGGCCACGGCGCCGCCGGACGTGGTGCGGGTGGAGGGCACCCTCGCCGGGCGGGCGTTCCAGACCGGGGGCATCGTCGGGGGCCCCACGACCGAGGCGGGGCACTGGTGGGTTCCGCTGCTCGACGGCACCGAGCGGCTGGGCGTCCTGCGCGCCTCGGCCGCGCCGGACACGGAGATGGACTCCCAGGCCGCCCTGGACCTGCGCAACCTCGCCGGGCTGATCGCCTTGATGATCGTCAGCAAACGGGGGGCGAGCGACACCTATGCCCAGCTGGTGCGGCGCCGGAGGATGAATGTGGCCGCCGAGATGGAGTGGCGCATCATGCCGCCGCGGACCTTCGCCACCGACCGGGTGCTGATCAGCGCGGTGATGGAGCCCGCCTACGAGGTCAGTGGTGATGTCTTCGACTACGCGATCGCCGACAAGACCGTGCATCTGGCACTCTTCGACGCCATGGGCCACGACACGGCAGCCGGGCTGACCGCCAACCTCGCGGTCGCCGCCAGCCGCAACCGGCGCCGGCAGAACGCCGGAATCCTGTCGATCGCCGAGGCCGTGGAACACGCCCTCGTGGAACAGTTCGGTTCGAGCCGCTACGCCACGGGCATCCTGGCCGAGCTGAACTCCGATACCGGCACGCTCACCTGGACCAGCCTGGGCCACCCCACTCCGGTCATCATCCGCAAGGGGCGCACCGCACTCAGCCTGACCTGCCCGCCCGCTCCTCCCATGGGCACCGACCTGGGGATGCTGCCCACCCTGAGCCGGGAGCAGCTGGAGCCCGGCGACCGCCTGCTGCTCTACACCGACGGCATCACCGAGGCCCGTAACCACGAGGGCCGGGAGTTCGGACTCGACGGCTTCACCGACTTCCTCATCCAGCACCATGCCGACGGGCTGCCCGTCCCGGAGACCCTGCGCCGCCTGATCAGGCGTCATCTCGCCTACCACGGCGGACGGCTCGGCGACGACGCCACGGTCCTGCTGCTGGAGTGGAGCGGCCCCACCCCCTACCGCCCCGCACGGGTCGAGGCCCTCGCCGGCCTCCCGGAGCACAGCACCGCCGAGCCGCCTCTCGCGACTCCCTGGGCCACACCCACCAGAGACGTCCTGTAGGGCGCCAGGGCACGGGTCCCCCGCAGGAGGCGGACGACGGGCCATGGGGGTCCCTCCTCCGGAGAAATCCGGAGTGCGTCCCCGGCGACGGGGCAGAAGCATCACGCTCTCGTCGGTCCCCGCGACCGGCCGGGTGCGCCCCGACGTCGGGGCAGAAGCCCTCTGGAGGTCACAGATGCCATCGACTACTGCGCTACCGCACATCGGACGACGCACCGCCCACCGCGCCGCCCGCAGCCCGGCGGTCCGGGCCGCGGCACGATGTGGGTTCGCGGCCCGGGGCGTGATCTACCTGCTCGTGGGCGTGCTGGCGCTGCGGATCGCCTTCGGCGACAGCGGTGAGCAGGCCGACCGGGGCGGAGCGCTGGCCGAGATCGCCGCCCGGCCGTTCGGCAGCGTGCTGATATGGGCGCTCGGCCTGGGGCTGGCGGGGATGGCGCTGTGGCGGCTGTCCGAGGCGGCCTTCGGCGCGGCGGGGCCCGAGGGCCACAAGACCGGGACGCGGCTGCTCTCGCTCGCCCGCTGCGTCTTCTACGCCGTGGTGTCGTTCTCCGTGCTGTCCTTCGCGGCGGGGGAGAAGGGCAGCGGCAGCGGGGCGAGCGACCAGCAGTCCCGGGATGCCACGGCCGGCGCGCTGAATCTGCCCGGCGGCCCCTGGCTGGTGGCCGCGGCGGGAGTGGGCATCGCCGTGGCCGGAATCTGGATCGCGGTGCGGGCCGCGCTGCGCTCGTTCCACAAGCACCTCGACCGGAGCGGGATGTCGCGGCCCGTCAGGCGCGGGGTCGATGTCCTCGGCGTAGCGGGCGGTGTCGCCCGCGGCGGGGTGTTCGCGGTTGCCGGCATCTTCGTCGTCAAGGCCGCGGTGACCTACGACCCCGACCGCGCCAAGGGCATGGACGACACGCTCCGCTCCCTCGCCGACACCTCGGCCGGCCCCTGGCTGCTGGCCGCGATCGCCGCGGGCCTGGCGCTGTTCGGCCTCTTCTCCTTCGCCATGGCCCGCTGGCGGAACATCTGAACCGGCGCCATCCGGCCGCCGTCCCGCAGAATCGTCCCAGGACGTCCGGCCCCTCCCCCACGACAGGAGCACCCTTCGCATGACCGAAACCCATCAGAACGCCCCGGCCGCACGCGCCGCCTACCGCGCCGAGGCCTTTGTGCGCAACGGCCGCTGGCACCTCGAAGTCGCCACTCTCGACAGCGAGCCCGACACCGGCGACACCGAGGCCCTGCTCGTCACGTTGTGGCCGGTCGAGAAGACGCCCGACGGCAGCGGCTTCCCCGCCGCGTCCCTCGGCGCGCAACTGCTCGACAACGGCTTCACCCTCGCCGACCCCGGGCAGGGCACCGGCGGCTGGACGCCCACCGGCGACCGGGGGCACTACGCCGCGTCGTGCTACGCGACGGACGAGGCGCCCGCCTGACCGGGCGGGCCGGCGAACGCAGGGAGACGGCACCGGAGGGGCGGGCGCGGGGCGCCCGCCCCTCCGGCCGTCGATCGGTCGGTCGGACCAGCCGGCAGCGGTGGACCGGTCGTGGGCGGCCGGCTCGGTCAGGCAGTCGGTCAGCCGGTCTGCAGGGTCGCGTCGTCGACGACGAAGCTGCTCTGCAGGCTGGAGTCCTCGGTGGCGGTGAAGGTCAGCGTGATCCGCTGGCCGGCGTACCGGCTCAGGTCCAGGGAGCGCTGGGTGTAGCCGCTCGACGCATCGGTGTTGGAGAGGGTCGTCAGGGTGGTGCTGCCCACCTTGACCTTGAAGGTGTCGTAGGCGGTGCGGTCGGTCTCGTCGGTGTCGATGTGCAGCCAGTACGTCAGGGTCACCCTGCTGCATCCGGCGGGCACGGTCACCGACTGGCCGAGGGAGTCGGTGGCGGAGGAGCCGTAGCCGCCGAGCCAGGCGAACCTGCTGCCGCTGTGGGCGGACTGGCCGGCGTGGGCGCCGATCGCGCCGGTGTCGCCGGTCCAGGGGGTGGTGCCGTTCTCGAACCCGCCGTTGGCGAGGAGCTGTTGGGTGGTGCAGCCTCCGGTGCCCTTGATCGTCAGGGTGTACGGCGTGGTGTGGGTGACGGACCCGGTGCCGGTGACGGTGAGGGGGTAGGTGCCGGGCGCCGCGCTCGAGGTCGTGGCGAGGGTCATGGTGGAGCTGCCGCCGGAGGTCACCGAGGCGGGGCTGAAGGAGACGGTCACACCGGCCGGAGCGCCCGAGGCCGACAACGTCACCGTCTGCGCGGACCCGCTGGTGGTGGCCGTGGAAAGGGTGCTGGTGGCCGAGGCCCCGGGGTCGACGCTGCCGGCGGCGGGGCCGGCGGTCAGGGAGAAGTCGTTCGCCGGTGCGGTGTCGGCGACGGCGACCTTCCACAGGGTGGCGGCGATGCCGTCGACGCTGCGGTTCAGTCCGGTGGCGTTGATGTTGCTGGTGGTGTCGCAGGACTGGTGGTAGCAGGAGTCGTAGGCGCGGTTCGCGGTGCCGCCCCACTTGGCCGCCTGTGCGGAGGTCTTCCGGGCGCTGGCGCCCATCGCGTATCCGGAGGTGGGGATGCCCGCCTGCTCGAAGGAGTAGTCGTCGGAGCGGCCGGCGCCCTCGGTGTTCTCCTCGGGCTGGAGGCCCAGCGAG
>Ga0207426_1002119_pt1 | contig 13611 bp, 14 predicted proteins | sample AraplaMF_Cvi_mMS_FD_184265 | JGI IMG/M metagenome (GOLD analysis project Ga0207426, IMG submission 184265) | Arabidopsis root microbial communities from the University of North Carolina, USA - plate scrape MF_Cvi_mMS (SPAdes) (version 2) | ecosystem: Host-associated > Plants > Roots > Endosphere...
GGCTCCAGAAGCGCTACCGCTTCTACTTCTGGGACGAGGCGGACGGTGTCGTGCGCTGGATGTGCGCCTTCGACACCGCGGTGGAGGACGTCGACGGCTTCCTCGCCGCACTCCGCGAGGAGATGGGCCGCTAGCACGCACTGCATGGCTATGCGCTCGGTCGAAAAGTCATTGACTCTCGGCCGGGCGCATCGCTACGCTCCCCGGGCATGGAGCTGATTCAGGACACCCCGGAAATCTCTGCCTACTTGGCCGCTGATGAGGCCATCGACCACGAGCATCCACGCGTCCGGGCCCTCGCGGCGACCCTCTCCGCCGACGCGCCCGATGCATACACATACGCCAAAGCGGCCTTCGCGTTCGTCCGCGACACCATTCCGCACAGTCAGGACGCCGGTGACGAGCGCAGCGAGATGGGGGTCCCCCCGGCCGAAGGGTGGGGGAGGGTCACCTGGCGCGCCTCCGACGTCCTCGCGCAGCGCACGGGCATCTGTTACGCCAAGGCGCACGCCCTCGCGGCGCTGCTGCGGGCGGCGGGCATCCCCACCGCGCTGTGCTACCAGAAATTCGATGTCGTCCACGGCCTGGTGGCCGTCCGGCTGCCCGGCGAGGATCGCTGGGCGCGGCAGGATCCGCGGGGAAACAAGCCCGGCGTCGACGCGCAGTTCCGCCTCGATCGCGAGCAGCTCGCCTTCGCCGTGCGACCGGAGTTCAATGAAGTGGACTATCCAGTGCTATTTGCTGAACCGCACCCGGTCGTGCTCCAATGCCTGCGGGAGGCCGTCGACCGGCCTCACCTCTGGCAGACGCTCCCCACCGATCTCTGAGGAACGGCCCTGATGTCCAGCTCTTCGCAGGTCTCCGACCTCACCCGCGCCCTGCATGTCTCCGACGAGGTGCGCGCCCTGGCGCCCGGCTTCGGCTGTCTTGCCGTGGAAGCCCACGGTCTGACCAACGGGCCCAGCGACGAGGCCAGTGCGGCGCTCCTGGACGACGCCACCCGCAGGCTCGCCGCGCGCCTCGACGGGCGCGCCCCGCAGGACGATCCGCATATCGCCGCCTGGCGCGACACCTACACCGCCTTCGGCAGCAAGCCGTCCCGCACCCGCAACTCCGCCGAGGCCCTGGCCAGACGCGCACTCGCGGACGGCGGTCTGCCGCGCATCAACCGCCTCGTCGACCTCTACAACGCCATCAGCGTCGCCCACCTCATCCCCGTGGGCGGCGAGGACCTGGACCGTATCCAGGGCGGTATGCGGCTCGTACGGGCCACCGGCGACGAGCCGTTCGTGACCGCGGCCGGGGGCGCCGAGGTGATCGAGCGCCCCGACGCGGGCGAGGTCGTCTGGTGCGATGACGAGGGCGTCACCTGCCGCCGCTGGAACTGGCGGCAGGGCGTGCGCACCCGCCTCACCGAGGAGTCGGTCAGCGCCCTGTTCCTGCTGGAGCGGATGGCTCCCATGACGCTCGACGAGCTGGCCGCCGCGGGCGCCGAGCTGGCCGAGGCGCTGCACCGGGCCTGCCCGGACGCCCGGATCGAGATCGGCGAGATCTGGTCCCCGTGACCCGGGCCCTGCGGACCGGCCGGCGGAAGGGACCGCGGCCGGTCCGGTGACGGCGTGGCCGGCCGCGGGGGCCGTTACGCCAGGCTTCCGGGGACCGTCAGGCGAGGCTGCCGGGCGCCGCGGGGGCCGTGCCGCCCAGGTGGGCCGGGATCCACCAGGTGTCCTCGGAGTCCTTGGGGCGTACGGGGTAGGCGCGCTGCGCCGCCTCCAGCAGATCCTGCACCCGGGTCCGCAGTCGGTCGGTGATCTTCTCGGCCTGCTCGGCCGGGTCGGCCGCCATCGGCTCGCCCACCCGGATCGTTATCGGGAAGTGGTTCCGGCCCAGATCGCGCTTGTGGCCCTTGGTCCACAGCCGCTGGGTGCCCCACAGCGCCACCGGCAGCAGCGGCACCCCGGCCTCCTGGGCCAGTCGCGCCGCACCCGACTTGAAGTTCTTCAGGGTGAAGCTCTCGGAGATCGTCGCCTCGGGGAAGACCCCGATGATCTCGCCCGAACGCAGGGCGGTCAGCGCGTGCTTGTAGGCGTGCATCCCCTGGCCGCGGTCCACGGGGATGTGCTTCATCGCGCGCATCAGCGGGCCCGACACCTTGTGCCGGAAGACCGACTCCTTCGCCATGAAGCGCACCAGCCGCTTGGCCGGCCGCGCGGTCAGCCCGGCGAAGACGAAGTCCAGGTACCCGATGTGATTGCTCACCAGAACCGCCCCGCCGCGGCGCGGAATGTGATCCGTCCCGGCGATGTCGAATTTCAGATCGAGCGCCTTGAAGAGCGTGCGGGCGGCGCCGATCACCGGCGGATAGACGAGCTCTGCCATTGTCCGGAGGACCCCTTTTCCACGCCTGGGGAGGGTTCTCCCGGCGGAAACCTACGCAGTCGTAACTGCGGCTTTCGGGAGATCGTGCCCGATGTCGGCCGCGGCGGCCAGCGCGCCGGCCGCCCGGACCGGGAGATTCTTGTCACGTGGCGGCCGTTCAACGGGCAGTTCTCCGCAGCAGAAGGTACCTCTCGCACCCCGGGCAGGATGCGTCACCGGGAATCTTTGTGGTCCCGTGAACGCTGCATCCGTGGACGACGGGACTCATGGTGCGCCTCGGGGTGCTCGCGGCGGCGGGCGTCTCCGGCAGGTGACATCAACGCCGCAACAGGAGGCTGACGGTGCGGGAGCGGGACGACACGGCACGGCTGGGCGCCGCCGAGATCGGGGCGGCGCTGGGGGAGCGGGCCACCCTGCTGCAGTTCTCCAGCGCCTTCTGCCAGCCCTGCCGGGCCACCCGGCGCACCCTCACCGAAGTCGCCGGCATGGTCGACGGCGTGGCCCATGTGGAGATCGACGCGGAGGACCATCTGGAGCTCGTACGGCAGCTCCAGGTGCTGAGCACCCCGACGGTGCTGGTGCTCGACGCGGACGGCGCGATCGTGCGCCGCGCCTCCGGACAGCCCCGGAAGGCGGATGTGATCGCGGCCCTCGGCGCGGCGGTCCGTGATTGATCTCCCAGATACTGGGCTCCCCTTGACGCTGTGGGTCACGAATCGTCACTCTGACGTGATGCGGCCAGGACCCCTTCTCTACGGACGCGCCCACGTCGACCTTCTGCGGACTGCCAGCGCCCGCTGTCCGGGCATGTGAGCAGCGACGACACCACTGCCGCCGACCGCCGCCCGGCCGTCGGCGGCCCCGCCCGGGCTCGTACTCGACAGCAGAAGGACAACTCCATGACGGCCCTGACCGGCCTCGGCACGCCGCACACCGCCTCTCCCGAGCTCCTGCGCTCGGTCTTCCGGCAGCACGCCGCCGGCGTCGCGGTGATCACCGCGCCCGGCCCGCGCCCCGCGGGCTTCACCGCCACCTCCCTCACCTCCGTCGCCGCCGACCCGCCGCTGCTTTCGTTCGGCGTGGGCACCGGCTCCTCCAGCTGGCCGAACGTGTCGGAGGCCGAGCACATCGGCGTCCACATACTCGGCGAGCACCAGCAGGAGCTGGCCGCCACCTTCGCGCGCAGCGGTGCCGACCGCTTCGGCCCCGCCACCTCCTGGCGGACCGGCCCCGAGGGCGTGCCACTCCTCGACGGCGTCCTCGCCTGGCTGGTGTGCAAGGTCGAGGCCCGGGTGCCGGCCGGCGACCACTGCCTCGTGATCGCGCAGCCCGTCGTCGGTGACCCGGCCGGGCCCGGCCGTCCGCTCCTTTATCACCAGGGCCGTTTCAACGCGCTGCGCGACTGACGGTCCGTCGCGGGAACCCGACACGCGCGGGTTCTCGCGGGGCTTCCTCTTCCTCCGTTCAGGGCCGTTGGCAAGGTCACATTTCGACGGCCTTGATTCGGGGCACGAGACTGGATGTACTGGCGAGTAATATGGCGGTCGGCGTGGGGAACCGGAACCGACCGGGAGCCGCCCCAACAGGCGCCTATGCTGCCAGCACAAGGCAGTTCTGAAGAGACGAAGCAGGTAGGAGAGTCGGCGTGAGCTTGAGGATCGTTGTCTGTGTGAAGTACGTGCCCGACGCCACCGGCGACCGGCACTTCGCCGAGGACCTGACCGTCGACCGTGATGATGTGGACGGTCTGCTCTCGGAGCTCGACGAGTACGCCGTCGAGCAGGCCCTGCAGATCAAGGAAGCCGCGGACGACGCGGAGATCACGGTCCTGACCGTGGGCCCCGAGGACGCCAACGACGCGCTCCGCAAGGCGCTGTCGATGGGCGCCGACAAGGCCGTCCACGTCGAGGACGACGACCTGCACGGCACCGACGCGCTCGGCACCTCCCTCGTGCTCGCCAAGGCCATCGAGAAGACCGGCTACGACCTCGTGGTCTGCGGTATGGCCTCCACCGACGGCACGATGGGTGTGCTGCCCGCGCTGCTCGCCGAGCGTCTGAACGTCCCTCAGGTCACCCAGCTCTCCGAGGTCTCCGTCGACGGCGGCAAGGTCACCGGCCGCCGGGACGGCGACACCGCCACCGAGCAGCTGGAGGCCGCGCTGCCGGCCGTCGTGTCCGTCACCGACCAGTCGGGCGAGGCGCGTTACCCCTCCTTCAAGGGCATCATGGCCGCCAAGAAGAAGCCGGTGGAGTCCCTGGACCTGGAGGACCTGGAGATCGAGGCGGACGAGGTCGGCCTCGAGGGCGCCTGGACCAAGGTCGACGACGCCACCGAGCGTCCGGCCCGCACCGCGGGCACGATCGTCAAGGACGAGGGCGAGGGCGGCAAGCAGCTCGCCGAGTTCCTCGCGGGCCAGAAGTTCATCTGAGCCGCAGCCCTTTCCACCGCCCTCATTCTTCCCGCAGGAGAGCAATCCCATGGCTGAAGTTCTTGTCTACGTCGACCACGTGGACGGTGCCGTCCGCAAGCCCACCCTCGAACTGCTCACCCTCGCCCGCCGTATCGGCGAGCCGGTAGCGGTACACCTCGGCCCGCACGCCGACGAGGCCGCCAAGGTCCTCGCCGAGCACGGCGCGGTCAAGGTCCTGGCCGCCGACGCCCCGGAGTTCGCGGAGTACCTCGTCGCGCCCAAGGTCGACGCGCTCCAGGCCGCCTACGACGCGGTCTCCCCGGCCGCCGTGCTGCTGCCGTCCTCCGCGGAGGGCAAGGAGATCGGTGCCCGCCTCGCGGTCCGCATCGGCTCCGGCATCATCACCGACGCCGTCGACCTGGAGGCCGGCGCCGAGGGCCCGGTGGCCACGCAGTCCGTCTTCGCGGCCTCGTACACCACCAAGTCCCGCATCACCAAGGGCACCCCGGTCATCACCGTCAAGCCCAACTCCGCCGCCCCGGAGGCCGCGCCGGCCGCCGGTACGGTCGAGCAGCTCGCGGTGACCGTCGCCGACTCCTCCAAGGGCACCAAGATCGTCTCGCGCACGCCGCGTGAGTCGACCGGCCGCCCGGAGCTGACCGAGGCCGCGATCGTGGTCTCCGGTGGCCGTGGCGTCAACGGCGCCGAGAACTTCCCGGTCATCGAGGCGCTCGCCGACTCGCTCGGTGCGGCCGTCGGCGCCTCGCGTGCCGCCGTGGACGCCGGCTGGTACCCGCACACCAACCAGGTCGGCCAGACCGGTAAGTCGGTCTCGCCGCAGCTGTACATCGCGGCGGGCATCTCCGGTGCGATCCAGCACCGCGCCGGTATGCAGACCTCGAAGACCATCGTCGCCATCAACAAGGACGAAGAGGCCCCCATCTTCGAGCTGGTCGACTACGGCGTGGTCGGCGACCTCTTCGACGTCGTCCCGGCCCTCACCGACGAGGTCAAGACCCGCAAGGGCTGAGCCCGTCCGGGTGCCGGCCCCTCCGGCACAGCACGAGGCCCCGTACGCGCGCCGCGTACGGGGCCTCGTGCGTCCGCGGCGGAAGGAGCCGCGGGGGAGTGCTAGCTACCGGTCACGCCGTCGATCTGCTCGCGGAGTAGATCCGCATGGCCGTTGTGCCGTGCGTACTCCTCGATCATGTGGACGTAGATCCAGCGCAGGCTCAGCGGGCGGCCCCGGGAGCTGAGGAACGTCTCGTCCAGCTCGCTGTCCGCCACGGCCTTGTCGCAGGCCTCGATCTCGGTGCGGAAGGCCGCGAACTGCGCCTCGGCGGCGGCCGGGTCGAGAGCCTCGAAGTCGGCGTCGGGCTGGTCCTCGGTGATGTAGTGATCGTCGATCCGCTCGCTGAGGAAGCGCTTGCGGAACCAGACCCGTTCGACATACGTCATGTGGCGCACGAGGCCCAGCAGGGTGAGGTTGGACGGCTTGCTGCTGGCCTGGACGAGCTGGTCGGCGGTGAGTCCGGTGCATTTCGCGAGCAGGGTGTCGCGATGGAAGTCGAGCCAGCCCTGAAGCATCTCCCGTTCACCGGCCACGGTGGGGAGTTCTTTGCGCTCGATAGTGGGTGCGATCCAAGTCATGCGGGGAGTCTGGCGGGAGCGGCGCCGTGGTGCCACGGGGTTTCCGGTCGGCGGCCGCGCGCCCGTGACCTGCTCCGCTCCGGGCGGGGGGTGTTGACCTCGCCGAACGACCCGGATAACTTCGCTATACGGATTGTTGATTCCGTTAGGTGGAATGCGCTCGAGGGTCGGGCCGAGCACCGGGAGGGGCAGCGAATGGGCCAGCAGGAGACCGTGGCGACGAGCCTCGCGGACACCGTACGCGAGGGCATCGGCGCCGCTCTCGCCCAGGTGGACGCGGATCTGGCGCGGCGCTACCCGGGCGACCCCGGCACCCGCCAGCCGGTCCACACGGTCTATGTCCCCGGCGACGCCTTCGCCGCCGACACCCTGCGCTCCTGGGGCGACCAGGCGCTCGCCGCCCTCGACGCGCACGCCCCCGACGCCGGGGCGCTCGCCGCCGTCCTCGGCCTCCCCGACGCGCTCGCCGACGAGGTCCATGACCGGGTCCGCGCCAAGCTGGTCCGGGAGCCCGTCGAGGACCTGCGGATCGACTTCGAGGACGGCTACGGCCCCCGCCCGGACGCCGAGGAGGACGCGGCCGCCGCCCGCGCCGCCGCCCTGGTCGCCGCCGCGTATGAGGACGGCACCGCCGCCCCGTACATGGGCATCCGGATGAAGTGCATGGAGGCCGCCGTCCGCGACCGCGGTATCCGCACCCTCGACATCTTCCTCACCGGTCTGATGGCGGCCGGCGGGCTGCCCGACGGGCTGGTCCTCACGCTCCCCAAGGTGACCTACGCCGAGCAGGTCACCGCCATGGTGCGGCTGCTGGAGGCCTTCGAGCGGGCGCACGGCTTGGCGAGTGGCCGGATCGGCTTCGAGATCCAGATCGAGACCACCCAGTCGATCCTGGGCGCCGACGGCCGGGCCACCGTCGCCCGCATGATCGAGGCGGCCGAGGGCCGCGCCACGTCCCTGCACTACGGGACCTTCGACTACAGCGCCTCCTGCGGTGTCAGCGCCGCCCATCAGTCCCTCGACCACCCGGTGGCCGACCACGCCAAGGCCGTGATGCAGGTCGCGGCGGCCGGTACCGGCGTACGGCTCTCCGACGGCTCGACCAATGTCCTCCCCGTCGGCCCGACAGACCGGGTCCACGCGGCCTGGCGGCTCCATCACGGCCTCGTGAGCCGCTCGTTGGCCCGCGCCTACTACCAGGGCTGGGACATGCACCCGGCCCATCTGCCGACCCGCTACGCCGCGGTCTACGCCTTCTACCGCGGCGGCCTGGAGCAGGCCGCGGCCCGGCTCGCGGCGTATGTCGCCAAGGCCGGCGGCGACGTCATGGACGAGCCCGCCACCGCCAAGGCGCTCAGCGGCTATCTGCTGCGCGGACTGGACTGCGGCGCCGTGGACACCGCCGAGGTCGCCCGGCTGACCGGACTGACCCGCGCCGACCTGGACGCCCTCGCGGGCCGCCCGGCGGCGACGGGCGTCTGAGCGCAGCAGTCGACATGCGGCACAACCCCGCTCGGACATGGGGGAGTTGACTGCCGACCGTGCTTACGGGCCCGTCAGGCCCGACGAGGCCCCCGCCGATCCGGCGGGGGCCTTTCGCGTCAGTCCGCTGCCGGCCCGAGGTCGTCGAGGTGGGCGCGCAGGACGGTGGCGCAGGTCCGGTCGTCCAGCACCTCGGGCCGTAGTACGGCGGTGAAGGCGAGGCCGTCCAGGAGGGACGTCAGCCGTTCGGTCTCGGTCTCGACGTGGAGTCCCGGCCGCAGCCCGCCCGCCGAGTCGAGGCGGGTGAGGATGCGGCGTACCAGGGCCCGGGTGGCGACGGCGGTCTCGTGGGCGAGGCCGTCCAGCGCGGGATCGGTCCGGGCGGCCGTGGAGAAGTCGACGAGGACGGTGACCTCGGCGCGCCGTCGGTCGTCCAGGGGCAGCAGCTCGGAGAGCAACTCCATCGCGAACCGGCGGACTTGGGGGCCGGAGAGCCCGTCCAGTTCGCCGAAATCGTCGATCCGGCGCTGGAGCCGGTCGCCGACCCGGTCGACCATCGACCGCATCGCGAAGCGGATCAGCTCTTCCTGACCGGCGAAGTAGTGCCGGACCGATCCGATGTTGAGCCGTGCCTCGTCGGCGACGGCGCGCAGGGAGGCGCGCTGGAGGCCGTCGCGTACGGCCACGCGGAAGAGGGCGTCGACGACCTCGCGGCGCCGGGCTTCGCGGTCCACCTGTTTGGGCATGAGCCCTTCCTATCACGGCTGTGATAAATTGTTTTCTATCACGCCTGTGATACAAAAATGCGAGAGGTGATCATGGAACAGGTCCTGAACCTTCTTCTCCTTCGATTCGGCCTGCTCGTCGGCGGTTTGGTGGTGCTGGCGCTGCTGGTCTTCGCGGTGGCGGTGGCGCTCCGGCGCCGGGGGAAGCTGGACGAGGTGCGGCGGTACGCGGCACCCGCCGCTCGGGCCGTGGGCCGCCGCCTGGACGCCCGGGGCGCCGCACGGTGGCGCGGCCCTTCTCGGAGCGGCGGATCGATGGCCGGTGCGGCGCTCCGGGCCGCCGCCCGGCACCTGGACGACGACGGGCGCGGGCAGCGGGGGCGGGGTGCGGGCCGATGACGGGCGAGGCGCCGCTCCATGCCCTCGCCCGGGGTGACGGCGACGGTCTGCTGCACCATCTGCTGGTCGACCAGGCGATCAAGGTCGCCCTCGTGCTCGTCGCGCTGCTCGTGCTGGCGCTGGGCATGCGGCTCATCTGGAAGAAGGCCGGCCGCGCCGGGGTCCCTCGGCGCGAGGACCGGTGAGGCCGGGGGCGCGGCGGTGGCGCGGGGGTGGCGGCGTGTGCGGCGGGCCCTGGGCGTCCGGCGGGCCCTGGGTGTGCGGCGGTCCTGGGTGTCCGGCGGGAGGTCGGCTCTCCCGGTCAGCTCTCCGCGGGCGGGATCTCGCCCGAGCCGCGGGGGATCAGCCGGGTGGGTATGTCCATCCGGCGGGGGGCGTCATCGGCGCCGTCGAGCCGGCGGAAGAGCAGCTGCGCCGCCGTACGGCCGAGCCGTGCGGCGTCCTGGGCGACGACGGTGATGGCGGGGTTGACCAGATCGGCGAGCTCGAAGTCGTCGAAGCCGACGAGGGCGACCGGGCGAGGGTGGTCGGCGAGCACCCGCACCGCCGTGACGGTGACGCGGTTGTTGCCCGCGAACAGCGCGGTCACCGGCTGCGGGCCGGCCAGCATGGCGGTGGCGGCGGACCGCACCCGCTCCGGCGCGGTCGGGCCGAGGGAGACCCAGGACTCGTCAACGGGCAGGCCGGCGGCGGCCATTGCCGTGCGGTAGCCGCGCAGCCGCTCATGGGCGGTGTGAATCCGGGGCTGGTCGCCGATGAAACCGATCCGGCGGTGGCCGTGCGCGATGAGATGGGCCACCGCGTCCTGGGCGCCGCCGAAGCTGTCGGAGAGCACGACATCGGCGTCGATGCGGCCGGCCGGGCGGTCGACGAAGACAGTGGCTATTCCGGCCGCGATCTCCGGTGCCAGATACCGGTGGTCGTCCGCGGCCGGGATGATGACCAGGCCGTCCACCCGCCGGGCGCACAGGGCCAGCACCAACTCCTGTTCGCGGGCCGGGTCCTCGGCGCTGGAGCCGTTGATCAGCAGGGCGCCGTGGCTGCGGGCGACTTCCTCGACGGCGCGGTTGAGCGGTCCGTAGAAGGGGTCGGCGAGATCCTCCAGCACCAGGCCGATGCTGGCGGTGCGTCCCTTGCGCAGAATCCGGGCGGAGTCGTTACGGCGGAATCCGAGGGCCGTGATGGCCTCCTGGACGCGGCGTTCGGTGTCCGGGGTGACCCCTGGTTCGCCGTTGACCACACGGGAGACCGTCTTGAGGCCGACCCCCGCGCGCGCTGCGACATCCTTCATCGTGGGCCGGGTGCCATAGCGGCGGGACGTGCCCCGCGCGGTGTCGCTCACGGTGTGCGGTCCTGATTCTGTCGGCATCGGCGTGTGGCGTCGAGCATAGCCCCTAGACAACGTTGTCAATCACGGGAAGACTGGCGTTCTCACGCCGGGCCGGTACGCTCGGCCCCCGGGCCCCACCAGGAGATTCCACACCGATGCAGACCGACCTCAGCGCAGCCTTGGACATCGGCGGCACCAAGATCGCCGGCGCTCTGGTGGACCCTCGCGGCAGACTGCTCGTACGGGCCGCCCGGCCCACCCCCGCCGACAAAGACGGGGCGACGGTGATGCGTGCGGTGGCCGAGGTGGTCGGCGAGCTGGCGGCGGCGCCGGACTGGGCCCGGGTGACGGCCGTCGGAATCGGCAGCGCCGGCCCGGTGGACGCCGCCACCGGCACCGTCAGCCCGGTCAACATCCCCGGCTGGCGCGACTTCCCGCTCGTCGCCGGAGTGCGGGCATTCGTCGGGGAGCGTCCCGTCGTCCTGGTCGGTGACGGCGTCGCGATGACCGCGGCCGAGCACTGGCAGGGCGCCGCACGGGGCCACGCCAACGCCCTGTGCATGGTGGTGTCCACCGGGGTCGGCGGCGGGCTGGTCCTCAACGGCCGACTGCACCCGGGACCCACGGGAAACGCCGGGCACATCGGCCACATCAGCGTCGATATCGACGGGGACCCCTGCCCGTGCGGGTCCCGCGGCTGTGTCGAGCGGATCGCCAGCGGCCCCAACATCGCCCGCCGGGCGCTGGCCCACGGCTGGCAGCCGGGCCCCGACGGTGACACCAGCGCGGCCGGTGTCGCCGCCGCCGCACACGCCGGTGACCCGGTCGCCCTGCGCTCTTTCGAGCGAGCGGCCCGGGCGCTGGCCGCCGGGATCGCCGCCACCGCCACGCTCGTCGAGATCGATATCGCGGTCATCGGCGGCGGGGTCGCGGGCGCGGGGGAGGTCCTCTTCCGCCCGTTGCGCGCGGCTCTGCGGGACTACGCGACGCTGTCGTTCGTGTCGGGCCTGACGGTCGTACCCGCCCAAATGGGCACGGACGCCGGGGTGGTGGGCGCCGCGGCCGCCGCACAACAGTCCCGCCTCGATGCCTTCGTCCCCACGCCCTGACGTCACCGCAGGCCCCCGCGCGCCCCTTAGTGTGTTGCCCATCGCGGCCTGTCCACCGTGACGCACACGGTGGCCGGCGGAAGCACGGCTATCGAGGGGATCGGCGACGGTGACATCGGGGGAGCGTGCGCAGGACGGGGCGGACGGGGAGCCTGGGGCGAACGGTGTGAACGGACCCGGTGAGCCGGCCGGCGACCCACCACGGAGTGCCGAAGGCGGGGCGGGCGACCGCGGGGCGGCTGACGGCGCGCCCGGCGCCGCCGCGAGCGGGCCGCGGCGCGGCGGTGACGCGGATCTGACCGGGCGGCTGCTGGGCGGCCGTTACCGCGTGACCGGCCGGATCGGACGCGGTGGCATGGGCGTGGTCTGCCGCGCCGTCGACGAGGTGCTGGGCCGCGAGGTGGCCGTCAAGGTCCTCCGCGCCTACACGGACGCCTCCGCTCCGGAACTGGCCGATCTGCGCACGAGGATGCAGCGCGAGGCGCGGGCCGCGGCCCGTATCCGGCACTCCGGTGTGATCACCGTCCATGACGTCATCGACGAGGACGGCCGGCCCGTCATCGTGATGGAGTTGGTGGACGGCCCGTCGCTGGACGATGTGCTGGACGAGCACGGGACCCTCGAACCGCGGGAGATCGCCCGGATCGGCGCCCAGGTGATGGACGCCCTGGACGCCGCCCACCAGGCGGGCGTGCTGCACCGCGATGTGAAGCCCGGAAATGTGCTGCTGGACAACTGGGGGCACCGGCCGGGCCGTTCAGGCACCGGGGGCGGGCGGGTGGTGCTCACCGACTTCGGCATCGCCAGCATCGAGGCCCCGGGCGACGGCGCGACCACGCATCTCACCCGCAGCGGCGAACTGGTCGGCTCGCTCGACTACTTGCCGCCCGAGCGGGCGCAGGGTCAGGACCCCACCCCTGCCTCGGACATCTGGTCGCTGGGGATGACGCTGTATGCGGCGGTGGAGGGCGGCGGCGCGCCGTTCCGCCGTACGTCGGTGTGGTCGACGCTCACCGCGATCGTCACGGAGGCGCTCCCCGAGCCCCGGCGGGCCGGTCCGCTCACCCCGGTCCTCCATGCCCTGATGGCCAAGAACCCGGCCGACCGGCCCTCCGCCGCCCAGGCCCGCGACCTGCTGGCGGCGGTGGCCGAGGGCCACGAGCCCACACCGCTGCCGGTGCCCGGGGCAGCGCATCCGGCGACGGTGACCGATGTCCGGCCCGGCCCGGCCAACGCCGCTGTACCGCCCGCCGGCTGGCTCTCCGGGCCGGGCGCCCAGGGCGGCCCGCCGACCGAGCCCACGCCGCTGCCCCCATCGCCGCCGACAGCGGCACCGATGCCTACGCCGCCCGTCGCACCCGCCGGGCACTCCGTCCCGCCCTCGGCGGCCACCGGCCCGTACCCGGCAGGCTCCGCCGAGCGGGACACCGCACAGGTGCCCGCCCGGGGGCGGCGTCGGGTGGTCCCGGCCGTGGCGGCGGTGCTCGCCGTGCTCGCGGCAGGTGGTGGGCTGACGTATGCGCTGGTCGGCGGTGGCGGGGGGAGCGGGACGGTCACGGACCGCGGGCGGCCCTCGGCCCGGCCGGCCGGGCCGCCGAGCGGGCCGGACGCCCGGGACGCGGCCAAGGGCAAGGCCGACGGCGGGGAAGACGGCAAGGGCAACGACGAGGGCACGGGCAAGGGCGGCCGGAAGAGCGCGTCGCCGTCCGCGTCGGACCGGCCCTCGGACAGCGGCGGGGTCAAGGACACCAAGCCCGGAGGCGCCGGCGGGCAGGACGGTGGCTCGGGAGCGAGCCAGGGTGGCACCGACGGTGGCAGCGGCGCGGACGGTGGCCACGGCGGGGCGTCCGGGGGGACCGGCGGCGACGGTGGCGGTGGCGGCGATGAGCCGACGCAGGGGCCGTCGTGCCAGTCGATCGGCGGCGGCAAGGCCAACTGCGACGTCTGGCGCGCAGCGCGCTCGTACACCGTGTCCTTCGAGCAGGTCGGCACCCTCGACATGGGCACCAACTACTTCTACTGCCAGGCGAAGCTGGGCCGCCGGGAGACGTACGGGAAGTGGACGAACGTCTGGTGGGCCAAGACCGATGACGACAGCGGCAATTCCGGTGTCTACATCAGCGT
>Ga0207426_1002124_pt1 | contig 13572 bp, 12 predicted proteins | sample AraplaMF_Cvi_mMS_FD_184265 | JGI IMG/M metagenome (GOLD analysis project Ga0207426, IMG submission 184265) | Arabidopsis root microbial communities from the University of North Carolina, USA - plate scrape MF_Cvi_mMS (SPAdes) (version 2) | ecosystem: Host-associated > Plants > Roots > Endosphere...
GGCGCACCCGGTAGTGTCCGGCCTCCAGTTCGACGCCCCAGCCGTACGGCAGCTCGTCGCCGCCGGCGATCTCGGCCAGCACGATCGCGCCGTCGCGCACGGTCGGCCCGATGACCGTTCGGCCACGTGCGGCGAGGACGCGGATCAGCGCGTCCAGCCCGTCCGTGCCGATCACCGCGGTGGTCTCATTGCCCGTCATCGCCCGCCTTCCGGCACGGATCGTGTCAGCGCAGCCAGTATGTGCCGCTCTCGTGCCCACATGCGGTCCGACGATCCCGGCGTGCCCCGTACGGCCCTCTCCGTCCCCCGGACGGGCTGACAGGGGTGAGGTCCCTGCCTGGTGCTTGCCGGGCAGCACGGGGAAGCATCGGCTCATGGACGTATCTGCCACGGCCACGCGGATCGCCGTCATCGGTGTCGGAAACGACTACCGGCACGACGACGGCGTCGGCTGGGCGGTCGTGGGCCGGCTCGCGCAACGAGGGGAGCACCGACCGCTCCCCCGCGGTACCACGCTCACATGTACCGACGGCGATCCCACCCGGCTGATCGGCGCGTGGGAGGGCGCCCGCCTGGCCGTCGTCGTGGACGCCGCTCACGTCCACCCGGCCCGTCCCGGGCATGTGCACCGCCTCCGGCTCGATGGCGATCTGCCGCAGACGCGCCCTGGCGAAACCAGCTCGCACGGCTTCGCTCTGGGCGACGCCGTGCAGCTCGCCCGCGCACTGGGCCGACTGCCCGGGGAGTTGCTCGTCTACGCCGTCGAAGCGGCCGACACCAGCCTCGGTACCGGGCTCTCGCCTCAGGTCGCGGACGCGGTCGCACCGCTCGTCCGGCAGATCGAGGAGGACCTCGTGCGACACGCCGCGGCCGCTCGGTGAGGCCGAGCGGGCGACCGGACGAGTGCTCCGGGCCCGCCGCTCGCGAGCGGGGCTCAGTCGTGAGGGACCACGGCCACGGGACAGGCCACATGGTGCATCGCTGCGTGCGCCACAGGTCCGACACGTGGCGTGAGGGGTGGATGGTGGCGCCTACGGCCCACCACCAGGAGTTCGGCCCCCGGGACGGTCTGCACCATGGCCCGGGTCGGGTTCTCGACCAGCACGGTCACTCGTACCGGCACCTCGGGGAAGCGCTCACGCCAAGGGCGCAGGTTCTCTCTCAGCTCGCCGTCCGCATCCTTGGTGAGTTCCTCCGCGACATCGGGGGCGACCCCCCAGGGCGCGTAGGCGTGCACAGGGAGCGAACGCCCGTGCACGGCCTGCAGGGGAAGTCCGCGGCTCACTGCAGCGTCGAACGCGAAGGCAAGCAAGGGTTCGCAGGGCCCGTTCAGGCTCATGCCGACGACGATGCGCGGATCGGGCCGAGTGACGAGGTCCCCGATTTCCGGCTGCGGTGGACTCGCGCTCCAGCCCCCTCGGACGAGAACGACCGGCCCGTCGGCCCGGCCGACGACCTCCAGGCTGATATCACCGAGCACATAGCTCTCCCACGCCGTGAGAGCCCGTGACCCGAGCGCCAGCATCCGCGATTCGCCGGCCGCGCGCAGCAGCGCCGGCTCGGCCTCGGAGCCCACCAGATCCTCGATGATCTGCAGATGGGGATGGCGGGCACGGACCTCACCCAGAGCCCGTTCCACGACCTGCCGCGCTCCGGCGTTCTGGGCACGGTCGGGCGGAGTATCCGGCGCCTCGGCGGCCAGCAGGATCCAGGCATGAAGAAGACGCAGCACCGAATTCCGCCGTTCGGCTTCGTCAGCGGCCCACCGTGCGGCTGCCAGACTCTCCAGTGAACCGTCGAGCCCGACAGTGATCAATTCCGGCTCCATGGCTGTCCTTCTTTCGGGGGTGGTGAAAGGAAACAGACCTGCATCCCCGGAACGGAGTCACCGCTGCCCCGCGCCGCGCCCCGACCGTAGTGGTGCCGGCCGTCCGTCCCTCCCGTGGTGCCCCTTCGGCCGGGCTGCCGACGGTGGGCTCCCCCGTCGGCTCGTCGCATCGCACTGCGGGGCGGGCGCGCGCCCGCCCCGCTCCTCGATCGTGCTCGGCTCGTCGTCCTCCGGGCAATGAGCCGATGGGCGCTGCCGAAGGGCCGAACGGCCCACTGCCCTCCTGCCTCCACCTCCTCACGGTCCAGGTCCGTACTTACCGCTGCAGGAACTCAGGGCTCTCCACGCAACTCGGCCGGCGGGCCCCACCGGCTCCCAAGGTGCTCGTCCGTCCACGGTCAGTACCGTGGAGGGTGTGGCCGCGCCCCGGGCGGTCACCGCGGAGGGTGTCGTGGGCGACGAGAGACCTGACCGAGCCGAAGACGCTCAGTGGCGCCTGGGCACGCTTCCGGACGACCTGCAAGAGCGCCTCAGGGCGGTGGGAAGGAACACGGGCGGACCGCCCTCTCTCCTGCTCGAAGCAGTGATGTCCGTGGGCCGGGGGCTGGACCTGTCGCAGGTGCTGCGCCGCATCGTCGAGGCCGCAGTCGCCCTCGTGGACGCCGAGTACGGGGCGCTCGGCGTGATCGGTGACGACCACCGGCTCTCCCAGTTCCTTCCGGTCGGGATTTCCGAGGAGGAAGCTCATGCCATCGGTGCCCTTCCGGCCGGCCACGGAATTCTGGGTGAACTGATCCGCCGTCCCGCTCCGCTACGCCTCGCCGAACTGGGCGAACACCGCGCGTCGTACGGGTTCCCGCCGAATCACCCGCCGATGCACTCGTTTCTCGGGGTGCCGATCCGGGTCCGCGGCAAGGTCTTCGGCAATCTCTACCTCACCGAGAAGCGTGGTGGCAGGGAGTTCGACGCCGAGGACGAAACCGTACTGTCGACGCTGGCCGTGGCGGCCGGTGTGGCCATCGACAATGCCCGCCTGTACGAGGAGGCCCGCTATCGGCAGCGGTGGCTGGAGGCGAATGGTGAGATCGTCGCCGGTCTGCTGCCCGGGGCGGGTGAGACCGACGTCCTCACGATGATCGTCGACCACGCTGTACGCATCCTCTCCGCCGACCTCGGAGTGCTGGCACTGCCGGTCGACGGCGACAACTTGAGTGTGGCTCTCGCTGTCGGCGTGGATGCCGAGGCGCACAGAGGCCTGATCCTCCCTCGCCACGGATCTTTCGTCGGGGCGGCTCTCACCGCCCGGAGTCCCTTGATCAGCCTTGATGTCGAGCACGATCCCAGAATCACCATCGGCCCGCCCCGCTGGATGGGCCTGGGGCCCGCAGTCGCCGTCCCGATGATGACCGGCGAGCGGGTGCGCGGTGTGCTGTTGCTGGCCCGGCTCCACGGCCGCAGTCCCTTCACCGAGTCGGAGACCGCGCCGCTGCTGACGTTCGCGGGACAAGGGGCCCTCGCCATGGAGATGGCCGACCAACGCCAGGACGCCGAACAGCTGACTCTGCTCAGGGACCATGAGCGCATCGCCCGTGACCTGCACGATCTGGCCATTCAACGACTCTTCGCCACGGGTATGACCCTGCAGAGCGCGCTGCGTTTCGTCGATCACCCCGAGGCCAGCGAACGACTGTTCCGGGCCGTGGACGATCTGGACGAGACCATCAAGATCATTCGTTCCACCATCTTCGGCCTCCGCACCCCTGACTCCGGCCGGGCCGCCCACGGCATGCGGGCCCGCATGACCGCCTCGGCAGAACGGGCGGCCGACACGCTCGGGTTCAGGCCGTCCCTGCGCATGGAGGGACTCATCGATACGGAGGTGACGGCAGAGGTCGCGGAGCATGTGCTGGCCGTGCTCGGCGAAGCGCTGGCCAACACCGCGCAGCACGCTCACGCCAGTGCGGCGGACGTGTCACTGATCGTCCGCGATCAGAGACTGACTCTGACGGTCCAGGACAACGGCGTGGGCATCCCCCATGACGGGCGACGCAGCGGCTTGCGCAATCTGGCGAAACGGGCGGAGAGCATGGGCGGGGAGATGTCCCTCGAAGCACCGGCGGAAGGCGGGTCCCGCCTGGTGTGGTGTGTACCGCTGACTCGGCATGACGGGCATCCGCACCGCATGCCTCAGTCGTGACGTCCACCGGCGGGAGCGTCCGGCTCCGGGGCGGCCCGGGTGGCGAGGACGGCCGCCTGGATACGCCGTTCCACACCGAGCTTGGCCAGCAGGCGGGAGATGTGGTTCTTGACGGTCTTCTCGGAGAGATAGAGCCGTTTGCCGATCTGCCGGTTCGTCAGCCCTTCGCCGATCAGCCCGAGGATCTCCCTCTCCCGTGGTGAGAGGCTCGACAGCGCGTCCGTCTCGGGCTCCTCGTCGGAGTCCTCGCCCCGCAGCGTGCTCATCAGCCGCGACGTCGTCGCCGGGTCGAGCATGGACCGGCCGGCCGCGACCGTGCGCACCGCGGCGACCAGATCCGCCCCCTTGATCTCCTTCAGTACGTAGCCGGCCGCACCAGCCATGATCGCGTCGAGCAGCGCATCGTCGTCGTCGAACGAGGTGAGCATCAGACAAGCCAGCCCCGGCATGCGCGAGCGCAGCTCCCGGCAGACGGAGACGCCGTCCCCGTCCGGCAGCCGTACGTCCAGCACCGCAACATCCGGCCGCAGCGCCGGACCGCGGGCGAGCGCATGGTCCGCCGTACCGGCATCGCCCACCACCTCGATGTCGGGCTCGGCATCGAGCAGGTCCTGCACACCCCGGCGGACGACTTCGTGATCGTCGAGCAGGAACACGCGTATCGGCCGCTGCGGTGAGAAGGTCGCTGCGTCGGTCATGCTGCCCTCCGGGCGCGGGATACGAGGACGTGCCCCGCTCCCCCATCGTGCGGCCTCCGCGGCCGGCTCGCCAGGGCCGAACGGTCCCGCGCCTGCCCTGCCCACGGCGCCGACCCGTCCCCGGGTGGGGCCGTTCGGCCCCTCACCTGCGCTCTTCAGGCGTGCCAAGGTCAAAGGAGGCGAGAGGGGTGCGTCATGCCTCTGAAGGAGATGCGCTGGCGGTGGCGGGGCAACCCGCTCAAGCGCGGGACGGACGTGGCGGAAGCCTGGATTTTCCTGACGACCGCGTTCCTGATCGCCGTGGCGGCGCCTGCCGCAGGTGCGGTGGCCGCGAGTGACCTGGAAGCCTCTTCCCAGCGGCAGGGGCGCGAGTGGAAGAGCGTGTCCGCCGTGCTCACGGAAGATCCCCCTGCTCGCATCGGTGTTGACTCCGCGGGCGGCACCGGCGGCCGGGTCCACGCCACGGTGCGGTGGACGGCCGCGGACGGCACAATACGCACGGGAGAGACAGCCGTGGCGCCGGGTCTGCGGGCGGGTGACCGGACCACCGCATGGCTGAACCGGCATGGGTCCCTGCTGCGGGATCCCACCACCCCCGAGGACGCCATCGCCGGAAGCGTCGCGATCGGCGTCGTCGCCGCGTCCACCACAGGTCTTCTGCTCATCGGCGCGAACAAAGCCGCAGTCGTCCTGCTGAACCGCCGGCGCTACGCCCAGTGGGAGAAGGACTGGGCAGAATCAGACCTCCGGTGGCGGCACCGGCAGCCCTGAGCCGCGTCGGCTCTGTACGTGCGAGGACCGTCCCGCCTCGCCCGCCTGTTCCACTCCGGCACAGCCCCGTCGGGCGGAAGCGGTCAGCTCGCAGGCTCGGCCGCAGGCTACGTCAGCTGCCGGTACGGGGCCTCACGCCGGTGGGTGAGGCGATCGACCACGGCGGTCACGCCGTCGACCTGCTGCGTCATCCGTACTGCGATGGCCGCTGCGCCACTGGACTCCAGCTGACCGGTGAGAGTCACGATGCCTTCACTCACCACCACCTCCACGCTCTGCGGGCTCAGCCACAATGCCCGCACCACGACCTCGTCGATGACCTCGTCGCGGATGTCCGCGTCCGGACGGGCGAAGATCTGCAGCACGTCGCGCCGGGTGACCATGCCGACCAGACGAGCCTCTTCATCCACCACGGGGAGCCGCTCGACGCCGCTCGTGCTCATGAGGCGGGCCGCACGCACCACGGAGTCGTCGGCACGCACGGTGCGGGCCGGAGCGGACATCACCGCGCCGGCGGTGAGCAGGCCGTCTGTGGCCGTGGTGCGCCGGTTGCGTTGCAGGTCCGTCGCGGAGACGACTCCGATCACCCTGTCCTCGGCATCCACGACGGGCAGGCCACTGATGTCGTACTCCGCCAGCCACCGCGCCATTTCGCCAGTCGGAGTCCCGCTCCGTGCGCTGACGACATCATCGGTCATCACGCTTCCGACCCGTCGACGTTTCATCTCGGCCCCGCTCTCCGCTCGCGTCCGTCCTCAGGGAAGCCGACGCAGATACGGGTCGTGTGCGCGGCGTGGCAGCAGGCGGACCCGGGCGTCAACTGCGGTGATCCCGCCCGGCCCGGCGATGACGGGATTGCATTCGGCCTCGGCAAGCTCAGGGAGGTCGTCGGCCATGCGGGAAAGACGTGCCAGCAGGTCCTCCAGGGCACCGGTGTCGGCCGGTCCGCTGCCCCGGTGGCCGTACAGCAACGCCGCACAGCGCGGTGTGGTGAGGAGCTCGCGGATGTCGGTGTCGGTGAGCGGTGCGAGGCGCGCCGCGTGGTCGGAGAGCAGCTCGCTGGTGGTGCCACCGAGCCCGAACACGACCAGGGCGCCGAAGACTTCGTCCTGGACGACGCCCGCCAGCAGTTCCGTGCCACGGGCGGCCATCGGCTGGACGAGGACTTCGGACATGACTGCCCCGAGGCGGGCGGTCAGGTCACGGTAGGCGGCCCGTATCTGCTGCTCACCGTGCAGGTCGAGGAGAACTGCGCCCCGCTCGCTCTTGTGGACGAGACCAGGCCCCTGGGCCTTGAGCACCACTCCACCGCCGGGACCGGCGAGCCGCGCGGCGGCCTCGACGGCTTCCTGCTCGGTGGCGGCACATGCCTGGCGCAGGCGCGGAATGCCGTAGTGGGCGAGGAGTTGGTCGGTCGCGCGGGCGTCCAGCCAGCCGCCAGCCGGCTCTCCGGCGAGAAATGCTTCCACCAGAGCCCGTGCCTGCGAGGAGTCGATGCCGGGCGGTTCCACCACACTCCCGTGCGGCCTGGCCAGCCAGTGTGCGCGCTCGGCGGCGTGAAGAAGGGCTCGCGCTGCCGCTTGCGGTTCGCCGTAGGAAGGCACCGTCCGTCCGTCTCCGGTCGGGAGCAGCCGGACGCGCTCCGCCTGGTCGAGCCGCACGGCGACGATCGGCTTGCCGGAGCGGGCAGCCGGCGCCCGGGTGGTCAGCGCGGTGACCAGATCGGTGCCGACCGCCGTGGCCGGTGCGGTGGGCACCAGGACGACCAGGACTCCGTCGACCGCTCCGGATTCCGCGAGGCGGTCCACGCAGCCGCTCAATTCCTGCGCGCTCACCGTCGGCGTGGTGTCGACGGGGTTCGCGGCGCCGGCGCCCCCCGGGAGCAGGGCGAGCAGCATTCCCACAAGATCCGGCGGCAACTCGGGGACGGTCAGTCCCGCGTCCGCGCACGCGTCCGCAGCAAGCACGCCCGCGCCACCGGCGTTAGAGACCACGGCAACCCGCCCGCCGGCGGGCAGCGGCTGGGAGTGCAGCAGTGCAGCGGTGTCCAGCAGCTCGCCGAGGGTGCGGGTGGCGGTGATCCCGGCCTGGGAGAACAGAGCCCCGCGGGTCATCGTGGGCGTCGCCGCGGCCGCGGTGTGCGAAGCGGCCGCGCGGCGGCCCGCTTCGGAACGCCCGGCGTCGACCGTCAGAAGCGGCATACCGCGCGCGACGCGCCGGGCGGTGCGGGAGAAGGCACGGGGATTGCCGAACGACTCCAGGTGCAGCAGCGCCAGATCGGTTCGGCCGTCACACTCCCACCACTGCAGGAGGTCGTTGCTGCTGACATCGCGTTTGTCGCCGAGCGAGACGAAGCTGGAGATACCGATGCCCAGGCGGGAGAGTCCGTCGAGGAGCGCGATACCGACGCCTCCGGACTGCACGGCGACCCCGGCGGTGCCCGGCAGGGGCTTGGTGACGGCGAAGGTCGCGTCCATGCGGACCGGCTCTTCCGTATTGGCGATGCCCAGACAGTTGGGGCCGACCATCCGCATGTCCCAGCGGCGGCAAGCCGCTGTCAGCGCCGCGCTCTGCTCCGCGTCGAGGCCGGATGTCACGACCACCAGCGCTCTGACGCCCGCTCTTCCGCACTGGGCCGCAGCCTCGGGAACTGCGGCGGCCGGTATGGCGATCACGGCGAGATCGGGCGGGTGGGGAAGGTCGGCTACCGAGGGGTACGCGGGGACGCGCCATACGGCGTGGGCATGGGGGTTGACCGCGTACAGGAGACCGGCGAAGTGTGCCTCGCGCAGGTTGTGCAGGACGGCACGCCCCACCGACCCCGGCCGGGTGCCGGCTCCGATCACCGCGACGGAGTGGGGGCGCAGCAGTGGCTGCATGCTCGCGGTGTCGGCGGTACGCGCCCGGATGTCCACTGCCGAGAGGTAACGCTCGTCCGGGGCGAGCCGGATGGTACCGCGCACCGTGGTGCCGTCGAACTGCCGAGTGACCCGGAGGCCGAGGTCGGCGAAGACCTTGTGGATGAGGTGGTTGTCGGCGAGCACGTCGGCGGTGAAGACCGCGATGCCGTTCTCGCGGGCGGTGTGGACGAGGTGTTCCAGCAACAGGGTGCCGACGCCACGGTGGTGGAAGTCGTCGGCGACCGCCAGAGCGATCTCGGCAGAGGTGGGGTCGTCCACGTTCTCGTATTCGGCGACACCGACCAGCCGGTCGCCGTGCACGGCGACCAGGGTGCGGTGTCCGGGCCCGGCCGGGCCGCAGAGCCGGTCCGCGGCCTGCTCGCCGGAACGGGTGCTCACCGCGAAGAACCTGCTGCGCAGATTGTCCACGGACATCTCCTCGTAGAGCCGCAGTACCTGTCCGCGATCCTCCGGGCGGGCCGGGCGCAGCCGGACCGTGCTTCCGTCGGCCAGCAGTGCGCAGACCTCTTGCGCACGAGATGCGGTGCGTGTCATCGGGTCGCCCTTCCGCGGGGTCCTGACTCTCACCATGGGCTGCGGCATCCCTTGCTCACGAGGGCCGTCCGGCGCTGTCCGCGGGGGCCGACAGGCCCTCTCGCACGCCTGCCCCGTCCCCCCGAGGACACCTCACCACTGCGGTCCCGCCCCGGGCGGCCCCGTCCGGGCAGGAGCAGGGCCCGGGACATCGAAGACCACGTCCACGACGCCCTCGACCGCCCGCACCAGGCGGGCCGCAACGGGCAGGAGCGAGGGGTCGCGGACCGCGCCGTGGAGGGTGACCACCCCGTCGGCGACGGTGACCTGCAGATCCTTCGCGGAGTCGCCGAACAGCCTGCCGACGACTTCCGCACGTACTTCCCCGGCCAGGTCCTCGTCGGAGCGCAGGAAGACCTTCAGCAGGTCGGAGCGGCTGACGATGCCCTGCAGCAGCCCGGCGGCGTCGACGACGGGAAGCCGTTTCACGGACTTGAAGGCCATCGTCCGCGCCGCCTGGGCAATGGTGTCACCGGCGTGCACCGTCAGGGCGGGCGAGCTCATCAGCTCTCCCGCCGTCAATGCACCGGCCTTGCGTACATCGTCCAACCGGTGCAGCTGCTCCATACGGTCCGGCTCCGACTCCCGGAACTCTTCCTTCGGCAGCAGATCGGCTTCGGAGACCACTCCGACCACACGGCCCTCCCCCACCAGCACGGGCAGGGCGCTGACCTTCCACTGCTCCATGGTCTCGACGATCTCCTTGAACGGCGCTTCCTGCCCGATCGCCACCACGGTCTGGGTCATCACATCGCTGACGGTGTGCGGAGTGTGCTCCATGACGCCTCCTCGGGACGGGCCGCCTCGCACGGCCGGATGCGACACCTCCAGCCTGCTGTCGTGCGCCTGCGCCAGGCAGGGGCCGTCCGGCCCCAAACGCCGCCGGACGGCCGGTCCCGGGCAGGCCACGCGGTCGTCCTCCGCGTCCGCACGCCGCGGACCGGGCCCCTGTTGGGCCGGTCGGCCCGTGAAATGGCCCTGCGGCCCCTCGTCCGAATCGTCCGCGCCGATCAGCGTGTGAAGGGAGCGACGCCTTGCGCTCACTGGAGGTATGCCATGACGCGCCCTATGGCTGTCGGGGGGACGGATCGCCTGCGGGCCTCGCCGCCACGGACCGGGGCGCCCGGGAGGCACAGCTCCGAGGTGCCGCTCAGGCTCGTCCATGCAGCGGAGCGGCAGCCCCGCTCACATGCCCCGTCTGCCGGCCCAAAGGGCGCCCGGCGCTGGTCCGAGGGCGTCCCGCGTGAGGTCACCGCCCAGCTGCACCAATGCGATCAGGACCTCGGCATCACGGCGGAACTCCTCACCGGTCCGCCCCCGGAGGTGCTGCGTGCGGCGGCCGAAGAAGCCGAGCTCCTGGTGATCGGCACCATCGGCGCCGGCGGGCTCGCCGGATTCCTGCTCGGCTCCGTCGCGATGAACACGGTCGCGCACGCCGAGCGGCCCGTCGTACTGGTCCGTGCCCCGCGGGCCGCACAGGACGAGCAGCCCGGGCAGGAGCCGGTGGCCATGTCGACCCGCTCGCGCAGCCGGACTTGATCAAATCTGTCGGCCCGCCACCGGCGGCCCAGGCCGTGCCGACGCCGCGCCGGTCACATCGAACTCCACATCCACCACCCCCTCGACCGACCGCACCAGGCGTGCGATCACCGGGATGAGCGAGGTGTCCCGGACCCGCCCGCTGAGCGTGACGACCCCGTCGGCGACCGTGACTTGGAGATCCTTGGTCGGCGCCGCGAACAGCGCGCCCATGATGTCCCGGCGGACTTCCTCCGCGAGGTCGTCGTCCGAACGCAGAAAGACTTTCAGCAGGTCGGCACGGCTGACGATGCCTCTCAGCACCCCGTGCCCGTCCACCACCGGAAGCCGTTTGACGGACTCGTGCGCCATCAGCCGTGCGGCCTGGGAGAGCGTGGCATCGGCCCGCACGGTCAGGGCCGGGCTGGTCATCAGCTCCCCCGCCGTCACCGCTTCCGCCCTGCGTACGTCGTCGACCTGCCGCAGCTGCTCCAGACGGTCGGGGTCCGACTCCCGGAACTCCTCCTTCGGCAGCAGATCGGCCTCGGAGACCACTCCGACCACACGGCCCTCCCCCGCAAGCACCGGCAGAGCGCTGACCTTCCACTCCTCCATGGTCTCGACGACCTCCTTGAACCGCGCCCCCCGGTCGACCGCGGCCACGGTCTTCGTCATCACGTCCCTGACGATGTGCGGAGTGTTGAGCATGATGCCTCCTCGGTGCACGGAGCGGCGTCACGTGGCCGCCGTGACGCCTTCAGCCTGAAATACACCGAGCCGGCCGGGCAGGGGCCGTCCGGCCCCTTTCGCTGCCGATCGGCAGGGGCAGGTCAGGTGCGAGCGCATACACGAGCAGGCACGGAGCACCGCCGTCGGATGTCCCCCGCGCCACGACAGCAAACCGCGAGAGAACGGAGTCGACGTGGCGAATACCGGGAACGGAGCCGGACGGCTCAGGGACCCAGGCGCACCGCTGGGACTGCGGGGCACCGTGGTGCCTCCAAGCTCCGAAGGGCCCCAACCCGACGGGGAACCCAACGCGAGCGACGTCGGGCAGGGCGGCCGGCACCAGGCCGAAGGCGAGGACGGCACCGGAGGGCGACGGGTCGGGGGCCGAAACCCCCGGCGCCGGCCTCGCCGATCAGGGCTGCCGACGTGATCAGCCCTTCCAGGCAGGGAGGTTCATGCCGTGCAGGTTGCGGTAGGCGGCGCGCTCCGGAGGCGTCCAGCCTTCGAGGAGTTCGTCGTCGACCGCGTAGACCTCGATGCCGATCGGGTGGCACACGTCGAGCGGGTCGCCCGCGTCCGGCCCCCACAGCGGCACGGACAGATCGCCGCCGGGGCAGGTGGACAGTGCGCAGAGCAGGTCGAGCTCGGCGAAGAACTCGAAGTGGTCGCCGGGCCGGGCCGGGCAGGCCTTCATGAAGTACTGGTCGTCGGCGTTGAGCCCGGTGCACTGGAAGACGTTGAGGACGTCGTGCACGTCGAACTCCGTGAGCCCGTAGGGCAGCACCGCGCGGACCAGGTTCGAGTGGCAGTGGAAGTCGAAGTCCTCGCCGGTCAGCATGCGGTTGACGTACGGGTCGCAGCGCGTGCCCAGCAGGTCGTGGACCCTGCCGCCCTCGCCGTCGGTGCCGTAGCCGTCGAGCGTGTCGTCGGTGACGGTCAGCAGCGGACGCAGGAAGGGAAGGGTGGACCACAGCCGGTCGTAGGTGCTGACGTGCGCGCGCTGGAGCTGACGGGTGCGTGCCGCCCAGAGGCGTTCGCGCGGGTCGTGGCGGTTCCATACGTTGAGATCACCGACCTGGGGCCCGTCCACGGTGACGATGCGGCACAGATGCCCTGCGGGCACTTCCCAGGCGCGGCCGGAGCGGATCGGGATGGTGAAGCGGTCGACCAGCCGGCGGTCGCCGGGGCTGCCGGAGACCCGGTCGTAGAAGGCCTTGTCGACGTCGAGGGGGCCGCCCTCGGTGGCCTGGTACGCGGCTTCGGTGCTGACCATCTGTGCGCTCTCTTTCCTGGTGCGTCCGCGGTTTCGCGGAGGGACGGAGGGACCGGCCGGGGGTGCCGGTCGGGTGTCGGCTGGGCGAAGGCGTCAGGCGCTGTGGACCGCGCGCACGATGTCGACGACCTGGCGCTCGGAGTCGTCGAGGTAGCGGGCCAGCCCTTCGGCAGCCTCGGCGCGTCGGCCCGACCGGAGCAGATCGCACAGCTCGCGATCGCGCGGCACCCTCTGCCTCTGGAATTCCGCTTCGATCGGTACCTCGGAGAAGGCGAGGCGCAGCTGGGCGACGGTGGTGCGGAAGAAGCGGTCGAGCCGGGCACTGCCGATCAGGTGCACCACACCGCGGTGGAAGTCCAGAGAACAGGTGGCCGCCTCGTTCCACTGGCCGGCCTCGGCCGCCCGCTCGGCGGCCGCCACATACCGATCAAGGCCGTCGAGCGCCTGCTGCGGGGCGGTGAAGCTCTGCTCGGCCGCCCTGAGCTCAAGGGCGCGACGGGCGGCGTAGATGTCGTGGACGTCCGCGACGTCGAGGCCTTTGACGGCAGCGCCCTTGTAGAGCTGGTGGACCGCCAGGCCTTCGTGCACCAGCAGGCGTACGGCTTCGCGCAGGGTATTGCGCGAGACGCCGAACTCCTCGGCGAGGGCGGCGTCGCGCAGCGGGTTACCGGGAGCGAGCGCACCGGAGGTGATCCGGTCGCGCAACCGGTCGGCGATCGCCTCGGCAGCGAGGTAGGGAGGCGGCGCGGCGGCGTCGTTCTCTTCATCAGGCATGAGAGGAAGCTACCTCAGGATTGTTCAGCAATCCATAGTGAGGCCAGAAGCTCAGCCGGGCCATCCATGGCCTTTTGCCCTGATATAAGGCCATAGATCAGGCATCTTTCACGGGAGCTTTCGCCTCACCCTTGACAGGATCGTTCAACTATTTCTAGCTTCATCGCCACTGCTGGCCTGAGTGCCGTCGAGGTCCGCCCCCCCCTGCGCGCCGCCCCCTCTCGACCCCACCAGTCCCGGCCCCTCTCGACTCCCCGAGGTGGCTCATGCCCTCTTCCCCGCTCGCCCCG
>Ga0207426_1002125_pt1 | contig 13570 bp, 12 predicted proteins | sample AraplaMF_Cvi_mMS_FD_184265 | JGI IMG/M metagenome (GOLD analysis project Ga0207426, IMG submission 184265) | Arabidopsis root microbial communities from the University of North Carolina, USA - plate scrape MF_Cvi_mMS (SPAdes) (version 2) | ecosystem: Host-associated > Plants > Roots > Endosphere...
TGGAACAGCGGCGCCGACACCAGCGCCACCTCGTCGGCCGTCAGATCGCTGTCCACCAGGACATTGACCGCGTTCCAGGTGAGGTTGGCGTGGGTGAGCATCGCGCCCTTGGGGCGGCCCGTCGTGCCCGAGGTGTACATGATGAGGCCCACCTCGTCGCTGCCGACGGGCTCGTCGACCGGGTCGCTGGAGGACGCCGCTAGGAACTCCTCGTACTCCGGGCCCACGGTGACGGTTCTCCGCAGGTCCACGGTGCCCCGCAGCGCGTCGACGACGGCTGCCTGCGCCGGGGAGTGCACCAGCACACTCGTCCCGGAGTCCGTCAGCTGATAGGCGATCTCGGGTGCGGCGAGGCGGGTGTTGAGCGGTACGAACACCGCGCCGAGCAGACCGGCCGCGAAGAACGTCTCCAGGAAGGACGGGTGGTTGGGGCCGAGGTAGGCGACCCGGTCGCCGCGCCGGACCCCCGCTGCGCGCAGGGCGTGGCCCAGACGGGTGGTGCGCTCGTGGAGTGCGGCATAGGAGGTCGGCGCGCCCTCATGGAGGAGGGCGGTGCGACCGGGGGTCTTACGGGCCCGGCGGGCGGGCCACGACCCCAGTCCCTCGTTGCGCATCACAATCTCCTTGTCAGGAGCGGGATTCGGTGTCGTGGTCGGCGAGCCCGAGGAGCCGGGCGGCGTTGTCCTTGAGGATCTTCGGCCTGACCTCGTCCTTGAGCGGGAGCTCGGCGAAGTCGGCCAGCCAGCGGTCGGGCGTGAGGACGGGGTAGTCGGAGCCGAAGAGCACCTTGTCCTGGAGCAGCGAATTGGCGTAGTGGACGAGCTGTTTCGGAAAGTACTTGGGCGACCATCCGGACAGGTCGATATGCACGCCCGGTTTGTGGGTCGCGACGGCGAGTGCCTCGTCCTGCCAGGGGAACGACGGATGCGCCAGGATGATCTTCATCTGTGGGAAGTCGGCGGCGACGTCATCGACATACAGCGGGTTGGAGTACTTCAGCCGGATGCCGCCCCCGCCGGGCACACCGGCGCCGATACCGGTCTGGCCGGTGTGGAAGAGCGCGATGGACCCGGTCTCCTCGATCACCTCGTACAGCGCGTAGGCGAGATCGCGGTCGTTGGGGAAGAATCCCTGGATGCTGGGGTGGAACTTGAAACCCCGGACGCCGTATTCCTCCACCAGTCTCCGGGCCTGCTTGACGGCGGCCCTGCCGCGGAACGGGTCGAGCGAGGCGAAGGGGATGAGCACGTCGGGGTGGGCGGCCGCGGCCTCCGCGACCTCCTCGTTGGGCACCGGCGGCGTGCCGGTGGCGGATTCGGCGTCGACGGTGAAGACGACGGCGGCCATCCGCCGTTCCCGGTAGTACGCGGCCATCTCCTCCAGAGTGGGCTTGCGCGCGCCCTCGACCTTGAAATAGGCGCTGGAGGCGTCGTACAGGCCGTCGTCCAGGGCATGGGCGCCCTTGGCGGACACCTCGGCATGGGTGTGGACGTCGATCGCGACGAGTTCGTCGGTGTTCATCGGGTCACCGGGCCTTGGGAGCGGGGATACCGACCGTCTGCGGAGCGCTGCCCACCGAGTGATGCCAGGTGGCGGCGATGCTCTCCGGCGTCCAGCCACCGTCGGCGTAGGCGGCCGAGACCTCCTGCGGATGCGACCACAGCGCGAGCTTGTCACCCCCGATGCCGATGCACTGCCCGGTGACGTCACGCGCCGCGTCGGAGGCGAGGAACGGCAGGAGCGCGGCACAGTCCTCGGGGGTGCCGAACCCCTCGCCCTTGCGCAGGAACTCCGGCAGCGGCTCCCCGCGGTGCAGGGCCTCGACGTACGGGGCGAAGGCCGGGATCGTCTCGGTCATGGCGGTCGCCGCCACCGGGACGACGGCATTGACGGTGATGCCCGCCCGGCCCAGCTCCATCGACCAGGTGCGCACCATGGCGCCGATACCGGCCTTGGCCGCGGCGTAGTTGGTCTGGCCGAAGTTGCCGCGCTGGCCGGCCGGCGAGCCGATCAGGATCAGGCTGCCGCCCTCGCCCTGTTCCCGCATGTGGACCGCGGCGGCGCGGGCGCAGGTGAAGGTTCCCCGCAGATGCGTGGTGACGACGCTGTCGAAGTCGTCGTCCGTCATCTTCCACAGGACGCGGTCCCGCAGGATCCCGGCATTGGTGACCATGATGTCGAGCCGCCCGAACTCCTGGACGGCGCGGGCGACCAGACGGTCCGCGGCCTCGGTGGTGCCGACGGCCACCACCTCGGCCACCGCCCGGCCGCCCGCATCGGTGAGGGACCGGACGGCCTGTTCGGCGATCCCGGCGTCCACGTCATTGACGACGACGGCGGCACCGGCGCGGGCCAGCGCGGTGGCGTAGGCGAGGCCGAGGCCCCGGCCGGAGCCGGTCACCACGGCCACCTTGCCGCTGAGGTCGATGGAGGGAGGGGGAGTGGGGTCTGACACGGCGATGTGCTCCTTCTCTAGGGAGGGAGGGGGCGGAGCCCTGGGCTGCGGCTCGGCGCGGTCCGACTCTCACGAAGGAAGCTAAGACCAATCATTGTTGTCGTCAATAGTTGCTGTGGACCTCGGTATGCTTCATGCTGAGTCCACACCGTCCCCACCCGCGCCCCCGTTCCCACGGGACCTCACACCGGAGCCAGAGATCGCCGAGACCGACGCCGACGTCCCCTGGATGCGCGCCCTCCACGCCGACACCGGCTACCTGCTGTACCGCCTCGGCCTGCGGTCGGGGAGCATGTTCAACACGGCGCTCCAGGAGTACGGCCTGCGGCTGCGCCACTACGCCCTGCTGCGGTATCTGACGACCGTGGAAGGCGCCCTGCAACGGGAGTTGAGCGAACGGCTGGGCTACGACCCGAGCGCGATCGTGAGCCTGGTCGACGACCTCCAGGACCTCGGCTACGTCGAACGCCGGCCCGCGCCGGGCGACCGCCGCAGCCGCATCGTCGTCCTGACGGACCAGGGCCGCAGGGCCTTGCGCGACACCGACGAGTCCAGCCGTCAGGTCACCGACGAACTGCTGGTGCCGCTGGATGCCGACGAACGGGACCAGCTGCACGCACTGCTGCTCCGGGTCGCCGAGCCGGAGCAGTGATCCCACCGGCCCGGACCCGCGCTAACGGGCCGGGCCGGCCTCGCGCTCCTCGTCCCGGGACCGGGTGCGCCTGCGCTGGGTCAGGTACCCGGCGACGGCGACCGCCAGCAGCAGGGCGACGGTGCCGAGGGTGAACGCCTCGAAGGTGAGCCGGGAGACGCCCCAGACCGCCCGGAAGTCGTACGGGAGGCCGAAGAGCTGCTCCAGAGTGCCGGGAAACAGCGCCACCCATGAGCCGAGCACGATCCAGGCGTGGACGAGCAGCGTCGCCACGGTGAAACCACGCGTGCCGAACGGGACCTGGTAGGGCCGGGGCACCTCGCGGTGGCGCAGCCGCAGCGCCAGCAGCGAGGGGACCACGGCGAGATAGGACAGCAGCAGGGTGGTGATCGCGACGGTCAGCACCACGCCGAAGACTGCCGAGGTGTCGCCCTTCGCCAGGTTCATCGCGGCGGCCATGAACACGGTGGCGGTGACCCCGGAGAGCAGATTCATCCGGACCGGCGTCCCCAGCCGCGGATGGAAGGCGCCCAGGCCCCGGCTGAAGAACCCGCCGTCGGCGGCCGCCATCGCCTGCATCCGGTCGGCGACGATCATCCAGGCGCTGCCCTGCGTCAGCAGCGCCACCACGAACAGCACCGCGACGAAGGTCAGCACCGGCCCGCGCCCGTCGCCGTAGATCCCGAAGACCAGCCGGGCGGCATCCAGGAAGCCGCCGACACCGGTGACCTCGCCGGGCGGCGCGGCCGAGAGAATGGCCAGCACCGGCAGCAGATAGCAGCAGGTGGCGATGGCTCCCGACACCCCGATCGCCACCGGCACATCGCGCTGCGGAGCGAGCATCTCGTCGCCCGCCGCATTGGGCGCCTCGAACCCGACGAACGCGAACAGCAGTACCGGCACCAGCGCCAGAAACCCCACCCCGGTGGGGGAGAAGTAGGCGCTCTGGAGCCCTCGGAAGCCGTGCTGGATCCCGTACGCCACCGCCGTACCGGTGAAGAAGGCCAGCGCCAGGACCTTGGCCCCGGCGCCGGCCGTGGTGATCCACTTGCCGCGGCGCAGCGAGACCACCGCGGTGAGGATCGCGGCCCAGATGAAGGCCAGCTTGAAGGCGTAGTCCGCCACCGTCCCCGAGCCGAGCGGGAGGACGAAGCCGTCCCATGCCGCGGCCGCCACGAAGACCAGCGAACCGCCGAGCCAGACGGGGTTGGTGACCCAGTAGAACATCGTGGTCAGCACTGCCGCCGGCCGCCCGAACGCCACCTCCACCCAGACATAGGGTCCGCCCTCTTGTGGGAACGCGGCCCCGGTCTCGGCGAACACCAGGGCGTAGGGCAGCAGGAACGTCACCGCGATGACGGCGATCCAGGTGACGGCCTGCCCGCCGCCGGCGGCGATCTGCCCGATCACATCGAAGGAGATCACGGCGGCGACGCCCATCGCCATGATGTCGAAGCGCCGCAGACTCCGCTTCAGATTCGGGACGGGGGCGGGGACGGACACGGCGTGGTCCTCCTGATGGCCGGTGCGGTCGTGGTCGGTCCGGTCCGTCGCTGCCCTCCGGGGGCCGGGCCCGCGACGGTCACATCGTGCGGCATCGGCTGGGGCCGCATCGGCAGCGGCACGCCCTGCGACGGACGCGTCGGCCGGTCGTCCGGGCCGCCGCCGTCGTCCATCGAGTCGCGCCCCGGCGGCCGGTGGAGAACCGCGCGGCCGCGCCGTGCGTCTCGCACCACATGGAGATCCGGGGGAGGACGGATCTTGGTCATTGACCTGGTGGCCCGGGTGCCCGAGACTCCGTTCAGCCCCCCTCGTCGGCCGCCGCCCCACCGGTCATCCGGCAGCTCCACGCTGCCCGTCCGCCGGTTGGCCGTCCCGTCACCCACCAGCCCGCGACCCCGCGCGGGCCAGCCACGAGGAGGCCGCCGTGACCGATCGGCACGGAGCCGCGCAGCCCGGCGCGGTCGAAACCCACACCGCCGACGAGGTGCCGGAGCGCGCACGGTACGGGGGTGTCCGTGCGCTGTTCACCCTCGGGTTCGCCACCCAGATCGCCCCGTTGGCCCTGGTGACCGGCGCGATGGCGGTGCAGCTGTTCCATCAGCCGTTGTGGTCCGGCATCTTGGCGGTGCTCGTCGGACAGCTGCTGGGCGGGGCGTGCACGGCGTCGCGGTGGGCTCCGGGCCCGCAGCCCGGTGGGCCGCGCGGGTTCCGGAGCCGGGCCCGGTTCGGCTCGCCGGGCGCACTGCCCGGCGTGGCCGTAGCGGCCGCCGTGTACCTCGTGCTCTTCGCCGCTCACCTCTTCCTCGCCGGGCGGTCGCTGCACGCCCTCGCGCCCAACGTGCCGGTCGGGGCGGGCATCCTGCTCGCCGCCGTCGGCTCCGCGCTGCTCTGCCTGATCGGCCGGCGCCTGCTCCACCTCCTCCACAAGGCGGCGGCGGTGCTCCTCGCCCTCGGCAGCCTGGCCGGCCTCGCGGTCGCCGTGGCCCGCGGCCTGCCCGCGGACGTCCTCACCCGGGGCGGCTTCACCTTCGCCGGCTGGCTCGCGATCGTCGCTCTCAGCGCCCTGTGGCAGCCGGCCCTCGCCCCGTACGTCGCGGACCCCGCGCGCTCGCTGCCCCGGCCCGCCCGTACCGCCGCCGCCTTCCGGGCGACCTACGGGGACTCCTGCCTGGGCTCCCTGCTGCCGTTCCTGGCCGGTGCGGTCGTCGCCCCGGCCTGTCCGGGCCCGGACCCCGTCGCCGGATTCGACACCGCGGCCGGGGCGTTCGGACCGGTGCTGCTGGCACTCTTCCTCCTGATCCTCCTCCACCAGAGCGCGCTCACCCTCTACCGCGCGGTGCAGAGGTGGGTGGAGCTGACCGTGACCGCGCCGCTGGACTTCCTGTGGGCGCGCTCCCGGCGGCGGTGCGACGGGGCAGCGGTGTTCAGCGTGCGCGAGCAGGCCGCCCGCATCCTCGATCCGCTCCGGCCGCTTTACCCGGAGGACGTACGAGGCTTCGCGGACACCCGTTAGGACACCCGCAGAAGGTGCCGCCCGCATCCCGCCGTGCGATGGAAGAGCCCGGCCCGCCCAGGCCCAGAAATTCGATGGCTGGCCCGAAATTCCCTTTCCCTGCCCCGGGAGTGGAAGGCGCTGCGGCATCGTACGGAACTCGCAGGCCATTTACCAACTGCCGTCATATCTCCGGTGCAAGTTCCTTCGTGGCGAAGGTTTTCTGGGCGACCGCACGGCCGAACTTTCTCCCCTTCGCGGAATCCGCAGTGTATTCCCCTCCCAACTCCCCTGCATAAAGGAGGAGTTGGGTTCCGGGCGGGAGGTGTGAGAGGTCGAGGGCGGCGTGGCCATGCTTTCAAAGAGGGCTCAAAGCGGGCATGTTGCATCATTCCGTCCGCGCTCGGAGGGTGGCGGTGCATCGTCGGCCAAATTCGAGGCCGGAATGCTTTGTTACGGTGCCCCCCTGTTCTCGGAAAGGCGGTTCGGGTGACCGAACGGGCCTGTGGGGAGTGGAGGGTGCCGCCGCGCCGTCCGCTTTCCGTTCCGGCATTCCCCTATGGAGACGATTTAGTTGAACGTGAAATTCTCTTCGGTGAAGCGCGAGGCGCGCGGTGCGCACCGGCGCCGGGCGCGGATGATTCCGATCGGCATCCTGGCCGCGGCCGGTGTCCTCGGTGGATCGCTGGCCGTGTTCAACTCCCAGGACCACGCGACGGCCAACGAGGCCTTCCCCCAGGCCTCGGGCAGCGCCACCGCCGACGCCACACCGGGCGACCGGCCCTCCACGCCGGCGCCGAGGGCGACCAAGTCGGGGAACAGCAAGATCGACCGCTACGAGGCGGAAATCAACCGGCTGGTCAACAAGGCGCGGGTCGAGCACGGCTGTGAGCCCCTGCGCCGAGACCCCCGTCTGGACAAGGCCGCCCGACTGCACAGCCAGGACATGGCCACCCACAGCCACTACTCGCACACCTCCACCAACGGCAAGGGCCCGAAGGAGCGGATGGAGGCGCAGGGGTACGACGACGCCTCGGCGGAGAACATCGACGCCTGGCCGACGACCCCCCAGGGCGCGTTCGACGCCTGGATGCACAGCCCCGGCCACCGGGCCAACATCCTCGGCTGCCACTCCAAGGCCACCGGCATAGGTGTCGCTCTGGGCGGTAAGCACCGGGCCTACTGGACCCAGGACTTCGGCTACAAGTAAAGCCGGGCCGTGGGTCCGCCTGCCCGGATGCCGCGCAGCGGAGCATCCGGGCAGGCGGACCCGGGATCTCCGCCGCCCCCGCCGCTTGCCGCTGCTAGCGGATGCGCGCTAGCTTTGAGGGGTGGCGAAGACGCAGCTGAACGTCAGGGTGGACGAAGCCACTGCTGAAGCGGCGCGAGAGCGCGCCACGCAGCGGGGAGTGAGCATGAACCGCTATATCGAGGAGCTCGTCCTCAAGGACGCCGGCGAGGTCGGCCAGACCTTCGTCGAGGCCGCCTCCGACTTCATGAAGCAGTACGAGCGGGTCTTCGCCGAGGAATTCGGCCGGCAAGAAGGCAGTCCCCCTGCCACCCCGGGCACCACCGATCACGAAGGACTGCCGGGCACCACGTGACACTGCGCATCGACCTCGCCTGGCTCCTTCTGATCGCCGAACAGCACACCCCCGGAGACCCCCAGGTCACCGATTGGGGCGCCCTGGTGGCCGCCGTCAGCCGCCATGAAGCCGAGATATTCGGTGTGCCCGTCTACACCGAACCCCAGGACCGCGCCGCCGCGCTGCTCCAACTCCTGCTCCAGGTACCGGCGCTGGAGGAGGCGAATGCGATGTTCGCGACCGCCGTCGCCTATGGCTACCTCGTCGCCAGCGGTCTGAAGATCGCCACCTCCCCCGAGCAGGTCCGCGACCTCGCCCGCCTGGTCAAGGACGGTACGGCCGACGTCCAGGCCATCGCGGACGAGCTGCGCACCTGGACGGTCTGAGCGCCGCCCGCACGCGGGCCGCTCAGTCGGCCGGCCGCCGGGCCGTGCCCAGCACCGCCGGTGAGGTCGGCAGCGTCGGCCCGCGCTCCGGCACCCGCAGCCGACGCACCCGCACCACCTCGAACCCGGCCGTACGGATCTCGCCCAGCGGGTCCCGGCCGGTGTGACAGCCGCCCATCAGCAGCGGCCAGACCGTCCGGTCCAGCGACCACTGCACCGCCGCCAGCCCCCGCCCCGCGGCCCGCCCGTGCTCGAAGAACCGCAGCTCACCGCCCGGCCGCAGCACCCGCCGCAGCTCCAGCAGCGCCCGCTGCACCTCACGCACCGAACACAGCACCAACGACGCCACCGCGGTGTCGAACGCTTCGCTCTTGACCGGCAGCGCCTCCGCCACCCCCGGCACCAGATCCACCGGCACCTCCGCATGGGCCGCCGCCGACCGGGCCACCTCCCGCAGGGTGGGCTCCGGCTCGATGGCCACCACCTCCGAGACGGTCCCCGGATAGTGCGCGAAGTTCAGCCCGGTGCCCGCCCCGACCTCGATGACCCGGCCGGTGGTGCCCGTCAGCAGTTCCTTCCGGAGCGCGGCCACCCCCGCCCGCGCATCCGCGGCCGGACCACAGCAGCTCGCATAGAAACGGGCGAACACCGGGTGGTGCACCGTGCCCTGCGGAACTCCTCTGCGCTGCCACATGACGGACCCCTTCGCCGACGCTGCCCGCTCCTGGAGTCAGTTTCCCCACCGGGCGGGCAAGGAGTCACCGGCAGCCACCCCGTCAGCGGCCCGGACATCCGTACGAGACGGGAGCGGCCCTCGCACCGAGGGCAGGTCCCGTCCTCGCTCGCCACGTGCCACCCGTGCGGCGGTGTGCCCGCGGCCGCACCCCGTCACGCGGGGATACGGAACGCTCCCGATCCGCCGAGCGCCGGCGCCAGCCAGTCCGGGGCCGCGGTGCGGAAGGCGTGCGGCGCGCGTGCGGCGGAGCCCTCCGGGACCAGGCCGAGGAGCGGCGCGCCCGCGGCGTCCGGCAGGTCCGCCAGGTTGCAGCGGGACGCGAGGTCGGGCTCGGCCGGCCAGCTGCCGATGACGACGCCCGGGGAGTCGAGTCCGTACGAGCGCAGGGCCAGTGCGGTCAGCGCGGTGGTGTTGAGGGTGCCCAGGCCCGCCTGGGCGACCACCAGGACGGGGGCCCCGGCCAGCCGGGCCGCGTCGGCGAGCGTATGCCCGTCCGCGTCGAAGCGGACCAGCAGCCCGCCCGCGCCCTCGACCAGCACCAGGTCGTGCGAGGCGGCCAGTTTGGCGGCGGCCTCGGCGATGTCCTGCGGACCGACCGGCGGCAGACCGGCCCGCAGCGCGGCCGTCGCGGGCGCCAACGGCTCCGGATAGCGGGCGAGTTCGACGCCGGTGACCGGACCCGCCAGCCGTTCGACCTCTGCCACATCACCCGGCTCGTGCGCCGTGACGCCGGTCTGGGCCGGTTTGAGCACGGCCACCGAACGGCCTTGGGCGAGCGCCGCCGCGGCGATCGCGGCCGTGGTCACGGTCTTGCCGATCTCCGTGCCCGTGCCCGTCACGAACAGCACCGACATGGTTGTGCCTCCGACTCTGCGCGGCCGATACCGCGCGCTATGACTGGCAATGTTGCTGTATGCCCGGTGTGTACGGCACCGGTACCGGGGGCGGCGGGGCGCGGAGACCCGGCCACCGCCGCCCGTGCGGTCAGCCCTCGCGCGCCGCCGCGCACACCGCGGCGCAGATGCGCGCCACATCGCCGTCGCCGGTGATGTACGGCGGCATGGTGTAGATCAGATCCCGGAACGGGCGCAGCCATACGCCCTCCCGGACCGCCGCCCGGGTCGCGGCCGCCATGTCCACCTCGTGGTCGAGCTGGACGACACCGATCGCGCCGAGTACCCGTACGTCACGCACCCCGGCGATGCCCCGGGCCGGGGCCAGACCGTCCCGCAGCCCGGCCTCGATCCGCTTGACCTCCTGTGCCCAGTCCTGGGACAGCAGCAGTTCGATCGAGGCATCGGCGACGGCCGCGGCCAGCGGATTGCCCATGAAGGTGGGACCGTGCGCCAGCACCGGCAGTGCGCCGCGGGAGATCCCGTCCGCCACCGCCGCCGTGCACAACGTCGCCGCCAGGGTGAGGTATCCGCCGGTCAGCGCCTTGCCGAGGCACATCACATCGGGTGCGACGCCCGCGTGTTCGGCGGCGAAGAGGGCGCCCGTACGGCCGAAGCCGGTGGCGATCTCGTCGAAGACGAGCAGCACGTCATGGGCGTCGCAGGCCTCCCGCAGCACCCGCAGATAGCCGGGGGAGTGGAACGACATCCCGCCCGCCCCCTGCACCACGGGCTCCACGATCACCGCCGCCAGCTCGTCGGCGTGCCGGGCGATCAGCTCGCGCAGCTGCGCGGCATACGCCTCGTCCGGCGCCGCGTCGAAGCCGGCCGGCGGGGTGTCCGCGAAGACCTGCCGCGGCAGCGCCCCCTGCCACAGCTCATGCATCCCGCCGTCCGGATCGCACACCGACATCGGCTGCCAGGTGTCGCCGTGATAGCCGCCCCGCCAGGTCAGCAGCCGCTGCTTGCGGGGCTTTTTGAGCGAGCGCCAATACTGAAGGCACATCTTGACGGCGACCTCGACGGACACCGAACCGGAGTCGGCGAGGAAGACATGCTCCAGCGGCTCCGGGGTGATGTCGACCAGCCGCTTCGCCAGCCGGACGGCCGGTTCATGGGTCAGCCCGCCGAACATCACATGGCTCATCCGCCCCAGCTGGCTCTGTGCGGCGTCATTGAGGACCGGGTGGTTGTAGCCGTGCACCGCCGACCACCAGGACGACATGCCGTCCACCAACTCGTCCCGGCCCTCGACCGGTTCGGCCAGCCGGAGCCGGACCCCGGACGCGGACTCCACCAGCAGCGGTGCGGCCTTGCCGGGCATCGGCCCGTACGGATGCCACACATGCTGCCGGTCGAGCGCGAGCAGTTCGCCCGGGGTGAGCGGCTCAGGCATTGGGCGGCAGTTCGGTACCGGCACCGCGGCGGCGCACCGAGACCAGATCACGGCGGGTGTCGTCGGACGGTGCCGCGACGGTGGCGGCGAGATCCGCGGCGTCGTCCTCCGCGTCGTCGGCGTCGCAGGCTGCCGCTCCGCCGCAGTCCGGCCGGCGGTGCTCCGGCAGCGTCGTGGTGTCCGTGCCCTCGACCTCGAACCCGGCGTCCGCGATCATCGCCAGGTCGTCCTTGCCGGCCTGGCCCTCACTGGTCAGATAGTCGCCGAGGAAGATGGAGTTGACCAGGTGCAGGGCGAGCGGCTGGAGACTGCGCAGATGGACCTCGCGGCCGCCGGCCAGCCGTACCTCGATGTCCGGGCAGACGAACCGCACCATCGCCAGGATGCGCATCGCGCGCTGCGGGGTGAGGTTCCACTCCTTGGCGAGCGGGGTGCCCTCGAACGGGATCAGGAAGTTGACCGGGACCGAGTCCGGGTCCAGTTCGCGCAGTGCGAAGACCACATCGACGAGGTCGGCGTCGCTCTCCCCCATACCGGCGATCAGGCCGGAGCAGGCGGACATACCGGCCGCCTGGGCCTGCTGGACGGTGGACACCCGGTCCGAGAAGTCGTGCGTGGTGCAGATGTCGCCGTAGGTGGCTTCCGAGGTGTTCAGGTTGTGGTTGTACGCGTCGGCGCCCGCCTCGCGCAGCCGGCCGGCCTGGCCGTCGGAGAGCAGACCCAGGCAGGCGCAGACCTCCACGCCCTCGTTCTGCTCCTTGATGGCGGAGATGGTCTCCGAGACGCGGTCCACGTCCTTGTCCGTGGGGCCGCGGCCACTGGCCACCAGGCAGACGCGCTTGGCGCCGCCGGCCACCCCGGCGGCCGCCGCCTTGGACGCGTCATCCGGCTTGAGCCAGGTGTACTTGAGGATCTCGGCCTTCGAGCCCAGCCGCTGGGAGCAGTACGAGCAGTCCTCGGGGCACAGGCCCGACTTGAGGTTGACGAGATAGTTGAGTTTGACCCGCCGCCCGAACCACTGGCGGCGCACCTTTCCGGCCGCGGCCACGACATCGAGCAGTTCGTCATCGGACGTCGCCAGCACGGCCAGCGCCTCTTCGCGGGTCGGCAACTCGCGCCGCAGTCCCTTGTCCACCAGTGTGTTCAGCAGCTCCATGGCGTTGATCCTGGCGTACGCCACCGCCTCCGGCCAAGGAGGATCTCCACAACGAGCTCCGATCGAGGTGTGTGTATCACCACACTGTGGGCGTGCGGAACGACCGCTAACGTCTATAGACAGCCGACAATCGAGGCCGACAGACGAAGGACGCCGATGCCGCAGGACTCCGCCCCGTCGCTGCTCCACGACACCGCGCCGGCGACCCCCGGCGAGCCCCCCGCCGAGGCCTCCCGGCCGGTGTATGACGCGGCGTTCGACTGGATCGACGCGGCCCGTGCCGCACGCCATCGTGCCGGACTGGTCCGCACGCTGCACCCCCGCCCCGCCGACTCCCCGCTGCTCGATCTGGCCAGCAACGACTACCTCGGACTGGCCCGGCACCCCGAGGTCACCCGCGGTGCGGCCGCCGCCGCGCACCGCTGGGGCGCCGGGGCCACCGGCTCCCGGCTGGTCACCGGCAGCACCGAGCTGCACGCCCGGCTGGAGGCGGAACTCGCCGCGTTCTGCGGCTTCGAGGCCGCTTTGGTGCTGTCGTCCGGATATGCCGCGAACCTCGCCGCCGTCACCGCGCTCACCGCCCCCGGCACCCTGGTCGTCTCCGACGCGGGCAACCACGCCTCCCTCATCGACGGCTGTCGGCTCTCCCGGGCCCGTACCGAAGTGACCCGGCACGCCGACCCCGAGGCCGTGCGCACCGCGCTGACCGGCCACGACGGCCGGGCGCTGGCCGTGACCGACGCGGTCTTCTCGGTCGACGGCGACGCCGCGCCGCTCCCCGCGCTCGCCGAGGTCTGCCGGTCAGCGGGCGCCGCGCTGCTCGTCGACGACGCGCACGGTCTGGGCGTCCTGGGCGACGGGGGCCGCGGCGCGCTGTGGGCCGCCGGGCTCGCCGGTGACGGCGATGTGGTGACCACCGTGACGCTCTCCAAGTCCCTGGGCTCCCAGGGCGGTGCGGTGCTCGGCCCGGCCCGGGTCATCGAGCACCTGGTCAACACCGCCCGGTCGTTCATCTTCGACACCGGACTCGCCCCGGCGGCGGTCGGTGGCGCCCTGACCGCGCTGCGGCTGCTGCGCCGCGAACCGCAGCGCGCCGCCCGGGCCGGCCAGGTCGCCCGGGAGCTGCACGAACGGCTCACCGCGGCGGGGCTGGCCGCGGTCCGGCCGGACGCCGCGGTGGTCTCGGTGCGCGCCCCCTCGCCGGAGGCGGCGGTCCGCTGGGCCGCCGACTGCCGTGCGGCCGGACTCGCGGTCGGCTGCTTCCGGCCGCCGTCCGTGCCCGACGGGATCTCCCGGCTGCGGCTCACCGCCCGCG
>Ga0207426_1002126_pt1 | contig 13557 bp, 15 predicted proteins | sample AraplaMF_Cvi_mMS_FD_184265 | JGI IMG/M metagenome (GOLD analysis project Ga0207426, IMG submission 184265) | Arabidopsis root microbial communities from the University of North Carolina, USA - plate scrape MF_Cvi_mMS (SPAdes) (version 2) | ecosystem: Host-associated > Plants > Roots > Endosphere...
GTCCCATTCGCGCATGGTCAAGCTCACAGGTGGGTTCGGTGACATGGCGGACTCCCGCTGACGAACAGTCGCCAGCTTGCCACCGGTTAAAAACCCGACATCTGTAAATAGCCAGAACACGACATTAGGATAAAGCCGCAACATAACCAAAATGCGATAATAACGATTATGTCCAATACAATCTGCGATTAGAGTATGTTTTTCGGTCAGCGAGGTCATGCACGACGCTTGATTGCAATCTTTTCCCGGCTGCGCGCGAGCCGCGCCTTCTCCTGGCTTGCGCCGTACTGTGCTTCGGCTGCGGTGACGATGTCAGTGATCGCGCCGCTTAAATCAACGCGCGCATTGCCCTCGACGAGACAGGTCGGCTGTACTCGCCGCATTAAAAGGTTCACTCGTCATCCGGCGCGAGCGCCGCCTCATAGTCTTGGCCGCCGTAGAAGACGCCCACGATTGACACGACCTCCGTCTCCAACAAATAGGCGATGATCGCGCGCTTGCGGAAATGCGTGATCCGAAGCCCAGGCAGCAAGTCATCGCGTGCGACACCACGTGCCGCAAACGTCTCGAGCTTCATGCAGAAATCCACGATCGAATCAACGTATCGTTCAGCCGCCATCGGAGCGCCCGCGTTTGCGAACCGCTTTTCAAGTCTGCGCAGATGATCGAGCGCTTCCGGCGCAAACTGGACGCGCCAATTCATTCGTGGCGCGTGCGAGACCTTTTCAGTTCGGCACGTATCTGGTCGGCTGACAGTGCACGGCTTGAATCGTCCCGCAGTGCCTGCGCGGCAGGAATCACTTCGTTTCGCAACCACGCATCAACGGCACGGTCACGCTCGCGCAGCGCGCGAAGTGCATCTCTCAGCACTTCGCTGTCTGACGCATAGTCGCCGCTTGCGACTTTTGTGCGAACGAACTCGGCCATCTCGTTGGGCAACGTGATGCTCATTTGTTGCGTCGTTCTCATGGCGTCCTCCGTTCAATAGGATTTAATCCTACTCGCTACGGCCGACGCCTGCAACGTGCGCGTTCTCACATGCCGTTTTTCTCCTAAATCACACAGGCCCTAAACCGGGCACAAATTTATGCTATGCCTCATCGAAGCCGGGTACCGCGTGACTAGGCGCAAGTCTGCGCCGTCTCCGGCACGAAAATTGCGACACTGACCAACTTTTGTCCGGAAGGCGTCCGCACCCCCTTCGCTATGAGCAACGACGCATCACCCGCCGCGAGTTTCAGCTCTACCTGGCTTCAGCTGTGGGCCGGGTCCACTGACGACTACTCCATCTTCGCCCTTTCCCGTGACGGCATCGTCATGACGTGGAACCCGGGAGGCGAACGTATCCAAGGGTATAGGGCCGACGAAATCATAGGCCAGCGCTTCTCCGTGTTTTACATGGAGACCGAACGCGCCTCCGGCACGCCCGAGGCCGCGCTCGAAGCTGCGGCCAGTTCAGGCCGCTATGTTAGTGAAGGTTGGCGTCTGCGAAAGGACGGCACGAGGTTTTGGGCCAATGTCGTCATGACAGCACTTCGTGACGACGCCGGTCAGCTTCTGGGCTTTGGAAAAGTCGTTCAGGATGTTAGTGACAAAAAGGCCGCTCACGACGCCGTGCTGCAAAGCGAGCGGAGCTTTCGCCTGTTGGTACAGGGTGTCATCGACTATGCCATCTTCATGCTATCACCCGACGGTCGGGTCACAAGCTGGAACTCCGGTGCCCGGCGGATCAAGGGATACAGCCAACGCGAGATTGTCGGATCGCACTTCTCCAGGTTTTACACGCCCGAGGACGTCGCCGCCGGGGTGCCCTTTCGCGGGCTGGAAACGGCAAGACGCGAAGGCCGTTTCGAGGCAGAAGGTTGGCGCGTACGCAAGGATGGCAGCCGCTTCTTCGCACACGTCGTCATTGACGCGATCCGCGAGAATGGTGAGCTCGTCGGGTTTGCGAAGGTCACCCGGGACATCACCGAACGTCGGCGTGCCTCGGAACTACTTGAGCAAACGCAGCGCGCTCTGTTCCAGGCGCAGAAAATGGAGGCGTTGGGGAAACTGACCGGCGGGGTGGCACACGATTTCAACAATGTCCTGCAGGTGCTCCGCGGAAACTTGGAACTGCTCGAAAGCAGGTACGGACGGGACAACTGGAGCGCCGAGCGCTTGGGCAAGGCGATCGATGCCGTGGACCGCGGCGCGAAACTAGCCTCGCAGCTGCTCGCCTACGGACGTCAGCAACCGCTGGCGCCCCTTGTCATTAATCCCGCACGCCAGCTTCGCGTACTAGACGACTTGTTGCGCCGGGCGCTGGGCGAGACGATCGAAATCGAGTCTGTTGTCGCGGGCGGTCTCTGGAACATCCTCGTTGATCCGCATCAACTGGAAAACGTGATTCTGAATCTGGCGATCAATGCACGCGATGCAATGCCGAATGGCGGCAAGCTCACACTCGAACTCACCAACGCGACGCTGGATGACGAATACGTCTCGACGGTACCTGACGTCAAGGCCGGACAGTATGTCATGCTGGCTGTCACGGACACGGGAACCGGCATGAGCCGGGAAGTGATGGAGCGCGCTTTCGATCCGTTCTTCAGCACGAAACCGGAAGGCGAAGGTACTGGCCTTGGACTGAGCATGGCGTATGGGTTTGTCAGGCAGAGCGACGGACACATCAAGCTCTACAGTGAGATCGGCGAAGGAACGACTGTCAGGATCTATTTACCTCGCTCAACCGGCACGGCAGTCGAATTCCCGCCGCGCACGAGGGGCAGCGTGAAGCTCGGCGAAGAGACCATCCTCGTGGTGGAGGATGATCCGCAGGTCCAATCGACGGTTGTCGAGCTTCTTACCGGTTTGGGCTACGCTGTGTTGAAGGCCAATGACGCCGAGCAGGCGCTCGCTGTCGTCGCGAGCGGCGTGCACATCGATCTGTTATTTACGGACGTGGTCATGCCGGGGGCGTTGCGTAGCCCGGACATGGCAAGGCAAGCCATCCAGATGCTCCCCGGACTCAAAGTGCTCTTCACTTCAGGGTACACACACAATGCTATCGTGCACGGCGGCCGGCTGGACCCGGGCGTCGAACTGCTCAGCAAACCGTACAGCCGTCAGCAGCTCGCGATGAAGGTGCGGCAGGTGCTCGGCGACAACGACAGCAGGGTCATCGAACAACCGATGGCCGAATCCGGCGATGACTCTGACGTTTGGGTCCGGCGTCTCGAAGAATTGCGGGTCCTTGCGGTAGACGATGACCCCGCGTCGCTCGACGCGCTCTGTGAGCTGCTCCAGCTCCTGGGAATCGGCGCGCGGCGCGCAGAAAACGCCACGGCAGCGCTCGACATGCTCGAAGCGGGCGACATTGACGTTCTTCTGACAGACGTCGTCATGTCCGACATGTCCGGGCTGGAACTGGCGCGCCGTGCCACGGCCATGCACCCAGGCCTCGAGGTCATTTTTGCTTCCGGAAAAACGCTGCCGGAGGAAGCGACCCGGCAATTCAGATGGTCGGCGCTGCGAAAGCCATATTCGCTTGCGCAGTTGCAAGATACCTTGCAGTCCGCCAGTAACCGCCAGGCAAAGCGAAAAGTCGGCGGGGGCGAAAACAACAGAGTCCGCGACTCAGATGATAAACCGGGCTCTGGATCGTAGTGCCCTCAGACACGCGTTGCTCCGACCTTCCCGGTGAAGGCGGACAGTGAGCGGAACAAGTGTCTGGGCCCTACCTTGTCGGGTTAGACAGCGTGGACGAAGTGCGCAAACGCGCTCTTCGCGCGCCTTCTTTCAGTCCGATCCCAGAGCGTTAGTTAGCATTGCTAACGTACTAGCGCTAATTAAGTTTATGTCAATATGACGAGGGACTGAGTCCTTCTTGTCGTTCGACGCGGCCAGCGATGTCCATTGTTCGCCATCTACTGTCGTCTGCGCGCGAGCCGAGCCTGATGCCGCTTTGTTCGCCGGCTTCCCTTGTTCTACGAGCAGGTCTGACTTGTCCAGGACCGTGCATCATGATCTACGGCTCCCAGCCTTCACCATGCGGCCCATCGCCCGGCTGGCGAGGGCGGTCCGGAGATCTCGCGGTTCCCGTTCAAGAGACGTACACGCTTGCCAGGGTCTACAGACGACGCGGAGCCGCCCGCCGCTCGCGATATCGCGGCGGGACGTATTGCCTTCTGCTGACTGGAAAGCATCAGCACTCCGATTGGGAAGTCTTTCGTCGCTCAATGGCTGGCCTTCGTGCGCCCCTGTCAACGCTTCGGTGACCCCCTCGCGAGTGCCAGCGCATGACTCGGGGTCGATGTGAATCGCTAGTTCTTCATCGTAAAGGACTTTCACCTTCTATCTCCTGACGGTCTCCCGTCCCACCCAGTCGATGCCTTCGAGGAGCATCGTCAGCTGCGCGCTCGTCAGATGGATCTTGCCACCGTCGGCCTGCGGCCAGATAAACCGGCCGCTTCAATCGTTTTGCGAGCAGCCAGAGTCCATCGTCGGTCGCCCAAAGCAGCTTCACGAGTTCGCCGCGGCGGCCGCGGAAGATGAATACGTTGCCACCCAGCGGATTCTCTTCGAGGGCTGTCTGCACTTTCGCGGCCAGCCCCTGGAAGCCGCAGCGCATATCGGTCACGCCGGCCACGAGCCAAACACGCATATCCGCCGGCAGCGCGATCACTTCAAACATTCCTGCAGGAACGCTTCAGCCCGCTCGGCAGACAGGCCGCGAATCCTCACGCCGCTTGCCGATCTCCACCTCGATTTCGCACACGGGCGCCGACATTGGTACGCCGCTCGGCGGTTGCGACGCCGCAGCCGGCCGAGGCGACCGCAGTACCAATGCCGAGTCGATCACGTCGACGCTCAGCAGCTTCGTGCCGGGCACGTTCGGCGCCATCATGCGTCGAAATATTCAGCGCTGGGATACGGGTTGTGCCGAGTCGCTTACAGTGAATCTATTAAGTTCGCTACGAAACGCGCGCTCAGGCTCGTCTGGATTTCCTCGACTGGATCGAGGGCTACTACAATCGACAACGCCTGCACACCTCGATCGACTTCTCCACTCCCGTCGATTACGAGGCCAGGATGATCGCTGCATAATTTGCTGTACGTGGAAACGAGGCACGATCATTAGCATGATGCTGTGCGCGAACTTGGTATCGCTTGGCGACTTTTACTTGTACTTGTAGAGGAGACCGATATACAACCCGATCCCATCACGGAAGCGCATCGTGCGTTTGCTTTGCCCCGTATCGAGAAAAAAAGCAGCCGCTACGCCGTTTCTTCGCGCGCGTCAACCCGTTGAGCGCTCCTTTGACTTGCGCAACCTTGTCAGCGGTGTAAAAATAGCGGGCGTAACCATACGTCCTAGGTGTATTCCGTGGCAGGCGTTCGACAGTTCGATGAAGACAGCGCGTTCGAGCAGGCGCTCGACGTTTTTTGGGCGAAGGGGTTTCGGGCGACTTCAATGCTTGATCTTGCCAAGTCGACCGGTGTTCAGCGCGGCTCTTTATACAACGCGTACGGAGACAAGGAAGAGATTTTCCTTCGCGTGTTCGAGCGCTACGCCGACCACTTTGTTGCTGAAGCGCGCAAAGCGCTGCGGAAGCCGGACCTTCGCGAAGCACTCGCGACTTTCTTCTTGGTCGCGATTCGATCAATCACGAAAGGTTCCCCCGCGCGCGGATGCCTTTCCACCAAGATCGCTGTCGAGCTGGACACGGAATCGCAGCGTCAGCAGGACGCGGTCAGAGCAATGCTGGATGCGCTTGAAACGGTATTGATTGAGACGCTCGATACCCCTTCAGCGCGGGCGCGCTTGGCGGTCCCGCCAAGGCAGGCGGCAAGCGTGATCGTGACGATGACGCGTGGCATTGCCGTGATGGAGCGCGTTTATGGCGATTCAAAGCGTCTCAAGCAGATCGCCGCTTCATTTGTAGACACGCTTATTCGGAAAGACTGACGACGGAGTCCGCTATCTGACAAAGGGGGGCCACCCGTATCCCCATCTGGGCCGCCCCGGATCACGTTTATCGGAAGAATTCGATTAGCGCGCGTGCGATGGTTTTTGGATCGTTCTCGGTCGGGATGTGCCCGGCCGCAGGAATGCGAATAAGCGAAGAGCGGGGAATTTCTTTCACGAAACGCTCCGCTTGCTCAACTAACTGGAAGCTATCGTCTTCACCCCAGATCAGCAGCTTGGGTACGGCGGAGGCACGTAGGGCGGGCACGAGATCCATCGTATAGTGATTGAACGCCGCACCCGCCATAGCCAGCCACGAGCGAGCGACGCGTGGATCGGTCCACGGTTCCAGGTATTCAGCAATTTCCGCTTCGGAAGCGGGGCGAGCCAATGCGGTGAGAACCGACTTGCGGCGCGCAGCAAGGATGTCTGCAGGCGTCGTCGCGGCCGCAACCTCGGAATCTCGGAAACGTGCCACTCCAGGAACAGGCCAGGAGTCGAACATGACCGCGTTAACCAGCGCGAGGCGACTCACATCGAGCTTCCCGTCGACGAGGAGATGTTGGGCAATCCCGCCACCAATATCGTGGCCGGCTACGCCGATCGGCCCCGTAATCCCAAGGGCTTGTACGAAGCGCACCACCCAATTGGCGAGTGCGGGGATCGAGGCCTCGCCCACCGTCAATTCGCCGCTTGAGCGGCCAAACCCCGGCAGGTCTACGGCGATTGGCCGCAGGCCAGCGGCTGCGAGATCGTCGATGACGGGCTGCCACACGCGGCTCCAATAGGTGCCGTGGAGCATCAACACGACTGGGCCCTGGTCGACCGCACTCAAGTAGCTGGCGGGAACGCCGGCTACGTCTACTGTCTTTCTTTGCATGGTGTCAAAACTCTCGTAAGCGCGCCTTGCTGGCGCCAGCATCACTTAGCGGATAAATCGCCGGACATAATCCGCCCCAAGGCCGATTGCCTCGTAGTGCTTGCGGGCCGAATCGATCTTGGTGAAGACGTCTTCATAGCCAAGCGCGACTCCCTGCGGATCAACATAGGTGTATCCGCCTGTCACATGGAACCAGGTGATCATTTCTTCAACGTCGTCGGGTACGTAAAGTGTATGTGTTTCCCCGGCCGGCTCGTGAGCATAAGAGCCCTGCTCGGCGATCCAGTCGTGCTCTAGATACCACCAGCGACCGCGCAGGACCATCGCATGTACCGGGCCCGTATGGCGGTGCCGCGAGAGCACGCCGGACTGCCGCACGCGCAGCAGGTTGACGTAATAGCCCTGACTCGTGTTCAGAAGCAATGGTTTGAATGAGACAGTTTGGGTCATGGGAACCCACAGCTTGTCCTCTATTAGCCACCTATCGAGCACTCCAAGATGGACGAGATCAGGCGACATATCCGGCGGCTGCGGATATTGATAAGGAATCGCTTGTTCGTCCGGTTTTCTTTGGGTCACTTCACTCATGATCACAACCTCGTCAATGTTTGCGCTGGCCTGTCCATGCACGGAGTCGCCGCGCACAGTTTTAGTTCACGATCTCAATATGTATGACAATGCGCTCAACGTTTATGATTGGAAACATACCGAACAAAAACAGACGTCCGGTTCGTCACTGACGCGTCAGCGTAATTTCGCGGTCGAGGCACTTCCCTCGTCAAGCCATTCAACGATATTTCGCACCGTATCGCCGTAGAAGGTCCGATAGAGTTCCTTCGATACGTAGCCGATATGCGGCGTCGTAAGTGCTGTCGGAAGCTTGCGCAACGGATGCTGAGTGACCAGTGGTTCCTCGTCGTAGACATCCACGGCGGCGCCCGCAATGAGACCTGCCTCGAGCGCATTAATGAGCGCCGCAGTATCGATGATCGGACCTCGCGACGTATTGACGATGCGGCTCGTCGGTTTCATCTTGGCCAGCTCATGCCCACCGACGAGATGATGCGTTCGAGGACTGAGCCGCACGTGTACAGAGATGACGTCTGACTTCTCGAACAGTTCGTCCTTGGTCACATAGATCACGCCATGTTTTGCAGCCGCTGCCGGCGTGAGGTTCTGGCTCCATGCGACTACATTCATGCCGAAAGCTTGCCCAATCTTCCCGACGGCCGATCCGACGCGTCCCAGGCCAAGCAGGCCTAGTGTCTTGCCGGAAAGTTCTTCGCCGAGCGAGAGTTGCCAGCCGCCGTTTCTCATCGACTGGTGTTCTTGCGGGAGATTACGTGCCATGGAGAGAATCAAAGCCCACGTAAACTCGATGGTAGGTGTGGACCAATAACCCGTATGCCGAACCTGAATGCCCAGTTCACAGGCAGCGTCTTCGTCGATCGACGCATTCCCGGGACCGGTCGAAACGATCAGCCTCAGGTTGGGAAGATTTGCGAGGATTTCTCGCGGTAGGGGGGTGCGTTCACGCATCACGCACACGATGTCGAACGGCCTAAGACGAGCGACGACCTCGTTTGCTTTCGCAACGTGGTCATTGAAAATCGTAATCTCGACACGGCCGTCAAGCGCCGGCCAATCTGCCATTCTCTGGCTGACGTTTTGATAATCGTCGAGCACGGCCACTTTGATGGGGGAAGGCGTTGTCATGGGGAAAGAAGACTCCTGGGGATAACACACGGCTACGACACGACTCTGGTGCGTCCAATCTCAGAGCGACGCGTGCGGGCTCGCGGCACTGGCTGAACGAGTGGTTGCGGATGGCTGCGCTGGTAGCGCTCGGACAATCGACGTACCTCGTTGCCAACTACCCCGCGCCGCAACGTAATCATGTTTGACACTATAGTTAATTTTGACACACATGACAACAATTAAGAGACTAGGAATCTTGCTTAACCACCAGCCCTCAACCGTCTTGGATGGACGGGAAGGGTTCATATTGACAAGCCTGCCATTCGTGTTTTGTGCTACTTGCACGAGGCTATGTTAAAACTTGCATGACATTCGTGTCAAAGTTGACTACTATGGCAAACATGCTCATCATCGGCGCACTTGTCGCAGCGCTGTTTTGGACCACACTGTGGGAGAGGCCGTGCACCGCGGCTGCACTTGCTATGTGCGTAGTCGATGGCAGCTACGGCGTCCGAGATGGGTCGATGAGCAGCTACTTCTCGTCACAAGAGGCAAGAATCAGTCGTGCTGCGCATGTTGTTGAGTCGCTCCGCTTCAGCCGGAAGGCTTCTTGCGGCGCAACAGCAGCCCGCGCTAATGCCGGTCAGATCAACGCGGTTCTGAAAAAACTATTCCGCTATGCAGCGGCATCCATTCCGGAGCGTTATTGGTCCTCCGCGTTTATGTGAGAGAAGCGGAAAGTTAAGCCAACTCCAGTAGCTTCAGGTGGAGATATATCGCTGGATACCATTTGCACAACGACAAGGAGATCTCTCATGTCAGGCGGTTTTGAGGTTTGGAATGTTGGGCAGGTACGTATCACACGGGTGATCGAGCAGGAGTTTGATCTCCCACCGCATGTACTATTCGGAACCGTAAGTAATGAACGCGTACTGGAAACAATGTGGCTTCAGCCCCATTATGCGCATTCGGATGGGACTCTTCGTGTTTCTTTCCATGCATTCGTTCTGGAGTCGGAAGGTCGTCGTATCGTCATCGATACGTGTGGGGGAAACGATAAGCAACGTACGTTCCCGCCCGTGAATCTTCAAAATCATCCGTTTCTCGAGCGTCTCAGCCAAGCCGGTTTCCCAACTGAGTCAATCGACTATGTCCTTTGCACACACATGCACGTAGATCACGTCGGCTGGAATACTCGCTGGGACGGAAGCCGATGGGTGCCGACGTTCCCCAACGCGCAGTATCTTTTTGCTCGCGTCGAATGGGAGCATTGGAGGCAGGAAGAAGCGGCGGCGGGCGACGTCGCCCCCCCGGTCGTCGGCATTCTGGAGGCGAACAATGTAGTCGCCGACTCGGTGATCCCGGTAATCGATGCTGGGCTCGCGAGGTTTGTTGAGATGGATCATCGCATCAGCGGAGAAGTGACGCTGATTCCGACGCCAGGTCACACACCGGGTCACGTTAGTGTCGCAATCGCGTCCGCCGGTCAAAAAGCGTTAATTATGGGCGATGTCATACATCACCCTGTTCAGTTGAGCGACCCTGACATTGGCGCCGTGTTTGACTACGACCGCAAACAAGCGCGAGAAACACGCCTGGCTGTTCTGAGCGATCACGCAGACAAGGATGTCCTCGTCCTCGGTACGCATTTCGCGACACCAAGCGTGGGTCAGATTGTCAGCGACTCAACGGCCTGGCGTTTTGTACCGTTGAAGGGCGACGCAACCTAGCAGATCGTACTTGACCATGCCTCGATTAAACGTACAAACAGAAATTCGCTAATTTCTGTTTGTACGGAGGTTCTAATGTCGGAGAAGCTAGTGCCAATGCGGCAGTACACGGACGAGTTCAAGATCGAGGCCATTAGGCTTGCCGAGACGGTCGGGCAGCACGAAGCCGCGCGTAGGCTTGGAGTGCCCGTGGCAACCTTGGGCAACTGGAGTCGACGCAGTCGCAATGCTGAAAGTGTCTGCGAAGTCGACGGACACGAAGTGAAGAGCACGCGATCGACGCGCTCGATCAATGAACTGGAGGCGGAGAACAGCTGACTTCGGAAAGAACTCGCCAGTGCGAGATTCGATATCGAGATCCTTCGAAAAGCGACGGGAGGTTCAATGACTCGTTGCAACAGCCTGTGACGACCAACATGATCGGCAGGAACATTGCTGGCGATCTCTGTCGCGCACCCCCAGGTGCCGTTCCAGTCCTCTGACAAATTTCATACATGCATATGCAACTATAAACTTTTTACGACAACAAGCTCAAACGACGAATGCCATTGCTTCACTGTCCGTTAGGCAACAGCGCATATTGCTCAACCCTGCAATGGAAATTGCCGCGGGCATCTATCGATACTACGCACAACGCCGATAATTTCTGGCCTGCGTCAGGTGTCAAGGATGGAACGTGGTTCTGGGAAAGCGAGGTGTCGGGAAATCACTTCTTGGACCGCTGTAGCAGGGAATGCGCGCTACCCAGCGAAACTTAATACGTGTGTGCTCTACTCTATCGTCCAGTCGGATGCGACGCGTCGGCTCTTAGACCTCAGATAAGCCAAGAAGGCTTTCGCTTTTCGAGAAAGCTTCGGATGCCTTCCCTTCCTTCGTCCGACGCGCGGATTTGCGCGATGCGGTCCGCCGTATCATCGATAAGACGCGTGTCGATCTCGCGGTGAGCAAAGTCCGAAGCGAGCTTTTTACACTCAGTTACCGCGTTAGGACTGTTCGCTACAATCGCTTCGGCGATAGCCTCGACGCTCGCGTCTAGCCGGTCGCAGGACACTACTTGGTGAACTAATCTAATTCGCGAGGCTTCAGTCGCGTCGAATTTTTCAGCAGTGACAAAATAGCGGTGAGCTGCCCGCGGTCCCATTGCGCGGATGACGTAGGGCGCAATGGTAGCCGGGATGAGGCCAAGTCGTGCCTCGGAAAGGCAGAAGTGGGCGGAATTCACGCTCACCGCGATGTCACAAGCAGCGACAAGGCCCGTCCCTCCGGCGTAGGCGTCGCCCTGTATGCGGGCGATGACCGGCTTGCGGCACGCATAGATTGCGTTGAGCATCATCGCAAGATTGACGGCGTCGGCACGGTTTTCGGCTTCGGAGTAACCCGCCATACGCTTCATCCAGTTCAAATCCGCTCCAGCACAGAATGCTGGACCGTTCGCGGCAAGGATTATCGCACGCACCTTGTTATCTGCGTCCAGCGTACGAAACGCATCAGTAAGCTCTTGGATCGTTGCGTCATTGAACGCGTTGCGCACTTCCGGACGATCTAACGTCACGCGGGCAATATGGCTTCCAAAGTCAACACTGACTTGAGTCGATGGGGAGGTGCTCATGTCGTCTCCTGATTGTCATTTTCTAATTCGAAAAGCCAGTTGCTACGGATCTAGACAACAGTGCGCGCCCTGCCCGAGAGCCGTTGACCCTTCCAATCGCCTGGCTTATAAAATCACCCGCTGCAATAACCTGCTCCAGGTCGATTCCCGTCTCTATCCCCAGGCCATTGAGCATATACAGGACGTCCTCTGTGGCCACGTTGCCGGTGGCTCCTCTAGCATACGGACATCCGCCCAGTCCAGCGACCGACGAATGGAATATTGATACCCCTTCCTGCAAAGCGGCTAGGAGGTTCGGAAGGGCCTGACCGTAGGTGTCGTGAAAATGCCCGGAAAGACGGTCGATTGGGAACAACGCTGATGCCGCCCTTACTAGGCCGGCGACTTGCCCTGCGGTCCCAACGCCGATCGTATCGGCGAGGTCAATTTCGTCGCATCCGAGGTCCGCGAAACGAGCAATCACGTCAAGTACGGATTCGACTGGAACATCCCCTTGATATGGACAGCCGAAGCAACATGAAATACTTCCGCGCAGCCGCAGTCCTGCCTCTTTGGCGGCTTTCGCTACTGGAACAAAACGGCCTACCGACTCTTCGATAGAACAGTTGATGTTCTTTCGACAGAACGCTTCGCTGGCCGCACCGAAGATCACGACCTCGTCTGCTCGGCCTTCAATAGCCCCTTGCAGGCCGCGGAGGTTCGGGGTGAGAACCGAATAAATCACATTGTCACGACGTTCAATCGAGGCCATAACCTCTGCGGCGTCTCCCATTTGAGGAACCCATTTGGGAGATACGAACGAAGTTGCTTCAATATTGCGAAAACCCGCAGCCGAAAGCCGATTCACGAGCTCCACCTTCACCTGCGTCGAGACCGGTGCTTTCTCTGCTTGCAAGCCGTCGCGGGGACCGACTTCAACGATCTTGACCCGTTTAGGAAGACCGTTTAAGCCATGACCCGACTGGACTGTATTCGTCATCATTTTGTTGCCTCCAGCACGAGCAATTGCGAGCCGTCGGCGACCTGATCGCCGACCTCGAACAGAATCTCGCCGATCTTGCCCGTCGCCGGAGCCACGATCGTGTGCTCCATCTTCATCGCTTCCATCACCATCAGCGGCGCGCCCTTCGTCACGGATGCGCCCGTTTCCACGAGCACCGCGATCACCTTGCCGGGCATCGGCGCGGTGAGACGGCCTTCGTGGTCGGCATCGCCCGCGTGCGCCATCAGGTTTTGCCATTCGAACTGGAACGCCGCGCCTTCGTGGAAGACGTGGAAGACGTCGCCGTCGGTGAAGACGTGGCCTTTGATCAGCGCATCGTCGAGTTGCACCGCGAACGATGTCTCGCCGCTATGCGACCAGTTGAAGCGCGCGCTGGCATCGTGTAGACGCAGGCGCTTCTCGCCGTTCTTCGTGAACACGACCTTGAGCGCTTCGTCGGTATCGAGCGCGCGCCAGTTCAAATCCTGGCTGTATCCGCCCGCCATGCGCCAGTGCGACAGCGCATCCCACGGCGAATGTCCGTGCGCCTCGCCGCCCTCGCGCGTGAGCAGCGCGGCGCATGCGAGCGCGAGCCCCTTCTTGCGCGAGACGTGCGTCGGCGCGAAGAGCGCATCGTAATGACGCTCGATCAGGCCCGTATCGAGATCAGCCGACGCGAACGGCTCGCTCTTCACGATGCGCTGCAGG
>Ga0207426_1002127_pt1 | contig 13553 bp, 11 predicted proteins | sample AraplaMF_Cvi_mMS_FD_184265 | JGI IMG/M metagenome (GOLD analysis project Ga0207426, IMG submission 184265) | Arabidopsis root microbial communities from the University of North Carolina, USA - plate scrape MF_Cvi_mMS (SPAdes) (version 2) | ecosystem: Host-associated > Plants > Roots > Endosphere...
AGGAGGGAAGCGGCCCGATCGGATTGCGCAGTGATCCCACGCGGAAACTCTACGAGAGATCGGCACCCACACAGGCCAGTACCCGCCGCTTCCGGCTGCAACTTTTCCCATGATCGGCCCGGAGCCGACCCCCGACCGCGTTTCCGACCCCAACGGTCCTGATGCCCCACTAGCGCTCGGCCTGCTCCGCCCCGACCTCACTCGCGCCAGATCCACCCCTGCCGATCGTCAGCAGCCGCACAACCTGACCGGCCCATACGGCCGTTGATCATGAACGGCACCCCTCTCTACGGCGCCCTCACCGACCTCGCCCGCCCCAGAAGTTTCACCGCCCGCGGAACTCACCGCCCGCGGAACTGACTGCCCCAGCGCCTCAGCCCCGCGACCACTCCTCCTTGTGGCCGAAGCCCTGGCCGTTGTCGATCAGCCGCAGCCAGTCGGGGCGCAGCTCCCAGAGCGTGGTCCGCTCCAGGGCGGCGCGTAGCCGGTCGCTCGCCGCGACGAACGGAAAGCGCTCGATATAGACCTGCCAGCCGGCCGCCCGCTCGACACCGGTCAGCGGACGGCAGCGCCCCCGCCCCTGAAGCCCCGTCAGACCGCTCCACTCCTGCCCGTCCCGCTGCGCCGTGAACGCGACCCGAGCGCCGGGCTCCGCGAGGGCCCGGCCGTGCCGCGTCGTGGTCGCGGTGACGAAGTACAGCGCGGGCCCGGCACCCGCCGCCAGGCCGCCCGTCACACCAGCGGCCCCGCCCGCCGCCACGCCCGACACGCCGGGCGCGACCGACACATCGACCCCGTCGGCATCGTCGGTCGCGCCGGGCACCTCGGTCGCGCCGGCCGTGGCGATCCCCTCGACCCCCGCAACCGCCCCGGTCGCGTACAGCACCGCGCAGGCCTGCGGCCCGTCCTCGTCCACATACGCGAGCGTCATCGTCGTATGCGCGGCCAGCGCCCGCAGGATCGCCGCCGGGCAGACCGCCCCGGCCGCCGCGGCGCCTTCCTGCCCCACGGCGCCACCCGCACTCGCAGCACCTCCCGAGCCCGCCACGCCACCCGGCCCCGCCGCAGCACCCGCCCCCGCCGCGCGGTCCGCGTCGCCCGCACGCCCCGCGCCTTCCGCCTCGCCCGCGCCGCCCGCGCCGCCCGCCCCGTCCGCTCCGCTCATCTCCGCCATGCCCGCATCCTCGCTTGTTGTCTCCGTGGCCTCGCTTGCCGCCTCCTTCTATTCCAGCAACGATTACGGAGTGTAATCAGTTCCTGGCATGGCGTGGCCACCGAGACGCCACGCCACCCCCCATACACACCTCGCAGCCCGTCCCATCCACCGCCGGCTCACTCCCCCCGGCCGAGAGCTCACCTCCCCCATGCCCCGCCCCACCCCTCCCTACCCCCCAGTAGCCCCCACCCCGGAGTGGTTGGCCGTCCTGCGTGTGGGTGGGCGTGCGGCGGGGCGGGCCCGGTGCGTTTCCTGGGCGAGGCCGGACGTGCCAGGATCGGCATGCCATGACTTCGACGCCTGTCACCACCACTGCCACGACCGCCGCCGCCGAGACCGCTTCCGCCGCCGACGCGGCCGCGGAAGCCGCCGACGGGACCGCGCTGCACGGCCCGGTCACCGACTGGTTCGACGAGCACGCCCGCGATCTGCCCTGGCGCCGCCCCGAAGCGGGCGCCTGGGGTGTGATGGTGAGCGAGTTCATGTTGCAGCAGACCCCGGTCAGCAGAGTGCTGCCGGTGTACGAGCAGTGGCTGGCCCGCTGGCCGCGCCCCGCCGACCTGGCCGCCGAGGCGCCCGGCGAGGCGGTCCGGGCCTGGGGCCGGCTCGGCTATCCGCGCCGCGCGCTGCGGCTGCACGCCGCCGCGTCCGCGATACAGGAGCGGCACGGCGGCGACGTACCGCGTGAGCACGGCCAGTTGCTGGCGCTGCCCGGCGTCGGCGAGTACACGGCCGCCGCGGTCGCGTCCTTCGCGTACGGGCAGCGGCACGCGGTGCTGGACACCAATGTGCGCCGGGTGTTCGCCCGCGCGGTGGCCGGCCGCCAGTACCCGCCGAACGCCACCACCGCGGCGGAGCGCAAGCTCGCCCGTGCGCTGCTGCCAGAGGACGAGCAGCTGGCGGCACGCTGGGCGGCGGCCACGATGGAGCTGGGTGCGCTGCTGTGCACGGCGCGTACACCGGAGTGTCACCGTTGCCCGATCGCGGCGCAGTGCGCGTGGCGGCAGGCCGGGTCGCCGGCGCACGACGGTCCGCCGCGGCGTACGCAGACCTATGCCGGTACCGACCGGCAGGTGCGCGGCAAGCTGCTGGCCGTGCTGCGCGAGGCGGTCGCACCGGTGCCGCAGCAGGTGCTGGACGGGGTGTGGGACGAGCCGGTGCAGCGGGCGCGGGCGTTGGACGGGCTGGTCTCGGACGGTCTGGTCGAGCCGCTGGCCGGAGGCCGCTACCGGCTGCCGCTGACATAGCCCGGCTGTCATCCGCCCAGAGCGTCATCCCCATATAGGGCCGCGGCCGTCACCTGTGCGCGGCCGCGGCCACCCTCCCCCGGGACCGCGGCCGTCACACGCCCGGCACCGCGACCGTCACAACCACAACAAACAGAAGGCGCGCCCGCTTCGACGGTCGCGCCTTCTGTCGTGACGGGTCGCGTCTTGTGGCTGCGACGGTTAACCACCTGATGTGGTGTCACTTTTAGGGCAGCCTGTCCGGAAGGTGCCGCGATCCGGCCTGAAGAAGGCGCTCGTCGGGCACGGTTGCCGTCGTGTCACGGCCGATCGGTCTTGTGGCGGGGGTGCGTCTCCCCCCGGAGTATGACGTGGACAGGCCTGCCGTCCATCCGAAGTAGGACCCCTGGCGCGCTGTTACACAACCGAGGGTTTTCCGTGCACTCGCTGTGGGGCCCACGCACATTACGTCGCAACACCCCCTCCGTAGCGTCTTCCTCGTGCTGGAGATGACCGCCGGCACGGTCAACGTGGGGAAACGAAAGCGGATCGGAGGCGTCGAGATGGCGACCAGCGGCGGCAAGGTACTGGACTTCGAAGAGTACGTTCGTACGCGGCAGGAGGCCCTGCTGCGGAGCGCCCGGCGCCTCGTGCCCGATCCGGTGGACGCGCAGGATCTGTTGCAGACCGCGCTGGTCCGCACCTACGGCCGCTGGGACGGCATCGCGGACAAGTCGCTGGCCGACGCCTACCTCCGCCGCGTCATGATCAACACCCGGACGGAGTGGTGGCGGGCGCGCAAGCTGGAGGAGGTGCCCACCGAGCAGCTCCCGGACGCGAGCGTGGACGACGGCACCGAGCAGCGCGCGGACCGTGCCCTGCTGATGGACATCCTGGGGGTGCTGGCCCCGAAGCAGCGCAGCGTCGTGGTGCTGCGGCACTGGGAGCAGATGAGCACGGAGGAGACCGCGGCGGCGCTGGGGATGTCGACGGGTACCGTCAAGAGCACGCTGCACCGTGCGCTGGCGCGGCTGCGTCAGGAGCTTCAGATGCGCGACATCGACGCCCGGATGCTGGAGCGCGGCGAGCGGGAGCGGGAGCGGTGCGCGGCCTGACGGGCGGCGCACGGCACGCGGGACACGGCACGACGTACGACATCACGCCAATTACCACACGAAAACTATCCTTACCGGTGAAAACGGGCAGAACGACAGGCGCCTTACGGCTCCGGGCTCGACGCGCGACAATCACTTCAGGAACAGCAGCGGGATCAGCGGCTGTGCGAGCAGCACGGTGAGCGGGAGCGGATTGTCCAGGTACAGGTTGACCAGGATCGGGTTGACCAGAGGCGGCGCGGCCACGGCAGGAGTGGCCGCCGTCGGCCTTTTGCTGGCCGGATGCAATCCCGGGGGCGAGGGTGTGCGCAGCGAGGGCTCCGCGACCAGCACCCCGGTGCCCCCGAAGGGCCCGGTGAGCAGTTCTCCCGGCCCGTCCTCGACCGCGGACTACAAGAAGGTCGACGCGGTCCAGCTGCTGAAGGACGACCCGAAGGTCGGCGCGTTCGTGAAGAAGTCCCTGGCCAAGCCGTGCGCCGCCGACGAGTACCCGGTCGAGGTGACCTATGCGTCGCTGACCGGCGGGAAGTCCCCCGATGTCATCGTCAACGTCATGACCTGCGCGGATTCCGTCGGGATCGGCTCGTACGTCTACCGCAAGCACAGCGGCGCCAAGCACGGGTATGACAACGTGTACACGAACGAACAGCCGTCGGTCTCCGCCGGGGTCAACAAGGGCGAGCTGGAGGTCTCCAAGCAGACCTATGACACCGGCGACAAGGTGTGCTGCCCTTCCGGTGAGGACGTGATGCCCTACCGCTGGTCGGGGGGCCGCTTCGTCGAGAACCACGGCTATCACACCGACTACAGCAAGACCACCGTCGACGGCGCCACGCCGGACGACGGCACGGGATCGGAGGGTTGAGACAACCGCATGGCCGAGACCCATGTGCTCTTCGTCGAGGACGACGACGTCATCCGCGAGGCCACCCAGCTCGCTCTGGAGCGGGACGGCTTCGTGGTCACCGCGATGCCCGACGGGCTCGCGGGGCTGGAGGCGTTCCGCGCCAACCGCCCGGACATTGCCCTGCTCGATGTGATGGTGCCGGGGCTGGACGGCGTCAGCCTGTGCCGGCGGATCCGCGACGAGTCGACGGTTCCCGTCATCATGCTGTCGGCGCGTGCCGATTCCATCGATGTGGTGCTCGGTCTGGAGGCCGGCGCCGACGACTATGTCACCAAGCCGTTCGACGGTGCGGTGCTGGTCGCCCGGATCCGTGCCGTGCTGCGCCGCTTCGGTCACGCGAGCGGGCCGGAGCGGGGCGGGGCCGCGGCGGCCGAGGCGGACGATCCCGCCGAGGCGGTGCTGCGGTTCGGTGATCTGGAGGTCGACACCGAGGGCATGGAGGTGCGCAAGGGCGGCCGGAATGTCGCGCTGACGCCCACCGAGATGCGGCTGCTGCTGGAGTTCTCCAACGCGCCGGGCACGGTCCTCTCACGCGACCGGCTGCTGGAGCGGGTCTGGGACTACGGCTGGGGCGGTGACACCCGGGTGGTGGACGTCCATGTCCAGCGGTTGCGCGGCAAGATCGGCCAGGACCGGATCGAGACGGTCCGCGGCTTCGGATACAAGCTGAGAGGCTGACACCTCCGGTGGTCAGACTGGCCCTGCGGACGGGGCTGAGATGGAAGCTCAGCGCCGCGATCGCGCTCGTCGGAGCACTGGTCGCGATCGCGCTGAGCCTTGTCGTGCACAACGCCGCCCGGCATTCCATGCTCGACAACAGCCGGGATGTGCAGATCGAGCGGCTCAACTTCACGCAGAAGATCTTCGAGTCCACCAACCGGCTCCAGTTCGGCGCGAAGATCGATGATCCGTCGCTGCCGCGGCCGCTGCGTGACGAGGTCGCCAGGAACAAGCGCGCCACCTATCTCCAGGACACCGGGCAGACCGCGCCCGAGGTGTGGGCGGCCTCCCCGCTCAGCAACGGCCGGGTGCTGTCCATCCACGACAGCTTCCCGGACCGCTTCGCCGTCCTGGACGATCTGGACCAGGCGCTGGTGATCGGCTCGACCGCGGTGGTGGTCGGCGGCTGTGCGCTGGGCGTACTGGTCGGCGGGCGGCTCTCCAAGCGGCTGCGCAAGGCGGCCGCGGCGGCCGGGAAGCTCGCCGACGGCGACACCTCGGTCCGTATCCGCGACGAGGTCGGCATCGGCCGGGTGCGGGACGAGACCGATGATCTGGCGTGGGCCGTGGATGCCATGTCGGACGCCCTGCAGGAGCGGATCGAGGCCGAGCGGCGGGTCACCGCCGATATCGCGCACGAGCTGCGCACGCCGGTCACCGGTCTGCTGACCGCCGCCGAGCTGCTGCCGCCGGGCCGCCCGTCCGAGCTGGTGCGCGACCGGGCGCAGGCGCTGCGCACCCTGGTCGAGGACGTGCTGGAGGTAGCGCGGCTCGACGGCCATGCGGAGCGCGCCGAGCTCCAGGACGTGGTGCTCGGGGAGTTCGTGGCGCGGCGGGTGCGGGCCCTGGACCCGGACATCGTCGTCGACGTCGTACGGGAAGCCGATGTCACCACCGATCCGCGCCGGCTGGAGCGGATCCTCGGCAATCTCATCGCCAACGCGGCCCGGCACGGCCGGCCGCCGATCGAGGTCACCGTCGAGGGCCGGGTGCTGCGGGTGCGCGACCACGGTCCGGGTTTCCCCGAGGCGTTGTTGCGGGAGGGCCCGAGCCGGTTCCGTACGGGCAGCAGCGACCGGGCGGGCCGCGGCCACGGGCTGGGGCTGACGATCGCGGCCGGTCAGGCCCGGGTGCTGGGCGCCCGCCTGACGTTCCGCAACGCGGATGAGCTCACGGATGGTTCGACGGGGGCGGTGTCCGTTCTCTGGCTGCCGGAGAACGCTCCTACCAATACGGGGAGCTTTCCGGTGATTCAGCTTCCTGAGCGGTAGCCGCGCGGTCGGCGGCGCTTCCCACGTTTTCGGCTTTCCGCCGTGGGGGTGCTCGGCGTTTGTGGCCCGCTTCGCGGTGCGTTTCGCTGCGCTTTGCCTCGGTCGATGTTCGGCTTGCTCGCCGTTGCGCCTGCGGCGGGCCGGTCCGCTGCGCGGTGCTGTTGGGTGCGGTGACGGGCCTCCGCGGGTGGGGGTGTCCGGACTGCTTCGCTTTACGTCCGGACACCCCCACCCGCTCCGGCCCGTCACCTCCCGGTGTGGTGGGTGGGAAAAGGCCGGTGGGGGTGCGCGTGATGGTCACGTGCACCCCCACCGGCCTGTTTGGTCAGACGGACTCAGGGACCGCTATTCGGTCTGCGGGAGCGTCGTTGCTCTGCGGGTTTTCCGCCGGGGTGGTCGGGGCGCCGCGGAGGGGGACCTCCTTGAGGAACCAAGCGGCGGCGAAGCCGGCGATGCTGATCACGGCGGCCCACAGGAAGACGTGGTGGGTGCCGGTGGCGACCGCGTGCGAGTAGGCGTCCTTGATCATCGGCGGGAGCTGGGCCAGACCCTTCGGGTCCATCTGGGCGGCGCCGCTGGTCATCTTCTCGCCGGCCTTGCCGATCCGTTCGACCATCGTGGCCTGCACCTGGTGGGTGAAGATCGCGCCGAGGATGGCGACGCCGAAGGAGCCGCCGATCGTACGGAAGAGGGTGGCCGAGGACGAGCCGACGCCCATGTCCTTCATCTCGACGCTGTTCTGCGCGATCAGCATCGTGGTCTGCATGAGGAAGCCCATACCGGCGCCGAGCACCGCCATGTAGACGCCCGAGGTGAAGCGGGTGGTGTCGGTGTCCATCAGGGACAGCAGGGTCAGACCGGCGGTGATCAGCCCGCCGCCGACCACCACGAAGATCTTGTACTTGCCGGTCTTGGTGGTGACCCGGCCCGCGAACAGCGACACCGCCATCATGGCCAGCAGCATCGGCAGCAGCAGCAGACCGGAGTTGGTGGCCGAGGCGCCCTGGACGGTCTGCTGGAACAGCGGCAGGAAGGTCATCGACCCGAACATCACGAAGCCGACCAGGAAGCCGATGAGCGTGACGAGCGAGAAGTTGCGGTTGCGGAAGATGTGCAGCGGCAGCACCGGCTCGCTGACCTTGCGCTCGACGACCACGAAGAGGGCGAGCGCGACCACACCGAGGACGCCGAGGCCGATGATCTGGCTCGACAGCCAGTCGTACTCGGTGCCGCCCCAGGTGGTGATCAGCACCAATGAGGTGATGCCGACGGTGAGCAGCGCGGCGCCGACGTAGTCGATCCGGGTCTGCGACCGCTTCTTAGGCAGGTGCAGCACCGCGGTGACCATGATCAGCGCGATCGCGCCGAGCGGCAGGTTGATGTAGAAGCTCCAGCGCCAGCCGAGGTGGTCGGTGATGCTGCCGCCGACGAGCGGTCCGCCGATCATGGCGACGGCCATGACGCCGGCCATCATGCCCTGGTACTTGCCGCGCTCCCGCGGCGGAATCAGATCGCCGATGATCGCCATGACGCCGACCATCAGACCACCGGCGCCCAGGCCCTGGACGGCGCGGAAGCCGATCAGCTGCCCCATGTCCTGCGCCATGCCGGAGAGTGCGGAGCCGATCAGGAAGATCACGATGGAGGTGAGGAAGACGCCCTTGCGTCCGTACATGTCGCCGAGCTTGCCCCAGATCGGTGTCGAGGCGGCGGTGGCGAGCGTGTATGCGGTGACCACCCAGGAAAGGTGTTCCAGTCCGCCCAGTTCTCCGACGATGGTCGGCATCGCGGTGCCGACGATCATGTTGTCCAGCATCGCGAGCAGCATCGCGATCATCAGCGCGAAGAGCACCATCCGCACGCTGGCCGGCTGTTTTTCCTGCCCCTTGGCCGGCGCTGCGTCCGGTCTGGCCTTCCCGGCCGAGGTCTTTCCGTCCCCCGTCGGGGTCGCATGAAGCGACTTCCCCATCACTCACTCCCACTTACTTGCCGCCCGGCTAGTTCAGTACAGTGAGGAAGGTAGGCTACGAACTAGCCGGGCGTCAAGTAAGTTTCTCTGGTGCCCCGCTGGGCAGCCCTCTGACCGGTACCGACGACGCAGGAGAGCACCATGAGCACACAGGCGCGCAGGGGAAACACCCGCCAGCGCATCCAGGACGTCGCTCTGGAGCTGTTCTCCGAACGGGGCTACGAGAAGACGTCGCTGCGGGAGATCGCGGAGAAGCTCGAAGTCACCAAGGCGGCGCTGTACTACCACTTCAAGACCAAGGAAGACATCGTCATCGGCCTGTTCCAGGACCTGGGCCGGCCCATCGACGAGCTGATCGCCTGGGCCGAGGAGCAGCCGCGGACCCTGGAGACGAAGCAGGAGCTGCTCCGCCGCTACAGCGCGGCGCTGCACTCGGCCGCGCCTCTCTTCCGCTTCATGCAGGAGAACCAGGCCGCGGTGCGCGATCTGAGCATCGGCGAGACCTTCAAATCGCGCATGCTGACCCTCTTCGGGCTGCTCAGGGAGCCCGAGTCGGAGCTGACGGATCAGGTGCGCTGCATCACGGCACTGTTCTCCATGCATGCGGGCATGTTCGCGATGCAGAACCTGGAGGGCGACCCCGAGGAGAAGCGCAAGGCCATCCTCGAGGTCGCCACAGAACTGGTCACGGCGGCAAACCCGCCGAACCGCCGGCCAGCCCGGCCGGATTCAGCTCAGACGGCGTCGCCGTGAGCCCGCAGGAATCCGGTCGGCTCGATGCCCGTCCCGTAGTCAGGACCGGTGCGGACCTCGAAGTGCAGGTGGGGGCCGGTGGAGTTACCGGTGCTGCCGGACAGGCCGATCTTGTCACCGGTGCCGACCTGCTGGCCGACGTTCACGCCGATCTGTGACAGGTGGGCGTACTGGGTGTACATGCCGTTGTCATGCCTGATCACAATGGCGTTGCCGTACGCCGGGCCGTCGCCGCCGCCGTAGGGACCGGCCTTGACGACGGTGCCCTTGTGGACGGACTTGACCGGGGTACCGGTCGGCACGACGAAGTCCTGGCCACTGTGGTTGTGCGACCAGTGGCTGCCGGCCAGACCGAAGGTCGAGCCCAGGGTGTACTTGTCGACCGGCTTGACCCAGGAGTCGGCCTTCTTGGCCGCGTCCTTCTTGGCCTTGGCCGCGGCGGCCTTGGCGTCGGCGGCGGACTTGACCTGTGCGTCGGCCTGCGCGGAGACGGTCGAACCGACGCCCGTGGTGAGGTTCTGCAGACCCGCGTCGGCGGCGGTGGCTATACCGGCACCCAGGGCGGCGGTAACGCCGACACCGGCGGCGACAACGGCGACGCGATTGCGCAGCGCGAACTTCTTCGAATTGCGGAGAGCGGTGAACTTCGACATGCGGGTTTCCTCCAGTGAATTGATTGGTTTCCCGGCTGCGGACCGGGATCGCCATTCCTTGGTAACCCGCCTTCGCCGCCCCGCCAAGGGGCCTTTCTACTAACCCGGCCCGTACGAGAAGCCGGGTGACGGAGGCCCTTGCGTGCCCGTCAACGCTCTGCACGAAACCCCCGAATTCGGACATCTCGCCACGCCCTTCGCGCCTGCCGTATGCCCCCTGAGCAGCCCGTTTCCCCATACGTCACACGGGCCCCGCCTCACCCGTGCCGCTCACCCGCCTCCAGCCCCTCACTCGGCCCGGGAAACCCCGGCACCACCGCACCCCCATCCCCCTAATTAATTTAGTAGGCCCCAAAACGCTTGTGTGCCATGTCACCGATAACCAAGATCCAACCTCTTATTTCACCCCTTCCGGGCGCTTGATTCGGGGTTCCTGGATCTTGCGAGGCGGGCAACTCAAGCATTTGTGACGTGGCTTACCCGGGCTTTGTGACCCGGATTACCCGCCATTTGTGACCCGGGTTACGCGGCCTTTGTGACCCGGGTTACCCGGGCCCGCCAAATGTCCGAATTGGGCGGTAATGGCGCCCCGGAATCCGTGACCGCCGCCACAGCGGGCCGTCCCGGCGTGAACCTGGCCGATCACCACCCGCCGCCCCGACCGCCGCTCTGGCCTGGCCCGACGGCAGCACCGGCCAGGGGGAGGGCGGACCGCACGATGGACCCGTCAGCAGTGGGTGTCCGACTCGCCTCCGGCGTCGTCGCACCGCTCATCAGGAAGCTCTTCGTCAAGGAGGGGCCGGGCGCCGGCCTGGTGGCGAAGCCGGTACGGATCTCCGGGCTGGTCAGCTTCACGGGCGAACGGCGGACCCTGTCCGACAAGGACCTGCGCAAGCTCGCGGCGGAGCTGGTCGACCGGGCCGTACGGAGCGCCGGTCCCGGCGAGCGCCCCCTGGCCACGGACGAGGACCCGGCGGTGGCCGAGGCCCTGGCCACCACGCTGCGCGGGCTGGGCGATCTCGACATGGACGACGTGCAGGCCGTCCGCCTGGGCGCCACCGCCCTCGCCGAACGTCTGGAGGCGGCGAGCCCGCACGCCGTCCGCGGCCTCTCCCGGGACGCCGAGCTGCTGCACGCCACCCTGCTCGGCACCGCCTGCCTGCACATCGTGCACTTCTTCACCCAGCGTTCGGCCTTCGTGGCCCGCACCCTGGTCCAGCAGAGCAGGAGCCTGGACAGCCTGATCACGCTCATCGACGAGTTCCTGGCGCGGCATCCGTCCCCACGGGCCGCGGACGCCGCGTTCGAGCGCGGCTATCTCGCGTATCTCGCCCGTAAGCACGGCCGGCTGACCATCTACGGCATCGATCTCGCCCACTCCCCGGACCGGTGGCCACTGGACGCGGCGTATATGAGCCTGGAGGCGACCGCCCCGGCCGCCCGCGAGGCCACCGCCGCCGGCCCGTTCGACGAGGTGGGCGGCCCCGTAGGCGCCTCGCCGGTCCCGGTCCCGGTCCCCGCCGACCAGGCGCTGGCCGGCCGCGACCGGGTGCTGCTGCGCGGTGTCGCCGGCTCCGGCAAGAGCACCCTCGTCCAGTGGCTGGCCGTCTCCTGCACCAAGGCCCCCGGCGACACGGCCCTCCCCCACCTCTACGGCCGGATCCCGTTCGTCCTCCCGCTGCGCACCCTCACCCGCGACGGGGCGCCGCTGCCCACCCCCGACCGCTTCCTGGCGTCCGTCGGCTGCCCGGTGTCCGGCTCGCAGCCCGAGGGCTGGGCCGACCGCGTGCTGTCTTCCGGGCGGGCACTGCTGCTGGTCGACGGCCTGGACGAGATCCCCGAGCGTGAGCGCGAGCTGACCCGCCGCTGGCTGCGTGATCTGACCGACGCCTTCCCGGACAACCTATGGCTGGTCACCTCCCGCCCCTCCGCCGTACGCGACGGCGACCCGGCAGGGCGGCCCCGAGGACGTCTTCCGGCATCTGCTTATCTGCTCGCGATCACCGCCACCTCGATCGCCGACGACATGGCGATCGACTATCTGACGGGGCTGCGCGACCGGGCGCATCACGACGTACGGGCGCAGCTCGCCGGGGCCTGGCGGCGCCATGACACCGCCCGATACGCCCGCGAGATCATCGCCCACCTCGAACCGGCCGAGCTGTATTTCCCGGTCGCCGACCTGGAGGAGCTGCACACGCTGCGCCGACTGGGCGGCCGCCCGCATCTGCTGATCGCCGGGCCTTTCACTCCGGACCAGCTGGTGGAGGGCATCGCCCCGGCCGAGGGTCTGACGCGGCTGTGGCTCGCCTATGACCTGGGCGTCTCCATGGAGTGGCTGTCTGCTTTTCCCCAGCTGGACACGCTGCGGATCGGCCGCCGTATTCCGCCGGTGAGTGGTGTTCCCGAGGGCATTCGCGTCGTGCAGATGTAGTGCGCGGCCGGTGTACGCGCGGCACCTGCCGTACGCCGCCTGTGCACGAATGACCGAAAATGATCCTTGGCGAATATGTGCTGCTTTTCCGGCGCCTAAAGAACGGGGGCGGGAAAGCGCGGACTCCTTACGGAACAGCACTGCCCCGGAACCGTAAGAAACGATTCCGGGGCAGTGCCTCATGCGGTTATCCGCGTGTGGTGCGGTGCCGCTCAGGCGTCCTTGCTGAGGTTCGGACCCGAACCTCCGGCGGTGGACTCGATCGGCGGGGCGTCCGGCAGGGCCGACTTCTCCTCGCCGCGGAAGGTGAACTTGGCGGTCTCACCCTCGCCCTCGACATCGACGACCACGATGTGGCCCGGACGCAGCTCGCTGAAGAGGATCTTCTCCGAGAGGGCGTCCTCGATCTCGCGCTGGATCGTGCGGCGCAGCGGACGGGCGCCGAGCACCGGGTCGTACCCGCGCTTGGCCAGCAGCGACTTGGCCTCGCTGCTGAGCTCGATGCCCATGTCGCGGTCCTTGAGCCGCTCGTCCACCTTGGCGATCATGAGGTCGACGATCTGGATGATGTCTTCCTCGGTCAGCTGGTGGAAGACGACGGTGTCGTCGACACGGTTGAGGAACTCGGGGCGGAAGTGCTGCTTGAGCTCTTCGTTGACCTTGTTCTTCATCCGCTCGTAGCTGGACTTGGTGTCGCCCTGGGCCGCGAAGCCGAGGTTGAAGCCCTTGGAGATGTCCCGCGTGCCGAGGTTGGTCGTCATGATGATGACCGTGTTCTTGAAGTCCACGACCCGGCCCTGTGAGTCGGTCAGGCGACCGTCCTCCAGGATCTGCAGCAGCGAGTTGAAGATGTCCGGGTGGGCCTTCTCGACCTCGTCGAAGAGCACGACGGAGAACGGCTTGCGGCGCACCTTCTCGGTGAGCTGGCCGCCCTCTTCGTAGCCGACGTAGCCGGGAGGCGAACCGAACAGCCGCGAGACCGTGTGCTTCTCGCTGAACTCCGACATGTCGAGGGAGATCAGCGCGTCCTCGTCGCCGAAGAGGAACTCCGCCAGCGTCTTGGACAGCTCGGTCTTACCGACACCGGACGGGCCGGCGAAGATGAACGAGCCACCGGGGCGCTTGGGGTCCTTCAGGCCGGCACGGGTACGGCGGATGGCCTGGGAGAGCGCCTTGATGGCGTCCTTCTGGCCGATGACGCGCTTGTGCAGCTCGTCTTCCATCCGCAGCAGCCGGGAGGACTCCTCCTCGGTGAGCTTGAAGACCGGGATGCCGGTGGCCGTCGCCAG
>Ga0207426_1002130_pt1 | contig 13548 bp, 16 predicted proteins | sample AraplaMF_Cvi_mMS_FD_184265 | JGI IMG/M metagenome (GOLD analysis project Ga0207426, IMG submission 184265) | Arabidopsis root microbial communities from the University of North Carolina, USA - plate scrape MF_Cvi_mMS (SPAdes) (version 2) | ecosystem: Host-associated > Plants > Roots > Endosphere...
CGCGAACCCTCCAACCGCAGTGGGGCACTCCGCGGTTTCCTCCATCGGGCTTATTCGACGCCTGCCGACATGCGCGGCGGCACGCACATTTCTGCGGCCGATGGCAGGCATCGAATAAACCTTAACGAACGCGGAAGCACGAGGTCCGCTCGGTAGGTTGCCCCAACGGCTGGGTCAAACTTCCGTGGCCGGTCTCACAACGGACAGTCGCGCTTAGCGAAAGCGATCACTCAGCAGGACGGCGCAGGTAGTAGATGTCCCATACTGCTTCGTCGGTCTGTGCGAAGCCATGCCGCCGATAAAAGCGGTTGGAATCACTGCCTCGCAACGCGCCCAACCGGATCGGCATGCGCTGTGCGTCGGCCCTCTTGGAAACATGGCTCAACACGGCCGCGCCGACGCCTCTGCGCTGGTGATCCGGCAAGATATAAAGATGCTCGAGGAGCCAGTGGTCATCGAAGTCAAAAAACGAGGCCGTGGTGTCCCGACCGGCCGAACCGCGTGGGAGAGAACTGAAACGTGACGTATCCAACAGATTGTTCCTATTTGCCAGTCTATATTGCCTGTACCCGCTGATAAGGGTGCTGAGAGACCAGACAATACAAAAAGATAAAAACTGAGGCCACCCATGGGACGTCCCTGGGTGGCCTTTCTTTCGCCCTGACATACCACAGCTATCAGCACGTTATCCCTCGTTGGACCTTGTGCTTCTGGCGGGCAGCGCCGCCTTCGCGTCGGCTCCTTCGGGAATCCCTCCTCGCGGCATTGCTCACCGACCGCAGGCGGGCTTCGGCATGCCGTCACCGTGACCGTCCAAGAGCAGCGCGTCTCCGTTTGAGCGAAAGGCATAGCGAATCGTTGAGCTTTCCGGCGCTCATTGCGCGGCCGACTCCGTAGACTGGCTTTTATTCCCCGCGCTTTTGCGCATCGACCTACCCCTCCAGCGTGCTGGAGGACCATCTTCTCTCCAGCCGTCTATGACGGCAATCTTCTGGCGACCCTTGTTGGTCGCCTTTTTTCGTCCCGTTGGGAGCCTATCCCTCCGGGAGACAGCTCCCATTATTTTTTGGAGTTGTCTATGTCTCGCAATCTCGCACCTGTCGTCAAAGTCGCCAGCAAGAACGGTTTCATGGCGAATCAGCGTGTGGTCGGTCAAGACGTCGAACCGCCTCGCACGCCGCATCAACGGTCTGAGCGGCAGCATGCCGGTCCTGATGCTGCAGGGCACGTTCTCCCATGAGCCTCCGGGCACGCTGCGCAACTTTGAACTGATGGCAACGACGCACCAGATCTATGTTGCGGAACGCGTGCAGCAGGTAAGCCTTCACGAGGGGCGGTTCTACCCCTCGGACGGCCCGGTGTTCTCGGACGACGAACTGCGCGAGGTTCTGGCAATCGGCGCTGATTTCGTGTTCACGTGTCTCCCCACCGTTAATAAGGGGGCGCTGGCGGTCGCTGTTGGCGCCAAGGAAGCCGGGACGAGTCTTGAAGCCGTGCTGGGCGACTATCTCGCCGCAGCAGGGCGCGTCAACCAGCAGCTTCGTGCCGCAGGCATCCGGACTGTCGGCGTTTCACACGGCACGGTCAACGGTTGTACGACCGAGCACGGCGTGACGATGGCGGGGTTCGATCATGAGTTTTCGCTTGGCAGTCTGTTCGAGGCCGAATGCGATGCGTTCATGCTTGGGCACATCCATAAAGCACAGCAGTGGGAGCGAGCGGGGCGCGTTGTGGCGTATCCCGGTTCGATCGGGCGATTCCACTACGGTGAGGAAGGCGACAAGGGCTTCCTCATGTGGAATGTCGAGGTGGGCAGCGCGCAAGCTGATCTGGTCGTGACGCCGTCTCGGCAGACGATCTGCGTCGACTTTGACGGACCGCCCGACATGCAACGCCTGACGGCAATCGCGCTCGATGCGAACGACAAGTTCGTGCGAATTCGTTGGCAGGTCGACGAAGAGCACAAACAGTCAGTGGACCGGGACGCGATCGCCGCACTGTTTGGCAACGCGGCCGAGCTGAAGGTCGAAGCTCGCATTCTTCCCGTCGTCCGGTCACGCGCCCAAGGCATCAGCCTCGAAACGTCGATTGACGGGAAGCTCGAGCGTTGGTGCGAGCACGCTAATGTTGATCCGGCGCGCTTGCTTGACCGGCTGCAGTTGTTGGAAATCGGGGACGCGGAGGCAATCGCCGCTGGCGTGCTGGCGCGACTGAGCGACGCGGACGCATTGTCGAGCATGTCCGAGCCTGCACCGGTGATGATCCAAGAAGGTCCGGAATACGGTGTTGGCGAGGAGGGACTATCAATTCCCGATGCGACGGTGGAAATCGTCGGGTCGGCTTCGGCAAGTCAGCTTTCGTGGCTCAACGATGATTTGTTCGCGGCGTAGTTAGCCGCGCTTGCAGGGGAGGCCAGTCCGGCTCCTTTGCCTGGACACGCAAGCCGTGTTCCGATAGCCGTCCGTCATCGTTGCTATCGAAACAGAGGTTTCACCGCGTCTTCGACGCATCGACTAGTAGTGGCAGGACTTTTCTCTAGCAGTTCATTTCGTCTTTCACCCTGGCGGGGAGCGATCCCTACCGGGGCCGCATTCCGCCCACCATAACGGAGTGCATTATGTTTGGTCTTTATCCGGCTGGCCCGAACTGGGTCCGCACTTTCGCGATAGGCGACTGCTCATCGCGTGATCTTCAAAAGTCGTTGGTCGATCTGGCGGGCTTCACCGCCGCGATCCAGCATCAGCCGTTCGGCCAATACCGCGGCGCGGTACTGGCGCAGTTCGGTCAGACGCTGCTTCTGCTCGCCACGACGCCCGGCGCGTGCGAGGTTGCTGTCACCCCAACTGTCCAGATGCAGCACCTTCTATGGTCGTATCAGGAAGGCTATGCGAGCCAGTGGTCGGCTGCCGAGATCCGCAGCCTCACCGGGCACAGCGGCTGGTCGGAGCTTCTCACGAACGCGCGCCGCGAGTTCAGTAGAGTCTGCGATCAGGTAGCTGCCGCGCTCGATGGGACGCTTCAGGCGCCAGCCCGTGCCATTGCGTCTGCTGACCTGAACGAGCCGTTTCCCAACGAGGACGACGACGCGTTCTATTCGCAGATGGCAGCGATGTCTGCATCGATGAGCGTGTCGGAGGACGTGTCATGCGGCCTCTGAAACTGACACTGGAAGGCTTCGTTGGCGTGCGCGATGGCATGAAACGCGAAAGCGTCACGCTGGATCTGGAGACGTTGCCGGATGGCTTGATCGCCTTGACCGGCCCTAACGGGGCGGGCAAGACAACGATAATGGACAACTTGCACCCGTATCCGATCATGCCGTCGCGTGCGTCGAAGCTGTCGGTCGACGCCTTCTCGTACTGGGACCACATCTGTGGCACCAGTGCCTTGAAGGAACTCGAATGGGAGCACGACGGCATTCGTTATCGCTCGTCCTTCACTTTTCGCAAGCCCGGCAAGACAGGCAAGGCGGAGTACTACCTTGCCTATCGTGGCGTCGACGGTACGTGGCGCCCGGTGTCGCTGCCTGACGGGACGGTGTCGGACGGCAAGGCGGAGTCGTATAACCGCTGTGTCGAGGCGATCAACGGTTCGCTGGAAACGTTCTTCACGAGCGTGTTCTCGGCTCAGAACCGGCGGCCGCTCGCGTCCTACGGTGCGGGCGAGATCAAGACGCTGCTGGCCGAACTCCTTGGCATCGACCACTTAAAGGCATTGTCGGCGAAGGCCGCTGATGTCGCGAAGGTGCTCGGCAAGTCGCTTGAAGGCATCCAGTCTGAGCTTGGCGCGCTAGCCGGAAAGAGGCAACGCAAAGCAGACGCTGAGCAGGCGATCGTCGCGCAGGGCAACACCTTGCGTGCCGCTCGTGAGCAACGCGATGCCGCGCTTGAGCATGCGAGCAAGCTGACTCAAGAGCGGGCGACGCTCGCGGCCAAGCAGAGCGAATCGGCCACGACCGAGGCGCGCCTGCGAGAGCTGGGCGTGCGTCGCGACGAGTTGGGGCGTGCCCTGAAAAGCGCGGCCGACGACGAACAAGCGGCAGCGGTTCGCTGTCAGCAGCGCGTTTCCATGCTGAGTCGAACCGTGGCCACGCACCAAGCAACGCTGGCTCGCCGCGAGGCGATCCTCGGTGCGGCGGCGAAGCGCGAGGAGGCCGAGTTGGCGATTGCGCGCGAGGAAGCGAGGTTCGCTCCCCTGCAGCGCGACATCGCCGATTTGGAGGTCAAACGCGCGACGTTGACGACGCTCGATGCAACGCTTACCAGCTTGATGAGCCAAGGCACGACGAAGGCCGCGCACTTCGACACGTTGAGCAAACAGGCTTCGGTTGCGGAGCAGGTACCGTGTGTCGGTCATTCGATGCACGCGCAATGTCCGCTGCTCGCGCAAGCCTTTCAAGCGAAAGAGCAAGCGCAGATGCAGCGCGTTTCGGTGGCGAATCTTCGCGCGGAGTATCGCGAGAAGAAGGCGCAGGCCGAAGCCTTGGCTCGCGTGCCGGGCGAGTTGGCGGCGAAGCGTGTCGAGATGCTGGCCATCACCGACGCGGCCGCGCAGCTTCGCCGTGCACTGCAGGCGGCGGCTGAGCTTGCTGCCACTAAGCCATTGCTAGGTGCTGCCGTATCGGGATTCGAAGCCGCGCAAGCGGAGTTGCGCTCGATCACTGAGGAAAGTGCTGCACGTACCGCCAAGTACCAGTCTGAGAAGACGCGTATTGAAGCGGAGCTTGCCCGCATTACCGAGGAGGTCGGACGACTCGCTTCGGTCGACGTTACGGCAGCGATTGCGAAGCTTGACCGCGACATCGCAGCAAACCGGGAGACCGTCGCGGCATTGGACGGTCGGATCGAGCAATCGATCCGCGCGCAGAGTGTGTTGCAGGCCGAAGCCGAAGCGCTGGCGCTGGAGTTGGAGAAGTTCTCGGCCACGCAGTCGCGTGCCGATCGCCTCTCCGACGAAATTGCTCATTGGAAGCTGCTGGCTAAGGGCTTGGGCAACGACGGCGTGATCGCGTTGACCATCGATGACGCGGGTCCGGCGCTGACGCATACCGTCAACGAGCTGCTGCTCGCTTGCTACGGTATGCGCTTCACGGTGGAGATCCGCACGCAGCGCACGCTCGCGAGCGGTGAACTGCGTGAGGGCTTCGAGATCCTCGTTCACGACGCCGAGTCCGATAGCAGCAAGTCGGTCTCCGTCATGTCCGGCGGTCAGAAGGTCTGGATCAACGAGTGTCTCACGCGCGGCATCGCGCTCTATCTCGCGCAGAACACGGGTCAGCCGTATCAGACCTTGTTCAGCGACGAGGCAGACGGCCCGCTCGATCCCGAGCGCAAAGTGCAGTTCATGCGAATGAAGCGGGAGGTGTTGCGCCACGGTGGGTATCAGCGGGAGTTTTTCATCTCGCAGACGCCCGAGCTCGTCGCAGAGGCCGACGCAGTCATCGACGTGCAGGCGCTTGCCGCCTGATTTGTTGTCAACCCTTGTGGGGAGTCGCCCCCACAAGGGGCGCTTCTCGTCTTTCCGACCCTTCTCTCGCGCCTTGCGGCGCTATCCCTATGGCAAACCTTCTCATGCTGCTGCTCGCGGCAGCCGGCAGTCCGTCTCACTCGAATGCGGTGCCTCACCAGCCGCCTGCGCAGCAAGCTGCACCGGCTACTGCTCAGTCGCAGCCGCCGCGTCCGCGGTACCTGCGTCGTGCGGCTGCGTTCGATACCGGCCGTTTGCGTCGCATCTGACAACGGCTCTACTTCTTTTACCTTTTGACTGGAGCCTTCCATGACCTATTCCTGCACTGATTTCGTCGACGACGTCCTTAACGACATGGTGATCCGAAACTGGATCAAGCCCGAGCAGTACGGGCCTGACGACCCGCAAGCCCAGTGCGATGCCGTGTTGGGCGCGATCGGCGATGCCGACGTTTCGCTTCGTCTGGCCGCTGACGCGAAGCAGTTTCATGCCGAACTGCTGGATGCCGTCGAAACGCTAACCGCCATCGCCGAGCAGCACGGCGCGCTTGCCCTCGCGAATGTCGTCTATCTCCAGACGGCCTTTTTGAAGGGCGGGGTGATCGAGCTCACACGTGATGAGGCGGAGGCACTCTCGTTTGTCAGAGAGCTCCCCTCGGGCGGTCGCTGGTGGCAGAGCGTCAAGCTGATCGAGTAAGCGCACAAACGCTGTTCAATTTCTTTTCTCAACCCTTGCGGGAAAGCGACCCGCTGGGGTCGCTCCGCGTTCTTTCTGTGGAGTGTTTTTATGTTTGAAGCAGCGAAGCTGGGCGCATCACCGGAGCAGTTTGCCAAGCTCGAAGCGGCGATTGGTTACATCGCCGGCACCGCGACGCACGCGGGCGAAGTTCGCCCTTGGATCCGGAACGTCGAGACGAAAGTGTTCTTGGTGATCGGCGGCAGAGTGCAACCCCAAAACGGGGTGCGCCAATGACGCCGCCGTGGTTGGAGCAATACGCCAGTGGCCAGAAGACCGGCTACGCGCAAGCGTTCATGTCGTACGCCGAGTATTACGGAGTCGACGGATCGGCTGACGATGACCCGGAAATCGAAGAGCGGATCGCCATGCACCGGCGGCCGATCGTGGGTTACGCGAGCCGCACGGGCACCCGCCGCAACTTGGCCGCACTGAAGGGCGCCGACTGGCGCTTGTTGGTCTCGGCCAGGTGAATCAGCGTTGTGTGCATTCGGTAAGCGTGCAAATGCGGCCGGTCGCCGCCGTCGCCCTTAACAATTCATCAGAAGTTTCCGCTTTTACGGTCGGAGCGCTGGCTTCTTGAGATCGCCGCCAGCACAATGCGCGCCGGGGTTGGCTTAGCCGTTGCTATTGGCTAGATGGCAGGCAACATTAGAAAAGTTCGATGCCATGAAAGTTACGATCGTTTCCTATGGCGCTCCTCCGCCGGGGAATGAGGAGGACATGCGCAGGTTCTGCTTCCAGACGGAAGACGGCCCGAGCCCGCCGAGACGTCACTCAATCTCCCTGCGCACCGCCCGAGTCATTCTGGAAAGCAACCCTCCCGACGACGCGCTTACCAAAATGCTGCGCGCTATCGAGAGCACTGCCAGCGGGGACTACGACGGCCTTATTGGAAAAACCTACACAGACAACGGTGATGCCCCCTATGCACGAAGACGTAGAAACGATGAAGGTCGAGCACGGTGATTGGACCATCGACTCGCGGCCACAACAAATGGGCCACCATTGGCATTCGTGGTGCGAGATTGAACGACGGACGACGGGGTCGATGGGGAAATTTTCCATTTCTTCGATATCGGCTACTTCGACACGCAGCGGGCGGCTTACGAACGTGCCGTCTCATGGGCGAAGGCGTGGATAGAGGACAACTTCTGATGCAGGCGGGCTGCGGCGGGCAAGGAGTTTGCGGTCCACTCGCCACTTAACCTTCGGGGTGCCGATATGACCGTCAGTGATAAACGGGTGGACGAGGTCGTCGTGCGGCCAGACGAGCACGCGGGATGGCGTGTTGAGGTCCCGGACAAAGACCGACCGCAAGGCGTCTTTGTGACGATCGTGGCCGACAGTGAGGGCGCACTCAAGATCGCCGCGGATATGTATCCGACAGCGAAGATCCAAGTTGTCGACAGTCCTCCAGAGACATGAAAACGCGCTCGAGGGGCGCCACGGGCCGCGCCCGCGATGAGCCGCTTCCGGAATCGATCTCTCCGCAACTCGCCACGCTCGCTAGCCGACCGCCTGCGAGCGGCGACTGGCTATGGGAGATAAAGTTCGACGGCTACCGGGTGATGTGCCGGATAGAGAGCGGGCAGGCGAAATTGATCACGCGTGGCGGACACGACTGGACCGAGAAGATGGGCACGCTCGCGACTGCCGTCGAGCAAATGCCGGTCGACAATGCGTGGTTGGACGGAGAGGTGGTGGTGCTCACCGAGACCGGCATTCCAGATTTCAACGCGCTGCAGAACGCGTTCGACCGACGCAGCACGGCGCAACTGACCTTCTTCGCGTTCGATAGCCGACGTTGTGGCGAACCGCGTTTGTGAACGCTGTGCCGTCCACTGTCGCGTCGCCGGTGGGCGTAACCTGCTGCGGGTTGGATGCGGAAGGCAGGAATGTCACCTTCTGCGATGCGGCGACAGAGCCGGCTTCGTTGCCCGCGTTGGTGGAACCAGCGCCCGCGGGTTTGCTCGTGCTGTTCGAGTCGGAGGAACCGCCGCCGCACGCGGCGAGTACGGCGATGGTCAGCGCGGTCAACGCAGTGACGCGGACGGACGGCAATAAAAAACACAATCTTTTCAAAATCAAGCCTCGTTAGTTCGTGGACGCCTCCACGGCGCTCTGATCGTTTCTTCTCTTCACCGATCCGGTCGCAAGCGCGCGGATCGTTGACAAACCAGTGTTGTCCGAAAAGCCGCTTGTCAAGGCGGTGGAGTTCCGCCCACCGCATGGTCGCGCTGCAGACTATTGCGAATTCGGCATGCCAGCCCGGACCAGCATGAGCATGGTGAACAGAACGCCGGTTCCTGAGCGGGCGAAAGCTACGATTTTTCGAGCGCCTTTCGCCCGTAACTGACGATGGCCGGCGATGTATCGTTCGCAAGGTTGAGCGCGGCCGCTGAACGGAGCAGAACAGCTAAAGGCCGGCGTCAAGCGACCGATAGAAGGGTTGGCGGGGCGTTGGTACGTCGAAGTCGCGGTTCAGGCCGCGAGTGAAAGCAAAAAACTGGTGAGGTAGATGAAAATGGTTGGAAACAAAGTTGTCGCAATCGCGTTGATGGTGGCTGTCGGCGCGACCGGTATTAGCGCAGCGACGGCCTTAACGTCGTTCTCTGCGAATTCGAATGCGACGCTGGCGGCGACGCTCATTGCAGTGACGACTAATCAGGTAATGCATGGTGATAGCGCTGAGGCGAAGGCGTCTGTAGAAAATGTCCGGGAACGGAAGCTGGAGGCGCAGGGCATGCTTGACTCGGCGGCAACCGCGCGGTCCGTCTTTTCATGGTCGATGCTGGCGTTTGGTTTGTCCTTGTTGCTGCTGTCGGCCTCATCGTTAAGAGCGGTTCGTGTACTGATGAGAGCGCCGGGACAGGGCTCGGCCCTGAACTGACCGAAAAAGATCTAACAACGGGAAACCAGGAGGAAAAATGCACACGGAGGCTTTTATGACGGCACTCGTCGCGCTACTTATTGGCGGGGCTGCCATAGCTCGGATGATATGGCCAGGCTCCCTGCTCGGGCAAATCCTTCTCTTCTTCCGCAGTGTTTCTGGCATGGCAAGGGACGCATCGGATATGTGAGCGCTTGCGCCGCAATCAGAGCCGGAAAGCCTGAACGAAAATAACAACGTGAGCCGCTGCCAAGTAGACGCCGCTGACTGACCCACAAACAACACGAACATGAGCGCCCAAACCGAATCCGCTTCAATCAAAGCGATGGCCGAGAAGATCGAGCGCCTTGAGAAAGAGGTTGCGACCAGGCAGTTTGCGTCGAACCTCCCTTCCTAGTTGGGAGACTTTGCGCGCATTCTGCGCAGTCATGGCATTGCCACCGTTTTTCACGCTGGAAAGATCGATCCCATAGACGGTGGGACCGCGGCTCGATTCCTGCCAGCGGTGCCAAGTTCAGTGGAAATTTCGGCTCGATGTCGCCGGGTTCCCTAGGAGCGCCGGCATGTCCACGAGTCAATTCGCGACAAGAGGCGTCACTTCTCCCTCCTCCCGCCGGAAGCCATAAACCGCGAGCAGGCAAGCGCAGAGTGCGAGGGCCATACGGTCACGTTGAGGTAGCCGGTCTCGTCCTCTACCGTGATGACGAGAGCGGTCCGGCCCGCGTCGCGGAATGCCGTACTCCGCAAGCCGCCCCCCGTAAGTACATATCGGTGAACACACTAGGATAATGGCCTCTGTTGGGGCGATGGGACCGACACACGCCGGCGTAAAATTTCCGCACCATTGTCGCCGCACACGGTCTAGGGCCGTCGCAACCGCCGAGTTCGCAAATTGATTGCTGTTGAAGAAACCATTGCTTCGCAGAGACGACGCTCTATCGCGATCTACGCTGGCATTGTTGTCGCGCTAGCAGTGTTTGCAGCTGCGTCCGTGTGGCAAGGGATGGCGCTTGTTGCAGACATTGCTTTGCAGAACCGGGTCGCGTCAGTGATCAAGCAGAGTAACGCGCTTTTGCTTGCACTGGACGACGCAGAAACCGGTCAGCGAGGATATCTTCTGACTGGCAATGAGAGGTACCTGCAGCCGTATCTGAAGGGTAAGGAGGTCGCGGCTAGTTCCATTGAGAAGTTGATCGAATCGGCCCACACCCTGTCGCAATTCGGCCTACTTCGGACCATTCAGCGCGACATGCGGGACAAGATTGACGAGTTGGACGCGACCGTTAGGCTGCGGCGCGAAGGACGCCTTGAAGAAGCACTTGCGATCGTCAAGACCGATGCCGGTAAGGAATACATGGATCGTCTGCGAAGCGGAATTGGCAGTTTCGTCACCGACTGCGAGATGCGACGCAGTGAGGCGCTCAAGGACAGCGAGTCACGGATCCAGGCTACGGGGTACGCGTTCATAGGCCTGTTGCTTGGAATCGCCGCCTTGCTCGCGTCTACTGCCGCGATGCAAGCGAAAGGCTACAGGGGACTGCTACGCGGCACTAAGAGGATCGCGCGGGAGGCGTTGCGCGACTCTTTAACCGGATTATCAAATAGGCGTGACCTCGCTCGCCGGTTGGAGGAAATGCAAGTAAGTGGTGAGGCGACGCAATCCGTGACTGCTTTGTTCATTGATCTGGACGGGTTCAAAGCTATCAACGACAAGCTAGGTCACGCAGTTGGCGATGCCCTACTGCGGCGCGTCTCCGAATCCCTACGACGTATCACACGGTCTGGCGACACGTTGGCGAGAGTCGGCGGAGACGAATTCGTGGTGATTGCGCCGGGGTTGTCGGACCACTCGGCGATCGAAAAACTTTGCGATCGGCTGGTAGCAGAAATATGTCTACTGCAAACGGCTTACGGAAAGGTGGGACTGAGCATCGGTATCGCCACTCAACGTAGTGACGACCTTGTCATCGAGGAATTGCTGCAGGAAGCCGATAAGGCTATGTACGATGCGAAGCGTTCCGGCGGCGGATATCGCTTCGCGATGTCGCTGGATGCTGCACTGGTCTGAACTGCCTACCGCTTCGTTGGATCCCCTTCTTTTTGCCAGACGCCATAGACGCCAAGAAGCGAGGCGCCTAGCGTTTCATTCGTGAGCTTCTCGACCAGCGTGGCCAGACAATCACGTTGATCTGGCCGGTCTCGTCCTCTAGCGTAATGAATAGGGACGCCGTTCGCAGTGCCGGGCCGCAGGCGCGCGGTCGGTACCGTCGGCGTTCGTGTGCCCTTGCCGTTCAACTCAGTTCGTCGCGTGTGCCGCCAGACGAGGCCGCAACGCGTTCACCATGTTATTAGCTGTCTTGCACAGCCACGCGAGCTCTGCATCGTCACCGTGGCTCACGTTGGCGTTAGGCAGATGCTTGACTAACATGACGCCAACGACTCGCTCAATGTCCACTTGCTCGCCACTGACCTCAAAGCGAACCGGGGCCCCTATCTCTTGCTCGAGGCCGCTTTGATCTTCAAGCAGCATCTGCAACGCTTCGCGACCTTCCTGACCTAGAAATTTCAGCGCCAAACCAGCGGAAGAGGAGGCTTCCCTGTACGCGACCAAGTGAGAGACGGGGCCGGGCATATCCATCTTTACCCAGTTGTTTCCTCCGTGACGCGGTGGCGACTGGTCCGGGTGGTCGAACTTGACGCGGGCGATGAAGCTGTCCCAGAACGCTCGATTTTCGAGGCGGGAGCCGACCGCCGTTGACTTGTCCGTTGGTGCCGTCGCGGTTGCTTGATTAGGCGACGACAGCCGTTCCACCGGGTGACCGTCGAGGCTAACGAGTACCTCGCGCTTCACGATCTCAGTCTGCAGAGGCACAAATGGCACGAGCATCGTTCGACCTGTCGCGTCCCGCAGGATTTTTATCTCGACGAAGGCAACGCGCGAGAGCAAACCCGCCTGTGAGGCTAACGATCGGCGCAACGCGTGCAAGTCGCTTCTAATCCCATCGCCAGCGATAACAAGGAGAAAGTCTCCGTTCGCGAGCGATCGGTTTACAGCGTCTACAAAGGCGGCTTCGTCAAGCGCCGGGTAACGACTTCTCACCGCTTGAAAAATGGGATTGTCACCGGAAAGACCGCGAGCGTGCTTCAAGCGTGCCTCAAGGTCCGAGTAGGTCCATTCGGCGAGCAGCGACGCGTACTCGAACAGTTGCGCCACGACCTCTCGACGCGCTTCGGGATTTCGCCACAGTTTGCACTCGACCAACACCAATTTGCCTGTGGGCGATACGCCAAGCAGGTCGAGGAAGACCTTCGATGAGCCGTACCGAAGCGGAAGTTCGCGACAGAGAGGCATGAAGTCCTCGCCATACCCGAACATTTCGACCATCGGCAACAAGCTTGGGTGAGAGAACAGACGCTCTTGCAGCCAGCGCTCGCTATGGCCGCTGGTTGCAGACAGCGATACGCGTTCGAACGCGACGAGGGACCCGTCGCTTTCGCGGTTGTCATCGAGGTAGGCGGTCATAAGGGCTTAGACAAAACTGTGCGGCATTGAGACATCGGCGCTTGAGTGAACATGTACCCGGTAACCGCTTCTGATCGCATTGACGACCGAAGGGGGCGTGAGCAGTTGGACAGTAGCCGCGCCGCAGCCGGGCTCGACACTTTGCCCGTAGCCGTTGCTGGTCCAGGGAAACAGTCGCTCGGCGATCCACAAGTAAGGGGCGTCATTGGAGAGGATGACGATCCCACTCGGAAGCGAGCCCAGCGATTGTTGCCACGCCTCGCTCTTCGAGCGACTCATGCGCTCAGCGTGCATGGCCCTATCAATGTCGGCCACAGCGGTGCTTGATGGGAAGGCATTTGCGCTCAGCCAATGCGTTTTGAAGCTGACATATTCCGCGTTGCGGCACATTGCACAGGGCCGGTGTCCGGCGCTAAGTGCCGTGGCTTCGTCGAGAAAAAAGAGCTCCGTGTACCGCCCCGGCTGCATTAGCGGTTTCCGGGTCCACCCCTTGTAAGACAACCTGCAAGTGACCCAAGACTTCGTCTTGAATTGGCGGACGATATCACCGCGCTGGTTATGAATCTCACCGCGATTTCCCATCCACGTCGCCGACGGACAGATTGTTTCAATGGCACCGGTCGGATCGACGCCGTTCGGAAGAGGCATAGGCAGAGTGCTGTTTTGTAGTCGTGTTGGCTAGCGCTCACGGGTATACGGCAGCGACCGTTGCATCTTTAGCGCGGGAACGCGTCGGGGCGACGCTGGCCGCAGAAGCAGCTTCTCCGGGAGCCGGTTTCGCCGACGCAAATTGGGTACCGCTGTCGTTAAGGTTTATTCGATGCCTGCCATCGGCCGCAGAAATGTGCGTGCCGCCGCGCATGTCGGCAGGCGTCGAATAAGCCCGATGGAGGAAACCGCGGAGTGCCCCACTGCGGTTGGAGGGTTCGCG
>Ga0207426_1002131_pt1 | contig 13542 bp, 14 predicted proteins | sample AraplaMF_Cvi_mMS_FD_184265 | JGI IMG/M metagenome (GOLD analysis project Ga0207426, IMG submission 184265) | Arabidopsis root microbial communities from the University of North Carolina, USA - plate scrape MF_Cvi_mMS (SPAdes) (version 2) | ecosystem: Host-associated > Plants > Roots > Endosphere...
AGCGGGTGTTCATCTTGTGCGGCATCGCCGAGGAGCCGACCTGGCCGGGCTTGAAGCCCTCGGTGACCAGCTCGTGCCCGGCCATCAGCCGGATGGTCTTGGCCAGCGAGGACGGGGCGGCGGCCAGCTGCACCAGCGAGGTCACCACGTCGTAGTCGAGCGAGCGCGGGTAGACCTGGCCGACGGAGGTGAAGGCCCGGCCGAAGCCGAGGTGCCCGGCGATCCGCTGCTCCAGCTCGGCGAGCTTGGCGGCGTCCCCGCCGAGCAGGTCGAGCATGTCCTGAGCGGTGCCGACCGGGCCCTTGATGCCGCGCAGCGGGTAGCGGGAGAGCAGTTCCTCCAGCCGGCCGTACGCCACCAGCAGCTCGTCGGCCGCGGTCGCGAAGCGCTTGCCCAGCGTGGTGGTCTGCGCGGCGACGTTGTGCGAGCGGCCCGCCAGCACCAGCTCGGCGTGCTGGCCGGCCAGCGAGCCCAGGCGCGCCAGCACGGCGACCGTACGGTCCCGCATCAATTCCAGGGACAGCCGCACCTGGAGCTGCTCGACGTTCTCCGTCAGGTCGCGGGAGGTCATGCCCTTGTGGACCTGCTCATGGCCGGCGAGGGCGTTGAACTCCTCGATGCGGGCCTTGACGTCGTGCCGGGTGACCTTCTCGCGCTCGGCGATGGAGGCCAGGTCGACGGTCTCCAGGACCCGCTCGTAGTCGGCGAGCGCCTGCTCGGGGACCTCCACCCCCAGGTCCTGCTGCGCGCGCAGCACGGCGAGCCACAGCTTCCGCTCCAGCTTGACCTTGTACTCGGGGGACCACAGCACGGCCAGCTCCGCGGAGGCGTAGCGGCCGGCCAGGACATTGGGGATGCGAGGCTTCGCAGACACAGCAGTCACGTGGTCAGAGTCTACTGGCGGTATAGCTCGGCCGAGCAGTCGGGGTTCTGACCAGCGAAAATGGTGGTCAGAGCCCTTTCGCCGCATGGGGAGGGGCTCAGGGCGGGCGCGCCCTCCCTCTGCGAGTGTTCGCGCAGGTCACAGCGTTGCCCTGGCTCTCCCGGCGCGATAACTTGCCCAGCAGCCGGGAGTCCCTCTGGCGAGCGAAACCACCGGTCAGAAGGCTTTCGCCTGTCGGAGGTGCCTTCGCTGGACCCGGTTCCGTCCGGGTGGGAACCGGCCCAGCCACCGACCCCGACCCGGCCGTGGCCCAGCCACCGACCCCGACCCGGCCGCGGCCAGGGCGCCGGACCTGATCGGCCGCAACTTCACCACCCGGCGGCCGGACAGGAAGTGCGTCGGCGACCTCGCCTACCCGCCCATCGAGAGCGGGAAGTTCTGCTGTGTGGCGCCCGTCCCCCTGCTGAAGGACGGGCACCTCAACTGTCTGGGCCGCCACCACTTCGGTTCTGCCACGGACTCCAGGGGCGTGAGCCAGGTCATCCACGCAGGAACGCTGCCGAGGCCGCCACGAACCAGTCGGCGTCGTCGAACCACGGATAGTGCCCCGCGCCCGGTTGCACCACGAGCGTGACGTCAGGGAACACCTCCGCGAACTTGACCGTGGACACCGGCGGGCTGTTCAGGTCGAACTCCCCGGTGAGCAGCAGAACGGGGGCCTCGCGGGCGGCGAGGGCCGCACGAGTGCTCTCCGGCTCGAAGGCGCCCTCCGCCGCGAAGCGAGCGACAGCTTCCTGATTGTTCGGCTGGCTGGCTGTGTGGTGCTGCTGTGCCGTGGCGTCCCACCGGCCCCAGAAGAAGGGGGCGACGGCTTCCCAGTCGCTGCCCGTGCCCTCGGTGATCGCCTGTAGGGCGGCGAATGCTTCCGGGAACCACGGCTCGTCCTTCCGGAGCTGTGCCAGCTCGCGCCGCGTCTCTCCCGTGATCGCCATACCGACGGCACGGGTGCTGGGGCCGATCAGGGCGAGCTTGCCGACCCTGTCCGGGTACCGGGCCGTGTACTGCGTCGCGATGTTCGTGCCGGCGGAATGGCCGAGCAGGTCCATCCGGGGAAGGCCGAGGTGCTCGCGCAGTGCCTCGACGTCGTCGACCAGGCGGTCGCAGCGGTAGGAGGAAGTGTCATCGGGAATCGCGGAGCGGCCGGTGCCGCGGAGGTCCAGGACGATCAGCCGGCGGTACGCGGACAGGCCGCCGAGGTCGCCGAGGTACGCGGAATCCGTAGGACCTCCCGGGATGCAGACGAGCGGATCGCCGTCCCCGATCACGCGGTAAGCGAGCTGGGTTCCGTCGGGCGCGGAGAAGGTGGGCATGCCGCGGATCCTGCCAGTTATAACCCGGTTGTACAACCAGGTTATGGGACGGGTCTCGTGGTGTATAACCGGGTTGTGGCACGCGAAGAGAGCACGCACCGGACCCCCGAGACGCTGACCGAGCAACAGGCCGAGCGGATGCTCGCCGGCATGAACGAGGTCATTCGTGCGGGCGAGGAGATGCGAAAGCTGCGGGCCGAAATGATCAAGGTTTTCGCGGGCTTCGGCTGGACACAGGAACGCATCGCGCGGCTCACCGACATGAGCCAGCCCGCCGTGTCCAAACAGATGGCGAAGCGCAATACCGACGATCCGCAGCCTCCGATGCGGCTCTCCCTCGACCAGTACGACGCTCCCTGGCTCGAAGGGCGACTGTGGGGCCTCGCTGAGGAAATCTCCGAAACCGTCCACGAAACCGCCTGCTGCACCCGCTACGTCAACGCACTTGTCCGGGGGAGAAAGCGCTTCACGCCCCAGAACATCGACGAGCTGCGGCGTCTCGTCGAAGAGGACCTGAGGCTCCACCGGGCGGAGCTGCCCGGCAGTTACCGGGCCGCGTACGATCAGATCAGCCGCGGCCTCGACATTCCCTCGAAAGTCACCGCCACCGCATCAGCATCTGTACGCCGCTCCATCGCTCACCGGATCCAGCGCGATCTACTCCAGGGCGACGCGTAGGCAGCGTCAGCCGACCGCCACGGCCCGGCCCTGGAAATGCTCGCCGGGCCACTGCCGGGCATGTACGACCCGAGCGGACCCGGGTGGCAACCGTTCGGCTTCTTCCGGGCCGATCAGCCTGACGAACTGGCCGCGTACGGCATGCACAGCAGACCGAGGGGGACTCATGAGTGATTCCGGGAGAGCCGGTTCGGAGACCGGGTGCGGTGACCGCGCGGGCGAGGAGTCGGGAGGGACGCCCTTCCCGGCGAACGTGAGCGGTGCGCCTGACGCAAGGACCGGGCCGAGGCGCATGCTGTCGTGCCTGGGCGGTGTGGTCGTCGTCCTTGCGGTGCTGGCCGGAGGGCTCGGCTGGCTGTTCAAGGACGAATTGTTCCACCCGTTCGGCGACGTCCGGGCATGCGAGGGAAGCGACGTGCGGTTGCCGGAGGTGATTCGCGCCGGGGGAGCGTCGATGCCCGCCGGTGCCTCCGACATCCACTACTTCACCCGGAACGGCAGCGCCGAGGTCACCTTCGTGAGCAACCAGATACCGGACTACCTTCACCGCGCGGGCGTCCTCCCGGAGGGCGAGGCCCTCTTCGACGAGAAGCACGGCACCAAAGGGGTTGCCGACGATGAGATCGATCTTCCGGTCAATTTGTGCGGCTCTTCCCTGCGGGGTCCCGTCTGGATCTACCAATCCACCAGCGCCACCGGGGCCGGCATCAGCGTCACGGTCGAGCGCTCTCCCACGGTCAACGACTCCTTCCGAGTCCCTGCCCGCGCCGTGGTCACCTACAGCCTCCCCTGATCCGTGTCCTTGCAACTCTCCTCGACCTTCAGCACGTTGAAGACCACCGGGAACTCGGTGATCCGCTGGTTAGGGCGCGGCTGGGAGTTGCAGATCTTCCACGCAGCCGGGTCGTCCACCGGACGGCCCTGTCCGCTCGCGTCCTTGAATGTCATGTCGAGCTCGGAGCTCATCTGCTCGTACGCGCGCCCGGCGTTGCCGCCGATGACATCGGGCATGGTGAGGGCGACCGGAGCAGGGTCCGCCGAAGGACGTGTCCCGGCGGACCCCGAGGCCGTCGGAGTGTTCCCCGAGACATCCGGCACGGACGACGCGCCGCAGGCGGTGACGGAGGCCAGGAGCGCGGCGGCGAAGGCGGGTCTCAGAAGCTTGGTGACGGTCATGTTCCCCCCGAGCGTGATGGCAGTTCGCAGCAGTATTCACAGTGCGACACCAGAAAGCACCGCTTTCCGGACCGACTCCAAGTCGGTGGCCATGCCCGGTCACCGCTCGGAACGAGTGGTCGCGGCGGGCTGTACCTGAACGCGGTGCCTTGGTGGACCTGGCGAGGGTTCCGCCACCGACCGCGAGCTCGTCCCACGGGCGGAGGGATGTCAGTGGTGGCGGGCAGACTGTGGTGCATGACGTCGGTGACCGCACATGATTACGCCTGGATACGTTCCTCCCCGGTGTTCCGCCACGCGATGGAGAGCGGATACGGCCTCACCCTGGTACGGGGCGTCGTCCCCGGTGACGTACTGCGTGCGATGGGGGCCGAGCCGCAGGGCACTTGTACGGGAGTGGACGCGCTGATCGAGCAGCATGTGGACCAGCGTGGTGCGACGGACTACCGGGACGACTCCTTCATCGCGGGCGCGTTCACGGTGCCGGGCACGGACGGCGACTGGACGCTCGTCCTGCAGTTCGACGGCGGTGTGGGGATGCAGTCGCGCTTCCTGGAGGTCCTGTCGGCGGGCGGGCGGGCCGTGACGCATTCCACCAACGGGGGCGCACCCATCGACCTGTTCCACTGGTACGAGGCCGGTGAGCTCCGGACCACCTTCGAAGGGCCCACCGCCAGGTATGGCAGCACCCCCGACGCACTGGTCCCCATGATGCGTGAGGTCGGTTTCGACCTGACCGAGGACGAGGACGGCACCGGCGCGGGCAGCGACACCAAGGCCGCGGTCCTCGCCCTGACCGAGCGGCTGACCGGCGTACGACTCACGGAGGAGCTCCTCAAGGGCGCGGAGTACCACCTGGGGCACACACCGGAGGAGCCCGTCGAGGAGTGGACCAGGGTCGTCATCGACCTCACCGACGCGCACGGGGAACGGTTCTACAAGGAAGTCACCCGCGAGGAGGTCGAGGCCGCTTCGGCACGCGCCCGGGAGGAGGCCGAGGCGCCGATCGTCGTCCCCGGGCCCTCGCCCGCTCCCTGAGTGTCACGCTCGCCAGGTGCCTGCCCACGGGAGTGCCGGGCCCCGGCTCATGTCAGTGCCGACTTCAACGCCGAGACGACGTCTCCTGAACTGGTGGCAGGGATCTTCCAGCGGAAGGTGTCACCGTGGCCGTCGACATAGACCAGGGTGCCGCCCTTCTCGGATTTGGTGATGTCGAAGGCGATGGTGTTTCTGCGGAAGGTGTGGGGCTGGACGGTGGGTCCGCCGTCATGGAAGCCGACGGGAGCGATCCTTGCCGCACCCTTGCTGTTCCCCGCCTCGACGGTGTGCCCGTTGGACGCCTTCCAGCGGAAGCCTCCTTTGCCGGTAGTTGCCGTCACGGGGGTATCAGTCCGGTTCTCGGCGCTGAAGGCGACGACGGCGTAGAGCTCGTGCTCCGGGGCGCCGGTGCCGGCCTTGTGGACATAGACCACGGTGCCGGGAGTGATCCGCATGGCCCCTCGCCCGCCGACGCCGACGGTCTCGGCGCTCTGTCTCAACCTGAGCGCCGTGCGCGGAGTCGGCTCGCTCTTACCTTGGTGATCGCCATCGGTACAGGCAGTGAGAAGACCGAGGCAGCAGACGGTTATGAGTGCGGTTGCGGTGGCGGTGTGGCGCACGATTCCTCCGAGCAGCGGCAGGTGGAGCGGCCAAGTTTCCTTCCACGCCAGTATCTCAGCGCCCACCTGCCGCTCCACCGGCCAAAGTTGAGTACGGATGCTCATGCGCATCACCTCCAGCCGCGGCACCCTGCCCCCATGGCCGACCCTCTTTCAGCCCCCCGACGCCGGCGCCCCTGGTCGCACCGAACACGCCTGGGCGCGGATCTCGCCCTGGCGATCCCGCTGTTCCTGTTGGAGACCGCGTGGCTCGTGCTGGACTGGATATACGGCTTCGGTCTGGAGGTGTGGGCAGCGCAAGGCGACCGAGCACGGATCGACGCGGCCGGTCTCGCGCACCTCGGGCGGGTGCAGGTGCTGCTGATCGCCGTACTCATCCTGGCGGTCCTCGCGGCAACCTTCCGTGCCCGCTGGACGGTGATCGCACATCTGCTGGTGGCCCTCCTGGCAGGCGGAGTGCTGGTGGCCGCGCAGCAGGAGTGGGACAAGAGTCACTCCCCACCCCCTGGTTGCGTCCGCTACAGCGCGAACTGTTGACGCAGCCGGGCGCGGATCGTGCTGTGCGTCGCGCCAGGGCCCTTGGCGCACGATCAGCCCGGTGTGAATGAGCCGTTGAGGGCCTCGGCGGTCGCGTAACAGGTCGTGGACCTGTCGGTGAGGAGCGGGAGATCAGCCCTCGTACGGCAGCAGCTCCGGACGCTTCGCGGGGCGGCCGTCCCCCGAGGAACGGCCGCTCAGCCGCCGGCCTATCCACGGCCCCAGATGCTCGCGCGCGAAGCGCAGATCCGCGCCGCGCCGGGCACCCCAGCCCGGCGGCGGGGCGGCCGGCAGCGGTGCGTCCCAGTCCGCCGCGGCGGGCAGCCCGAGCGCCTGCCCCACGGCCTCCGCCACCCGGCGGTGCCCCTCGGCGTTCAGATGCAGCCGGTCGTCGGCCCACATGCGCGGGTCGGACAGCGCCCGCGACGCGTACAGGTCCACGACCACCGCGCCGTGCCGCGCGGCCACCTCGTCGATCCAGGCGAAGAGCCGCTCCATCCGCGGCCGGAAGCGCTCCAGCACCGGACCCTGCCGGCCCGGACTGCGCATCAGCACCAGCTGTCCACCGCCGCGCGCCAGCAGCGCCGCCGCCTCCTCGAACCGTGCGCACACCCGGTCCACGTCGCAGCGCGGCCGCAGGACGTCGTTGAGCCCGCCGACCAGCGTCACCAGATCGGCGCCCATCGAGGCCGCCGGCCCGCACTGCTCGTCGGCGATCTGCCCGATGAGCTTGCCGCGCACCGCGAGGTTGGCGTACCGGAACCCGGGCGCGGCGGCCGCCAGGCGGGCGGCGAGCAGATCGGCCCAGCCGCGGTACGAGCCGTCCGGGAGGCCGTCCGACATGCCCTCGGTGAAGCTGTCGCCGACCGCGACGAAACTGGTGTAGTGAGCATTCATTCCCATGGCGCGGTGATCCTACCGCCCGCCATACCGCGTGGTATGGCCCGGTCCCCGCCGGTGCGCCCGGCGCCCGCGGTGTACGGTCTGATCTCGTCGAGAGGGCGAGGAAAGGCACAGGTGGCAGCGCGATGACTCCTCGCCGGGGCACCGGCCCCGACGCGCCGACCTTCACCGAACGGGCCCGCCGCCAGCAGCTCATCGACGCCACCATCGACCTGATCTCCACCCGCGGCCACCCCGCGACCTCGCTGTCGGCGATCGCCGAGCGCGCCGGGGTGTCCAAGGCCGCGGTGCTCTACCACTTCTCCTCCAAGGACAACCTGACCCGGGCGGCCCTGGAACAGGTGATGGAGCAGTTCCGCGGGTACGTCGACGAGCGCCTGGCGCGGGCGGACGGCCCGCGGGCGGCGATCGTCGCCTATGTGCGGGCGATGGTCGGCTATCAGCAGGCCCACCGCCGCCAGGTGCGCGTCATCACCGAGATGCTCCTCGACGACGCCGGGGGCACCCGCCTCAAGACGCCCGGCTCGCACGACACCCACGGCCGCTGGCAGCACCTCGCCGAACTGCTGACAGCAGGTCAGAAGGCAGGAGTGCTCCGGGAGTTCGACGTCCAGACCGTCGCCCTGGCCATCGGTGGGGCGATCGACGGGGTGATCGCGCACTGGCTGGCCCACCCGGAACTCGACCTGGACGCCGCGGCCGGCGAGCTCGAGGAGTTCACCCTCAACGCGATCGGGCGCCGGGCCTGACCCGGGCGAAACCGGGTGCCCGCTCGGGGCGGATCCCGTACCCGCCCAGATAGCCGGCCACCGTCCGCAGCGGCGGCACCCGCCGCAGCAGCCGCATCGGCACCGGCAGCCGGCCGGCGTCGAGGGTGCCGGCCAGCGCGGACCGGATCATCGTGTGCTCGGCCCGCTGGGCCTGCTGGAGCACGGCCATCGGCAGCTGCCGCCGCCGCTGCACCCGCGCCAGATCGGCCACGCCGACCGTGCCGCGGCGCAGCGGTGCCGCCAGGATCCGGGCCGCGGCGACCGCGTCCTGCAGCGCCAGGCCGACGCCCACCCCGCCGACCGGCGACATGGTGTGCGCCGCGTCCCCGAGGCACAGCAGCCCCTCCCGGTACCAGCGCCGCAGCCGCCCGAAGGTCACCTCCAGCAGCTTGACGTCGTCCCAGGAGCCGATGCGGCCGGTCACCTCGTCGTCCCAGTCGAACAGCGCGCCCAGCCGGTCGCGCAGCCACTGGACGTCCCGGGCGCGCAGCTCCGCGTCCCGGCCCTTCCCGATCAGGTAGGAGGTCTGGAAGTACGTGCCGCGGTCCATGGTGACCGCGGCCTGGCCGCCGCCGAAGCGCGCGAAGACCCGCCCCCTCTTGAGGTCGTCGGACGGGGCGAGCAGTTGAGGGCTCGGCGGAGCCTCCACCCGCACCTGCCAGACGTCCATCGGCACCTCGAACAGCCGCTGCCGGAGCCCGGCCGCCTGCCGCACCCGCGAGTGCCGGCCGTCGCAGGCGACCGTCAGATCCGCGGCCAGCTCGCCGGGGGCGCCGTGCTCGTCGCGGTACCGCACCCCCGTGACGCGGCCGCCCGCGGTCAGCAGCCCCGTCGCCTCGGTGCGCATCCGCAGCGTGAAGCCCGGCTCCTCGGCGGCCGCCCGCGCGAGCAGGTCGAGGAAGTCCCACTGCGGGACCATCGCGAAGTACTTGTGCCGGCCGGGGATGCGCCGCATATCGCTCATCACCACCTCGGTGGCGCCGATGTGCGCCCGCATCTCCTCCAGCTTGGCGAACGGCAGCCGCGCGAACTCCTCGCCGAGGCCGAGCTCGTCCAGCAGGCGCAGGGTCGACGGATGAACGGTGTCACCGCGGAAGTCCCGCAGGAAGTCGCGGTGCTTCTCCAGGACGGTCACCTCGATGCCGGCCCGGGCCAGCAGCAGCCCGAGCATCATTCCCGCCGGTCCGCCGCCCACTATGCAGCACGTTGTACGGTCCACGCCCCTGCCCCCTCGTCGCGTACCCATGCGATGGCGACCGGCCGGCACGCACCCGCGTCTGACCGATCGGTCAACAATCTAACCGATCGGTCAGAGGTCGGGATTCCCGCCCCCGCGTCAGGCCGCGGGCCGCTGCAGCACCACCTCGCGGAGGACGTCCTCCATCGTCACCAGCCCGGCCAGCCGCCCGTCGTCACCGATCACCGCGGCCAGGTGCGTACGGGATCCGCGCATCGCGGTCAGCACGTCGTCCAGCGGCGTCGAGGCCTTGACCCGGGCGATCGGGCGGAGCGCGGACACCGGGAAGGGCTCGGTGCGGGGGGCGGCGTCCAGCGCGTCCTTGACGTGCAGATAGCCGAGGATGCGGCGGGTGTCGTCGACGACGGGGAAGCGGGAGAAGCCGGACTCGGCGGCCAGCTGCTCCAGCTCCTCGGGGGTGGCCCCCATTCGCGCGGAGACGACCTTCTCCACCGGCAGCACCACGTCCCGCACCGGGCGGCGGCCCAGTTCCAGGGCGTCCCGCAGCCGCTCCTGCGCCCGTTCGTCGAGCAGCCCGGCCGCCCGCGAATCCTCGACCATCTTCGCCAGCTGGGCGTCCGAGAACGTCGCGGCGACCTCGTCGCGGGTCTCCACCCGCAGCAGCTTGAGCAGTGCGTTGGCGAGCGCGTTGATCGCGAAGATCACCGGGCGCAGCGCCCGGGTCAGCGCGACCAGCGGCGGCCCGAGCATCAGGGCGCTGCGGACCGGCTCGGCCAGTGCGACGTTCTTCGGCACCATCTCGCCGAAGAGCATGTGCAGATACGTCGCCAGCGACAGCGCGATCACGAAGGAGATCGGATGGATCAGCGCCTGCGAGATCCCCATCGCATGGAACACCGGCTCCAGGAGATGCGCGATGGCCGGCTCGGCGACCGCGCCCAGCACCAGGGTGCACAGCGTGATGCCCAGCTGGGCGGCCGCGAGCAGGGCCGAGACGTGCTGCAGACCCCACAGCACGCTGGTCGCCCGGCGGTCACCGCGCTCGGCGTACGGTTCGATCTGACTGCGGCGCACCGAGATCAGGGCGAACTCGGCGCCCACGAAGAAGGCGTTGACGACCAGCGTCAGCAGACCCACGAACAGCTGCAGGGCGGTCATCGGCGGGCCTCCTTCTCCTGCTCGCCGGTACTGCCGGGGCGCGGGGCGTGCAGCAGCACCCGCGCCGCGCGATGGCCGGAGGCGTCGAGGACGTCCATCCACCAGCCGGCCACCTCCAGGGTGTCGCCGGCGACCGGTATCCGGCCGAGCTCGGTGGCGATCAGGCCGGCCAGGGTCTCGTACGGGCCCTCCGGCAGCCGCAGCCCGATCCGTTCCAGCTGGTCGGTGCGGGCGGCGCCGTCGGCCTGGTAGACGCTGCGGCCCTCGGCGTCGCTGCCGGCCGGCGCCAGGTCGGGGGTCTCCATCGGATCGTGTTCGTCGCGGACCTCGCCGACCACTTCCTCGACGATGTCCTCCAGCGTCACCACGCCGGCCGTGCCGCCGTACTCGTCGATGACCACGGCCATCGTGCGCTTCCCGGAGAGCCGGTCCAGCAGCCGGTCCACGGTCAGCGTCGTGGGCACGAGCAGCGGCTCGCGCACCAGCTCGGAGACCGGGTGCCGGTGCCGGCGCTCGGCCGGGACCGCCAGGACGTCCTTGATGTGCGCCACCCCGACGACGCTGTCCAGACTGCCGCGGTAGACCGGGAAGCGGGACAGCCCCGTCGCCCGGGTCGCATTGGCCACGTCCTCCGCGGTGGACTGCACCTCCAGCGCGATCACCTGCACCCGTGGCGTCATCACGTTCTCCGCGGTCAGATCGCCGAGGTTGAGGGTGCGGACGAACAGCTCGGCGGTGTCGGCTTCCAGGGCGCCCTCCTTGGCGGAGTGCCGCGCCAGTGCCACCAGCTCCTGCGGGCCGCGCGCCGAGGCCAGCTCCTCGGCGGGCTCCAGGCCCATCCGGCGGACCATCCGGTTCGCGGCGTTGTTGAGATGCCGGATCAGCGGCCTGAAGGCGGCGCTGAAGCCGCGCTGGGCGGTGGCGACCTTCTTGGCGATGCCCAGCGGGTGGGAGATGGCCCAGTTCTTCGGGACCAGCTCGCCGACGACCATCAGCACGACCGTCGAGATCGCCGTGCCGAGCACCAGGGCGGCGGAGTCCGCCACCGCGCGCGACAGGCCCATCGCGGCCAGCGGCCCCGCCAGCAGAGTGGCGATGGCCGGCTTGGACAGCATGCCGATGACCAGGCCGGTGACGGTGATGCCGAGCTGGGCACCGGAGAGCTGGAAGGTGAGGCTGCGGACCGCCTTCAGGGCGCTGTCCGCGCCCCGGTCGCCACGCTCGGCGGCGCGTTCGAGGTCGCTGCGCTCGACGGTGGTCAGGGAGAACTCGGCGGCGACGAAGACCCCGCAGGCCAGGGTCAGGAGGAGCGCCACGCCCAGGAAGAGCAGGTCGGTCATCGGGTCACCTCCGTCCCATGATCGAACAGGATCGGGAGGTTCGCGCTCTGCCGGAGGGATGACGGACAACTAGGAGGCTCGTCCATGGCTGGACGCTCACGCACCTTTCGTTCGGGGGAAGAGAGCCTCCATGGTAAAGGATCAGCAAAGTACGTGGTCGGGAGCGGGCCCGCCCCGGTCCGTGGAACGGGACGGGCTCCGCGCGCCGGCGAGTGCCCCGTTCAGTCGTCGAGGTGCTTGACCCAGCGGCTCCACTGCGGCTCGGGTGCGTAACCCGCCGCGCGCCACGCGTGCTGCGCGGACTCGTTGCGGTCCAGCACCATCGCGTCGCCGCGCCGGCCGCCCAGCGCCCGGAACCGGTCCTCGGCGGCAGCCAGCAGCGCACCCCCGATGCCCTGCCTGCGGTGCCCGGGGTGCACGGCCAGCCGGTAGAGGTGGCAGCGCCAGCCGTCGAAGCCGGCTATCACGGTCCCCGCGAGGGTGCCGTCGCGCTCTGCGAGGAGCAGGGCTCCGGGGTCTCGTGTGACGAGTCGGGCCACTCCGTCGTGGTCGTCGCTGATGCTCGTTCCTTCTGCGGCTTCGCGCCAGAACCGCAACACCGTGTCGATGTCGGCGAGGGTGGCGCAGCGGATGTGGAGATCACTCATGCAGCGAGCCAAGCAGAGCGCCGACCCGTTCGGCGAACGATTTCGGCGCTGAGGAAGCGAGAGCGACGGGGGCTCGGCCCTGGGCCGCCCACCTGCCAGGGCCCGCCCATCGAAATCGGCTCCTCGGCGCGGTTCCGGAAGGTCTGTCGGTCATGGGCAGGAACCAGGGGCCGGCCGGCCGGCCCCTCAGCTCGACGGGCCGGCCGCGGGGCGGCCTTGACGCTGACGCAGCGGCAACTTGGACGATGACGCCGTACGGCAGACACAGTCACCCCACCGGAGGCATTCGTCATGTTGCGCGGCAAGGGCATCCATTACGACACCGGCACCTTTCCCAACGGCGACACGTCGCGCCCCGTCTTCGACGTTCGGGACGTCGAACGGGACATGCGTGTCGTCGCGGAGGATCTGCACTGCACCGCTGTCCGTATCACCGGGGGCGATCCGGACCGCATCGAGACCACGGCGCGGTCCGCGGCGGAGGCGGGCCTGGAGGTCTGGTTCTCGCCGTTCCCCTGCGAGCTGTCGAACGCCGAGATGCTGCCGCTGTTCACCGACTGCGCCGAGCGGGCGGAGCGACTGCGGCGCGACGGCGCCGAGGTCGTCCTCGTCACCGGCTGCGAACTCAGCGTGTTCGCCCGCGGCTACCTGCCCGGGGCCACACTGAACGAGCGCATCCCGGTCCTGGCGGGCCCCGGCCGCGAAGCCGCGCTCCAGGGCATCCCCGACAAGGTCAACGCCTTCCTGGGGGAGGTCGTCGACGCCGTGCGGCCCCTCTTCGGGGGCCTCGTGAGCTACGCCTCCTGCCCTCTGGACGGCGTGGACTGGGCCCCGTTCGACATCGTCGGCCTGGACGCCTTCCGCAGCCTGCGCAACGCGGCCACCTACCGCACCGACCTGCGCAAGGAATGCGGCCACGGCAAGCCCGTCGCCATCATGGAGACCGGCTGCTGCACCTACCGGGGAGCGGGAGAGCACGGCGGCGCCGGCTGGTACATGGCGAGGGACGCCGACGGCGTCACCCTCAAACCCGGTCTGGTGCGCGACGAGGGCGAGCAGGTCCGCTACCTCGACGAGCTCATGACCGTCTTCGAGGGGGAGGGCATCGATTCCGTCTTCTGGTTCAGCTTCGCCGGTTTCAGCACACCCCACCGGACATCCGGACCGGACGAGGACCTCGCCTCCTACGGCATCGTCAAAGTCCTGGACGAGCACAGCGGCTAT
>Ga0207426_1002132_pt1 | contig 13537 bp, 19 predicted proteins | sample AraplaMF_Cvi_mMS_FD_184265 | JGI IMG/M metagenome (GOLD analysis project Ga0207426, IMG submission 184265) | Arabidopsis root microbial communities from the University of North Carolina, USA - plate scrape MF_Cvi_mMS (SPAdes) (version 2) | ecosystem: Host-associated > Plants > Roots > Endosphere...
CGCGCGAGGCCAAAGGACTGGTCACCGGGCCGGTCAAGCGCGCCGATCTCGCCGATGTCGAGGCTTACGCGCACGGCGAGTTCCTGGCCGATCTCGTCAAGGGCGAGGCCGACAAGGAGGCCACCAACCGCCTCGCCGACAAGGTCGCCGAGCTCACCGGCATCGATCAGGCGGTGAGCCGCAGGCTCGCCGGCCGCTTCGACGTCGGCGAATTCCGCCGCGCGCTCGACCGCAAGAACGGCAAGGTGACGGGACGCTATGACGGCTCGGTGCGCGGCTTCGATCCCTATCCGGATTCAGGCAGCTCGCGGTTCGGTGATCCCTCCGGCGATGCGCTGCAGGCGCCGCTGACGAGCGCCGCGGTCGATGTCCTCACGCGCAAGCTGAACTGGCGGCCGGATGGCTCCTATGAGGTCCTGAACGGTAGCGTCGAGGGCAACTGGGATTTCGGCCGCGGCATCAGCCCGCCGCAATCGGTGTCCGATCTGCGGCAGATCCTCGCCACCGACGCCAGGCTGAACGTGCTGGTCACGCACGGTCTGTTCGATCTCGCCACGCCCTATTTCGGCTCGAAGCGGGTGCTCGACCAGTTGCCGGCATTTGCGACCCAGCGCGTGAAATTCGCCGTCTATCCCGGCGGCCACATGTTCTATTCGCGCGACGGCTCGCGGCAGGCTCTTCGCGGCGAGGTCGAGGCGCTGATCAGGGAGTAGGACGACGCTTGCGCGGCGGGTAACGGCGCGCGAGCTCGCGGGCCACGACGCTTTCCGGCTTCACGTTCGCCCCCGCAATCCAGATGTCGCTGACCTTTCCGCGCGCGTTGCGCACGCGCCGCACGGGTTCGCCATGGCTGGCATAGCCGGCCGCCGAGACGATCTTGCCGGTATCGCGGCCGGTGACCTCGATCTCGCTAGCGTCCATGAATGGATTGTTGAACTGGGGATTGGCGACGAGCACGCGGTTGCCGGCCGGGACGAGGTCGCTCGCGCCCCACATCGTCCACCAGCGGCCGGTCCAGTCGCGCACGCGGCGATCGGGTGCGCCGCGCGTCTTGAAGACCCGCAGGATCTGCATCGCGCCGTCCATCCAGAACGGCGCGGCGCCGTCGAGCGAGTTGCTGAGGATGCTGATCGCGAGGTCGCACGCGGGAATCGCAGAGGTCCGCGAGATGTAACCCTGAAAACCGCCGCCATGGCCGAACCAGTCCCAGCCGTCGGTCTTGCCGGCGTTGACGCCCAGGCCGTAATAGGCCTCGAAGCTCTGCGGGATGCGCCAATGATGCCGCGTCATCTCGCGGCGGCTTGCGACCGACAGCACGCTCTTTTTTGCGCTGGGCGCAAGCTGCGCGAAGAAGCGGGCCGTGTCGGCGGCGGTGGCAACGAAGCCTGCGGCGGACGCCATCGCATGCGCGGGGTTGTCGCCCGGGATCACGCAGCGCTCGCCGAGCGGCAGCTTGCGCGTATGGCCGCGCGCGAATAGCGCGCCCCTGGGCAGCGGCGCATTCGGCTCGGTTTCGCGCAAGCCCGCGGGCTCGATGATCTCGCGCTTGATCCAGGCGGAGTAGGGCTCCTTGGTCACGGCTTCGATGACGAGACCGATCAGGGCAAAGCCGTGATTGGAATATTTGAAGCGTGTGCCGGCCTCGATCGCGGTCGGCAGCTTCAGCTCCGCGAGCAGCTCCCCGGCGTTGAGATAGGGGCGGCTGTCGATGAACTGGCCGGAATCGGCGCCGTCCCGCGTCAGCCCGGCGCTATGCGAGAGCACCTGCGCGATCGTCGTTTCGGCGACGCGCGGATGCAGGCCACTGACATATTGACCGACGGGATCATCGAGCCGGAGCTTGCGCTGCTCGCGCAGCTTCATGATGCCGGCCGAGGTGAAGCTCTTCGAGTGCGAGGCGATGCGGAAGCGGTGGCGCGGGGTGAGCTTCTCGCCGGTGTCGAGATTGGCGAGGCCGAAAGCATGCTCGGCGACGATCTCGCCGCGATGGGCGAAGGCGACGATGACGCCGGGCTGCTGGATCATCGTCTGCTGGAATTCGATCCAGGAGCCGATGTAGTCGATCGCGGATCGCAGCCACGTATCCATTGCGCACCAATTGTGGGGGAGAGGATTCGTGCGCGAAGGCTAGCCGAGAAAGCAGAACCGGCACAACCCCTGGGCTGTGCCGGTTCGCATCGTTCTGACAGGAGATGACTTAGTAGACGAGCGTCGCGCCGGTCGGCTTGTCGAGCGCTGTGGCAAGCGAGCGATACTCCGAGCTGTCGGTGCCGGCGAGCGAGGCGATCTTGTTCAGATGATACTGCGCCTGTTCGCGGTTGCCCTGCTCGAGCTGCCAGAGGCCGTAATACTGCCAGGTGCGGACGTGGTTCGGATCGTCCTTCAGCGCCAGCTCGTAATAGACCTTCGACGACTGATAGTCGCCGAGCTTGCGATAGGAATAGCCGATCAGGTTCGCGACGTCGGCAACGTCATCGCGCTTGAGCGACTTCAGCTGGCCGATCGCGCCGGTGTAGTCGTGGTTGTCGTAGATCGTGGTGTACGCGGTGCGATAGGCCGCAAGGAATTTCGGATCGCTGACGGAAGAGCTCTTCTTCTTGCCCTTCTTGGAGGAGGAGTCCGATTTCGGCGGCGAGGACGGCTCGTCACTGCCAGCGGCGTAGGCGCTGGACAGCACCGGCGCAGCCGCCAGCGACACGGCGACGAGGCCCGGCAGCAGAAGCATTGAGAGTTTGCGCATCTAAGTTCTCCGGTATGGAACGTGGCGATCCTACACGATTGCCCGAAGACCGGAACACCCGGGGGGCGAAAACATTCCCGCATCGCACGATCTATTCCCCGAAAGCCGGATGACAAACTTGTCATCCAGATGAACGGAGGCCTGCAACCGGCTTCAGACTGGGTTCAGCGCGCGGCGCCTAGGCTCCCACCTACGATCGAAGGGTCGGCGAGAGGGCGCCGCCTCAAGATCCTTCCAAGAGGAGACACACCATGCTGAAGACCATTTCCGCAGCCTTGCTCGCCGCTTCTGTCATCGCAGCCCCGGCCTTCGCGGCCGAGGCCGGCAAGACCACAACGACCGCGCCGGTGATCAAGGCGGACCAGAGCCAGACCAAGGCGGCGACCACTGCCGCGAAGCCGGACGCCGGCGTCAAGGCCGACACCAAGGCCTCCGACGTCAAGGCGGATGCCAAGGTCGACACCAAGTCGAAGGCGATGAACGCCAACGCGGCGGTGACGCCCGACGAGCACAAGACCGTGCGCAAGCATCGCCATCACCACAAGCAGGTGTCGTCGAAGAAATCGCTGAAGGCGCAGCCCGATGTCACCAAGCCGGTGACGACCGAGAAGCGCAGCTAAGTCTGATCCCGCGCGGCGGCATCCCTGGCATTGCCCTGCTGCCGCGTGTGGAGTTCAGGCCCGTCCCGTCGTTCGGCGTCTTGTGCGAAAGCGCGAGGTGCCGACGGCGGGCCGGTGCGTTCTGCAAAGCGAATTCCCTTCGCGCCGCCTTGAAGCCAAGCCGCTTGGAGTGAAGCCGCCTTAAGGCTAGAACGTCTCCTGATTGTGGGCGAGCGGAGAGCGTGACCGGTGGGGCAATTTGCGAAACGTGCGGCGAAGCCGGCACTGATCCTGGCATTGCCGCTGGCGCTCGCAGCGTGCTTCGGCAGCGGCGGTGATCGTCCCGGCCTGGACGGGACCCAGGCCGGAGGTCCGCAGCCGTTTCCCGACAATTTCCGCAGCGACACGCTGGCCCTGATGCGCGCCTATCTCAACAACCCCGTCGGCGTGCGCGAGGCCACCATGTCCGAGCCGGTGCTGCGCGAGATCGGCGGACGGCAGTTCTACGTCGCCTGCCTGCACTTCACGCCGCGCGAGAGTGACGGCAGCTACAAGGCCATGCGCGAGCGGGCCGCCGTCTTCGTCAACGGACGGGCCGATCGCGTCGTCGACCGCGCCGGCGAGCTCTGCGCGGGCGCGGTTTACGGTCCCTTTCCGGAACTGGAAAAGATGACGCGGTAGCGCAAAGCCCGCCTTCATCGCCGCCTGCTAGAACGATGCCGGCCGGAGCCGCTGGATCACATTTTGGCGAGCTTTGAACGGGGCGGAATTGCCTTGCGACTAATCGTGACAGCAGGTCTTGCGCAAACGACAAAATCGGTCGGTGCAAGGCGGCGTGACGGAACAAAATCGCGATGTTGCCACCCCGTCACAGTTACGAACGATCAACGTTCCGGCATCGCCGCGAAGCAACCAAATTCACGCCACGTTGTTTGCTGAGGGTCGATTTTGAAAGAACGGGGATGGACATGAAGACGATTTTGCTGGGCGCAGTCGCCTTGCTTGCGCTGGCAGCGCCGGCCGCAGCGGCGGACATGCAGCCGCGCCCCTACACCAAGGCACCGGCCTATACGCCGCCGCAGGTGATCTACAACTGGACCGGTTTCTATATCGGCGGCCATGTCGGCGGCGCGTTCGCCGGCGACAGCAGCTTCCAGTCGAGCGACGCCCGCTTCCTGGGCGGCGTGCAGGGCGGCTTCGACTACCAGTTCGCGCCCAACTGGGTCGTGGGTATCGAAGCCCAGTACTCCTGGCTGCCGACCAACAACAACGGCGTGACGTTCCCGGCGGGCACCCAGGTGACCTCCAACACCGACCAGCTCGGCTCGGTGACCGGCCGCGTCGGCTACACCTGGGGTCCGACGCTGCTCTACGCCAAGGGCGGTTACGCCTGGCGCAATGGCGGCCTCGGCGTCAACGTCGCGGGCGTGCCCACGGGCTTCACCGCGACCGGCAACAACAAGGACGGCTATACCGTCGGCGCCGGCCTCGAATACATGTTCGCGCCGAACTGGTCGGCCAAGGCGGAGTACCAGTACTACAACTTTGGCAGCACGACCTTCACCGCCGGTCCGGCCGACATCGTCGGCGTCCGCGGCCGGGACGACGAGCATACCGTCAAGGTCGGTGTGAACTACCGCTTCGGCTGGGGCGGCCAGCCGGCCTCGCGCTACTGATCCGCCAGCGGGTCCAAAGGGATCGAAGATTTGACAAAGGCCGGCTTCCAGCCGGCCTTTTCGTTTGGCGGGCTCCTTCCGTCCCGGTCCGCCGTTTGCTTTGCGTGAACCATCTGGCGCGTCATTTGCAGGCAAACATTCCGGTACGCGGTTTCTCACGCGTGTCATGGGGCGGGCGTAAAGCAAAAATAATTTTTGCCGCTTACGGAACTCGCGCTCCGGAAGGCGTTATATGAGAATTACCGGGCTGGTGGGACGACGGTCATGCGTATCTTGGTGTCGGCGATAGGGCTCTCGTGCATCCTCACCCTGCCGTGCGCTGCCCAAACAATCCTCAAATCAGAGCCTCTGATGCTGGCACCCTATGAGGTGGCCTTCGTCAAGGACGCCTCCTGTCCGTCCGGCAAGGTGCTGAAGGTGACCGGCGCGATCCGCGGGCTGCACCGCCGCAAGGCCTGCGTGGTGCTGGCTGGCGAGCAGGCTTCGCTGGCGACCGCGACGCCCTGATCCTTCCGCCGTCCGGGCCAACCCTTAGGAATTCAGCTCAAGCTCCATCCGGGACTGGTGCTCGGCCTCGGCCTTGTTCCTGGCGGGGTCCTCGCCTTGGGCGGCCCGGCACGGCTTGATCTCGTAATCATTGTCCAGCACCCGGCGCGGCCCATGGCGCTGCTCGTCGGTGCTGACATCCACGACCAGGCCACTCCGCTGCGCGAGTTTCCAGACGTCGGCCTCGTCAGGATAGGCCTTGCTGATTTGGGCATCATTGCAGAACAGGGCGTAGGGCATTCTTTCCGCTCCGGGAAAGCCCGTTAACGACTCCGCTGTGCCTGGGGTTCCGGCCCGATTGGCGATCACGGGGCCGTGATCGGGGGCGCCCGGGCCTTGAGTCGTAAACGAGTCCTGAATCCGCAAAAAAAGAATCCTTGGGACTCTCCGGCTGGAATCAGCGGATGTTTTGGCCCATGACGAGCGACCTCAAAACCTCCTGCGGGCACATGCTCCTGCCGCTGACGCTGGCGCTGTTCAGCGCCTGCGCAGCCAATCTCTGGATGGTTTGGTCCTGGTTGTAGGTGCCCGCGGACGGGCCGGCCTTATTTTTCGGCCGGCGGAGGAGGGCCGACGTCGCGGATGGCGGCGCGGAGCTTTGACAGGGTCGCTGCGCAATATTCCTCACGCTCGCGTTCGAACCGCTCCTGGTGCTTGCGGAAATTCGCGATCCGGGCCTGCATCTCGGTGCGGAAATCGCTGGCCATGCGAGGTGGCGGGACCGGGAGGGGCCGGGGAGGCTCCGGCGGGGCAGGTTCGGGCTGAGCAGGTATCGTCGTGGGCGGCTCGGCCTCGACAGCAACCGTAACCGCCTCGATGGTCACGATCTCCGTGGTTACCTCGAAAGCAGTAGGCGAGGGCTCCGGCGGATGGAATTCATCCTTCTTGCCGGTGACGGATTGAACGAAGGCCATTGTCTGCGCGATCAGTGCGTCGCGCTCTCTGATCCACTTCATGGGCCAACCCACCCTTGCTGCGGTCATTCCACCAAAGGTCGAGGGCCGAATCAAGAAGGTATCCCGCAAGGGATTGCATATTTTTCCCGGTCGCCTGACAGTGGGCGAATGGATGCCGGGAAAGAAACAGAAGAGTCGGACGATGTGGAAGGCTTGAGACTGGTTCGCGCCTTTCTCTTGTTGTCGCCCGACAGACGAGCGGAGGTGATCGCGTTCGCCGAGGAGCTGGCCCGTGCTCATGCCGAGGCCAAGGAAGGCGAGGGCACGCCGGCGCGGTGAGCGCTATCGCTCGCGCGGATTGACGTTGGGCACGAAGGGCGCCCCGATCACCCTCACGGGCTCCGGGGCCGCGGTCTCGATCGGCCCTCTGTCGGCGACCTGCCGCTCCGGCGGCGGACCGACGACCGGCTCGATCAGCGCAAGCGTGCCGGCCACGATGGCGCAGCACAGCGTCACCGTCCCCAGCAGAACCATGTTTCGATTTTCTTCTGGGATCCGCATGGGCCGAAAACGGCCGACGCGCGCGCTTTGTTCCGAAATGCGCCAAAGCTGACGTGAAGCTTACGGGACGGCGGCAGAAGGTTATTTTTCCGTATGACTACCCGCCTCAATTGGCATCAAATTTTAACGATGACCGGTTCCAATGCGCGTTGCTGGGATTACGCCCCGAAAAATCATTGGACGGCTGAGATGAGCTTTTTGAACAATCTGAAGATCGTGTGGAAGGTTGCGCTGATCGTGGCGGTGATGGGCTGCGCGATGATCGCTGTCGCGGGCTTCGGTGCGCGCGAGCTCTCCGCAACTGTCGACGGATTCGGCGAACTCGCCGCCGCGCAGTCCTCCGCCCTCAACCTGACGCGCGCCCAGCGCCGCGCCGAGACCTATCACGCGGCGCTCTATGCGGTCTTCACGGAGGCTACGGAGGCGGGCAACGCCGCCCGCCTCAAGACCGCGAACCAGAACCGCACCGAGATCGGCCAGTATCTCGATGCGGCGGAGAAGGACGATTCGTCCCGCTCGAGCCAGATCAGGAGCATCGCAGACCAGCTCAAGGCCGCCTTCACCAGCTGCGAGCCGGTGCTTCAGGCCGGCGCTCAGGCGAGCGGCATGGAAGAGAACGCCAAGGCTGCCGACCGCGCGCACAAGGAGTGCGATCCGGTGCTGGATGCAGCGCTCGCACGCATCGTCCAGTTCGTGACCGAGACGGCGCAGGCGACCACCAAGCGCAAGGAAGCCATCATCCGCGATGCCAGGTCCGCGACCTGGACCGTGGTCGGCGTCAGCGCCGGCGGCCTCGCGATGGGCATTGCGATCGCGCTGTTCATCGGTTTCAACGCGATGTCGCGGCCGATCGCCCGGCTCAAGCTCGCCATGGAAGGCCTTGCCCGCAACGATCTCAAGATCGAGGTGCCCGAGAAGGAGCGCCGCGACGAGATCGGCGACATGGCCAAGACCGTCGAAATCTTCAAGACCAACGGGCTCGAGGTCGAGCGCCTCAAGGCGGCGCAGGCCGAAGCCGAGAAGCAGGCGGCCGAGCAGCGTCGCCGCGACATGGTCAACCTCGCCGACGGCTTCGAGCGGGCGGTCGGCGAGATCATCGAGACCGTCGGCTCCGCGTCCACCGAGCTCGAAGCATCGTCCTCGACGCTGGCCACCACCGCGCATCGCGCGCAGGAGCTGACCTCGGTCGTGGTCACAGCTTCAGGCGAAGCCACCGGCAACGTGCAGTCGGTCGCGACCGCGACGGAAGAGCTGTCGTCTTCCGTGAACGAGATCAGCCGCCAGGTGCAGGAATCGGCGCGGATGGCGGGCGAAGCCGTCACCCAGGCGCGCACCACCACGGAGCGCGTGAGCGAGCTCTCGGTCGCGGCCACGCGCATCGGCGATGTCGTCGAGCTGATCAACACCATTGCCGGCCAGACCAATCTTCTGGCGCTCAACGCCACGATCGAGGCGGCGCGCGCCGGCGAGGCCGGCCGCGGCTTCGCGGTCGTCGCCTCCGAAGTGAAGACGCTGGCCGAGCAGACCGCGAAAGCGACCGGCGAGATCAGCCTGCAGATTTCCGGCATCCAGACCGCGACGCAGGAATCGGTGAACGCGATCCGCGACATCTCCGCAACGATCGAACGGCTCTCGGAAGTGTCCTCGACCATCGCTGCGGCCGTCGAGGAGCAGGGCGCTGCGACCCAGGAGATCTCGCGCAACGTGCAGCAGGCCGCGCACGGCACCCAGCAGGTCTCCTCGAACATCACCGACGTGCAGCGCGGTGCGGCCGAGACGGGATCTGCCTCCTCGCAGGTGCTGTCGACCGCCAAGATGCTGGCCACCGACAGCAACCGGCTGAAGGACGAAGTCGGCAAGTTCCTGCGCACGGTGCGCGCGGCCTAAGACACGCGGCGGCCCCGTCCGCCGCGTCGCCCCCATCTACCGCGCCAGCAGAAATGCCATGGCGACGATGAACAGGACGGCCGTCGCGACGACGGCCGCAGCCGCGCCGGCGGCGATCCTGGCCTTCTCTTTGGGCGTGGTGGGGCGCATCGGGTGAACGAGCCGGATGACGCGAGCAGGTTCGCGCGCGATGATGTCGGACGTTGTTCTGCCAGTATAGTCTGGTTGCGTCCCAATTCCGAGTCGCGAGCGGTCCGATGATCCCCAATCGTCCACCGGTGCTGGCCCACGAACGCTTCGTTGCCGACCGCGAGAATTTCGCAGGTCTCGATCTTGCCGCGCGCTTCGAACGGATCGAGCGGACCAATTTGTGGGGGGCGGCGAGTTCGGTCTCCGGCCTCGGCTCGGAGGATGTCGCCACGAGCGCAATCCGGGAAGCGCTTCCGCCGCTGTTGCAGCGGCTCGGCGTGCGTTCGCTGCTGGATGCGCCCTGCGGCGATGCCGGCTGGATCGGCCGCACGAAGCTCGATCTCGACTACACCGGCATCGACATCGTGCCGTCGCTGATCGCTGATAACAGCGAACGCGCGGCGCGCGGTGAGCTTCACGGCCGCTTCCGCCTCGCCGACATCACGCGCGATGCGCTGCCGCCTGCCGATTTGATCCTGTGCCGCGACTGCCTCGTGCATTTGAGTTTCGCCAACATCGCGCGCGCCGTCAGGAATTTTCGTGCGAGCGGCGCGCGCTTCCTGCTGGTCACGACCTTTCCCGAATGGGACGGCAATGCCGATTGCGAGGACGGCGACTGGCGCGCCCTGAACATGGAGCATGCGCCGTTCAACTGGCCGTCGCCGCGCGAGCTGATCAACGAGCGTTGCGAGGAGGGCGGAGGCGGTTGGCGCGACAAGAGCCTTGGGCTGTGGCGGCTGGATCAATTGCCTGACGCGGAGGCCGCATAGCGGCTCGGAACAGGGCGGCTGGCGTCCCTGGGCTGACGAGGAGTGTTCAGATGACGGATGCCAGATGCAGTTGCGGTGCGCTTGCGCTCTCGCTTCCGGGGCCGCCCGCGCTGGTCGCGGCCTGTCACTGCACCGACTGCCAGCGACGAACCGGCGCGCCGTTCGGCGTCGGTGCGTTCTATCCAACCGACACCGTCACGATCTCGGGCCGCCCCAAAGAGTTCGTCCGCGACGGCGGCAGCGGCGCGAAGGTCCGCAACTATTTTTGCCCCGACTGCGGCTCAACGGTTTACTGGCGGGCGGACCGGCTGCCGACCATGATCGGCGTTGCCGTCGGCGCGATCGCCGACCCGAAATTTCGTGCGCCCGCGATGTCGGTGTTCGAGCAATCCAAACATTTTTGGGTCGAGATCACCGATGCCGAACATTTCGAGCAGGGCAGTGCGACGAAAGCTTCGCGCTGAATGGCATCGCAGAAATGGTGCCGGCTGAGGGGATTGAACCCCCGACCTTCGGTTTACAAAACCGCTGCTCTACCGCTGAGCTAAGCCGGCGACGCCAGGAAATGGGCAGGGCCCGGCATGTCCCGGGGCTCTCCGCCTGTGCGCGCCGCAATACCAGACTTGATCGGAAAGTGCCAGAACCCGGAGGTCGCCGCCGCGAGCATGAATCAGGCGGCCCGAGGGCCGCCTGAGGTGTTGCGTTCGACTTGAGCCGTTTACTGGCAAATGTGCCGCCGGCCGTCTTCGCCCTTGGTCCAGGTGCCGGGTCTGCATACGATGCCGTTGCGGGCCGCATAGGCGTCCCAGTTGCCGTACCAGGCGGGGCCGCCGCGGTCGTAGCTCGCATAGGAATTGCCCCAGCCCTGGAACGGCGCGGCGGCGACCGCTGCTGCGGTTCCGACGGCCGCGCCCGCCACTGCGCCCGCCGTGTCGACCGGCCAGAAGCCCGACTGCCGCTCATCATTCGGATTCACCTGGTTGCGGGTCATGTGACGCCGGCGATAGGCGCGGTCGGTGGTGGCATTGCCGGCGCCAAGATTCTGGCAATTGGGATCCTGGAAGAGGCCCGTGCAGCGGCCCGAATTGTCGACGGTCGTTTGCGCGAAGACCGGTGTTGCCAGCGTGGACGCGAGGATCGCGGCCAAGCCAAGAAGCCTTGGGCTCGTCATGGCATTTTCTCCATGTTGTTGAGACCTGTGCTAAGTGCGATATCCGGCAGTCGTTCCGCGGATTCTCGCATGCGGGGTCACATCGACGTGAGCCCGCCGAGGATGTGCAGTTTGTGCCGCGCAACCTCGCTCTCTCGCGCGCGGCGCGTCCGCGCCGCGTTAACGCTTCGCTAGTGCGCCCGTCGGCATTTGAGCGGCCATCGATCCTTACGCGTTAGGCTTACCGGAATTTGGTGAGGAGGCCTTAACCCTCTCTGCGCAGCGATCGGATAGGTTGCGCTCCGGATAACCGGGGCCTTCCCATGCGCGTTGTTGCGCTCGCTGCCATTCTGATCGGACTGCCCGCGACGGCGTTTGCCGGCGGCGGCTTCGACATCGTCGTGCCCGGCCGCCCCGGCGTGCCCATCATCATCAACAACATCGATGCGTCTTATGCCGTCGTCGAAGGCGTGTGGGGCCTCGGCAAGAACGTCCAGGTGCAGCCGACGATCTATGGCGGACGCTATGTCGCCGAACGTCAGCCCTCAGACGTCGGCCATTACTATCCGACGCTGGGCCTGCGGCCCGGCTACGGCCGGCTCGAGGTCGAGCCGCCCGCGAACCGTAAATTGCCCAAGCCCGCCGAAGGCTATCACCAGAGCTGGGGCGCGTCGTCCGCGCCGCTACCGGTGCAGATGGATCCGCCCGTCGATCCGCCGCCGGTGATCTACGCGCCAGAGATCAACGATCGTCCGCGACCGCCCCGGCCGCGGCCGCGTGCACAGGTGCCCGGCAGACCGCCGGGTTAAGAAACGACAATCCAACAAAACGGAAATCAACAGGAGAGAGTAATGCGTCAAATGATTTCGGGACTGGTCGCGGCGGCTGCCGTGATGTTTGTCGGGGCCGCGCCCGCCGCGGCTTGCGGCTTCAGCACGTGCGCGCCCGTTGCGCCGGTCTATAGTGGCTGCAACACCGGCTGCGGCGGCTATAGCTATGGATACGGCTACGGCGCCTATGAGCGTCTCGCCGAGCCGACCACGCAGTACTATTACGTCAACCAGGGCCCGACCTATACCGGCCCGGGCGCCTTCGCGCCGTATCCGACCTATCGTGAGGACGCGGTCGTCGCGCCCGCCAACTACGGCTACGGCTATGGCTATCGCGCCGCCGTGGCTCCGTATCACCGCCCGTACTACCGTCCGTACCGCTACGGCTACGGCCCGCGCTACGGCTATCTGCCGCGCACGCACTATGGCTACGGCCCGCGCTATGGCTACGCCCACCGCCACGCGCCGCACTATTACGGCGGCCACCGCGTGCTGCGCCGTTACTACTGATCTCTGATCGGTTGAGTTAAGCAAACGCCCGTCCGCGCCATGCGGGCGGGCGTTTTGTTTTCTTCGCCTCTCGCCCGCTTGCGGGGAGTGCGCCAGCCTACCGCTTCATCAGCCCGAGCCGGCTGGCGCCGACATAGAGCGCGAGCACGGCGGCGTTGGAGACGTTGAGGCTCTTGATCTCGCCGGGCATGTCGAGCCGCGCCACGACGCTGCAGGTCTCGCGCGTCAATTGCCTGAGGCCCTTGCCTTCGGCCCCCAGCACCAGTGCCAGCGGCTCGCGCAGCGTGACGTCTGCAATGTCCTCGCTGCCTTCGCTGTCGAGGCCGACGGTCTGGAAGCCGCGCTCGTTCAGCGCGGTGAGGGCGCGGGCGAGGTTTTGCACGGTGATCACAGGCACGAGTTCCAGCGCGCCGGAGGCGGCCTTGGCCAGCACGCCGGTCGCTTCCGGGCTGTGGCGCGCCGTCGTGACGATCGCCTTCACCGCGAACGCCGCGGCCGAGCGCAGGATCGCGCCGACATTGTGCGGATCGGTGATCTGGTCGAGCACCAGCACCATGCCTTCCTGCTCCAGGGTCTCGATGTCGGGCGAGGGCAGGGCATCGGCCTCGGCGAGCAGGCCTTGATGCACGGCGTCGGGCGACAGCAGCCGGTCGATCTCCTGGGGACGGACGATTTCGGGGGTGACGCGGGTCGCGATGTTCTCGTCCGCGAGGCGCTTTGCGGCGTTCTCGGTCAGGGTCAGCTTGCGGATCCGGCGCGCAGGATTCTGCAGCGCCAGGGTGACGGTGTGCCAGCCATAGAGGATGACCGGCCCGTCGGGGTGCGAATCGCGGTCGCGCCAGGCCGGCCGGCCGGCCGATTTCCCTGTTCTGTTGAAGGGCTTAGCCCCCCCGCGGGGGCCCCTCGGGGCGAATTTTTTGTCCTTCATGGGCTCGCTTGTGTCACGGGTGCCGGAATATGGCAATTTGGGTGCCTCCGAGAGCGATTTTAGCTGTTCGCCTCGGTTGACTTTGCCCCACCGCTTCGCCCATAAACGCGCCCGGTCGCGCCCCGTTCGGGTTGTCGCGGCCTTCACGTTCCATGGCCGTCTTCGGTCCGCCGGCAAGGTCCGGCCCGATTGTGCTGCCGTCGAGCGGGGGAGTGTCCCGAGTGGCAAAGGGAGCTGACTGTAAATCAGCCGCCT
>Ga0207426_1002133_pt1 | contig 13517 bp, 12 predicted proteins | sample AraplaMF_Cvi_mMS_FD_184265 | JGI IMG/M metagenome (GOLD analysis project Ga0207426, IMG submission 184265) | Arabidopsis root microbial communities from the University of North Carolina, USA - plate scrape MF_Cvi_mMS (SPAdes) (version 2) | ecosystem: Host-associated > Plants > Roots > Endosphere...
CGTACGCCCAGCCGTACCAGCAGCAGAGCCCGTACGCCCCTCAGCCGCACCCACAGCAGGCTCCGCACACCCAGCAACCCAGCCCGCAGCAGCCGAGCCCCCAGCAGCAGTCGCCCTACGCGCAGCAGCAGGCGCCCCAAAACCAACAAGCACCACACCAGCAACAACCCCACCACCTACAGCAACAACAACAGCAGCAGCAGCAGCAGCAGAGCCCCAACGCTCAACCGCACCAGCAGCAGCCCCACCACCAGCAGCCGTCCCAGGAACCGCCCGCCCAGGACAAGCCGTCCGCCGGCGAGGAAGGCACGGCAACTCCGCAGAACGATGCGGAGAACCCCAACAGCCTGGGCGCGATCCGCAACGACCTCCATCAGGACACCGGCGGTCTTCTCCCGCCCCACCCGCACGACCAACAACTGCTGGAGAACGCGCACCCGCGCAACCCCGACGGCACACCACAGCGTTTCGCCAACCCCTTCGACCCCTGGGGCCAGCTCCAGAACGACGGCGGCAACACCGTCCCCGGACGCAGCAACAACTGCGCCGACTGTTCCCGCTCCTTCCTGGAGACCTGGTACGGCAACCCGCAGGTCTCGGCTCCCCGCACGCCCGACACCGACGCAAACGGAAACCCGGACACCTGGTCTCCCGAGAACGACGCGAACGAGAACCAGATCCGCTGGAGCGGCGCCAGGCACACCTACGCCGGCCCGGGCAACGACCCCAACACCCCTGCCCGTATCGCCCACGACCTCCAGCAGGCCGGCCACGGAGCGGCGGCGATCGTCCAGGTCGACTGGCCCGACGACGGTGGCGGCCATGCCTTCAACGCCGTCAACCACCACGGCAAAATCATCTGGATCGACACCCAGACCGGACAGGTCAGCCACGACCCCATCCACATCGCCAACGCAGAGCACGTCTGGCACATCCCCCTCGACGCCAACCGCCAGCCCCTCCACCCCCACCAGGCCGTACCAAAGCCCGAGCCCTCACCCACTGGTCAGCAAGAGCCCCTCTCCTCCCCGAGCAACCCCGACAACGCCCCCAAGAACGGCAGCGCGAAGATCTCGCAGCACCTTGCCGAGACGCTCCGCAACGATCACAACCCGCTGCTCTACGGCAAGACCGCCCCGGCCCCGGACCCGTCCAACGACCAGTCCACCGCTTCAGGGCCGCATCAGCAGCACGGAGCCACAGGACCGCACGCCGGCCACTCGCCCCGGACCCCCGAGGCCGATTCCGTCACCTCCGCAGCAGATCGCTCCGCCGAAGAGCACGCCTCGCACCCGCCGCACCCCGACGGGGATGAACACAAGGCACCCGAGGAACCAGGTGGCGCCCCGGAAGAATCCTCCGAAGAACGATCGAGCATTGCCGAGCGCCGCAGTCAGGCCGAGGACATACTCGGTCCTACAGCTTCGAGAATCCTCGACCTGGACGCCTGGCTGGAGTTCCACCAGAAAAAGGCAAACACCGAGTTCGATCAAACACTCAACGAAATGCGCGAAGCAAGGAGACTCCTCGAGGAGAACCCAGAACACGTCCTGCACACGGCTTTGGAGCTGAACGCGCCCGTATCACCTTCCAACGAGGCACTTGCCGAATTCGACCTCGGCCTTTCCGAACCCAACGGCCCGATAATTCGCCGCGTAGAGGTGACTACCGTGGAAAGGGAAATCGAGAAGCCGAGCGACATCAGAAACGCCGTCGCTCACGGATTCGATAAGATCAACAAGCGAGAAGCGCACGGCTTCCCGCTTCCCCGTCCGCGCGATGTCAGCATTTACCTCAAGGTGAAGGCCGAGGAAAAGTCCAAGAAGGGCCTGACCACCCAGAGGAGCGCCGACGGGAGCGTCAGACTCAGCAGGCCGGATGGGACACTGATCAACGAAAGGAACCTGTTCGATGACATCATCGAAAATTTGAACAAGACACCTGATGCCAGTAAGCTGGACCGCATCATTTGCTCGGACCCGGATATAGGCGTACTCGCGGAATACATTCACAACGGCACTTCGTGGGAGCGAATTCGATGACAGACGCCAGATTGCTTGATTTCCCAGGGTCATCGATCCGCCTGGTGAAAGACGTGGAGGACTTGCCCCTGGAGCACCCTCGTCTGGCCAGGGAGGCACTTGCCGCGGCCTTTGACATGTCGAACGAGCTATGCATTCCGCTCTCCATGGAGATTTCGACGGCCTACTGGGAGGATGAATTCGACCTGCCGGTCGATTCCCCGGTACCCTCGCGCGAGTTCGGGATGCTGCGCCGGTTCCCCCTCCCTGATCGGGTATCCGCGGAACCACGTCTGCAGAACGAACAGGTGGTCACTACCGACGAGGTCAGCATGAACGCTGCGGTCGACTTCCTCGACGACTACCTCACCCCCTCCCCAAGCGACACCAGCGGGCGTTCCATCGGCTGGCAAGAGCTGCAATTCAACGCAACCATGGCGCGCCTGCCCGACGATTACCCCACGAAGGACCCGCAAGCGATCCAGCTTGAGGTCGCAAAAGGGATTGTCGTGTATCCCGTGGAACGCCACGGCGACGCGAACTGGGTTTCCGGGCCGATAGGGGCATCTGTCGTCCATGCACCGTTCGAGTATCGACTCCACAGAAATCCAGGCGAAATCGTATTCGACTTCTCCACCTACTGGTCCATCTGGGCACCCGGCGGCCCGGGTAGGCCCGCAGTAGAGAAGGGAGTGGAATTCCTTTTGGGGAACGGCTGGGAAATGGAGTGAATCACTCCGGATACCCCGGCCGAGAGTGAGCCATCCGGGCCGTTCCAACACCACAGGGAATCCAAGGCGTGAGCCCCTTCAGTCCGCAGGGCAGCCACAAAGCCCCCGGACCCCGATTCCCCTGTTGCCAGACAATGAGAGCGACAATTCTGTGACTCAAAATACCCCCGCACCGCCTTCCACTCCCGAGGAGGCGCTTGCCATCGTCCGCAGCCGCTATGCCGAGCCCAAGCTGCCCGACGGTTCGCCTGCCCCGATGCACGTGCACGAATTCGACATCGGCTACCTCGTCTACGCCACCTTCCCCCGCGTCCCGGACGCATCCGGCCGACCTCAGCCGGCCCAACCCGGCGGGTCGAAGATCATCGTGGCCAAGGACACCGGCGAGACCGTCACCGTGCCCAACTTCCCCACCGAAGCGGCCATCGAGCTGTACCGCAAGCAGCGTCAGGCCAACACCTAGCGGGACCCGTGCCCAGGCTGGCTCCCTCGCTGGAGCGGCATGGCGCATCGAAGAAAGACGACACCGACACCGGCGACGACCTGCGCCTCTATCACCAGGGTGGACGAGTCATACCCGGCTCACGACGAAGCAAAGGGAACGATTTCACCGGTAGGTTTGCTCTCAGCCGAGGGCCGGCCCGCTCGAACTCGGCTGGGTCGGCGTGTAACCGCGTAGTGGAAGCGGCGCCCCCACACACAGATTCTGCTTGACGGAATGGCCATGCGCATCGACTACGAAGACTCCTACCGCGACGACGACATGCGCGTCCACTACGAAGAAGAGCCCTTCACCGGCGAAGTCGTCCACCGGGATGCCGAGGGCCGGATGAGTGCCCTTGTCTCCTACGTAGCGGGAGTGCCGTCCGGGCCGCAGATCAAGTGGTACCCCGATGGGTCGAAGCAGAAGGAAGGCCGGGCCAGGTGGGGTATCGCCGTCGGTGATTGGCGCAGATGGCACCCGAACGGCCAGTTGGCCGAGCATTCCGTTTTCAGTCTCCAGGGCAGGCGTGAGCGGCGCCGGCGGTGGGACAAGGACGGCAACCTCACGGAGGACAGATCATTCGCCTCCTGATCGCTCTCCGCACTCGCGAGGCCGCACATGACCAAGATCTCCCGGCATGACTTCCCCAAGCGGAACATCAGCATCCTCGTCGAGATGCTGAGCCCGAAGCTCCAGCGGAAGATTGAGGGAGCTTCAGGAGATCCGGCATGGCTCACCAGCGCACTGGCCGCTGCGGTCCAGATGCTCAACGTGCGCTGCGCCGATGACCCCACGGCCGCGAAGCCCTGCTCCGCCTCGCCAGACGCAGGGCCGGCGTTCTGTTCGCGATGCCTCGCGACGGTACCCTCCACGAACCCCAGCCGCCCGGCCTCAGTCACCTGACCAGCGGCTCGGTGAGGAGCACGACTCGATCGGCCTCGACATCGAAGCCGAGCACCGGATGGCCGCAGTCGCCTTCCGGGTCCATCAGCACCGGCTTGCCCAGCCGACGCCCGATCTCCTGAAGGAAGCCGCAGAGCACATCAAGCCGCACCTTGCCATGCTGCCCGGCTCACCGACCCGGCGCACCCCGTTTCCCTTGGCCCAAGGGATAGGGCACCCCGCCGCCCCCTCACGTCACCTCATCCGCCAGCAGATCCATCAGCAGCCCGTCCGCCCAGCCGCCCGTCCGGTAGTCGCGGCCGTACGCGCGCATGATGCCCACGGGCTTGAAGCCGACCTTGCGGTAGCTGCGGATGGCGGCGGTGTTGGTGGCGGCCGGGTCGATGGTCAGGCGGTGGTGGCCACGCTCGCGGATCAGCCAGCGGGCCAGGGTGCGTACGGCGTCGGTGCCGAGGCCCTGGCCGTGCCGGTGTGCCGTCAGGAAGATGTCGATGCTTGCGTGACGGAATTCCGGGTCGGTCTCCTCGTCGAACTGGATCGCCCCGATGACCTCGCCGTCAACGACGACGGCGAGCATGTCCCCGTAGTCGTCCGGCACCGACCACCAGGCCGCGACCTCCGGCTCCCGGACGATGCGGTCGAGCGTCTCGACATCGGCGTCCGCTGTCGGCCGGAGGACGACCGAGGCTCCGCGAAGCGGTTCCATACGGTCCGGTTCCACTCGGTCCGTGCCGTCCATCCGGTCCCTACGATCCATCCGGTCCGTGCCATCCATCCGGTCCGTGCGGTCCCTACGATCCATCCGATCCGTGCGATGTACGCGGTTCATGCTCGCATTGTCCTGCCGGCCGACCCGGCGGGGACGAGGACGAGCCACCGCTGAAGCACGGCGACGGCTGCCGATCCACGGCGACGACTGCCGCTTCACGGCGGGACGGACGGCTGCCGCCCCCTGCCCCGTGTGCCTGTGAGCACCCGCCGACGGCCCGCCTCCCCCGCGCGTCCTTTCGTCCAGATGCCATGCGCGCTGCACAGTCGTGCGGCAGAGTGGACGGTCGCACCGTCGGTGATCGACGGTCACCGGGAGGTTACGAGCGCAGGGGGCGACGTGCCATGGCGGAGATCGGCAGGCGGCGGCTGTTGGCGGCCGGTGGTGGAGCGGTCCTGGCCGCGGGGCTGGCGACGGCGTGTGGGTCCAACACCGGGCGGGGCGGCGGTGGTTCGGGGCCGGGGATCAGTCAGTGGTACCACCAGTACGGGGAGCCGGGGGTCGAGCGGGCCGTGAAGCGGTACGCCGCCGCGTACCGGAAGGCGGACGTCGCGGTGCAGTGGCGGCCGGGCGACTACGACCGGCAGACGGCGGCCGCCCTGCTCACCGACTCGGGGCCGGATGTCTTCGAGGTCAACGGGCCGCTGCTGGAACAGATCCGGGGCGGGCAGGTCGTCGATCTGACCGCTGAGGTCGAGCCGGTCAAGGACGACTTCCACCAGGCGGTGCTGGCGCCGAAGATCTGGCAGGACAAGATCTGGGGCATTCCGCAGGTCGTCGACATGCAGGTGCTGTATTACCGCAAGAGTCTGCTGAAGAAGGCCGGGGTGCGGCCGCCGCGGACGCTCGACGAGTTGGTGGACGGGGCGAAGAAGCTCAGCGACAAGCAGGCCAAGGGGCTGTTCCTGGGCAATGACGGCGGGGCCGGAGTGCTCGGCGGGACGCCCTTGTTCGCCGCCGGGCTGAGCCTGATCACTCCGGAGGGCACGGTCGGGTTCGACGATCCGGCGGCGGCCCGGGCGCTCGGCAAGATCCGACAGCTGTACGCGGACAAGTCGCTGCTGCTCGGTGCGCCCACGGACTGGTCGGATCCGGCCGCCTTCATCCAGGGCCTGACCGCGATGCAGTGGTCGGGGCTGTGGGCGCTGCCGCAGATCAAGAAGGCGCTGGGGGACGATTTCGGGGTGCTGCCGTTCCCGGGGGACGGGAGCGGAGGGAAGCCTTCCGTTCCGGTGGGGGCCTATGCCGCCGCGGTCAGCGCGCGGAGCCGGCGCAAGCAGGAGGCCAAGGCGTTCGCCAAGTGGCTGTGGGTGGACCGCGGCGACTTCCAGCAGGACTTTGCGCTGTCGTACGGGTTCCACATCCCGGCCCGGATCTCCCTGGCGAAGAAGGCACGGCAGCTGCGGAGCGGGCCGGCGGCGGATGCGGTCCGGTTCTCGAACGAGCACGGCTATGCCGAGCCGCTGTTGTGGACGACCGGGAGCCGTACCGCCTATCAGGACGCGCTGAGCCGGATCATCAAGGGCGGCGCCAACCCGGAGAGCGAGCTCAAGGCCGTGGTGCGCAAGGTCGGCGCCGAGCTCCAGCGGGTCAAGAAGCAGTGACGGCGGGCGGGACCGAAGAGGCGGTCACAGACGTACCGGCCCCGCGTGCCGCGGCGGCGCCGGGCGCCGAGCCCCGGTCGTTCGGCGCCCGGCTGCTCGGCCCGCAGCGGCGGAACCTCTGGTTCTGGCTCTTCGTCGGGCCGTTCGCGATCGGGCTGGGCCTGTTCACGTACGTGCCGCTGGCGTGGAGCGTCTACCTGAGCTTCTTCGACGCGCACAACACCGTGAGCCCGGCCGGCTCGGACTTCGTCGGGCTCGGCAACTACGGCGCGATGCTGGGCGATGCGGCCTTCCTCGGCAGCCTGGGCACCTTTGTGCTGTTCACGGCGTTCATCGTGCCGGCCACCTATGTGCTGTCGCTCGCGCTGGCGCTGATGGTGAACCGGCTGCGGTTCGCCCGGGCGTTCTTCCGGTCGGTGTTCTTCCTGCCGACGGCCTGCTCGTATGTGGTCGCGGCGGTGATCTGGAAGCTGTCGATCTTCAACGGGGTGCGGTTCGGGCTGGCCAACACCGTGCTGGGGTGGTTCGGCACGGACCAGACCGCCTGGCTGTCGACGACCGATCCGCCCTGGTACTGGCTGGTCATCGTGACCGTACGGCTGTGGCTGCAGGCCGGGTTCTACATGATCCTTTTCCTGGCCGGGCTGCAGCGGATCTCGCCGCAGTTGTACGAGGCGGCGGCGGTGGACGGGGCACGGCCGGGCTGGCAGGTCCTCCGGCACATCACCCTGCCGCAGCTGCGTGCCACGTCCGTCGCGGTGGTGCTGCTGTTGGTGATCAACGCGTTCCAGGCGTTCGACGAGTTCTACAACCTGCTGAGCGATGCGCGCGGCTACCCGCCCTACGCCCGGCCCCCGTTGGTCTACCTGTACTACACGGCACTCGGACGGGACCAGAACCTCGGGCTGGGCAGCGCGGGTGCGGTGATCCTGGCACTGATCATCGCGGTGGCGACGGTGGTGCAGGCCCGCTGGTTCGGCCTCGGCCGCAAGGAGGAGTGAGCACCGATGCACGACGCGCTGACCAGGGCCGGACGCGCACTGCGGCTCGCCTCGCTGATCGTCCTCGCGCTGCTGTTCCTCATCCCGTTCTACCTCCTGGTGCGGAACGGGCTGGCGACCGAGCGGGACATCACGGCCCCCGGCTGGACGCTCTTCCCGCACACCCTGCAGTGGTCGAACCTGACCGAGGTCTTCCGGGACCCGAACCTCCCCCTGGGGCGGGCGCTGCTCAACTCCACGCTGATCGCGGTCTCGACGACCCTCGGTACGGTCCTGCTGGCGTCGCTGGCGGGGTACGGCCTGGCCCGCATCCCCTTCCGGCGGGCCAATGTGGTCTTCTACGCGATCCTGGGGACGCTGATGGTCCCGGCGGCCGTGACGTTCGTGCCGAGCTTCGTCCTGGTGTCGTCGCTCGGCTGGATCTCCACGCTGCGCGGACTGGTCATCCCGACGCTGTTCAGCGCGTTCGCCTGCTTCGTCTTCCGGCAGTACTTCCTGGGCTTCCCGAAGGAACTGGAGGACGCGGCGCGGGTGGACGGGCTCGGCTACTGGCGGACGTACTGGCGCATCGTGGTGCCCAACGCCCGGCCGGTCTTCGCGGCCGTCGGCACCATCGTCTTCATCGGCGCCTGGAACGCGTTCCTGTGGCCGCTGGTGATCGGGCAGGACCAGGAGGCCTGGACGGTACAGGTGGCGCTGTCGACGTTCACCACCGCGCAGAACCTCAATCTGCACGAGCTGTTCGTGGCCGCGGGGGTCTCGATCGTCCCGCTGGTGGTGGTCTTCCTGCTGCTCCAGCGGTACATCGTCGCGGGGGTGGAGCGCAGTGGGATCGACGACTGACGGAGGGGCACCGACGGATTGAGCACACCCGCCCGAGGAGGTACGGTGCGTGGCATGAGCACGCACCCGACCGTCCGTGAGGTGGCACCGCGCGAGCGCGGCCCCCGCGGCGAGTGCGCGCCCCGCGGCCTGAGCTTCCTGCGCCGCCGCGGCCGGGTGGGGTCTCCCCCGGCCCGCTGTCTCTGTACGGCCTGACGGCTTCCCGCGCCGACGTCCGGCGGCCGCTGGTTCCACGGCCCCAGCCGCCTACGCCGGGGCCACCGCGGCCGCACGACGCTCCCGCCCTCCCCGCGCGCCACCTCCCGCTCCGCTCCCGCTCGTCAGGAGCACGGCCGCCGGCGCGCTCTCCTCCTCCCGCCGCCCCTTCTCCCGTTCAGGAGGACCAGTTGACGACGCTCGCCCATTCCGCGGCTCCCCCGGCCCCCGCCCTGCGCCCCCACCGCATCCCCGCCGACGGCCTGTACGAAGGTCACCGCATCCTGCGCCGGACTCCCGAGGACTGGGAGGACCGGCCGTACGAGCGCTTCGAGGTCGTGCCACAGGCCGCCACCATCGGGGCCGAGATCCGGGGCCTGGACCTGTCCCGCCCGCTGTCCGACGGGCTGCGCGCGGAGCTGAACCGGGCGCTCCTGGAGTGGAAGGTGCTGTTCTTCCGTGCGCAGCATCTGAGCTCCGCGGCACAGCGCGAATTCGCCCGTAATTGGGGTGAGCTGGAGAGCAACCCGTTGCTGGCGCGCGGCGATTCGAAGGATGTGGTGCGGTTCGACAAGGCGGCCGGCGGGGTCGCGACGTTCGAGAACGTATGGCACACGGATGTCACGTTCCGGGAACGGCCGGCGCTGGGCGCGGTGTTGCAACTGCGGGAGGTGCCGCCCGCGGGCGGGGACACGATGTGGGCCGATATGGCGGCGGCATACGACAATTTGCCTCCGGAAATCCGGGCACGGATCAATGACGCGCGGGCGGTGCACGACTATCTCCCGGGTTTCGGGCGCTTCTACTCCGCGGCTCAACTGGCGCCATTTCAGGAGGAGTTCCCTCCGGTTGAGCACCCGGTGGTGCGCCGGCACCCGGAGACCGGGCGGCGGATGCTGTTCGTCAACGCCTCCTTCACCACGCGGATCGTGGGCCTGGCGGAGGCGGAGAGCGACCGGCTGCTGCGGCTGTTGTTCCAGCAGGCGCAGGTGCCGGAGTTTCAGGTGCGGTGGCGCTGGCGGGCGGGGGACCTCGCGTTCTGGGACAACCGCGCCACCCAGCACTACGCGGTGAACGACTACGGGCCGCACCGCCGGGTCGCCGAACGCGTCGCCATCGCGGGCGACCGGCCCTGCTGACGGATGGCCACCTCGTGCGGCCGGCACCCGTCGGGACGTATCGGACGGGCGCGGGGACGTCCCAGGACGGCGTCCGGACGCCCCCGCAGGACGGCGGGACGTCCCCGGAACACAGCAGGACGCCCCCGCAGGACGGCAGGACGCCCCGGTACGCCCTGGGCAGGACGAACCCCGCGCCCAGGCCGCCCCCGGCGCGCGGCCCGAAGCGTCCCGCGCGCCCGGTGGCGTCCTTGGCGCCGCTCACCCCAGGCGTTCGTACGCCGCCGCCTCCGCCGGGCGCGCGCCGCGCAGCAGGGCCGCACCCAGCGGGGTGAGGGTGTGCAGCACCGCGTTGCCCTGCCGCAGGGTGACCAGCAGGCCGGCGTCGCGGAGCACCGTCGCGTGCTGGCTGGCGGAGGCCAGCGACACATCGGCCCGGCGGGCGAGTTCGCTGGTGGTGCAGCCGACGCCGACGCCCTGGAGTATCGCGGAACGGGTCTGGCCGACGAGCCGGCCGAGGGAACGTTCCGGCGGGACCTGCGGGGTCAGCCGCGGCGTGTGGTGTTCCACGGGGTAGACCAGCACCGGCGTCAGATCCGTGTTGTGGAAGGTGACCGGGGTGCGGCGGCAGAAGTACGACGGCAGCAGCAACAGCCCCCGGCCGCCGAGGTGGAGGTCGCGGTCCACCGGATAGTCGGCCTCCAGGACGGGCGGGCGCCAGCGCATCATCGGCGGGAGCGAGGCCAGCAGCCGGTCCGCGCCGCCGTCGAGCAGCGCCCTGCCGCGGGCGGCCCGGTCGGCCTCGATACGGCTCTGGACGCGCGGCCAGTACGGGGCGACGGCCGCCTCGTAGTAGCGCTGGAGGATGCCGGCCAGCCGGCCGAGGGCACGGGTGTCGCCCTCGGCCATCTCCCGTATCCACGACGGGAACGGGCGGGTGGCCGTGGAGAGCCGGGCGAGTTCCTCGTGCAGCCGGACGGCGGGCGTCTCGCGCAGCGCGGCGAGCGCGTCGGTCATGCCGAGGAGCCCTTCGGCGGGCGTCAGGAAATCGGGAAAATACCCGCGGGTGGGCACGAGCGGCGCCAGCAGACGCGCTTCGCCATTCAACCTTCCGCGCGTTTCCGATCGCCATTTGCCGAACGCCGAATCGTCCCGGCGGTCGCGCAGGCGGTGAAAGCTTAAGACGGTCTCCCACAGTGCGTCCGGGCGTGCCGCAATGCGCACGCGGGCCAGATCGAGTCCACTGAAATGGACGCGTAACACCGAACCCCACCCCTGGTTTGCTCCGTCGGCCCCCGGCACGCCTGAGTATGCACGCCAACACGTGCGGTCACCATGCCCTTTTGGCCAGACTTGAAAGTGCTCGCGCGTCCGGGCAGGTCAGAGGAAAGCTTGTACTCAATTCGGCGGCGGCGCGAACGGACCGGGTTGCTCGATCCCGTGGGGGGTGATGGGCAACCACCCGGTCGCTCGCCAGCCCCGCTGAAGGCCGCCTTCCCGCGCCGACCGGGGTGGCGGCAGCTCCCGAGGGGGGAGTCCGGAGAAAGCGAGGGCGGCACCTCCGCACAGGTGCCGCCCTCGTCCATCTGACCTGCGAAAAATACCGAACCGCGGAGCCCGTGGGTGCTGCGCAGCCCATGGGCGCTTCGGTGGCACACCACTCGGACCGCGTACGGAAGGGCCCGCATCCATCGCTCGGATGCGGGCCCGCTTCGGCGCCTGGGGTCAGTCGGTGCCCCGGACCCCACGCTGACGGCGCACGGCGAAGACCGCCCCGGTGCCCAGCAGCACGGCGCCGCCGCCGGCGAGGGCGAACTGCGGCACGGCGGGCGACGCACCGGTGGTGGCCAGGCTTCCGCCGGTGACGGCCGACGCCGGCTGGGCGGCGGAGGTGGAGCCGGCGGAGGTGGAGGAATCGGCCTGCGCGGCCGGCTTCGGCTTCGGGCGGTCCTTGTCCTCGATCTTGCCCGGCTTCGCCGCGTCGACCGTGCCGGGCTTGCTGCCGGCCGGCAGCACCGTGAAGTCGTAGCGCTTCATGGGTCCGTGCACGCACGGGTTGTACGCGTCGGAGGCGTCTCCGGCGAAGAGGGCGAAGCCGTCGATGGCCGGGGCCGCCGCTTCGAGCGTCATCCGCATCTTCACTTCGGTGCGGGCGCCGGGCTTCATGCCCTTGAGGCCGGCGAGGTGGGAGGGGCTGTTGGGGTCCAGGTCGTGCCAGCCGGAGCCGTCGGCCCACCGCACCTTCATGAAGTGCTGCTCCTGGTCCGTGGAGTTCAAGCGGAAGAACACCAGCGGGTCCACGTCCAGCGTGCGGTCGGTGGCGTTGGCCACCGTGAACGAGAAGTCGACCGTGGTCCCGGCGACCGCCTTCGAGGGCAGACGGTTCGCGAGGACGGTCAGGCCCGGCACGCGTACACAGTCGGCGGCAGCGGCGAGCGCGCGGTCGGCCGCGTCCTTGGCCTTGCGGGCCTCGGCCGAGGCGTTCAGGACCTTGTTCCACTCCCGCAACGCCGCAACCCGGGCGTCGTCCCACGCGTCCTGGGCCGTCTTGCGTTTGGCGTCCGCGTTCGCCTTGGCCTCGGTGGCGGTCTTGGCGCGGGCCTCAGCGACGCCGAGCGCCTCCTGGGCCTTGGCCTTCCCGGCCTCGTCCTCGGCCCCGTCCAGGGCGGCCCTGGCGTCCGTGACGGCCTTGTCGGCGGCGGTCTTGTCGGCGGCGGCGGCCGTGGCCGCCCTGTCCGCGGTGAGGAAGGCCGCCTTGAGCGGGTGGGAGTCCTTGTCCAGGGCCGTCATGGTGGCGTCGATCTTCTCGCGGCCGGCCTTCTCGGCGGCAACCGCGTCCTCGTACGCCTTCTTCGCGTCGTCGGCGGCCTTCTTCAGTTCCGCGTAGGTCGGCTTCTGCTGCGTCTGCGCCGGAGCCTTCGGGGCGGCGGAGGCAGCGCTCGCGGAGAGCAGGACCGCGGGCGCGGTCACGGCGGCGACGGCGGCGGTCGCGAGGGTACGGCGAAGGTTCACTGGAGACCTTTTCCTGGTCAAAGAGAAGGGAACCCGCCGCGTGGGCGTGGCGCTCAGGCGTGCGGGATGCCTGGGATCTTATGACCGGCATAAGGCCTGACGGCCAGGAAATTACGTGGCACATGCGCTCCCGTACCGCGCCTCCGCGGGGTAAATCGGAGCAATACCGAGCAGTTGCCCTCTTTGCCACAGACATTTCTGTGATCTAGCCAACGGGTCCTGCCGACCGGCCTTCGCCTGGCCCCGTCCGCCCTACGACTGCGTGGCACCGCTGAGGCGTTGCGTCACCCCGAACCGGCCGGAGCACGCCGGCCGGCCAAAGACCGAGGGCGGCACCTCCGCACAGGTGCCGCCCTCGTCGGGGTTCCGGAGCCGACAGCCGGGAGGCTGAGGGTTGGACCCGTACCGCCGGCTCCGGTGGTGGTGTCAGGCCACCGCAGGCGCGCTCGGCGCCCGCGGCGACCGGTGGGGTCGGCGGTGAGTACCGACCCCGGTGCGGTCAGCGGCTGTCGCTGCCCTTGGACTCCGCCGCCGCGCGGCCCGCCTCCAGCCGTGCGACCGGAATGCGGAACGGGGAGCAGGAGACGTAGTCCAGGCCCGCCTCGTGGAAGAAGTGGACGGACTCCGGGTCACCGCCGTGCTCGCCGCAGACACCGAGCTTGAGGTCCGGGCGGGTGGCCCGGCCGGCCGCTGCGGCGTTGCGGACCAGCGAGCCCACGCCGTCCTTGTCGATGGTCTCGAACGGGCTGACGCCGAAGATGCCCTTCTCCAGGTACGCGGTGAAGAAGCTGGCCTCGACGTCGTCGCGGCTGAAGCCCCAGACCGTCTGCGTGAGG
>Ga0207426_1002134_pt1 | contig 13509 bp, 10 predicted proteins | sample AraplaMF_Cvi_mMS_FD_184265 | JGI IMG/M metagenome (GOLD analysis project Ga0207426, IMG submission 184265) | Arabidopsis root microbial communities from the University of North Carolina, USA - plate scrape MF_Cvi_mMS (SPAdes) (version 2) | ecosystem: Host-associated > Plants > Roots > Endosphere...
GGCAGAGCAGCGGCTGGCACTGCGGGGAGATCACCCGGGTCGACCAGACCGTGGACTACGGCAACACGGTCATCGAGGGCCTGTCGTTCACCAACGCCTGCTCGGCGGCCGGTGATTCGGGCGGCTCGTACGTCACCCAGCCCAACGCCCCGATGGCGATCGGCGTGCACTCCGGAGGCGGCGCCGCCACCTGCGGCAACTTCGGCGGTCCCACCATCACCATTTTCCAGCCGGTCGGCGAGGCCCTGGCCAAGTGGAACCTGAGACTGAAGACGGGCAGCCCCTGACGGGCGCCGTTCACGGTTCGCGGGCGCCACCGCGCACCGCGCAGCGCGGTATCCGCTCCCGGTAGTGTGGCCGTGTGGACATGCTGCACCTGCGTTACTTCGTGGCGGTTGCCGAAGAGTTGAATTTCTCGCAGGCGGCGCGCAAGTTGCACATGGCGGCTTCTCCGCTGAGCCAGCGGATCAAGGACCTCGAGCGGGAGCTGGACCAGACGCTCTTCGAGCGCACCACGCATCACGTGGAGCTGACCCCGGCCGGCGCCGCGTTGCTGCCGATGGCGCGCGACGTCCTGGAGCGCGTCAACGCCATTCCCTGGCGGCTGCGCGAGGCCGTCCGTCCGCAGCGCACGACCCTGCTCATCGGGATGCCCTCCGGGGTCCACCCGGCCCTGCGCGCCCGGGTCGGGGAACTGGAGGGCGCCTGCACAGAGGCGTACGAACTCAAGCGCTGGCCGGGCCGGTCCACCAGCCTGGCCGAGGCGGTCCGCGACGGCCGGCTGGCGCTCGCACTGGCCCGGCTGCCGGTCGCGGATCCCGCGCTCGGCGTCATCGGGGTCATGCGGGAACGGCTCGGGGCGGCGGTCCCCGCCGACCGGTTCGAGGGCCGGGAGTCGGTCACCCTGGACGAGCTGAGGCAGTTGCCCTATGTGGCCACCGCCGCCGAGGCGATGCCCGCCTACTTCGACGAAATCGATGCCCGGCTGAATTCCGCGGGACTGAAGAAGAGAATTCGCATCAACAGCTCCGATTATGCGGGCACCTCGGAACTGGTGTCCGGCGGCCTCGCCTTTTCGATGACGATGCTGTCGCCGGAAAGCCCGATGCATTCCTACCGGCTGGAGAACGTGAAGGTGGTGCCGGTGGTGGATTTCCGGCCGGAACTCGCCACCGGCCTGCTCTTCCGCAAGGACCGGGCGGAGTCCGGCGGCGATCTGACCGAGCTGGTCGCCGCGGCCCGGCGCATCTTCGCCGACGAACTCTTCGCCTGATCCGCACGCGCCGCACCGAGAAGAAGGGCATGACCACAGCGGTCATGCCCTTCTTCGTTTCTTGATCGTTCTCATTCCGCGCCATCCCGCCTACCGTCGGAGACGGAAACATTCGCAGTACAGCTACTTCCGCAGGAGCGAGAATGGACGCCACGACCGAAAGCGCCGACGGCCCGCTGGACGGCGTACGGGTGATCGATCTGTCCACGGTGGTGATGGGTCCCTACGCCGCCCAGATCCTCGGAGACCTCGGCGCCGACGTCATCAAGATCGAGTCGCCGTCGGACACCGTACGGTCGGGCCGCTACCGGAACACCCCCGGGATGACGCCGCTCAACCTGAACGTCAACCGCAACAAGCGCAGCGTGTCCCTGAACCTCAAGGACGACGCCGACCGCGAACGCGCCCTGGCGCTCATCGCCACCGCCGACGTGCTGATCACCAATATGCGCCCCGGCGCCCTGACCCGGCTCGGCCTGACCTACGCCGACCTCGCCGAGCGCCACCCCCGCCTGGTCTACGCCCACGCCCAGGGTTTCCGCAGTGACTCGGCCCGCGCCGGCCACGCCGCCTACGACGAGACGGTGCAGGCGTCCTCCGGTCTGGTGGACGTGGCCCACCGTGCGCTGGGCCGGCCCGTCTACCTGCCGACCATCATCGGGGACAAGGTTGCCGCGCTGACCATCGTCTACGCGGTGCTCGCCGCACTGGTGCACCGCGACCGCACGGGAAGCGGCCAGCACATCGAAGTCCCCATGACGGACACCCTGCTCGCCTTCAACCTCGTCGAGCACCTCGCGGGCCATGTCTACGAGCCCGCGGAGGGCGCCACCGGCTTCCCGCTGTCCATGAAGCGCGGCCACCGGGCCGTGCACACGGCCGACGGGCTCGCCTGCATCGTGCCGTACTCCCCGCAGAACTACCGCGACTTCTTCGCCGCCGCCGGCCGCCCCGACCTCGCCGAGGATCCCAGGGTGGCCGGGCCGGCCATCGACGACGCCGACGTCGACCCGTTGATGGAACTGGTGGCCCGCTGCGCGCCGGGGCTGAGCACCGAGGAGTGGGAGGAGATCTGCGCCAAGCACAGCATCCCCATGGCGCCCGTGCTGGAGCTGGACCGGGCGGCCGACGACCCGTACGTCCGCGACGGGCACCTTCTCGACCTGGTCGAGCACCCGAGTGAGGGCCCGATCCGTTCGGTCGGCATCCCCGTGCGCTACTCCGCCACCCCGGCCTCGGTCCGGCGGCTCGCCCCGTTGCCCGGGCAGCACACCGACGAGGTCTTCGACGAGCTCGCCGCGAGGCGGTCCTGACGCCACGTCGTGTCGCCGATCCGGACCGGTGCCGGCGGGTCGTGCCCGCCGTCGTCCGTCCTGGCGAGCCGCACCGACACCCCGTCACGCCGACGCCGCCTCCCGCCACCCCGCACGCCCACCACCGAAGGACCGGGCCATGCCCAGCACACCCGACGCCACCCCTGCCCCGCCCCGCCCCGCGGACGCCCCCGAGGTCCGCACCGAGAGGATCGGCACGTCCCTCCTCATCACCCTCGACCGGCCCCGTGCCCGCAACGCGGTGAACGCGGCCGTCGCCGCCCAACTAGCCGCCGCACTCGATGAGTTGGCGGACGATCCCGCACTGCGGGCCGGTGTTCTCACCGGCGCCGGCGGCACCTTCAGCGCCGGAATGGACCTCAAGGCCGCGTTGGCCGGTGAATCGCCCGAGATCCCCGGCCGGGGCTTCGGCGGACTGACCGAGACCGTGACGACCAAGCCGCTGATCGCCGCCGTCGAGGGCTGGGCCATGGGCGGCGGCTTCGAACTCGCCCTGGCCTGCGACCTCATCGTCGCCGCGGACGATGCCCGGTTCGGCCTGCCGGAGGTCAAGCGCGGGCTCGTCGCGGCCGGCGGCGGGGCGATCCGGCTGCCCAAGCGGATCCCGTACCACCTGGCCATGGAGCTGCTGCTGACCGGTGAGCCGGTCTCCGGCGAGCGGGCCGGCCTGCTCGGCATCGCCAACCGGGTCGTCCCGGCCGGCGAAACGGTTCCCACGGCGCTGGAGTGGGCCGCGTCCCTCGCGGCGAACGCCCCGCTCGCCCTCGCCGCGGTGAAGAAGATCGCCCACGCCGCCGACGGCACGCCCGAGCCGGCCGCCTTCGCCGCCCAGCGCACCGAGATGGCCGCCCTCGCCGCGTCGGCCGACGTACGAGAAGGCATGACGGCCTTCGCCGAGCGCCGGGCCCCCGTCTGGCAGGGAAAGTAGAGGAGCAACTCCCGTGAAGCAGCACGAAGTCACCCGGCACCATGCCACCCCCCTGCTCAATCCGGCGTATCCCCCCGTCGTTCCGCGCTTCACCCACCGCGAGTACCTCAACGTCGTCTACCGCACCGACTACGACGCCCTGCGCGCGGTGGTGCCCGAACCGCTGGAGATCGACGAACCGCTGGTGCGCTTCGAGGTGATGCGGATGGGCGATGTCACCGGATACGGGCCGTACACCGAATCCGGCCAGGCGATTCCGGTCCGTCTCGGCGGCGAACGCGGCGAATACCTGCACGCCATGTACCTCGACAACTTCGCGGCCACCGCCTCCGGGCGCGAGGCGAGCGCCTACCCGAAGACCATCGGCTCGCCCGCCCTCTACGTGGACCACGGCGCGCTCGTCGGCGTCCTCGACTACGGCACGGTCCGGGTGGCGACCGCCACCATGGGCTACAAGCACCATGAGCTGGACCCCGAAGAGGCGGCCGCACAGCTCACCGTGCCCACCTTCATGCTCAAGCTGGTACCGGGCCACGACGGAACGCCGCAGGTGGCGCAGCTGGTCCGCACCCAGATCAGCGAGGTGACCGTCAAGGGCGCCTGGACCGGCCCCGCCCGGCTGCAGTTGCACGCGCATGTGCTGGCCCCGCTGGCCGACCTCCCGGTCCGCGAGATCGTCTCGGCCGGCCACCTCCTCACCGACCTCACCCTGGCACCGGCCACGCCGGTGCACGACTACCTCGCGCGCTGACACCGCGCACGGAAAGAAGCATCTGCCATGAGCACCACCCGCCCCACCGTGGCCGTGATCGGCGCCGGGACCATCGGACTGTCGTGGGCCGCCCTGTTCGCCGGGCACGGACTGCGGGTACGGGTCACCGACCCGCGCCCCGACCTCGCCGAAGCCGTCGGCGCGGCACTGGCCGAGGCCGCCCCGCAGCTGGCCCGGCAGGGTCTGGACACCGCCGGCCTGGCCGACCGGGTCCAGCTCGCCGGCGAGGTCACCGAGGCCGTCCGGCACGCCGATGTGGTCCAGGAGAGCGGCCCGGAGGACACCGGCTTCAAGCGCGAGCTCTTCGCCCGGCTGGTCCGCGAAGCCCCCTCCCACGCACTCCTGCTCAGCTCCTCCTCCGCCCTCCCCGCCACCACGTTCACCGACGGGATCGACGACGCCGGACGCATCCTGATCGGCCATCCCTTCAATCCGCCGCACCTCGTGCCGCTGGTGGAGGTGGTGCCCGGCCGGCGCACCCACGAGGGCGCCGTCACCCGGGCGGTGGGGTTCTACCGCTCGGTGGGGCGGGTCCCGGTGGTGGAGCGCAAGGAGATCCCCGGCTTCGTCGGCAACCGCCTGCAGAACGCCCTCAGCCGGGAGGCCGTCCACCTGGTGGAACAGGGCGTGGTCGGGCCGGCCGAACTCGACACGATCATGGTGAACTCGCTGGGCCTGCGCTGGTCCACGGTGGGTCCCTTCCTCGGCGCCCACCTGGGCGGCGGCCCCGGCGGCTACCGGCACATGGCCGAGCACCTCGGCCCGGCGATGCGGCGGCTGGGGGACTCCTCCGGCGGCGCCGAGCAGACCCCGGAGCAGACCGAACGGCTGATCAGGGCCGTGGAGGACGCGTACGGCTCCCGCTCGTACCGCGACCTCACCGGGGAGCGCGACCGCAAGCAGCTCGCGGTCCTCGACGCCCTGGAGCACGCCAGCGCCGACGAGCGGAACCAGGAGACCCGGTCATGACCAGCACCCGCGCCGGCACCGCCCCCGTCCTCCCGGACGAGTGAACCGGTGCACCCAGGTGACGCCCCCGGCCGCACCGCGCGACCGGCTCCGCTCCTACGTTTGAGGTCTTCGGGGGCATCCGCACCTGCCCTGGGAAAGGCTCCTCGATGGACACGCAGATCGCACAGGTGAAGATCCACCCCGCCATCGGCATCGCCCGGGTCGGCAACAGCGACAGACAGCCCTTCATCGGCCCGGAGTCCCCCGACCAGCCGCCGCTGCCGCCCGGCTCCTACAAGGACAGCTCGGGGAAGATCATCCGGCAGGCCGCCCGCTTCCGGGTCTACGGCTACAACCAGGCCGGCGAGGTGGTCAGGGAACTCAAACTGGGCGACGAGGACGTCACCGAGATCACCTGGTCGGTGCACCTGGCCAACAAGAAGGCCGCCTGGTACCAGTTCCACCTCCCGCTCGACATCCCCGAGGCCGGCGGCCTGACGGAGGCCCAGCGGCGGCGCCGCAACTTCGACGTCAGGGGAGCGGAGCGCAAGAAGCTCGTCATCGACCCCGGCCGCCAGACCGTCCGCGCCTCCCGGCACGAGACCGCCGCCTTCGCCGGCAAGATCATGAGCCGGGCGGTCGCCCTGGGCTCGATGTCCACCCAGACCGACGGCCGCCTGCTGGTCGTCGGCGGCGCCGGACGGTCGGCCTCCTACGCCATGCCCGAGAAGCCGATCTCGGGCGTCGCCAACAACGACACCTGGTACGACGATGTCGCCGACGGCCCGGTCACGGCGGAGGTCACCCTCCGCGGCGTCACCAAGACGGCGACCCCGGCCTGGGCCGTGGTCGCCCCGCCGCACTACGCACCCGGCGTGAAGACCGTACGCACCCTCTACGACCTCCTGTCCGACCTGTTCGTCACCGAGCACACCCTGCCCGACGTACAGCGGGTCTCCTACCCGGACCACATCGAGCCGCTCCTGCGCCGGTTCTGCGATCTGCAGTGGGTCAACCACGGCTTCGCCACCCAGTTCGGCTGGGCCGGCCCGTACCACTTCCTCGACCCGGACCTGCGCCGACGGCTCGCCGACCCGGGCGAGGCGGCCCAGGAGCTGCGCCGTCAGGTCTACGTCCAGATGCGCGACCTCGACCGGGACGGCACCTCCCCGGTGCCCTGGCCGTGGCTCTACGGCGACGCCATGTCCAGCGGCAAACCCACCTCCGTCCGCCAGCACCTCACCCTCACCCCGGCCCAGGACCGGATGCTGGCCCAATGGGCCGACGGCCACTTCACCTCCGGGCCGCCCCGTACGGGATTCCCGGTCGTGGACGACGCACCGCCCGCCGAACAGCCCGGCCTGCTGGACCGGGCCGCGCTGGAGAACTGCGCCGCCGACGCCTTCCACCCCGGTTGCGAGGTCACCTGGCCGATGCGGCACAAAACCCTGTACTCCGAGCCGTTCCGCATCCTGCACCGCGGGCCGGACAACCCGGAACGCGACTACGGCGACGCGCTCACGGTCCAGGACGCCCTGGGCAAGAACGGCCCGCTGTTCGCACAGGGCCCCGGCGACCTCACCCGCTGGATGGCCGCCCCCTGGCAGTGCGACGCCGCGAGCTGCCGCTCCGGCTACCAGGTACGGTCCGGGCTCGGCCCCCGCTACAGCCCCTACCTGCCCACCTTCTGGCCCGCGCAGGTCCCCAACCACGTGCTGAAGCACGCGGACTTCACCACCGTCAACACCCCGCCCACCGGCTCCGACGACAGCGTCCGGGAGAAGGCCTTCGAGAACCGCGCGGTATGGCTGCGCGGCCTGAAGGGCACCGACTTCAACAAGCAGCGCCGGCAGATGATCGACGACTGGTTCCGGTTCGGCATCGTCGAGCCGCACGAATACACCGTGGGCGACGCGAAGTTCCCGCGCTACCTCCAGGTGGAGTCCGAGCCCGGCTATCCGCCCGTCCCCGACCACACCAACCTGATCAACATCCAGGTGCCCGAGGCGGGCGTGCCCCAACTCGCCGGTGCGGCCGACTCCTGGACCGGTGAGGTCCCGGCCCGGGCCGTCGAGTCGATGCTGGTGCAGCAGGCGGTCGAGGAGGTCAAGGAGGCGACCGGCCGGGACGAAGCGGCGATCGCCGCGGGGTACCTGGAGAAGCTCGACCCCCTCCATGGCGCCCGGTGAGCCCCGTACCGGACTACGACGTCGTGGTCGCGGGCGGCGGCCCGGCCGGCTGCGCCGCCGCGCTCGCCCTGGTACGGGCCGGGCGCACCGTCCTGCTGGCCGACGCGGGCACCGGCCCGCCCAAGGCCGGCGAGGCGCTGGTGTCCGCGGGCCGGCTGCTGCTGGCCGACCTCGGCGTCGAACGGCCGGTCCTCGGCAGCGGCCATCTGCCCTGCCACGGCACCCTGTCCGCGTGGGGCTCGGCCGAACTGCACGCCGTGGACGCCCTCCACGACCCGTACGGCCACGGCTGGCACCTGGACCGGCCGCTCTTCGACCGGCGGCTGCGGGCGGCCGCCCGTGCGGCGGGTGCCGAGGTCGCCGGGCACACCGGCGTACGGCGCCCCGCCCGGCAGCCGGACGGCACCTGGCGCCTCGTCCTGCGCGAGAGCGCCGGCGGCGGGGAGCGGACGGTCCGCTGCCGCTGGGTGGTGGACGCCACCGGGCGGGGCGCCGCGATCGCGGTGCGCTCCGGTGCCCGGCGGCGCACCGGCGACCGGCTCACCGCCTTCCACCTCACCCTCGACCCGGCCCCGTCCGCCCCGGCCGACGGCCGTTCGCTGGTCGAGTCCGACCGGGACGGCTGGTGGTACACCGCCCTGCTGCCCTCCGGGCACCGCCTGGTCGCCTACTTCACCGACGCCGACCTGCCCGCCGCCGCCGCGCGCGGCGCGGAGCAGTTCCGTGCGCGCCTGCTGGCCACCCGGCACCTCTCCCGCCGGGCCCGCCCGCACGGCCTCACCCCCGCGCGCCCGCCCCGCCGCGCCCCCGCGCACAGCGCCCACCTGGACCGGGTGCACGGCGACGGCTGGACGGCCGCCGGAGACGCGGCGGCCGCCTTCGACCCGCTCAGCTCCCAGGGCATCCTCACCGCCCTCTACACCGGCCTGAGCGCGGGCCGTGCGGTCCACGCCCGACTGCAAGGCGACCGTGCGGCCCTGCCCCGTTACGCGGCGCAGGTCACCACGGCCCGCGCCGCCTACCGCCAGGGCCACCGCACCGTCCACGCCCAGGAGACCCGCTGGACCGACCACCCCTTCTGGGCCCGGCGGCAGCGGCAGGGCGCACCGGGCCCCGATGGCGGGGGAGAGGGAGGCTGACCGAGCCGGCGGGCGCGTCCCGGACGAGGGGTTCCGTCCCGCCCGTCACGGTGACGTCCGTGCCCGCCGGGCGGAGTCGGCGGCGGGGGAGGGCGTGTGCGGGCGGTGTGCCGGGTCAGCGGCCCTGGCCCAGCGAGGAGACCACCAACACCTCGGTGCCCGCCGACCGGATGTCCCGTACCTGGTCCGCCGGGAGGCCGTCGTCGACGATCAGCAGGTCGAAGTCGGTGAGCGGGGCCAGGGCGTAGAGGCCGCCCTTGGTGAACTTGGTGTGGTCGGCGAGCAGGACGCGGCGGCCGGCGCTCTCCATCATGGCGCGCTTGACCTGCACGGTCTCCGGCGAGGTGTGGTAGCAGCGGCCGTTGGTGACGGCCGTGGTGGACAGGAAGAGCACATCGGCGCGGAAGGCCCGTACCGCCTCCGCGGTGTGCGGGCCCATGAAGGCGTCGTACGCCGGGAAGTACGTGCCGCCCAGCGTGATCAGTGAGATGCCGGACTCCTTGGCGAGGGTGGTGATGGCCGGCAGGGAGTTGGTGATCACCGTCAGCGGGGTGTGCTCGGCGACCTGGTGGGCCAGCAGGAGACAGGTCGTGCTGTCGTCGAGGAGTACCGACTGGCCGGGGACCAGCAGGGTGGCGGCGGCCCGTGCCAGCTGCTGCTTGGTCTGCGCCATGGTGGCCATCCGCTCCGCGACGCTGCCGTGGAACTGTGCCGACGGCAGCCCCGTCGCGCCCCCGCGCACCTTGCGCAGCCAGCCCTGTGCCTGCAGGGCGTCCAGATCGCGGTGCGCGGTCATCAGGCTGATGCCGAACTCCTCGGCGAGGTCCGCGGTGCGCGCGAATCCCCGGGCGATGACGGCGTCCCGCATGCGGCGGCGCCGCTCCTCCTGGGCTTCGACCCGGTCCATCGCTCCGCTCCCTTCCGGTTCCCGCGCGGCCGTGCGGCGGGCGGCCGCGGCCGGGCCGCCCGGGCTCCGCCGCGTGAATTCGCCGCGTTATGTTCGCACGGACTTCACATGGAGCGCGCGGTGACCATGGCGGCCACATGCGGTTCCGGTACGACGCAACATGGCAGGTCGCGGCCCCGATGCGAAGATTCCGGCGGCCATTGACGCCCGTTTCCGCCCGGCGGTTCCATCGCTGCGTTCACCCCTCCTGCCCCGCCGCCGCAGAAAGGGAGATTCGATGACGAACTCTCCTCCGCGTTCGCTGATCACACGCCTGGGTATCCCGCCGACCCTCGCCTGGGGATACCTCGGCCTCCTCCTCTTCATGATCGGAGACGGGGTCGAGTCCGGCTATCTGTCGCCCTACCTCGCCGACCAGGGCATCCCCGAGTCCCGGGTCGCGCTGCTGTTCACCGTCTACGGGATCGCGGCGGGCCTCGCCGCCTGGCTCTCCGGTGTGCTGTCCGAGCTGTGGGGTCCGCGCCGCGTCATGTGGACCGGCCTGGGCATCTGGGGCGTCTTCCAGCTGCTCTTCCTGCTCGCCGCCATCCCGCTGACCAGCTACCCGATGATGATGCTCGCCTACGGGCTGCGCGGGCTGGGGTATCCGCTGTTCGCGTACGGGTTCCTGGTCTGGGTCGCGGGGGTGACGCCGCGCGCCCGGCTCGGTACGGCCATGGGGTGGTTCTGGTTCGCCTTCACCGGCGGCCTGCCCACGCTCGGCTCGCTGGTCGCCGGCGGGCTGATCCCGCACATCGGCGCCTACGCCACGCTGTGGGCCGCGCTGGCGCTGGTGGCCGCGGGCGGGCTGATCGCGCTGCTGCTGGTGCGTGACGACCGCGGCGCGCGGCGGGCCCGCGGCACGGGGGAGGGGCCGGTGGCCACGCTGGTCGGCAGCGTCACGATCCTGTGGCGCAACCCCAGGGTCGGGGTCGGTTCGGTGGTCCGGGTGATCAACACGGCCTCGCAGTTCGGCTTCTTCGTGATCATGCCGATCCACTTCACCAGGACGGTGGGCTTCGGTCTCACCCAGTGGCTGCATCTGCTCAGCGCGATGTTCGCCACCAACATCTTCGCCAACCTGCTGTTCGGCGTGGTCGGTGACCGGTTCGGCTGGCGCCGCACCATCGCCTGGTTCGGCGGCGCCGGCTGCACGCTCAGCACCCTGCTGCTCTTCTACGTCCCGGACGCGGCGGGCCCCAACTTCCCGCTCGCCCTCCTGGTCGCCGCGTTCTACGGCGCTACGCTGGCAGGTTATGTACCGATATCGGCACTGGTGCCCACTCTGGAGCCGACGCACCAGGGGCAGGCGCTCGCCGCCCTCAACCTGGGCGCGGGAGCCAGCACCTTCGTCGGCCCGGCCGTGGTCGCGGCCTTCGTCGGACCGCTCGGCGTCGAAGGGGTGGTCTGGATCTTCGCGGGGATGTACGCGGTCAGTTGTGTGCTCGCCCACTTCCTGAAGCTGCCGGACGAGCCGGGCGCGGCCGAGGCACGCGGCGCCGCCGCACGGCGCGGCGACGCCCCGGAGGACACCGCGGCCGGCGCCGCCCCCTCCCCGGCGTGAGAGGACCCCACTGATGTCCGTACTGACCATCGACGTCGGCACCACGGTGATCAAGTCCGTCGTCTTCGACGACCAGGGCACCGAGATCGCCGTCGCCCGCCGCGCCACCGAGGTCCTGCGCCCGCACCCCGGCTGGGCGGAACAGGACATGGACGCCGTCTGGGACGCCGTCGTCCACACCGTCCGCACCGTCCTCGACGGGCTCGCCGACCCGGTGTGGCTGGTGTCCTTCACCGCCCAGGGCGACGGCGCCTGGCTCGTCGACGACCGCGGCCGCCCCACCGGACCCGCCCTCCTGTGGTCCGACGGCCGGGCCGGGGACCTGCTCACCGGCTGGCAGCGCGACGGCCTCCTGGAGGCGGCCTTCCGCCGCAACGGCTCGCTGACCTGCGCGGGGATGCCCAATGCGCTCTTCAGCTGGCTCGCCGCACACGACCCGGACCGGCTGGCCCGCTCCGCCACCTCGCTCACCGCCGCCGGCTGGCTCTTCCTGCGCTTCACCGGCGTGCGGGCCAGCGACGAGTCCGACGCCTCGGCCCCGTTCCTCGACCACGCCACCGGTGACTACGACCCGTACCTCCTGGAGCTGTTCGGCCTCGGCCCGTACGAGCGGCTGCTGCCCACCGTCCTGGGGGAGACGCAGCGGATCGCCGAGATCACCGGCGAGGCCGCGGACGAACTGGGGCTGCCGGCCGGGCTCCCGGTCGTGATGTCCCCCTACGACATCGCCGCGACCGCCCGCGGCGTCGGCGTCGTCAACCCCGGCCAGGCCTGCAGCATCCTCGGCACCACCCTGTGCACCGAGATCGTCCGGACCGACGTCGACACCGGCGGGGAACCGTCCGGCATCCACATCGCCTACCGGGGCCGCGAGCGGGTGCTGCGCGCCTTCCCCACGCTCAACGGCGCCGAGGTCCTCGGGTGGGCGGCCCGGCTGCTCCACCTGCCCGGACCGCCGGAGCTGGCGCAACTGGCCTTCGAGTCGGAGCCGGGCGCCCGCGGGCTGATGTTCCTGCCGTACCTCTCCCCGGCCGGAGAGCGGGCGCCCTTCCTCGACCCGGGTGCCCGGGGCACCTTCTGGGGCCTGTCCCTGGAGCACACCCCCGCCGATCTGGCGCGCGCCGTCTTCGACGGGCTCTCGCTGGTCCTGCGGGACTCGCTGGCCGCCGCCCGTACCGACGTCAGCGAGCTGCGGCTGTGCGGCGGCGGCGCCAACAGCGACGCCTGGTGCGCGCTGATCGCCGATGCGACGGGGGTGCCCACCGCCCGCTCCGGCGACACCGAACTCGGCGCCAAGGGCGCCTTCCTCACCGGCCTGGTCCGCACCGGCGCCGAGACCAGCATGCACAGCGCCGCCGCCAAGTACGTCCGGATGCAGCGCAGTTGGGAGCCCGACCCGGAGCGTACGGAGTTCTATGCCGCGCTGTACGAGGACTTCCTCGGCTGGCGGGCGCGCGCCCGGGAGGCCGGCTGGCGCGGCGGCGCGGTCTGGCGCGGGAGCACCCGCCGCCGGGCCGAGGCGCCCGGCCGGCCGACCGAAACCACCGGCACCACCCCTGGAGACCCCCGTGACTGACCCGCGCCGGAACCGCGGCACCCCCGCCCCCGGCCTCGACGGCGTCTGGCTCGGCCTCGACCTGGGCACCCAGAGCGCGCGCTGCGTCGCCGTCGACGGCACCGGGCAGTTCCTCGCCACCGCCGCCCGCCCGCTCACCGGCCGGCGTGACGGAAACCGCCACGAGCAGGACCCCGAGGAGTGGTGGAGCGCACTGACCGCCGCCTGCCGGGAGGCCACACGGCACGTCGACACCCGGCGCATCCGCGGCCTGGCGATCGACGGGACCTCCGGCACGATCCTGCTCGCCGACGCCCACGGCACGCCGCTCACCCCCGGAGTGATGTACGACGACGGGCGCGCCGCCGCGCAGGCCGAAGCCGTCAACGCCGCCGGGGAGACGGTCTGGCAGGAGCTGGGCTACCGCAGCATGCAGCCGTCCTGGGCGCTGCCCAAACTCGTCGCCCTGCTGGAGGGCGCCCCCGCCCGCCGGCCCGGCGTCCGGCTGCTGCACCAGGTCGACCTGGTGACCTGGCGGCTGGCGGGCCACCAGGTCGCCGCCGACGCCAGCCATGCCCTCAAGACCGGCTACCACCTCGTCGAGGAGCGCTGGCCGCACCGGGTGATGGCGGAACTCGGCGTGCCCGGGGGACTGCTGCCCGAGGTCGTACGCCCCGGCAGTGTGCTCGGCACCGTATGCGCCGCTGCCGCCGAGGCCACCGGCATTCCCGCGGGGACCACGATCGTCGCCGGGATGACCGACGGCTGCGCCGCGCAGATCGGGGCCGGGGCGCTCGCGCCGGGCGCCTGGAACTCCGTGCTCGGCACCACCCTCGTCCTCAAGGGCAGCAGCCCGCA